>Ga0160465_100322_pt1 | contig 28539 bp, 25 predicted proteins | sample HID1971K_E11MG_FD_108209 | JGI IMG/M metagenome (GOLD analysis project Ga0160465, IMG submission 108209) | Enriched millipede-associated microbial communities from UW Madison campus, WI, USA - HID1971K_E11 MG | ecosystem: Host-associated > Arthropoda: Insects > Digestive system > Unclassified ...
ACTTTATCGTAAATATCCTCGCCGGATTAGCCGCATATAGTTTTTTCCCAAAAAAGCCATCAATCAAATATGAAACCATCAAAACTAATCAATTGTACGCTTTTTAATGATCGAACTCAGGTTATAAGGTTAAAAGCTGAAAGGTTTAAGGTTATTATAAGATGTAATTTTCTTACATTGCCAGAAAAAAGAGAGGTAAGTCCCTTTTAGGGGATTTAGATATTTTATGCAGTCATTCGAGATAGATAAAAGTGATGTCCTAAAAGTTAAAAATGCAATTTTAGCTGGAGATGAAACCTTGAAAGAGGTTTTAGAGGATTATCATGCCTCGGAAATCGCCATCCTTTTTGAACGTTTAGATAAATCTGAACAGCAATATATTATCAATTTATTGCCAGCTGAAATTGCATCCGAGATTATTTCTGAGATGGATGAAGAATCCCATCCCGAGGATTTACTTTTTCAGCTTCACCCGGATAAACGTACCGAAATCGTAGAAGAACTCGATTATGATGATGCGACAGATATTATTTCTCAACTGGAAGATCACGAACAAAAGGAGATTCTGGAGGATTTAAATGAGGAAGACGCCTCTAACATTCGTAATCTTTTAACCTACGACGAGAAAACAGCCGGGGGCCTGATGAATACAGATTTAATCTGTGTAAACATTAACCTCACCAAGAAAGATGCTATAGACGAAATCATTCGCCAGAGTGAAGAAATGGAAGAGTTTTATACCATTTATGTTGTGGATGATAATGAAATCTTCAAAGGCATAGTTTCACTAAAAGATATAATTAAAGCAAAACACGAAGCCAAAATAATCGAACTCGTTAAAACAGATGCAGTATATGTTCATCCAAATACCGACCAGGAAGAGGTAGCTAGTCTTATTTCTCAATATAACTTAACCAGTATTCCGGTAATTGATGACCATCAGCGATTGTTGGGCCGGATAACTTTTGATGATGTGATTGACGTAATGCAGGCGGAAAGTACAGAAGACATCTTAAAAATTTCCGGTGTATCCGAAGATGAGGAATTAAGCGGTAATTGGGTTGAGGCCGTGAAATCCCGTTTGCCATGGCTGATCATTAATCTTGGAACAGCATTTTTGGCATCCTCTGTAGTTCGGTATTTTGATCCTACCATTAAATTAATTCCATCACTGGCGGCCTATATGACCATTATTGCCGGAATGGGCGGAAATGCGGCAACCCAAGCCCTAGCGGTAACGGTAAGGCGTATTTCTCTTTATGATTTAACAGATAATCAAGCTTATAGAACCGTTTTAAAAGAATTTACTGTTGGCTTAATTAATGGAGCCTCAAATGGATTAATCGTATTTATTTTCGCCTATTTTTTTGATGGAAACCCTATGCTGGGCCTGGTTATCTTCCTGGCTATGACAGGCAATCTGATTATTGCGGGCATAACCGGAGCAGGTATCCCATTAGTTTTAAAACGTGTAGGCATTGATCCTGCCATTGCATCCTCTATTATTATTACTACTTTTACCGATGTTTTTGGCTTCCTGTTAATTTTAGGGTTAGCCAGTAAATTATTATTGTAAGTCAGGACTTACCTGATTTTAGGATTTTTAAGATCGATGATATAAATTTATATTCTTCAAATCACATAAAATCTTAAATCCAAAAAGTCCTAACCATATAAATATTGAAATAAGATCATGTTAATCCTACAATCAAATAAATCTTAGCTAAACTTTGTAATAAAAAACTATGATCATGTTAATCCTTAAATCCAAAAAATCCTGATCCATTATGCAAACAACCAGACACGATTGGAGCAAAGAAGAAATAGCAGAAATTTATAATAGACCATTTTTAGATTTGGTTTATGAAGCAGCAAGTATCCATAGAGCCAATAAGGATTATAATGAAGTTCAGGTGAGCTCATTAATATCAATTAAAACAGGAGGTTGTGCCGAAGATTGTTCATACTGTCCTCAGGCAGCCCGTTACCACACCGATTTAGAAGTTCAGCCATTAATGCAGGTTAGCCAGGTAATTAGTGCAGCAGTGAAGGCTAAAGAGGGTGGAGCATCGCGTTTGTGCATGGGAGCTGCATGGCGTGAAGTTCGCGACAATCGTGATTTTGACCGTGTCATTGAAATGGTTAAGGCCGTAAATGATATGGATATGGAAGTTTGCTGTACCTTGGGTATGCTTACTGAAACCCAAGCCCAGCGTTTAGCCGATGCAGGCCTATATGCTTATAACCATAACATCGACACCTCTGAAGATGATTATAAACGCATCATCTCGACCAGAACTTACGATGATCGCTTAAATACCATTAAAAATGTTCGCAAAGCGAAATTAACAGTTTGTAGTGGAGGTATTATTGGCTTGGGCGAAACCGTAGAAGATCGTGTATCGATGCTACAAACCCTGGCTAACATGCCGAAACATCCGGAATCCGTTCCGGTAAATGCTTTGGTTCCGGTAAAGGGAACACCACTAGAAAATCAACCTCGTGTACCAATCTGGGATATGGTTAGGATGATTGCTACAGCTCGTATTGTAATGCCCAATTCGGTTGTACGTTTATCCGCAGGAAGAAATGAAATGAGCACTTTAGAGCAGGCATTTTGCTTTATGGCAGGAGCAAGTTCCATTTTTGCCGGTGATAAATTATTGACTACACCAAATCCAGCTTTTGTTGATGATATGGCGATGTTTGAATTATTGGGTTTGAAAACCAGAGAGGCATTCAAAAACGGTAGGCCAGACCATACAAAAATCAAACAAGAAGTTGTTTAAGAAATATAACCCCTAGATAAAAAAGCGGCCAAAAGTCGCTTTTTTCATTTTTATGCGTTGTTATACCTCATCCGGCGCGGCCACCTTCTACAAATGGAGAAGGATAGCGAGGTGGCTAGGCAGCAAGGCTAGTTTCTCTTATTTTGTCATTCTGAATATAATGAAGAATCTCTTTTGGGTATTCGACTTAGAGATCCTTCGTGCCTCAGGATGACAAAATCGTAATGAATCTTCTTTGCGGTTTATTTTTTAGCCGACAAGACAGGATAGATTGCGTCGTTCCCTTGCAATCACGATTCAGGTCTGCGTTCTCTGCGGTTTTATCTCTACGTTCTTTGTGGTTATATTTTTTTAACTGACAAGAAAATCTTATGCCCTTAAATGCCTTATATGGTTCAAAAAATTTTGTTTGTTTTATGTTTAACACTCTACATTGCGGTAACCCTAACTTCTATATTGCCACGTGTAGCTTTTGAATAAGGACAAGTTCGATGTGCTTTATCTGCTAGTTCCTGAGCTTCTTCATGAGAAATTCCTGGAATATGCACATCTAAATCAGCAGATAGTATAGATGAGTTTTCTGCTTTATTAAAAGAAACCAAAACATTAACCGTAGCTTCACTAACGTCTACACCTTCGCGTTCCGCAACAGAACCCAGAGTACCTAAATAGCATGAACCCCAAGCTGAAGCAAATAGTTGTTCCGGATTTGTTGCACCACCTTGGCCGCCAAGTTCTTTTGGTTTTCTCAATTCAAAATCAATAATTCCATCGCTTGATTTAACGTGTCCATCTCTGCCACCTGTAACTGTAACTTCAGCTGTATATAGCTTTTTCATATATCTTATTTATTCTAATCAACAATTGGCTATGTACATTGTTTTATACTTCGCATAAACATATTTTGTGATCAGTATTTTCTTCTCCATAATTTAAGGACGAATATAAATTGATTCAAAAATGGTTATTGTGTAAAAAAACAGATACATAAATAGCACTGTTTTTATGAAATTATGCTTTCATTATGAGTGGATTATTTATTGGTAAACAATTGATATTAAGCTTATTATGTATTATTTTTGATAAATAGGTTTTAAGCAACATAGAAGTCGTTTAATTTACAAAATGCAGAATTTTTGTAAAAAAAAGTCCATTTTGGTTGACAATACAATAATACAACGATACTTTTGTCACAACTATTAAAATCATTCCCTATTGATTGATAGATTATTATTGATGTTGCTCATAGCCTGTATGGCTATGTCATCGAAATCGTATGCTCAAGCCTGTCCTGAGAATATTGGTTTTGAAAATGGAAATTTTCAGAACTGGAAACTCTATACGGGTACTACTTTTGTAGAAAATGGTAAGAATGCAGTTCATACCAATAGGGTGGTTATGCCCGTTTCAGACAGGCATACAATTTTAAATAAAAACTCTACAGATCTTTATGGAGCTTTTCCGGTTATTCCGAAAAATGGTGGAAACTATACTGTTAAACTTGGTAATAATGGAACAGGGGCTCAGGCAGAGGGCATTTCTTACCTGATAAATGTTCCTTTAGATCGCCCTGAATTTACGCTTACTTATCAATACGCTATAGTTTTAGAAGATCCATCACACAGCCCTGCTGAGCAACCCAGATTTATTGCCCGTGTAAAAGACATAGAAAAAAATCAATACATTCCCTGTGCCTCATTCGAATATATTTCAACTTCAACGCTTCCTGGTTTCAAAAAATCCAAGCTCAATAACACCATAATTTATAAAGAATGGACACCGGTAACCATAAATCTTTCGGGTTATGCAGGAAAACAATTGTTAATAGAATTTATTAGTGCTGATTGTACTTTGGGAGGACATTTTGGTTATGCCTACATTGATGTTAATAACCTTTGTGGTAATCTCATCATTGGGAATACGTACTGCAAAAATTCTGAAGAACTAAATGTTTCTGGCCCAAGCGGTTTTCAAGACTATAAATGGTATAATGAAGACAAGACTATTCATTATGGTTCCGGTCAATCTATTGTTATTAAGCCTACACCACCCGAAGGATCAAAAGTTATTTTGGATTTGGTTCCGTACACTGGTTTTGGATGCTCAAGTTCAATCACTTCCACAGTCCATAGTGTTGATTATCAGCTTCAAACTATACAAAAAAGTACGGTTTGTGAAAACGCAGAACTGGATTTAACATCAACTGATTATATTTTGAACAAGTCGGCAGATTTTACCTATCTGGTTTATGAAGATAAAGATTTAACCCAATTGGTTAAGGGCCTGGTTAAAATTAAAACCAATAAAACCTATTATGTTTTGGCTACAAATTATAAGGGTTGTGAAAGTGTTGCCGCTATTGATATTTCCGTATATGATATAGCAAACATTACAGCAAAAAAAATAACTCAGGTATGTTGTTATAATGAATCGGTTGATATTACTCAAGCTAATCTGTATACAGGAGATTTAACAGGTATAACTATGACATACCATATCGATCCTGATGCAAATCAGGCTCTTACAGACCCAAAAAATGTTAAAATATCCGGAATATATTATATTAAACTGACCAACGATTCCGGATGTAGTAAAGTTATTCCAGTCGATGTTGTAGTTAATGCCAAGCCCTTATTAAAAATCACCAATCCTGATGGAGTTTGTTTCCCATCTAAGGTTGATATTACAGCAGCCAAAAATTTTATGGGTAGTGATGATGATCTGACCTATAGTTTTTATGTTGATCAGGCATTGACACTTCCAATTCCGGACCCAAAAAATATCGATAAAACAGGAAGCTACTATATAAAAGTTACAAACTCAAAAGGTTGCACGGTTAATGATAAAATTGATGTTATCATTTATAAATTGCCGGTATTGGTTATAAAAGATCCTGATCCGGTTTGTTATCCTGAAAAAGTAGACATCACGAATCCTGAATTATATGTGGGTACAACGGCTCAAGTTAGTTTTTCTTACTTTTATGATGATGGACTAACCAATAGAATTATCTATCCTAAACAAATAAGCCAAAGCGGAATTTACTTTGTTAAGATAACCAATGCGAATGGATGTTTCATATCCGGAAAAGTAAATATAATCATAAACCCACTTCCAATCATTGTATTAAACAAACCAAAAGCAATTTTCGATCATGATTTTATAGATTTAACCTCTGCCAGCATAATCAAAGGCAGCAAGGGTTACACTAAGGTAAGCTATTTTGAGGATGCAGCCCTGAAAAAGCCAGTCTCAGACCCAACTAAGGTGAACAAGCCTGGTATTTATTACATCGTATTAGAAAACGATAGGGGATGTTCAATTTCATCATCGATTGAGTTGTCTATTTTGCCGGCTCCAAAAATCATCGTTCCAACTGCCTTTACTCCACAAAAATCGACCAATAATCGTTTATATCCTTTTTTTGTAAGTATTCAGAAACTGATCAGTTTTAAGATTTATAATAAGTGGGGGATATTGGTTTACGAAACAGACACGCAGGCAAACGGTGGTTGGGATGGTCAGTTTAAAAGTAAAATGCAACCACTGGAAACATTTTCCTGGTTTGCGGAAGGTCTTGATTTATTTGGGGGAAGATATCAATCAAGAGGTAAAACCATATTAATATTATAATGTACAAAACGCTACTCATTTCATTTTTGTGCTTGGCTACGGTATGTTGTTCGGCACAGGATCCAAAGTTTTCGCAATACTTTGCGGCTCCTTTATCACTAAATCCGGCTTATACCGGCTTTTTCGATGGTGAATATAGAATTGCAGTCAACACCAGACAACAATGGGGTAATCTTGGCGATCCTTACAATACTTACAGTGTTTCTGGTGATTTAAAATTAGTTGATGATGAAAATTTTACCCATAATGTTTTCAGTATTGGTCTGAGTGGATTGTTTGATGAGTCTTTCAATAAAGCATTAAAATCACAATACATCAGCGCCAGTTTTTCATATTATCAATATCTGGATGTGGAACATAAATTTAAATTCGGTCTGGCACCACAGGTTTCTTATGTGTCCAGATTTCTAGATTACAACAAGCTAACTTTTGCATCACAATATAGAACGGATGGCACATTTGATGCATCAATGCCAAACTATTTGGATCTGCGAAATGATAAAACCGCTTATTTCGACTTAAATATTGGAGCAAATTTTTCAGCTACTTTCGATCGTGTAAGTTATGCTTTGGGATATGCCCAATATCACTTAACGAAACCCCGGGAAAGTATGTTAAATAACAGTAATGAGGTTGTTCCATTTAGAAAAACGGTCAACTTTGGAATGCTCTATCTGCTTAATAATTATGTTGATTTAAATTTTACCGGCATTTATAATAGCCAAAAAAATAACCATGATGTTATTCTCGGAACTGTTATCGGCTTTAAGCCAAATGATGAAGCCCGTATAAAACTAAATGCAGGTATTTGGTATAAATTTAATGAGTCATCTTATTACCCATATTTAGGTTTAGCGATGGGCAATATAAGCGCAGGAATGAACTATACCGTTTATGGGAGTAAATTATTAAATGCAATGCCCCGTACCTACGAGTTATCATTAATATATCGGCATAACAATTTTAAAGGTTTTAAAGTACGCTGTCCTAGATTTTAAACTTATGAAACAATCCCTGTTTTTATTCCTTTTTATCGCTTTTAGCAAAATATCTTATAGCCAAAACCTAAAACAAAGTATTGATTACCAATACTATCGTGATGATAAAAGCTATTATGCATTTGAGCTATTTAAAGATGTTAAAAATGTATTTGGCGATCAGTTGATGCTTAATTTTACCTCAAATAGCGATTTTAAAAAGATAGATAAAATCTACGTCAAAGCGGGGGAGCTTGAAGTAAAGTTGAAATTTAAATGGAGAGCAGAAACAGTGGTTTCAGATAATCCTGAACAGAAATTTTATCCAATTAGCTTTGATTCTAAAGATTTAGAAGATAAAAAAATGGCTTGTGATGCTCTAATTATATTTAAACTGGATAATGGTTTTTCTTATTCTTTGCCATTCAATACTTGTGGTATTAAAGAATGGATAGCTAAAAACTAGGCTAACACAAAAACTGAAAGTCCTTGTCATCCTGAACGTTCCTTAGGATGACAAAGAACGGTTTACCACAGATGTTTTAAAAACACCATGTATATATATAGTCTATATCTGTGGTTATCCTTTTTATCTGTGGTTAATTTTTATAATAGGGGCGGCCTATATTTTTATTTTTACCGATAACTTATAAATGTCGTACGCTACTTTTTGAATTAAATCAAATTGTTCCGGAATTAAATCTATGGCCTCGGTTCGTGTCTCCACGAACCGAAATAGTGCTACTTTTCATCTAATGAATATCGATAAACCTTTACCAAAAATGGACACAGATAAACACAGATGTTGTTTAAGAACATTCTGCCTACCTATCTTTAGAGTTAAGCGTGGCGTCTCTACGGATTAGTGAATCGGGTTGAGTTTTCAACTCAACAATTAGAAAATGGAGTCGGAGATTCCTGTCCATTATAAAATCCTTAGAGCCTTTCAGAACTCTAAGGACAGAAATGCTTATCCTTTTTATCTGTGGTTGATTATATAAACAACACAACATTAGATTTTTATTTTTAAGGATAACTTATAGATGTCGTAAGTTACCTTTTGAATTAAATCAAATTGCTCCGGAATTAAATCTTCACCCTTTTCAACCGTTAAGCCATTATTATTCAATCGAATTAATGGAACATTTTCAATGGTGTCTTTTCCCTGTAATAAATTTTCAATAGAAGTATCCAATAAGTAAACCGTATTGTTTGACATTGGCCTTAACCTGTCAAAGTTTTCCAAATTGAAATCATGTTCTTTATTATACAAAGAAAGTGTTGCAACATAGGAGGAAAGTAAATGGTTCAATGCGGTGAATTGATGAACTTCCTTTATAAATAACTGTTTACTTTTTGGCTCTGAGAACATCCTCTGAAAAAGAGAAGCCAGGTTTGCTGTACTTACATAAACTTCTTTTCTGGCCAGTTTGTATTCTGTCCTATTGTAGTTTTTCTCAAAATATAACTTTACGACTTGCTCAAAATAAACTTTATTTGCCTTCAAAATATCCGTCATAGCCTCTTTGAGCTTTTCATATTCCCAAGTAGGGAAGAGCGAATAACTGGCCAATAGTGCAATACCAGACCCAATAAAAGTATCATAAATTCTTTCCCGTGCCAAGGCTATTGATCCCATCCCAAGGAAATCAAAAAGAATTAAAATGTATGGTGTCATAAAAAGTACGCTTACAACATAATTTTTTCTTTGGAAACTATAACATCCAATCATGCATATGAGCAAAATAACAAATAAGGCATTTTTATCCTGAATATAGGTAACTACACCCATACCTATAAATGCACCAACGGTTGTTCCGATTAAGCGTTGATAATTTCTTTCTTTTGTGAGACTAAAACCTGGTTTCGAGATAACCAGAATCGTTAACAGGATCCAATAGCTGTGAGAAAAATTGAGCAATTGTGACACTACAAAACCCAAGAGCATAACTACTGTAACTCTTAATGAATGTCGGAAAGTAGAGGAACTATAAGTTAAATTCTCTGTAAAAAGGCTAAGATCAAATTTTTGTCTGCTTATAAATTTCTCCGTATCAACCTCAGTTCTATGAATATCCTTACTATTTCTAACCTTAAAATAACTGTAAATGGTTTTAACTCTCGAAAGTATATTTTCAATGTTAACCTCAATGTTTTTTAAGGCTATAATGCCCAATGTATTGTATTCCTGGTTTTCATTATCCCGTTCTAAATTGTTGATCTTGACTTTTAAACGTTCAACTTCAATTAACAAACGTTTTGAAATTACAGGCTTTCTGCCACTTTTTAATGCAAAAGCGATATCATCCAGCGCATACGAAATCCTTTTGATTGTCATTTCGTAATCAGATAATATTCCTGCCTTGTCAAATTGATCATGTAACTGCTGGTAATTGTAGTAAGTTGACATCACCTGCTCAAACAAATCAACCATATCCACAAAAACCAGTAATAAAAACCTTCCTTCCGGGGTCGAATCTCTAACAATCTCTCTTGTTCTAAAGAGCAACTCTCTTACCGCATCCTGCTTTTCGTGAACAGAAACCTGCAATTGCAATAAATCTGCATACGTTTTATCATAATTAGCGCCCTTGTGATAGAATTTAGCTTTTTCTCTTAGAAATTCTGCGACTTCAATAATCGAATCGCTTAACGACTGTTGAACCAAACGAAAGGGGCGGAGGCGATAAACAAAATAACTTAAGCCGGTATACCAAAGGCTTCCGGCTAAAATCATTAAAGCATGAATTAAAACATCTTGCCAGGGCCTTATATCATCAATACTTAATACGATAATAAGAAGAGTGGCCGTACCGATTGATGCAGCTCTGATCCCATATATATAAAACATCGAAAAAATAAAGCTCGATGCGGCAAGTAGAAAACCAATAAAATAATGGTTTCTGTTTGTTAAGCCCGTTAAAATGGAAAACACAAAGATCAGCACTGTAGTAATCAGCATCGCATTACGCCTGTGTACTATCGGACCAGGGCTATCTACAACACTGGCACATAATGCACCAAGAGATAATGTCATGCCGTATTTAAGCATACCAAATTGAGCAAAAATAAGTGAGGGGAGAAGTACACCAATGGTTATACGCAAGCCATCAGCAAAATACGTACTCAATAAAAAGTCCTGAATGTTCCTTATAGGCTGCCTCATTTGCATAGTTGCAAAAATAACAGATTATATAGTTCTTTTGTTGACATTTTATTTTACTTTTTTTTAGAAAGTATATGTCCATCTATTGGTCGGTGTCTCACCGACCGACCATTTAACTTTTGATAAACTTAAGTTATTATAGTGCTCATTTTGAAATATTTCGGTTGGTGAGACACCAACCGATAGGTAAAATGATGCTTTTTCGTCTTCCCAACAGTTGTCATGTCTCTGCGACCCAATATAATTAAACTAAAAATTCAACAGTTTCTTAGTGTTTTTTTGGTTTTAAGCAGAAAAAGATATTTTGAAAAAATGATTAAATCAAGGAAACTGTTAACAAGATTTTAAATATCAAATGTTAATAAGATCAACAAAACCGCATTTCAGTAACCAAAACGATTAAATATGCAGATATAAAATGTTGATAACCAGTATTTTTAAGTGGATAACATTGTTTATAAAAACTATCTTTTTTCTCTTGACAGGAATGTGTTTTCCTGCTAAATTAGATCATATCAAATACGAAGTACTTTGAATTCTGATAAGACTCCAAAAGAAATATGGAACCGAAAGGTAAGATATTTCGGATGATCTTCACCGGGAAAATGATTAGTTTCAGAAAGGGTTAAACCGAGTAAGAATATACATTGTCTATCGCAGGATGGATAATAAGAAAATCCAAAGGCCCAAACAGAGATTATTGAAAATTACGGAAATTTACGAACGGAAGTAGTTGGAAATAAATTTTCACGAACCGCAAAAGTTGCAAAACCTAGCGATAACGGAAAAATCAAAGAAACCAGTATTAGATGCTTTAAATACGACTACGGTTGTTTTTAAGGTTAAAACGGGGAACTCAATCGCAAGAAGAAAGTCCCCGTTTTTTATTTTGTCTGTTTTTTAATTTCAAAGTAACGATAGCCTTTAAAATTTCAGAGGTACGTGAAGACACGTACCTTAGCTTCAGGCCTTGGGTCGTGTCTCCACGACCCAATATAATTAAACTAAAAGTTTAAGCTGTTTCTTATTCTATTGATCAAAAAAGAATCCCAATTCTTCGGCGAATTATCTCTAAAACCTTAAATTTACCAAATGGCCAAAAAAGGTAAGTCAGTTCCCAGCCCATCAAAAAAAATATTCGTTTTAGATACTTCAGTTATTTTATACGATCATGATGCTATAAATAATTTTCATGAGCATGATGTAGCAATTCCCATTCAGGTTTTGGAAGAGCTGGATAATTTTAAAAGTGGCAACGACACCAGAAACTTTGAGGCCAGAAGTTTTATCAGGCTCATTGATCAAACCTCAAAACAAAAACTAATTAGTGATTGGGTTGCCCTAAAAGCCCGGAATGCAGGGATGTTCAAAGTGGTTTTAAATGAAAAACCTGTACAAATTGATGCAGAGGAAGTTTTTGGTAAAGGGAAATTTGATCATAAAATTTTAAATGCCGCACTTTGCCTGAAGGAAGAAAATCCCGGCAAAAAAGTGATTCTCGTATCCAAAGATATATGTCTTCGTTTAAAGGCCAAGGCCCTTAATTTATACGCTGAAGATTACGAAACAGGCAAAATCAAAAATGTAGGCGAACTTTATCCTGGTAAAACTGAGATTGGTCATTTTTCTGAATCTGCAATTGATGATTTGAAAAAAAATCAACAGATAAATGCTGTAGATATGGATTTGCCTCTAAAGAATGGCAATCATTTTTACATTCTGAAAAATAAGCGCAAAACGGCAAACGTATTTTATAATACTGCTCAAAATACCATTTCAACAGTTTCTTCTGATCCTGTCTTTAAAATTAAACCTAAAAATATTGAGCAGGCCTTCGCGGTACATGCCTTGTTAAATCCTGAAATTAAATTGGTTAGTATTCAGGGAAATGCAGGAACCGGAAAAACACTCCTGGCTTTGGCAAGTGCTTTGGAACAACGCAAAAACTTCAGACAGATTTATGTTACCCGCCCAATTGTATCTTTAAGCAATAAGGATATTGGTTTTTTACCTGGTGATGCCAAATCCAAAACAGATCCTTTTATGGCCCCAATCTGGGATAACTTGCGCTTTATAAAAGAGCAGTTTATTGGTGATGATAAGATGTCGGCAAAGATTGATGAACTGATTTCAACAGAAAAAATAGCCATTGCGCCTTTAGCTTTTATTCGGGGGAGAACGTTGACCAAAATCTTTTTTATTGTTGATGAGGCTCAAAATCTAACACCGCATGAGGTTAAAACCATTATTTCAAGGGCAGGGGAACACACCAAAATCGTTTTCACAGGAGATATTTACCAAATTGATACACCCTATCTGGATTCAGAAAGTAATGGACTATCTTACCTGATCGAGAATGCCAAACACCATCCACTTTATGCACACATCACCTTACACAAAGGCGAAAGAAGTGAATTGGCAAACCTGGCAAATGAGCTCCTTTAAGTCAAATAAAAATTATTATTTTGGCGGCATGAATTTCGGTAATGTAAAATAATTTACATCAGCTGTTTTTCTGTTAACCTCTATATTTAAGACTTAAGTGGGACTATTTTTTTCTGCATTTATTATTATTTCATTCATACGTGTAGTAAACAAACACCTGGATAAGGAAGGGAGTAAATTAGCCATTTCAGAAAACCCAAATGATCAGGAAAAAACAATTGATAATTACTTTCCATTCTTTTTTCATTTATCAATAGCCTTTTTACTTGTTATTTCCTGTTTTTTTTCGCCTGTTTTAAGTGGAGAAAAGATACATGTGTTGGTTTCTGATGTGATTTTTCAATTCTCGAGTACCTTATTAATTGTGATCATCAGCATGATAAACCCATTTGTTCCATTTTCACCTGAAACGAGGAAATCATTAGAGGGGCTGGCTGAGCAAAAAGATTTACCCTGGATAGCAAAGTTATTGAAAAATCGAAACTGGCAGCTCTTAAAAGGAATAGTATGTATATTGATTATTATCTTTTTTATTTACAAGAAATATTTAGTTTTTCCCAATTTTAATCAGAGTATGCTATCTACCGTGGCAATTGTATTAATTGTGATATTTATTGTAAACAATATTATCCAGTTAATTAAAAACCCTATTTTTTTTAAAAGAAAAACGATGTTCAGATTGTCTATGCTTTATCGTTCATTCAAGCTATCATTTTTTATATCCATTATATTAATTATTGCCATTTTCATTTGTTCAGCAATCCTACAATTGGATGCCCAAAAACTTGTAAATCCAGAAGGAATTGCTCTTTTAGTGTACAATGTGGTTATGGCCTTTAACGAATATAAAATAGTCAATTTTAAGTCCGGAATAGGGGCTATATAATCAAGACTTATAAGGTTTTAAAAACCTTATAAGTCTATAATATAAATCTATAATTTCAACATCTCTTCTGTAGCGGTATTTGGATGTACTTTATCCGATTCTAGTAATTCAATGTGGAAAGATTCGTCTTCTCTTTTTCTGGAAAGGGGCAGGGCCATACCACCACCGATACTTATTCCGATGGAGGCCAAAAGTATAAGCAGCGACAGGCATAACAGCCTAAAAGCTTTTTTTAAACTTTGCATTTTGATGAAGTAACTAATTAACGAATGGGCTGCCTTTCAGGTAGCTTTGATGAATTCTTTGGTGGCTTGCCCTTTGGCAAACAGGAGAATTAATCAGGCAGGAAGTACTTCGTACTTGTTGTTCGGCCAGTTAGCTGAACAATAACGTCGCAGGATACTGTGTTTGACCGTTAGGAATTTACTGGACTGGTGGCTGAACCTGATATTCAGTAGACAGTTAAACCTTATTAACGCGCTGTTCAGATGATTTTGTAAGTGGTAATGAATCCTTGATAAGGTACAACGAACATACTTAAAACGGTACTGGTCTGCTGCAGCAAACAATCTTTCCCTGCCAATCCACAGAAATTCTGTTGTAGTTTTTTGCGGTTGAAAGGACGATAGACCAACAGATCCGGATATACTGAAAATGGAGAGCATCACAAACAGGGCTAATGCCAACCTGTAAAGCCGTCCTTTTTGATGTATTAACCGGTTATTGTTCATTTATCAAAGATAGATATTTAATAAGGAGTTGCTTTAGTGATACTTATTTAATGCTCGTATGGCTATAAACAATCCGATTAGTGTTAAAAAGGCACTAAAGATAAATGGGGCACCAGGAAAATACAAAGGTGTTCCTTTCTGTATAAAATAAACAAAAATATGGGCGGCTACCCAAGGACCAATGATCGCAGCCAAACTTTGCAAGCTCGTGGTAATGCCTTGTATTTCGCCTTGCGCATTTTCAGGAACCTGATTGGAAATGATACTTTGCATAGCGGGCCCACCGATTCCGGCTAAACAATATGGCAAAATAAAAAGCATCATCATTAATCCATTGGATGCAAAAGCAAAACAAATAAATCCGATTACGTATAAAATCAGGCCATAATAAATGGCTTTTTTGTTCCCGATTTTTGGTAAAATTACCCGGATTAACCCGCCTTGCACTACGGCAATAGCTAAACCCACCACACCCAGAGAATAGCCAATCATAGTGGAATCCCATTTGAATTTCTCAATAACATAATACGACCAGTTGGATTGTACCGAGTGGCTTGCAACATATAATAAAAGGAGTGCAGCAAGCAATCCGATTATGGCTGGGTACTTAAATGTATTGATAATGGAGCCTATAGGATTTGCTCTTTTCCATGAAAATCTTCTTCTTTTATCATGCGATAAGGATTCAGGCAGAATAAAATAACCATATAACCAGTTTACAAGAGCTAATCCTGCAGATATCATAAAAGGAACCCTTAATCCGAATGTACTGAAAAGTCCACCGATAACAGGCCCTAAAATAAAACCAATGCCAAAAGCTGCGCCAACCATTCCAAAGTTTTGTGCTTTCTTTTCTGGCTCAGAAATATCAGCAATGTAGGCCATCGCTGTTGTAAAGCTTGCACCGGTAATTCCGGCAATAATCCTCCCGATAAATAACCAAAAGATAGATGGGGCGAAAGAAAGAAAAATATAATCGACACCGAGTCCGAATAAAGAAAACAGTAAAATTGGTCGTCTGCCATATTGATCACTCAAACCACCCATAATCGGAGAAAAAATAAACTGGGCCAAAGCAAAGGCAACCATTAAGTAACCACCATAATCGGCAGCTACACTTACACTTCCGCCGGTAAACTCCTGAATCAACTTAGGTAAAACAGGGATAATGATTCCAAATCCTGTAAAATCAAGGAGTAAGGTTACCATAATAAATCCCATTGCAGATTTTTTTTCTTTAGCCATTTTGTATCGGGTTGTAATGCAAAAGTATTATAAAATTTATTTTATCGTCAAGTAAGATTTGGGATGGATTGTCTAGCCTAAAACTTTTCCACAATGCCTTATTTCGGGCATAATTTTGTTATTTTCGCAAGGTTATAATAATACCTTTTTTAAAATCGTTTTTGATAACGAGAACATAATTTATGGCAGAAGATTTAGAAAATCAGGAAAACGACAAAATTATTCCAATTAACATAGAAGAGCAGATGAAATCGGCCTACATTGATTATTCAATGTCGGTAATCGTATCCAGGGCCTTACCTGATGTACGCGATGGATTGAAACCGGTACACCGCCGTGTTTTATATGGGATGCTCGATCTTGGTTTAACCAGCAGTAAACCGCATAAAAAATCAGCCCGTATCGTAGGGGAGGTTTTAGGTAAATACCACCCACATGGCGACTCGTCTGTTTATTTTACCATGGTTCGTATGGCCCAGGATTGGAGCTTACGTTACCCAATGGTGGATGGACAAGGAAACTTTGGTCACATAGATGGCGACTCTCCGGCAGCTATGCGTTATACCGAGGCACGTTTCTCCAAAATTGCTGAGGAAATGCTTGCCGATATCAACAAAGACACTGTAGATTTTCAGTTAAACTTTGATGATACCTTACAGGAGCCAACCGTTTTGCCAGCAAAAATCCCTAATCTTTTGGTTAACGGATCATCAGGTATCGCGGTAGGTATGGCCACCAATATGGCGCCACACAATTTAACTGAGGTAATAGATGGTGTTGTAAACTATATCGATAACCGTGATATCACGATTGAGGAATTGATGAAGTTTGTAAAAGCTCCGGATTTCCCTACAGGTGGTATCATTTATGGTTATACAGGTGTAAAAGAGGCTTTTGAAACTGGTCGTGGTCGTATTGTAATGCGTGCCAAGGCTGAAATTGAAAGCAATAAAGACCGGGAAGTTATTATCGTTACCGAAATTCCATATCAGGTAAATAAAGCACAAATGATTGAGCGTACTGCTGAATTGGTTGGTGAAAAAAAACTGGAAGGGATTTCAAACATTAAAGATGAATCTAATAAAGATGGTATCCGCATTGTTTATGAAATTAAGCGTGATGCTAATGCGTCTATCGTTTTAAACAATTTATATAAGTACACGGCTTTACAAACATCATTCAGTGTAAATAACATTGCATTGGTAAAAGGTCGTCCACAAATGTTAAATCTTAAGGATTTAATTGTACATTTTGTGGATCACAGACATGATGTAATTGTTCGTCGTACCAAATATGAACTGGCAGAAGCCGAAAAACGTGCCCACATTTTAGAAGGTTATTTAATTGCATTAGATCATCTAGATGAAGTAATTAAATTAATCCGTGCATCAGAAACTCCGGAAGACGCCCGTGTAGGATTGATGGAAAAATTCGGTTTAAGTGATATTCAGGCTCGTGCCATTTTGGATATGACTTTACGCCGTTTAACCGGACTAGAGCGCGATAAGATTAAAGAAGAATATGCTGAATTGATGAAAACCATCGAGTACTTGAAATCTATCTTAGCTGATGAAGGGTTACGTATGCAGATTATCAAAGATGAATTGGCAGAGGTCCGTCAAAAATTTGGCGATGAACGTAAAACATCCATAGTTCATTCTGCAGAAGATATGAGCATGGAAGATTTCATTGAAGATGAAGAAGTTGTAATTACCATATCTCACGAAGGTTATGTAAAACGCACTCCGGCAACTGAGTTCAGAGCGCAGGGCAGGGGTGGTAAAGGATCAAAAGGCAGTACATCAAGAAATGAAGATTTTATTGAGCATATGCTTGTGGCCTCTAACCACAATTATATGTTGTTCTTTACCGAGGCCGGAAGATGTTTCTGGTTAAGGGTTTACGAAATTCCTGAAGGATCCAGAACCAGTAAGGGCAGGGCGATTCAGAATATCATTAATATACCAAAAGAAGAGAAAATTAAGGCTTACATCAAAGTTAAAAATCTTAAGGATCAGGAATATCTGGAGAACAACTTCATCATTATGTGTACTAAAAAAGGTACTATTAAGAAGACATCTTTAGAAGCTTATTCCCGTCCACGTGTTAACGGTATTAATGCAATTAACATTAACGATGGCGATGTATTACTGGAAGCTTGTTTAACCAACGGTGAAAGCGAAATTGTAATGGCTTTACGTTCTGGCAGGGCCATTCGTTTCAACGAAAAAACTGTTCGTCCGATGGGTAGAACGGCTACCGGTGTACGTGGTGTTAGGCTTGCGCATGATCAGGATGAAGTTGTTGGTATGATTTCTGTAAACAATCCTGAAGTTACGGTGTTAGTAGTATCAGAAAAAGGATACGGAAAACGTACCGATATTGAAGATTATCGGGTTACAAACCGTGGCGGTAAAGGTGTAAAAACCATTAATGTTACTGAAAAGACCGGACAATTGGTTTCAATTAAAGACGTTACCGATAGCGAAGATTTAATGATCATTAACCGTTCCGGTATTGTAATAAGGATCCCGGTAGCTGCTTTAAGGGTTATGGGACGTGCAACACAAGGTGTTCGTTTAATATCATTAAAAGGTGAGGATGAAATTGCATCCGTAACAAAAATTGATCACGAAGAGGATGAGGAAGAAACAGTTGATTTAGATAGCGTAGTAGTAGATGGTGAAGAATTAGAGGTAGATTTAACCGCTGAAACTGAAGAAGAGGAAGAAGGTGATTCGGATAACGAAACGGAAGAAGAAAATTAACTAAAATAAAGATTAGAATAAAAATTATGAAAAAAGTATTTCTAAGTATATTTTTAGCAGGTGTAGCAAGCTTTGCATTTGCTCAGAAAAGTGAGATTGCCGAGGCTAAGAAAGCCTGGGGGCTTTTCCAGTTAACGGGACAATCAGCATCAACTCCGTTAGATAAGAAACTGGAATCCTTAAAATCAGCATTAGCACATACAGATAAGGCTATAGCTGATGAGAAATCTAAAGTAATGCCTGAGGCATGGTCATACCGTGCATTATTTGCATCATCGATTGCAGTTTTGGATACTATCAATACTCAAAATGCAGATGAGAATTTAAAAATTGCACAAGACGCAATTACTGAGGCAAAAAAAATAGATGCTAAAGGTGCTGAGAAAGAAAACATCACGCTTGCTGAAACCAATATTGCCAATGCGGTTAGAAATGGTGGTGTTGTAGCTTATAATAAAAAAGATTACAAAACGGCTTATGCTAAATTTGTTCAGGCCACTGTAATCAATCCGGCCGATACTTCTATGTATCTAAACGCCGGAATTGCGGCAAGAAATCTGGAAGATTATCCAAATACCATCCAACAATTTAAAAAAGTAATTTCTTTGAATTCTCCACAATCCAAAGATTTATATAACGAGATCATTGATATTACTTTAAGAAAACAGAAAGATACAACTGCTGCATTGGCCTTGTTAAAAGAAGCAAGTGCCAAATATCCTGAAAATGTAGAGCTGATTAAAACAGAAACTCAAATTTATATTGATAAAGGTGATGTGGCAAAATCAGAGCAAATGTTGAATGCTTTAGCCGCTAAAGAACCAACAAATGCCAATTATCAGGTTTTATTGGGAAATATTTATTTCTCTCAGGCATTAAAAATGCAGGCAGACAGAAATAAGATCGATCCTAAAAAGGTAAAAGAATTTAATGAGGTGACTACCAAAATGACTGGATTACTGGATAAATCCCTTCCTTATTATAAAAAAGCATTAGAAATCGATTCTAAAAGTGTAGGGGCATTAGAGACTTTAAAAACCATCTATGCCTTCAAAAATGACACAAAAAACTACGATGAAATTAAAAAACGTTTAGACGCACTACCTAAACAATAGGTTGTGTTTGAATAAAAAGAGCCCTGAAATTTCGGGGCTCTTTTTTTTATGTTTATTTTTACGCTATCGAAGGTTTGTACCTAATTTTACATTTATCCATGCAAAATCGTTTAAAGTTTTTATCTGTTGCCTTAATTTTCCTCTCTTTTAATTCCCTGGCCCAAAAAAGTCAGATTCTTATCGCTCGTAATGCCGTCGGTAAATTACAGGCATCAATTGCCAATAAAGAAGATAATAAAAAGCAGCTGATTATTATAACTGAAGGATTGAAAGCCATAGAATCTGCTGAAAAGGATAAAAAGACTAAGAATTGGCCCGAAACATGGTCAATTAAATCCTATTTATCATCATTTGCCTCTTTAATTGATACGGATCAAAGCAGTTCCGATAAATATTTTGATCTAGCTCTTAGTGCTATTAAACAAGCTAAAAAATCAGACAAGTACGAAGATAACGCGGGCTTAATTAAAGCCTCGCACCATAATATTTTAATTAAAAAGCAGGATAGGGGAACTGCAGCCTATTTTAATAATGATTTTAGAGCAGCGTTAGAAGATTTAAAAGAAGTAAGCGATAATTTTCCTACAGATACCACATTAGCCTTAAACACAGCCATTTGCGCGGTAAATGTGCAATCTTATGATGAATCTCTGAAATACTTCAAAAGAGCAAAAGAAAATGGAATTAGAAATGCAGCGCTTTACCAGAAAATGGCACAGCTGTATGTGGCGAAATCTGATAACGAAACCGCTATAAAAACCTTGGAAGATGGTTTAGCTTTAAATCCATATAATCATTCATTAACTAATGATTACGTTAATCTTTTGTTGGATACCGAAAACTATTCCAAAGCGCAGGGTTTAATAGAAAAGAACCTGAAAGTTGAAAAAGGAAATAAACTATTATATTTTCTTTATGGATACCTGCAACAGGTAAATGGAAATAAATCGACCGCTATTATAGCTTATGATCAGGCTTTAGCTACAGACCAAAATTATTTTGACGCGCTGTATCAATTAAGTTTAGCTTATATAGATACCGCTAATGAAACGCTAAAGAAAAATGAAGCCGATAAAACTTCCAAATATAATGCTTTAATCAACAGAGCTGAGTTTGCTTTACAAAGAGCAAACGAAATTAATCCGAACGATCGCAAAACCGTTCAATTGCTAATCGATATCTACACACGTAAAAATGAAGCAGATTCGGATAAAGCACAGGATCTAAAAAGAAGACTACAGGAATTGTAATAATTTATTGTTTTGACCCATAGATAGGGGTTTCTCCAAACACAACTTAACATAATATAAATTATAAGACATAATATAAAATATAGCGGTTTGATAATTATTATATTTCAGCAGCAATTAATTTCTCAATCATCTTCAGTACTTCTTCGTCCATTTTGTCAACTGCTTTTAACCCAGGGCCATAATCTAAATCGAAATAAATATTAAATCTTTTGCTCTTGTACTTGCACAGAAAAACATTTGCTTCCGCAATAACCACTTCTTCCAACATTTCAATTTCAAGCACAGGATCTATTTTTCTTAAAATACTTGCTATTTCAGGATAGCTCAGCTTCCAAAATTCCACACTCATAACAATTTATAGAATACTAAACTAATAGAAATAAAGTTATTAGAAGAATGAAAACCAATTCTCTACTTTTTATAAATTTGAACAATACATTTACCATTCCATATGCTTAAACACACCCTCAAAATAATCGCCCTAGCCATCAGTCTGTCATCATTTGTTAGTTCGGCATCTGCCCAAAAAGTAACCGAACCTCAAAATACACCTGCTGAATGGTCTAAGCCTTACCCAGCCTTTCAGATTGCCGGCAATCTATATTATGTAGGCACTTATGATTTGGCCTGTTACCTCATTGTTACCCCGCAAGGAAATATCCTGATTAATACAGGACTTGCCAACTCAGCATCTATTATTAAAGCCAACATTGAAGCTTTGGGATTCAAATTTAAGGACATCAAAATACTGTTAACAACACAAGCGCATTATGACCATATGGGTGCCATGGCAGCGATAAAAAAAATGACCGGTGCTAAAATGATGGTTGATGAAAAAGACGCTGGTGTTGTGGCAGACGGAGGCAGCTCAGATTATGCTTTAGGTGGTAATGGCTATGCTTATGAACCGGTTAAAGCCGATCGTTTATTGCATGACAAAGATGTTGTAAAGTTAGGTAATATGCAATTGACCATGCTTCACCATCCGGGCCATACCAAAGGCTCATGCAGTTTTCTGTTTGATGTACGTGATAAACGCAGAACTTATAAGGTATTGATCGCTAATATGCCCAGCATTGTTACAGAGAAAAAATTCTCCGAAATATCGGATTACCCTGATATCGCTAAAGATTATGCATATACCTTGGATACCATGAAAAAACTGTCATTCGATATCTGGCTTGCCTCTCATGCCAGCCAGTTTAAGCTTCATAACAAACGTAAACCAGGCGATCGTTATAACCCGGTTGTTTTTATGGATAAAAATGAATATAACTTGGCAATCAGTGATTTACAAAAACAATATACTGATAAGATCAGAAATAAATAGATTTAGACAACACCTTTAAACCCAATTAATTCCCTTTTTAAGTAACTGTAAGGTTTTATATTCTCCTGAGCCCTCCTCAGGATGAATATTATATCCCCAATTGGCCTGTGGAGGTAAACTCATTAAGATAGATTCAATTCGTCCATTGGTTTCCAGGCCAAATTTGGTACCCGAATCGTACACCAGGTTAAATTCTACATAACGGCTGCGACGTTGATATTGCCATTCTTTTTGCAATTCGGTAAAAGTTTTATCCCGGTTTCTATCGATCAGTTCGGTATATATCGGCAAGAATGTTTGTCCAACACCAAGCGAGAATTCTAAAATCTGTTGCCAGGATAAATTCGTGTTTTCAGGTTTTAACTTGTCATAAAAAATACCACCAATGCCGCGTGTTTCTTCACGGTGTTTGATAAAGAAATAATCATCTGCATGGGTTTTAAATTTAGGATAGAAATCCGGATTGAAGTTATCGCAGGTTTGTTTTAACTTATGGTGAAAAAAACGAGCATCATTTTCGAATACATAATGCGGCGTTAAATCTATTCCGCCACCGAACCAACGCGTCTCCCCGTTTAATTCGAAATAGCGAATATTCATATGAATGATCGGAACCAGTGGATGATTTGGATGGATTACAATGGAAACACCAGTTGCAAAAAAATCATTTTCGTTTACATTAAATGCTTTTTTGATTGAATCGGGTAATTTACCATGAACAGCAGAAAAATTAACACCTCCTTTTTCTATGATGTTACCATTTTGCATAATCCGGGTTCGACCACCTCCCCCTCCATCCCGTTGCCAAAGTTCTTCCTCAAATTTCCCCCTGCCATCAGCAATTTCCAGTCCTTCACAAATTTCGTCCTGTATTTGCTGATATTTTTCGGCGACTTCTTCTTTAAACATGGGTCTTTCTTTTATTTAAAGCAAATTTAAGGCTATTCGGGCAGCCCGTATGAATTAAGTTTATATAGTACATTTTGTTGACATTGCTTTTATTCTTGAGTTCAAAGTGAAAAGTTTAAAGTAGAAAGATCAAAGTCCTTAATCCTTAGTCTTTGATCCTTAATCCTTAGTCTTTGATCCTTAATCCTTAGTCTTTGATCCTTAATCTTTGATCCAACGACTTATCCTGTTACAAAAAGGTTCTACTCCTCTATATAATCCAGATCTTTATTAAAACTCTCTTTTAACTGACTTAATGCAAACATGGCAATCAATGTTAAGACACCCATAACCACAAAACCTGCTGTAATGTTGTTATATTTTTGAGCTAGATATACAAATAAGAAATTGATTGGAATTAATGCACCACGAACAAAATTAGGTGCTGTAGTGGTTACTGTTGCCCGGATATTGGTTCCAAATTGTTCTGCGGCAATGGTAACAAATGTAGCCCAATAACCTACAGAGAATCCCATAAACAGGCAAAGCCAGATAAAGGTATCGCCAGAAAGGCCATAACTGTTTAAATAAGCAATTACACTTGCTGCAGAAAGCAAATGAAAAATAAATACGGTTTTTCGTCTTGATTTAAGCACCTGAGCCAATAAACCCGTAACCACATCGCCTATGGCAATACCAAAATAAGTAAACATAATTCCTTTTCCCGCATCCAGTGTTTCGGTGGCACCAAGTTCCTGACCAAATTCCCTGCAAAGCGTAACCAAAACACCAACAACAAACCATAATGGAATGCCGATTAAAATACAATACAAATATTTAAGCAAACGTTCTTTATTGTTGAAAAGCATGAAAAAGTTCCCTTTTGACACCTCTTTTTGCTGTACGGCTTGTTTAAACATACTCGATTCAAAAGTACCCACCCTTAGTAATAACAATAATAAACCCATACCACCGCCTACAAAATAAGAAGTTTGCCAACTGAAATTTTCGGATACTGTAGCCGCAGCAGCTGCACCAAGTAAACCTATTCCGGCTACGATCATGGTACCATAACCGCGTTTTTCTTTATCCATTGTCTCTGTAACCAGGGTTATGCCCGCACCTAACTCGCCCGCTAACCCTATACCCGCAATAAAACGAATTAAGGCGTAGCTGTTCACTGTAGTAACAAAACCATTGGCAATATTGGCCAGTGAGTACAGTAAAATTGAACCGAACAATACTTTTATTCTGCCCATCTTATCCCCTAAAATCCCCCATAATAAACCGCCAAGCAGCAAGCCAAACATCTGTACATTGATTATAAATATGCCATTTGACTTTAAATCTGCTGGTGATACGCCAATATCAGTTAAACTTTTAACACGTACTACAGAAAATAAAACAAGATCATAAATATCTACAAAGTAACCCAGGGCGGCTACTGTTACCAGGAATATTACATTACGTTTGTTTGCGGATTCGGAATTCATTTATCTATTGGGTTTAATTGCTGAAAGTACAAATTCGCGCAAATAAAAAAAATAGATGTTAAATAAAAAGCCACCTCAATTGAGGTGGCTCCGCTTGCCTACATTGGAGGCATTTTCTTTGTGGTATCAGGAGGCATTTTTTTTGACGTGTCAGTCGGGGTTGTTGTCTTTGTTGTGTCCATTGGTGTCGTTACCGTAGAATCCATCTTGGTACTGTCTGATGAACCAGCCATGTTCTTAGATGAATTGCATGCTGAGGCGGCTATCATCAGAGAACCAGCAAAAGCAAGACTTAAGATTACTTTTTTCATGTTTTGATTGTTATTTATAGTTTTAACAACCTTTTAATCATTTAGTTTTATTTTTTTTAGTTTGGGATTGTACAGATGGAAATAATTACACTGATTTTCAGGCGATAAAATCATTAATAATTTTTTAAAAAATATTAGAAACTGTTTATAATTGTATTGGATCATGTCTCCACGTACTTCACAAATTGTAAAACTATTTATTCATTTTTTAAACGGTTACTGCCTTGATTTGTTTCCTCAGGAACCCAAACGTATTCCGTTTCGTGGGGACACGAACCGGGGTAATTAGAACAATAAAACATTGTTACAGTTAATTACGTAAACACGTCAATGGTAGGAACGAAGCATCCCTGTAAAACAAACCCCAAAGGGATTCTTCATTGCATTCAGAATGACAAAGGGCTTTCATCTATTTCTTCCGAATAGTGGTGATATCTTCACGTACCTCAGAAATTGTAAAATTTTAAACAGTTTCTTAAATTATAGGCTATTATTCGTGATGAATCTTCAACTTGCCCAGCAATTCTGGAGATACATTTTCGGCATAAACGCCATAAGCGTCTACCAGCACACCCTTCAAATTTCCAACGCTCGATGAAATGGCATAAACAACCGAACTATCCGCAGGATCGGTCATCCCTTCAAAACGATAAACCTCGTCTATTTCAAATTCTTCGGGCATTAAGAGCAGATCAATTTCTTTACACACTAAACAATCCGGAGTTAAATTGAAATCCAAATTGTAGCCTCTTTGATCTAAATCGGCTAGTGCAGCGGTAATTGTATCATAAACGTGCATATCCTGATTATTAAAATATTACGGAAACATTATCTATAAAACTTTAAAACGTGGTAAATGTTTCTGATATTAGTCACTATGATCATTTCTCAAAATACCCTTAAATGGGCAATGCGCTTTTATCCGCCTTTATTTTTTCAGCGCATCTGGGTTCAGAAATTTGAAAACGAATTTAAAAGCTGTACCGTTAAGCTCAGTAAAAGTATTTTGAATAAAAACTATAATGGTTCTATTTTTGGAGGAACCATTTATGCTGCAACCGATCCTTTTTACGCCCTGCTGTTTGATCAGTTATTGCAAAGAAGAGGTTTTAAAGTGAGGGTTTGGCTTAAAAGTGCTTCTATTCAATATCTGAAACCTGGCCGATCGGCTTTATTTTTTACCATAAACGTTACGGATGAAATGCTTACAGATGCTGAAAATGCATTGAAAACAGTCGGAAAATTTGTTAAAGCTTACCCTATGGAGATCACCAATAAAGAAGGCGAACTCTGTGCAACGGTTATGAATGAGGTATATATCCGAAACCTGTATCAAGGCGAAACGCCTAGGGTAGCTTATTAATATATGTTGATATGACGAATATAAAGAGTTTAATTTTACAGGGTGAAGGCCTTACTCTTGATTTCAAGAAAACGATTACCAATAACGGAAAAATAGCAAAAAGCCTGGTGGCTTTTGCCAATAATATAGGTGGCAAACTATTAATTGGTGTAGAAGATGATGGTTCCATTAAAGGGGTAAAATCAGAAGAAGAGGAAAAATATATGATTCTTAAATCCGCTCATCAATTTTGTAAGCCTGCTATTGAGCCCGCTTTCCAAGAGGTGTATGTTGATGATAAGCTGGTTTTGGTTGTGGATATCCCTGAAAGCGATAGCAAACCACATTATGCATTAGACGATCAGAAAAAATGGTGGGCTTATATTCGTATTGATGATAAAAGCGTATTGGCCAGCCGGATAGTTCTGGATGTTTTAAAACATGATCATAAGCATAATGGAGTGCTTATCTCCTATTCTGACCATGAAAAGAAGCTGTTGGAATTTCTGGGTCAAAATGAAAAAATTACCTTAAAAGAGTTTAGCAAGCTGTTGCGGTGTTCTTACCGGAAAGCTCAAAAAATATTAGTTAATCTAATTCTAACCAATGTGATAAAAACACATACATCAGAAAAGGAAGAATACTTTACAACCGTAAGATAATTAAGCTTTTACCACAGATGCGCACCGTATTATCATCCTGATCGTTATATCGAATATATACCTCAAAAAGAGCTATTTATATTCTTCCACTCATGCGTTGTTGCACTTAATTCTAAGGATAGATGGGTCCTTGTGTCATCCTGAGGAACGAAGGATCCCTGTAGCTAATCTTGCTTATAAGATTCTTTATTGCATCTATCTGTGTTCATCCTTTTTTATTTGTGGTTTAATGTATTTTTACCGCCTTGGTTCGTGTCCTCACGAACCAAACGTATTCCGTTTCGTGGGGACACGAAACCGGGGCAATATTTACAGTTAATATATATCAAGATAGTTTACCGAAGGCATCCAGCTTAATACAACAGCAAATGTGTAAAACCTGCATAATTATTCATTGAAATTTAGACAGTTATATGTCTGCCCCATTATATTTTTTAATTATAAAAAACGAATAATAATCGGTTATCAGCGAATTGTAAATGCTTTGCGGAAATTTAAAATATTTATGTACCGTTGCGGAATGTACTTTATTTATGTAGCACTAAAGCGGAAGAAAAGATTACTAAACAGTATCAACTTAAATAAAATGTTTTTATGAAAAAATCTATCCTGTTTTTAATGCTTATCTCTTCTGTCTGTTTTGGGCAGATAGAAAAACCTGTTAAATTGGATAGCTCTATTATAAAAAAATTAAATCCTGTAGGATTATTAAGCATCATGAACAAACATCAGACCTTAGAAAATTTTATGCCTGCTTTTAACGAAAATACAGACGTTTTAGTAGCCCGAATAGAAAAGGAGTTATATATGATAAGCCCTAAAAACCTGTTCCCACTGATAAGAAATGTTGGTTGGATGAGCAGTATACCTCCCTGGAATGCTTATATCAGTTATTTTAAAAATGGCAGGGCAGTTTATACAAATGCACAATATGTACTAAATATCGATACCAAAAATTTAGATCCTAAAATATTTACAAAAATAAACCATCACAAAGAAATTATTGACAACGAAGAAGACTATTTAAAGAGGCTTAAAAGCATAAAAGAAACGAATTATGTTTCGGCGGTTTACCAGAACAAGCACAGTTTTGGTAATTACAATTACTATAGTTGCTTTTTTGTTGAACACCCTACAAACCAGTACTTTCTTTACTTTAATGTATATGTTCCATTAACCCTTAATAAAAAAACGGAGATGGATGTATTACTTGAAGATTACAGCAGGGAAATCGCTTTTAAAAATTAGATATCGAAAAAAAAGGGCTATGTTTATGGTATAAATGGTTAAGGTCAAAAAAATGGCCTTTTCAACCTCCGACTATATATCCCATCAGCATTTTTCTCATTACTTTTCGAGCATGAAAGATCCTCGCAGAACCAACAAAGGGCATCATCTTTACCCCTTGGAAGAAATTCTTTTTTTATGTATATCAGCTGTAATCAGCGGCATGGATGACTGGACATCCATTACTATGTTCGGTCGGTTGAAGTTGTCCTGGCTTC
>Ga0160465_100325_pt1 | contig 28395 bp, 26 predicted proteins | sample HID1971K_E11MG_FD_108209 | JGI IMG/M metagenome (GOLD analysis project Ga0160465, IMG submission 108209) | Enriched millipede-associated microbial communities from UW Madison campus, WI, USA - HID1971K_E11 MG | ecosystem: Host-associated > Arthropoda: Insects > Digestive system > Unclassified ...
CTGGCTTTAATCGCTGTTGCTAACAAACTACTAAAGCAAGCTTTTGCAATCGCTAAAAAACAAACAAAATACCAGGAAAATTATTCAAATATTATTTGCTTTTAAACACAGTTCATTCTGAATGTAATGAAGAATCTTACTAAGCAGGATTAGCTAAAGAGATCCTTCGTTCCTCAGGATGACAATACATTGCCCCGGTTCGTGTCCTCACGAAACGGGATACGTTTGGTTCGTGAGGACACGAACCAAGGTGATAGGATTTGTAATCCAAGTCATCGGATGAATATCTGCAAAACGCCCATATTCATCCGATGACTAATTTAGTTATGATTTACGCTTACAAAACCAATAACCCAAAATCCCTCAATGTATTTATCGGTTTAGAATACCAAAACAATTCAAAATTTTCCATGCTGGTTTCAAAATCTGCATTGATTTCCTGAAAAGAATAAACTTTATCATTTGATATAGTTATTTTTTCCAGAGCAGAAATTAGCCATTCGCCCTCATCTTTATTGGTTTGTATGATAAAGCTTTCCTTTTTATCGTGGAAAGTAAGCGATGCCATTTCCCAGGAATTGCCTTTTTTAGATTTTGTAAAATAATCAATAACAGGCTTCCCGCCTATCCAAATAATCTTGGCGGTTGGCTTAATGTTGAAATTTTCATCCTCATTTAATGCATTTTCAATAAAATCAGCAGCAATTTTCGTTCTTGGAATTTTGAAATCAAACCAATCTTGTAATTCGTAATCGAAACAAATGCCATGCATAAAGTTGAAAAGTGATTTTTTCAATCCAAAACTAAACTTGTTGTGGTCTATCCCTGTTTTATCTGTATAGTTGATGTCGTTATTGGCAAAAGTCCCAATAGCTTCTGTTTCTTTTACAACTCCAAATTTTTCCGGATACATACCTACAGGACTGTGTGCCGTCATTGCAAACTGATGCCAAAAGCCTGATTGCAAAACCCCAACTTCAAATAACTGACGAACCATTTCTAAACTATCTACGGTTTCCTGAACCGTCTGTGTGGGATAACCGTACATCAGGTAAGCATGAACCATGATTCCTGCTTCAGTGAAATTTCGGGTAACCTTTGCCACTTGTTCAACCGTTACGCCTTTATCGATCAGCTTTAATAACCGATCAGAAGCTACTTCTAAACCACCAGAAACCGCAATACAACCTGATGCTTTTAATAAAAGACATAAATCCTGGGTAAAGCTTTTCTCAAAACGAATGTTTGTCCACCAGGTAATCGCTAATTTTCTACGGAGAATTTCTAATGCCACTTCACGCATTAAGGCTGGCGGCGCTGCTTCATCTACAAAATGGAATCCATTCTGACCGGTCTTTTCAGATAATTCCTGAATTCTATCTACAATAAGTTTGGCTGCAACAGGCTCATAAACTTTGATATAATCCAAAGAAATATCGCAAAAAGTGCATTTTCCCCAATAACAACCATGTGCCATGGTAAGCTTGTTCCAACGACCGTCACTCCACATCCGATGCATTGGGTTAACGATTTCAATTACTGAAATGTACTTATCCAGAAGTAAATCAGAATAATCAGGTGTACCTACATCAGCTTGTTTATAATCCTGTTGCAAAGCATCGTTTCTATAAATAACTTCTCCCTTTTCAAGAAGAAAAGTTCTTTTGTAGGTATGTGCTTCAACCGGAATAGAATGAGTGATGTTACGATGTAATAATTCAATCGGTAATTCACCATCATCCAATGTGATGTAATCGAAAAATTCGAAAACTCTTTTATCCGAAAGGGAGCGCAATTCGGTATTCGGAAAACCGCCACCCATAGAAATTTTGATTTCAGGATAATGTTTTTTTACCCATTGTGCAGAGCGAAACGCACTATATAAATTTCCAGGGAATGGAACAGAAATTAGAAATAACTTAGGCTGAATGGTTTCTATTTTCTCTTTTAAAATCGAAATCAGAATTTCATCGATATAGGTTGGTCCTTTCTGCAAAGCTTGATACAACTCATCAAAAGAATTTGCACTTCTGCCCAAACGTTCAGCATAGCGACTAAAACCAAAGTTTTCATCCACACACTCTACGATAAAATCTGAAATATCTTCGAGATATAAAGTGGCTAAATGTTTGGCTTTATCCTGAGTGCCCATTGCACCGAAAGCCCAATCAAGTTCTTCGAGTTGAGAAAATCTTGATGCTTGCGGAAGAAAATCATCCCCACAGATCTGTAAAGCTAAGGTTGGATTTTTCCCTTGCAGAAAAGAGATAACCGCATCTATCGTTCTAAGATATTCCTCTTTTAATGCAAGAATACGTTTTGAATTATCACTTTTTGGCTGAGGGCTATTTGCGTTAAACAAATCTTCAAGCCCTTTTTTTGAAAACAACTCCAAAATAACTTCGATACCTAAATCTGCTTGTGTTGAAGTAATATTTTTTGTGTTCAGAAAACCTTTTATATATGCTGTTGCCGGATATGGAGTATTCAGTTGGGTAAAAGGTGGCGTGATGACAAAAAGTTCTGTTTTCAAAAGGAAAAAAATATGAATTGCAAAAGTATTGATTTTTGGGCTTTAAACTTTGATATGGTGTCAGATTTTACAATCTGACACTGCAAATCAATGGGATTATGACCATTATCTTGCAACTTATATTTCCTTAGATGCCTTATATGGTTAAAAATTTGAACCATATAAGAAATATAAGTTCATTTTAGAATATTTAAACCTACCGCCTTGGTTCGTGTCCTCACCACAAGTGTTCGGAAGATTTTATGGTGTTATCAAAAAATGCAGATAATACGTTAGGATATACTTTAATGCCCTTATGTGTCTTATATGGTAAACAATAGAGACTTATTTTTTTACCATATAAGGAATGTAAGTTCATATAAAAATGTGGCCAGGTTGTAAAATCTAATAACATTTTAATCTTCCGAACAGCTATGGTGTCATCACGAACCAAACGTATTCCGTTTCGTGGGAACACGAACCGGGGAAATGAAAAATACTGTTTTACAGTAAATTACATAAATACGTCAATGATAGGAACAAGGATCCCTTTAGTTAAATCCTACTTATAAGATTCTTCATTACATTCAGAATGACAAAATAATTTCAAGCATATACACAGTTGGATGACAACATATAACACCATAAAAAACTTCGGCATCTTCTTATGCCGAGGTACATGTCCTCACGTACCTCTATATATTAAAATATCTTTTATTTTTTGGCATTTCATGCGTGATACCACAAAACTTCGGCATCTTTCTTGTGAGAGCTCTCCTAAACTAACAATTAAATTAACTTCAAAGCGTTTTTAACTACACATCAACACGTTTTCTACCTAAATGAAAATTTTTTGTTTTTATATTTTAATCCTTGTTGCCCAGTTCAGTTTTGCGCAAAAATCATTTCAATTTCCAAAAATAAAAACCCAGGGTTCTTCTGTTGCTCAACTTACGCCTGGCAATTGGACTGTTATTGATACAGCTTATGGAGATTTAAATCATGATTCTTCTGAAGATTTAGCCTTGGTATTTGAATACAATAAACCTGTTGATGAAACCCGGGTGTATGGCGATAACACTACGAATATTATTAAGGAAACCCAAAAACCGAGGATACTTGCTATTTTTTTCAAGGATAAATCAAACGAAACCTATCGCTTATCTACTCAAAACAACGATTTCATTTTACGTTCTGAAGAGGGAGGCAAACTCGGCGACCCATTACAACAAATCGCAATAAAAGACCAACAGCTTTATTTAAGGTTTAGGGGTGGTAGCGAATGGCGTTGGGAACTGGGTTATACTTTTAAATTCGAAAATAAAGATTGGTTTTTAACCAATGCCATTAACTTATATTACAACAATACCAATGGTGATATGACAGAACGGATTTACAATTTCAAGGACAGGGAATTATACACCACCTACGGCAATCTGTACCGCAGGGATATCGCAAATCATAAAACCAGTGAAGTTTTATTTTTTAGTCAGCTGAGAACCTTTAAAACTTTTAAAAAACCATGGGCATGGGAAATTATGCCGAATGTTTATTTGTAGAGAAATTTATTTGGAGATAATGTTGCTACCAACTCGTAGAGTTCCTTTAAGCATAGTCAAAATTTCAGGAACAAAATCCTTCAAAGTTAGATATGTATTATCTCTGGCATTTAATACAATTATTGGCAGGGTATATTTCGAAAAGTTCTGTTGAAACTGCAAGTTTTTATCGAAAGTGATCAGGGCATTAAAGTCATTTTCAATCATAAGTTGAAGCAGAACACCGTTTTTCATCCCGTTCCAATTTCATATCCCTGACAGTATAAATTTCATGTTCTAAGAAATGTTCCTTTAATCTTTTGGGAAGATTTTCATCAAGAAGCAATTTCATAAAGTTTATCTATCTTTTGAGAAGTTAATAATTTATTCGCGACTTCTAAAAGAGCTAAAACCTGCTTTTTTGAAACACCTGGAAAATCTTCTAAAAATTCATCAATTGTAATTCCTTTTTCAATATGATCAAACAAAGTTTCTACAGGAACCCTGGTACCTGTAAAAACAGGTTGACCACCCAAAACTTCGGCGTCAATCGAGATAATATCTTTTAGTAATTCCATAGCATATCAAATTTACTAAATATTATCTACAAATTCTGTGCGATTACAAATCCACTTGCCCAGGCCCATTGAAAGTTGTATCCACCCAACCAGCCTGTTACATCCAAACATTCACCTCCAAAATACAGATTTGGTATCTTCTTACATTCCATTGTTTTGGATGAGATTTCATTCGTATCGATTCCACCCCGCATTACCTCGGCTTTATCGTAACCTTTATCACCAGCTGGCTTAACTTTAAATTGATGGATAGTTTGTTCAATCAAATCAATTTCAGATTTGGTTAATGAAGCAACGGGTTTAGTCAAGGGCAAAAATTTGCCCAATGCATCTGTGAATTTCTTGGTATAAAACCGATTCAATAAGGTTGATAATAAAGTTTTTCCATTGGATTTCCTTTCATCCTCTAAAATGGAAACCATATTTTGATGAGGCAATAGGTTGAGATTAACCACCTTTCCCCTACGCCAGAAAGAAGAAATCTGTAAAATTGCCGGCCCACTCAACCCCCAATGGGTAAAGAGGATATTTTCTTCAAACGAGATTTCATCATTGCTAACTTCACAAAAAACAGAATTGCCCGAAAGTTGCGCAAACCATTCTTCATCCTTTCCTGTAATGGTTAAAGGAACCAGAGCCGGGGCAGTTTCGATGATTTTCAAATCATGTTTTCGGGCAAAACGCAAAGCGAAATCTGTAGCACCCATTTTTGGAATCGGTAAACCGCCTGTTGCAATCACCAGTTTTTCAGCCGATAATACAACTTGTTTTCCATTCTTCTCGTAACTGACTTTAAATCCTTTAGGTAAAATCTCAATATCTTTTACATCCACACTACACCTGATTTCCTGCCCAAAGTCTTCGCAAACGGAAGTAAAAACCTGAACCACATCCCTTGCGTTTTTATCATCAGGAAACAACTGTCCCAAGGTTTTTTCTTTGCCTTGTATACCATAAGTCTCAAAAAAAATGATGGTATCCTCAACTGTCCACTGGGTAAATGATGATTTTATAAAATGTGGGTTTGAAGATATAAATTGCTCAGCTGTTGCAAATTGGTTCGTATAATTACATCGGCCACCGCCAGAAATTAAAATCTTGGCGCCAGGCTTTTCATTCTTTTCCAACACAATTACTTTCTTACCCAAATATCCGGCTTGCACTGCACACATTAATCCACAAGCACCGGCACCAATAATTATTGCATCAGCATTCATCAATAAATTTATTATGGTTACTTTTGTGCAAAATTAGCATACTTTTTCAGACCTCATGGCAAAACAGATTAGCGAATTAAAATTAGGTATTTTAGGCGGCGGACAGTTAGGACGAATGCTCATTCAGCAGGCAATTAACTATAACGTTACTTCCTTGGTTCTAGATCCCGATCCTGATGCACCTTGTAAACACCTCTCCAATTATTTCGAAAACGGCTCGATAACTGACTTCGATACTGTATATAACTTTGGAAAAAAAGCCGATATCATTACTATTGAAATAGAAAAAGTTAATATTGATGCCCTTGAACAGTTAGAAAAAGAGGGCAAACAGGTTTTTCCCCAATCACGTGTTATTCGTTTAATACAGGACAAAGGTGTACAAAAGCAATTTTTCAAGGAAAACGATATTCCGACCGCTCCGTTTCAAATTGTTAACAACAAGGAGGATATGGAGAACAGTCATTTTCATTTTCCATACATCCTGAAATTACGCAAGGATGGCTACGACGGTAAAGGCGTTATGCGTATTAATAGCTCTGATGATTTGGACGATGCTTTCGATGCACCTTGTATTATTGAAAAATTAGTAGATTTCGAAAAAGAAATTGCAGTCATTGTTGCCCGAAATTCTAATGGCGACATGAAAACTTTTCCTATGGTTGAAATGGAATTTAATCCTGAAGCCAATTTAGTAGAGTTTCTGATTTCTCCATCAACCTACACAGAAAACCTACAGCAGCAAGCCGAAAATATTGCAAAGAATATTGCTTCAGCGATGAATATAACAGGCATTTTAGCTGTGGAAATGTTCATTACCAAGGATGGAGAATTATTGGTTAATGAAGTTGCCCCTCGTCCGCATAATAGTGGTCATCAAACCATTGAGGGTAATTATGTATCTCAATTTGAACAGCATTTACGTGCCATTTACAACTTACCTTTAGGTGATACAAGCAGTATATCCAATGCTGTAATGATTAACTTATTGGGCGAAAAAGGTTATGAGGGTGTTGCGAGATATGAAAATCTGGAAAAGATCTTATCTATCGATGGCGTATTTGTTCATCTTTATGGAAAGAAATATACCAAATCTTTCAGAAAAATGGGCCATGTTACAATTGTGGATCATGATAGAGAAAAAGCAATAGAAAAAGCCAGGTACGTACAAAAAACGTTAAAAGTGATCGCATAAACCCCCAAGCCATACCCCAACCCCCTGAAGGGGCTTTAAAACCCATAGCGAGAATAAAAACCTAGCTATGAACGATAGAAAGGAAAAGCCCCTTTAGGGGATGTTAAACCTAAAATATTACAAACGTTAAAAACATAATAATAAAAATATTGATATGCAAAATGATTTATCACACGAACAGGAAAGCCCCTCTAGGGGTTTGGGGTTAAACGATAGAACGGAAAAGTCTCCTTTAGGGGATTTAGGGGTGGTTGTAGGAATCATTATGGGCAGTAAGTCAGATTTGCCGATCATGCAGGATGCTGCCGATGTATTAAAAGAATTTGGAATTCATTACGAAATTACGGTGGTTTCCGCACATCGTACACCTGAACGCATGTTCAGCTATGCAAAGGAAGCTCAAGGAAGAGGGTTAAAAGTAATTATAGCAGGCGCTGGCGGTGCTGCCCATCTACCCGGAATGGTGGCATCAATAACTACCCTGCCTGTAATCGGTGTTCCTGTAAAATCATCGAACTCAATTGATGGTTGGGATAGCATCCTGTCCATCCTACAAATGCCAAATGGTATTCCGGTTGCAACAGTTGCCTTAAACGCTGCAAAAAATTCTGGCTTATTAGCGGTTCAGATTTTAGCAACGGCAGATGCATCTTTAACTACAAAAATGCAGGCTTATAAAGATGAACTGAGGAAAAAGGTTGAAGAAAGTGCCCTTGAGATGTAGTTTGGAGTTCGGAGTCCTAAGTCTTAGGAGCAAAAACGACTCTCAACTCCTAGCTCTCTGCTCCAAACTAATTTAAGCTTGGGTCTGCCGGAAAATTACTAATGTGCGCATATTTTGGGCCCAGATTTACAATTACATCTCTCCAAAGCTGTTCATCATCATTGTTAAAAATTAGATCAACGTTAGGTATATCACTAACCATCCAGGCATTTTGTTCTATTTCGCGAACCAACTGACCTTCATCCCAACCCGAATATCCCATAAAAAATTTAATTTCATCATCTTTAATAGCATTGGTATTCATTAAGATTTTTAAAGCCTCAAAATTTCCACCCCAATAAATTCCGTTACCAATTGGTTCCCCACTTTGTAGCTTATCATAACATCTGTGTATAAAATGTAAGGTATCCGCAGCAACAGGCCCACCAAAATAAATAGGATTATTGGCTTGCCATAAATCTTGAACAACATCATTTAAAATCAAATTGCCTACTTGATTTAAAATATAGCCTACCGACCCCTCTTCTCCATGTTCTGCCAATAAAACAACTGATCTCTTAAAATTTGGATCAGCCATGAATGGCTCTGAGATAAGTAAACGACCAGTTTTGGGTTTTATGTGATTAAGCATATCGATATTTATTTGTAAGGCAGTTAAAGATGCCGTAAGTTTGCTTATGCAAGTTACAAATGAATTTCTACAAAACCTGCGCCAAGATTATAAAAGTGCTTCCTTAGATGAATCTGATGTGGATGATAATCCCATAATCCAGTTTAAAAATTGGTTTGAACATGCGGTTTCAGCTAAAATTTATGAGCCAAATGTAATGACTTTGGCAACAGCCGATAAATCGGGAAAACCAAATGCCCGTATTGTTTTGTTAAAAGGTGTTGATGAAAATGGTTTTAGTTTTTATACCAATTACCTAAGTCAGAAAGGAAAAGAATTAAAGCGGAATCCACAAGCTTGTTTGGTTTTTTTTTGGCCAGAACTGGAAAGACAAGTAAGAATAGAGGGAACAGTAGAAAAACTGGATAAGGAAACCTCAGAGGCCTATTTCAATGTCCGTCCCAGGGAAAGTCAGATTGGTGCAATCGCTTCGCCACAGAGCCAGCCCATACCAAGCAGAACCTTTTTAGAGAAAAAAGTTGAAGAATTAACTTCCAGCTATCAAAACAAACCAATTTTAAAACCTGCACATTGGGGTGGATATATTGTTAAACCTACACGAATAGAGTTTTGGCAAGGCAGGGCAAGTCGCTTACACGATCGGATAAATTACGAATTATTAAAAAACAATTGGGTAAAAAGCAGATTAGCCCCATAACCTCCTCTTCTCTAAAACATTAAACATGATAAAAAATATTTCAGTAATCGGATCAGGTACTATGGGAAATGGAATTGCGCACACTTTTGCGCAATTCGGATATCAGGTAAACCTGATCGACATAAATCAATCGGCTTTAGATAAAGCTTTGCAAACCATTACCAAAAATTTGGACAGACAAGTTACAAAAGGAACTTTAACAGAAAATCAAAAGTCAGAAACGCTTAAAAATATAAACACATTTACGGTTATAAAAGATGGTGTTCAAAATGCAGATTTAGTTGTTGAGGCTGCTACAGAAAATATAGATCTGAAACTGAAAATATTCAAAGACCTGGATGAATCAGCTCCTGCGCATGCCATCTTAGCATCAAATACTTCTTCTATTTCCATTACCCAAATTGCCGCTGTGACCAATCGTGGTCATCAGGTTATTGGAATGCACTTCATGAATCCCGTTCCAGTAATGAAACTGGTCGAAGTTATTCGTGGTTATGCTACAAATGAGGAAACAACAAAAACCATTATGTCGTTATCTGAAAACCTGCAAAAAGTGCCAGTTGAAGTAAATGATTACCCAGGTTTTGTGGCCAATCGCATTTTAATGCCCATGATCAATGAGGCCATTTACACACTCTACGAGGGTGTTGCAGGTGTTTATGAAATTGACACGGTTATGAAATTGGGGATGGCCCACCCCATGGGTCCATTACAGCTAGCTGATTTTATTGGCTTGGATGTTTGCCTGGCCATATTGAAAGTTTTGCATGATGGTTTCGGAAATCCCAAATATGCCCCTTGCCCATTATTGGTCAATATGGTTGCCGCTGGCAAAAAAGGCATTAAAACTGGCGAAGGATTTTACCATTACACTGCCGGATCAAAAGATTTAGTGGTATCAGAGAAATTTAAAAAATCCTAATTTTTTTAGCATTTAATTTTATATTTGCTCTATGAATGAGAATCTGGATCCAGACGCTAGCAACCTAAGCCCTACCGATCGCGATATTGAAAGGGTTTTAAGGCCACAAGCTTTTGAAGATTTTACGGGACAGGAAAAAGTGATGGAAAACCTGAAAATATTTGTTCAGGCGGCAAAACTTCGTGGAGAGGCTTTAGACCATGTTCTTTTACATGGTCCCCCTGGTTTAGGGAAAACTACCCTTTCTTATATTATTGCCAACGAAATGGGTGCGGGAATTAAAGTTACTTCCGGTCCTGTTTTGGATAAACCTGGTGATTTGGCGGGTTTGTTAACCGGTTTAGATACTGGAGATATTCTTTTTATTGATGAAATCCATCGTTTATCACCCTTGGTAGAAGAATATCTTTATTCAGCGATGGAAGATTTTAAAATTGATATCATGCTCGAAACAGGCCCAAATGCCCGATCGGTTCAAATATCCTTAAATCCTTTCACATTAGTTGGTGCTACCACCCGTTCAGGTTTGTTAACTGCACCATTAAGGGCTCGTTTTGGAATCAATGCCAGATTAGCTTATTACGACGCTAAACTTTTAACAACCATCGTTTTACGTTCATCCGATATTTTAAAAACGCCCATTAGCGATGAAGGAGCATATGAAATCGCCCGCCGTAGCCGGGGTACACCGCGTATTGCCAATGCTCTATTACGAAGAACCAGAGATTTTGCCCAGATAAAAGGCAATGGTTACATTGATACCGAAATTTCCCGATATGCCTTAAATGCCTTAAATGTTGATGAACATGGTCTGGATGAAATGGACAATAAAATCCTGGTCACCATTATCGATAAATTTAAAGGTGGTCCGGTTGGCTTAAAAACTATTGCAACTGCTGTTGGTGAAGATGAAGGTACAATTGAGGAAGTTTACGAGCCATTCTTAATCCAGGAAGGCTATATTATGCGTACCTCTCGTGGCCGCGAAGTTACTGAAGCTGCATACAAGCATCTGAAGAAAAACTATCCCGGTCAAACGGGCAAATTGTTTTGATTTGAACATTTAAGCCTTCTTTCTGTTCAATAGGATATAACACTACATTATGAATATTGAAATACGTAAATTAACGCTCAAAGATTATTCGGATTTAAAAGAATCTATGTTGCAAGCCTATGATAGCATGGGTGGACAAATTTGGCCAAAATCCAGCATAGCTAAACTTTTAAAAATTTTTCCAGAAGGACAACTTTGTATCGCTGTTGATGATAAAGTTGTAGCTTGTTCCCTTTCCATCATTGTAGATTATGATGAATATGGAGATCGCCATACCTATAAATTAATTACAGGCGATTATTCTTTCTCGACCCATGATTCCAATGGAGATACTTTATACGGAATTGAAATTTTTGTTCATCCGGAATATCGGGGATTACGTTTAGGCCGAAGATTATATGAAGCACGAAAAGAACTTTGTGAAAGCTTAAATCTAAAAAGCATTATAGCAGGCGGACGAATTCCAGGTTACCATGCACATGCTAATGAACTAAGTCCGAGACAATACATCGATAAGGTAAAGGCTAAGGAAATTTATGATCCTACCCTAACCTTTCAAATCTCCAATGATTTCCATGTCCGGAAAGTACTCAAGAATTATCTTCCTGGTGATCATGAATCAAAAGAATATGCTACGCTGATTGAGTGGAATAACATCTATTACCAAGGTGTTGATGCATCGGCACGATCAGCCATGACCATTAGACTGGGCTTGGTACAGTGGCAAATGCGTTTGTTTCCTGATATGGATGCATTTTATGAGCAAGTTGAATTCTTTGTCGATGCGATAAGTGGGTATAAATCCGATTTCGTGATGTTTCCTGAGTTGTTCAATACACCATTGCTCCAACCTTACAATCATTTACCAGAGATTGAAGCTATGCGTAAACTGGCGGAGAAAACAGAAGAGATTGTGCAAAAAATGCATGAATATGCCTTGAGTTACAATGTAAATATCATTACAGGGAGTATGCCACTTTTGGATGATGGTAAACTGTATAATGTAACCTATTTATGTCACAGGACTGGAAAAATTGATGAATATAGAAAAATCCACATCACGCCTAACGAGCAAAAATACTATGGAATGGTTGGTGGAGATCAGGTTCAGGTTTTTGATACCGATTGCGGAAAAGTTGGCATTTTGATCTGTTACGATGTAGAGTTTCCGGAATTGAGTCGCATTTATGCAGACCAAGGCATGCAGATTCTGTTTGTTCCATTTTTAACAGATACACAAAATGGATATACCCGGGTTCGGCATTGTGCACAAGCCAGGGCGATTGAAAATGAATGTTATGTGGCGATAGCGGGTTGTGTGGGCAATCTTCCAAAAGTAAATAATATGGATATTCAGTTTGCTCAATCTGCCGTTTTTACTCCATCAGACTTCGCTTTTCCAACAAACGCGGTAAAAGCAGAAGCTACCCCAAATACAGAAATGGTATTGGTTGTCGATGTCGATTTGCACCTGTTAGATGAACTGCATCATTATGGCACAGTTAAAACCCTAAAAGATAGAAGAACAGATTTATATCAAACCAAGCTATTAAAGTAGATTTTTGAAAAATAAAATGCCGGACACATCACTGACCGGCATTTTTCTACCTAAACCTAACCTTACTTTCTGATTATAAACCACCAAATTAATAAGGCTATAACTAAAATTGGAATAATCCATTTCATGGCCTGTCCTGCACCATTTTCGTCTTTTTCGGTTATTGCAGGTTTTGCAGGTCCTGGATCTTCCTTATGCTTATCATAGTCTTTTTCTATCGGTTTTCGGGATGTCCCTGTTTCCGTATGTTGCGGATCTATGTTTTCCATGGTTAACTCATTTAGTTTCCTTCATTATAAACAAACCATTGTATAAATGGTTTTAAATCTTAAGCCCTATCTTTGCAGATCCATGTTCATCAATTCAGCAAAATATAGTCAGCTCATAAAAGATGAGGCCTTACGTTTAGGCTTTATGGCTTGCGGTATAGCTAAGGCAGAATTTTTGGAAGAGGAAGCGCCTAGACTGGAAAAGTGGCTCAACCATAATCATCATGGCGAAATGAAATATATGGAAAACTACTTCGACAAGCGCTTAGACCCCCGCTTACTCGTCGACGGCGCAAAATCGATAATTTCCTTATCCTTAAATTATTATACTGAAGATAAGCAAACTGACCCCAATGCCCCGAAGATTTCAAAATATGCTTATGGACAGGATTATCATACCATAATAAAAGAGAAACTTAAAGCTTTGATGTTTTTTATAGAAGAAAATATTGGAGAAGTTTCGGGCAGGGCTTTTGTAGATTCTGCACCGGTTTTGGACCGGGCCTGGGCAAAAAAGTCTGGAATTGGTTGGATTGGTAAAAACTCCAATCTGATCAGTAAAACGGATGGATCTTTTTTCTTTTTGGCAGAACTGATTGTAGATTTGGAACTGGATTACGATCACGCATTTCAAACTGATCATTGTGGAACCTGTACACGCTGTTTGGATGCCTGCCCTACTGATGCCATCATTGCCCCCCAGGTTGTTGATGGCAGCAAATGCATATCTTACTTGACCATCGAACTTAAAGATGAAATCCCATCCCAGTTTAAGGATAAAATGGACAACTGGATGTTCGGCTGCGATATTTGTCAGGATGTTTGCCCCTGGAACCGTTTCTCTAAAGTACACAACGAAGATGTATTTAAACCAGAAAATGGTTTATTAGATTTAAATGCCCAAGAGCTTACCGAAATAACTGAAGATGTTTTTAAAAAGGTTTTTAAAAATTCGGCTGTAAAACGAACAAAGTTTAAAGGCTTAAAAAGAAATATTGATTTTTTAAGATCATAAAGGATAGGCTAAAGTATTTTTATATATTCAATTTAGCTATGAACAAATTTTATTCACTATTGCTTTAATGTTTTATTATATTTGTTATTATGACTGATATTCAATTATATACTAAGCTTGTCGACTTACCTATAAGTCTTAAAAAAAAAGTATCTGACTATATAGATTCTTTAAAGGCTAAGGAGAATTCCACGAACGCAAAACAGAAAAGAATTCCAGGCCTTGCAAAGGGTTTAATCAGCTTAAAAGATAATTTCGATGATCCTATTGAGGGTTTCGAGGCTTATTTATAATGAATCTCTTACTTGATACACATATAGTCATTGGTTTATTACTAATGACAAAAAACTCCCCAAAACAACTAGAAATTTAATTGAAGATGGCAATAACAGGTGTTTCATCAGCATGGCAAGTTATTGGGAGTTGTCCATAAAGCGCATTCAATTGGTAGATTAAACTTAAATGCGGAGTTGGAAAATATTTTTGATATTATAGAGAATAGTAGATTGGATATCTTACCAATAACACTGAAACATGTTTGCAATTAACAAAACTAGATCATCATCATAATGACCCTTTTGACAGAATAATTATTGCTCAAGCTGTTACGGAAAAACTTCATCTAGTAAGTATGGATTCATATTTTTCATCTTACAATGTATCATTAATTTAAAATTCATCCATTTTGTGAAATCAAAAATCATTCTCTTATTTTCAATTTTCCTTTCATTCAGTTCTATCTCTTCAGCCCAAATCCTGCATCTCAAAAAAAGACAGCCGAATGCCATTGCTGGAAGAGCCTTTGCCTTAAGCATCAGCGATAGTACAATAACCCTGAAACAAAGGGAAGAGATCATTTTCAAGGAAATAAAAAAGGGAAATGTTCCGGATTTTTTGAGAAATCTGGCTGAAATAAGGGATACAATAAGCAGATCACAAGACGAAATTTATTTCATATCCTATTATGTCCTACCTGATTATTTTGCCATTGGCAGCAATGAGGATTTCTTTTATATGCCAATGACACCAATTTTGGCTCAGAAAGTTGCGGATTTAACTGGTTGTTTGTTACCTACGAAACATCTGGTTGGCGAGATTTATAAACATGCGAAAATCAAATTAAATCCGCAGCCCATTCTGCCAAGCAAAGCAATGACAACTGTTCCGGTTTTTATTGCACATACTGATTCTGTTTTAAATCAGGTCAAACCATTTTTAGCCAATCACAATATCGGAGCATTAACCGCCGGAAACAAAAAGGACATCATCATTTCAAATAAAATTTACGGTCAAACCACAGAAAGAGTTGTTATTTATGGCTGGCATAAATTGGATGGCAAAGCCATTCAACCTGTTTACAATAAACACCTCAATACCTGGGCTGATTATAGTCATGGCATTCGGTTAATACAAAACAAAATCTATATAAACGGCAAAAAGATAACCTTAAAAAAGGCACTTAGAGATACAAAATTAAACCCTCTTTTTAGTGATGAAGGGGTGATTAAGAAAGCTTACTATCCTATTTTTAATTCTTATTGATCAATTAAAGAAAAAGCTGTTATCTGCTTTAACCTGATCAGGAACATGAGCACTTCCCATAACGACTTTACTTATGGTTTTGCTAGCTTCAATTGTAGAAGTAAAGGTCTTATTACCATTTTCCCAAACCCCGATATTATAGTGAACTTTCTGAATAGATCCATCGGTATAGGTTATTGTAAGATCTATCGGTAACGGCTTATTGCTTTTATTCTCTATTGTGATCGAATACCCTGTTTTGGTTTTATCAACAGTTTTAATCGCCATATCGGTTACACCATCCTCAAAAAACCAACGTTTCCAAAACCAATTTAAATTTTTACCACTACCCTCGTTCATGCTATTGAAGAAATCGTATGGCATAGGGTGTTTACCATTCCAGTTCCTTATATAATTGTGTAAGGCTTTAGTAAACAGTTCATCACCTAAATAATCCTTAACAAACAGATAAGCTAAACCTGGTTTCGGATAGGAATTGGTAAATGTTCCGGAGCCTTTCAAATCAGGTGTTAAAGTCATAATTGGCATATCATCCTTGCTGCCAGAGGAAGATGCCGTTGGTTGAATTCCATATTCATCCACAATGGTAGAATCTATCTCCGGTGAAATTAACCACTCGCCTATTGTTGCCCAGCCTTCGTCCATCCAACCGTATTTGGTCTCATTTATACCCATATAAAATGGGAACATGGTATGAAAAATCTCGTGATTGGTTAAGGTTATGGCATCAACCCGGTTATCAACCGGATTATCGTTAACCATCATCGGATATTCCATTTGATCTAAACCATCAAAAATAGTTTCATGGTTGTATGGAAAGGGCCATTTAGGGAAGGTATAACTCATGGATTCTACCGTTTTACGGGCAAAATCGATCACTTCGTAATAATCTTTATGTTTTGGATTAAAAACAGCATCCACACGCGTTCTTCTTTTGGTTATTGGATCTACCTCCAAACTGCTCGATTTCCATAAATAATGATCACTTAAAGCAAAAACAAAATCGGTTACGTTTTTTGCTTCGAATTTGAAGGTATTAAAAGCATTTGGCTGTGTTATTTTTTTATCTGCCAAATCTTTATCGGTAATCACATCTACAACCGCATCATTTTTTTCGGCAGATGTTATACGGGATACAATATCTTTTTGAAAAACCTCAGATGCATTTTTCAAATCACCGGTTGCCCATACCCCATAACCAGCCGGCACAGTAATTTCAGCACTAAAGTTATCGAAATCATTATAAAATTCTTCGGCGCCTGTGTAAGGATATTTGTTCCAGCCATCAACATCGTCGTATACTGCAATGCGGGGAAAAAAGTAAGCTACAAAATGCGAGCCCTCATCTACCTGACCTGTGCGCATATGAGAACCTTTGTTTAAGATGTAATTATAATCAATAGAAAAGCTAATCGTTTTTCCAGGTAAAACCGCAGGTACATTAACGGTCATGTTGGTGCCATCAATTTTGAAATCACTAATGGATTTTCCGTTTGCAGAAAACTGCTCGATCGCAACACCATTGCCCAAATCTGATTCAGCAAGTTTCGATTTTCTTGGTGTACCTTTTTTGTACAAATTAGGGTAAAGCTTAAACCAGATTTCCTTTAAAGTATCGGGACTGTTGTTTGTATATGTTACCTCAACATTACCCTTTAACAAACGATTGACAGGGTTAAAATCGACTTTTAAATTATAATCTGAACTGTTTTGCCAATACTTTTTGCCGGGTTTGCCGCTTATATCTCTTGTTTCTTTTTGATAAGATTTCTGAAAAACAGGCTCAACAGGCAATTGAACCTGGGCATTGACATAAAATACCGTTATAAATAGAATGCAGAATATTTTAATCGATTTCATTGTAAAGGGTTAATTGTTTAATTGTAGAAATTGGTTAACTGTGGTGTTACAATTAACCGATTTAAACAGCTAACCAATAATCTTAGTAAAACGCTCAATGATAATTTTCGCTAGAAGCATGCTAAATGAGATTCTTCATTGTATTACTAATGACAAGTATCCTTGTCATCCTGAGGAACGAAGGATCTCTGTAAACTAAACCTCTTTAGAGCGATTCTTCATTGCATTCAGAATGACAAAAAACGCCTTTTAGCTTTTTACTTTCAACTTTTTACTTTTTACTTTTAACCTTACTTCCCAAACTTCATTTTCAGCTGCTCCAGCATATCATTATTAATGGGTTCAGCTGGTTTTGATTCCGGTTTTGGTTTATAATGTGGCTTATTTGCAGGTGCATGATTTTGGGGTTTTGGTTTATTCTCATTCTTTTTAGCATTAAACTTTGCCCATTCCTCATCCAATTTCTTTTTGGTGTACAAAGGAAAATCCCCTTGTTTCATCCAGGCATAATAACTTGGCTCAGCGGTAAAAACCTGCTCCGTAGTTTTACCTTTGTGTTTACCAAAATTAAAACAAACTTCGTTCTTATCGTTATAAACCATTCTGCCTGCAAAATCAACAGGTTTGTTGATATTCGTAAAAGTGTGCAAAGCCTCTACATCATTTACGACCGGAATGCTTTTTAGCCCTTGTTTATCTACAAACTCGGTTTCTTTGTACATTTCCAACTGACCAAGCAAAACCTTATAAGTGGCTATAACATCAGCTTCCGCTGCATGGGCGTTTACCAAATCTTCCTGACAATAAAATTTATATGCGGCTTTTAAAGTCCGCTGTTCCATCTGGTGGAAAATATTTTGTACATCAACAAACTTACGTTCGCTCATATCAAAATCTACTTCCGCTCTTAAAAACTCTTCTAAAAGCATCGGTATATCAAATTTATTGGAATTGTATCCTGCTAAATCGCTATCATCAATAAATGCTGCAATTTCTGCCGCAAGCACTTTAAAAGTAGGTTCATTAGCGATGTCTTCATCATAAATACCATGAATTAATGATGCTTGCAAAGGGATAGGCATTTCCGGATTTGTACGCCAGGTTTTAACAATTTCTGATCCATCGGGCATTGCTTTTAAAATTGCAATTTCTACAATTCTATCTGCACCCACGTTTATACCGGTAGCTTCTAAATCGAAAAATGCTAAGGGGCGTTTTAAATTTAATTTCATTCTTTTAGAATATGAGAATTAAGATATTGACCTGAAATCGAACATCTATACTATTTTATTTGCTCAAAAGTGCTAAAAAGGTTTGATTAGTTTTAAAGATACCTCATTAATTTGAAAAATATTTCTAAATGTAAGCCCTTAGATTTAAATTGCCAGTAATTTAAAAACGCTCTAATGAAGAAAATCTTAACCATTACATTATTCTTTTTTTTATCTCTAGCCGCTTATTCCCAGAATTTTAATTTTGGTGCCATCACCTACGACGATTACGAATTCGACAAAAAGACTCTGGATAGCAATGCCAATGCCATAGTTTTAAGAGAGTTTGGAACCGCATCTATGCAGCTTGATGACGCTAGTGGAAGATTGGAATTGATTTTTGAGCATCATGTAAAAATAAAAATCTATAACAAAGAAGGCTTTAAAGAAGCCAATATTGTTATACCCATGTATAAGGATGATAATCGGGAAGAAACCATTTCAGAGTTAAAAGCTTCGACCTTTAATTACATCAATGGTAATTTTGTAGAAACCATAATGGATAAGAAAAGTGTTTTTACAGAGAACAAGTCCAGATATACCAGACTCACAAAATTTACCCTCCCAAACCTTAAAGAAGGTTCTGTTATTGAATATAGTTATCGTTTAAGATCTCCTAATCTCTTTAATTTTAAAACCTGGGAATTTCAAAGCGATATTCCGAAAGTACATAGCGAATATGTGGTTTATATTCCCGGAAATTACAATTACAATGTTACACTTCGGGGATATCAAAAGTTAACTGATCAGAAGTCGGAACTTGCAAAAGAATGTTTAAGAATAGCTGGTACGCCTATGGATTGTTCTAAAATTACTTATATCATGAAAAATATTCCTGCTTTTATTGAGGAAGATAACATGACTGCTCCAAGTAATTTTAAATCGGCTGTTTACTTTGAACTTTCTGATGTTCAAAATTTGAATGGTTCCAAAACTTCCTATACCAAAACCTGGAAAGATGTAGATTATGATCTGATATCGGAAAAAGCACTTGGTTCACAAATGAAGAGAAAGGATCTTTTTAAAGAACTTATTCCAACGATTACCCAAAATGCTACAGATGATTTAGGTAAAGCCCAGGCAGTTTACAATTACATTAAAAAGCAAATTAAATGGAATAATTATTTAGGCAAATATTCTGAAGACAACATCAAAAAGGCTCTTGAATTAAGATCGGGCAATGTTGCTGATGTAAATTTGAATTTAATTGCAGCGCTGTCCGCTGCTAATTTAGATGCTGAAGCCGTTATTCTTTCCACCCGTGAAAATGGGACCGTAAACAAGCTATATCCCGTAATGAGCGACTTCAATTACATCATTGCAAAAGTAAACATAGGCGACAAATATTATCTTTTAGATGCCACAGAACCACTTTTGCCTTTTGGTTTGCTGCCATTAAGATGTATAAACGATCAAGGTCGTGTAATTAATTTAAAAAAGCCCTCGTACTGGATAGATTTAAAAGCCAGTCAAAAAGCATCTACAAGTTATATTGTAACAGGCAAATTAACCCCTGACGGAAAAATCGCAGGAACCATTACAACCCATAGTCAAGGCTATGCGGCTTTTAACAAAAGGAAAGAAATTAAGCGATACAATTCTCCGGAAGAGTTTGTAGAGAAATTAGATGAGCGTTTGCCAAAGATCAAAATTTTAGATCAGCACATCAGCAATCTGGATAGTGTGGAGAATACGCTGACTGAAAAATATGATGTAGAATTTACGGTTTATGATGGCTCAACAAAAAAACAGTTCTATTTCAGTCCATTCTTTATCAATACGATTACCAAAAACCCTTTCAATCTAAACGAAAGAACTTATCCTGTAGATTTAGGCGCTGCATCTGATGAACGGATTATTGTAAATATTAGCCTCCCAGACCAATACGAACTGCTGGAAAAACCAAAAGACATGGCTATTGGCTTACCAAATTCGGGCGGTAAATATTTGTTACAAACCAATCTGGAGAACAATATAATTTCTTTAAGCCAGATTTTGCAATTCAACAATGCGATTTATGCCCCTGAAGAATATCTGTATCTGAAAGAATTTTATAGTAAAATTATCCAAAATCAAAAAACAGAATTCTTATTAAAAAAGGCCAACTAGATGAAGTTTTTATTTGCTTTTGTTTCCATATTTTGTGCTGCTTCAATTGGATTTGCTCAAGATAATTATGATGTAGATTTGATTCCGTCCAATCTTCGCAGCCGTGCCAATGCCTGTATCCGTAACGAAGAAAGAACTGTAGATATGCGCTCAGCCGATAATGTGATGCTCAATATTAAAAAGGCAATTACAGTGCTGAATGAAAATGGAGAACACGATGCCAGATTGGTTTTGTTTTATGATAAAAACACATCTATAAAAAGCATTAAAGGAGAAGTTTATAATGCGGCTGGCAAATTGATTAGCAAATTTACCCAAAGTGATTTTGTAGATATGAGTGCTGCTGATGGCTTTTCTTTATTTGTTGATAGTCGTGTAAAACATTATTTGCCTGCGGTAAATCAATACCCCTACACCATTGTTTACAATTATGAAATCAGGAACAAGCAAAATTTGATTATACCCGATTGGAATCCAAAACCGGCTGATGATGTTTCTGTTGAAAAAAGCACTTATACTTTTATTTGTAAACCGGTTGATGAAATCAGGATTAAAACTCAAAATTTTAATGGTAAACCTGATGAAATCCTAGACGATAAGCAAAAAAAGTTAGTATGGAAAGCAAACAATATTTTAGCAATAAGAACAGAACCATACAGCCCCGATCCAGAAACTTATCAAACCAGTATTAAAATTGCCCCTCTACAGTTTAATTATTATAACCATAAGGGAACTTATACAAATTGGAAAGAATTGGGCAAATGGATTTATGATGATTTGCTGAAAGAACGTACTGCTTTGCCATTAGAAACCACCCAAATGATTAAGGAATTGATAAAGAATGAAAGCAATGCTAAAGATAAAGCCAGAAAAATCTATCAATATCTACAGGATAAAACCAGGTACATTAGTGTTCAAATCGGCATTGGAGGTTTTCAGCCAGTAGCTGCCACTGATGTTGACCGGCTGGGTTATGGCGATTGTAAAGCTCTGGTTAATTATATGCAAAGCCTTTTAAAAGCAGCTGATATAGAATCTTATTACTGCGTAGTAGAAGCCGGTAGCGACAAAAAAAGTATGGATCCAAATTACGCAAGCCTGGTTCAGGGCAATCATATCATTCTATGTATGCCACTTAAGGGCGATACAACATGGTTGGAATGTACCAGCCAGAAAATCCCTTTTGGTTTTTTAAGCGATTTTACTGACGATAGAATTGTGTTAGCCTGCACTCCTCATGGTGGAAAATTGCTGCATACACCAAAACTGACCACTCAAAATAACCTCCAGGTTAGAAAATCGGATTTGACTATTCAACCAGACGGAAATGTTACTGGAAACATAAATACGGTTTTTTCCGGTGCTCAGTACGACAATCAGGAATCGATTATTGGAAAACCGATTACAGAACAGCATAAAATGCTCAAAGAAGTCTATAATATTGATAATATTAATTTTGAAAGCATTAATTACGCTCAAAAGAAAGACATTAATCCAGAATTGACAGAGAATATTTCTATAAATATTAGAAATTATGTACCTATAAATGGAAATAAAATGTTTCTCCAGTTAAATGCCTTTAATGTTAAACGGGCGGTACCTGAAATCAGAAACAGAACTTTACCTGTTTACATAAACCGGGGTTATACTGATGAAGATATGATAACCTATATCCTACCGGAAAATATACAAACCGAGTTAATTCTTCAGGAGAACAAAAGTTTTAAGAGTCCTTTTGGAGAATATATTTCTAAAACTACTGTAGAAGGAAAAAAACTTATTTATTACAGAAAATTTGTTTTAAATGACGGAACCTTCCCTGCTGATAAATATGCGGATTTTTCAAAATTTATTAACGATGTAAATTCGGCAGACCATCTGAAACTGGCACTTAGCTTAAAAAAATAATACCAAGCGTAATGCCAATAATCATGATCAGGTACATTAAAATCTCTGTTGATGCAAAGCGTTTATATTTAGTCCAGAAAGAATAATCATTATCTTGATTTGACATTTTGAATATTTATTATGCCGTAAAAATAGGCAAATAGATTCAAAATGAGACAAGTCACAGCACTGTAAAACGAGTTTCCAAACTTAACTTATCATTTCATCCATACAACATTTCTTTAAAAAAGGCGTATAAATAACTTAGTATTAAACAAAAACATACCTGGAATGAAGAAATACATCCTGGGCATTGCTGCAAGTTTATTAATAGGAATTAGCATTGTCGGAACCAGCTGGAAAGCGGTAGAAACTCCTCAAACACAAATAAGAATTGTTAAAAGCATAGCTAAAGACAGCCTTTACAATCAATATATTTCCAATCTTTACCATACCGCGGGTTTAGATTCGGCCGGATTAAAGGAAAGCGTATTCGAAAAAGCACTTACTGGCTTTTACAATATGAAACATTCGGGCTTATTGCATTCAAAATCTATTTTAACTATTGCCGATTTTGACCAGGAGAGCTATAAAAAACGTTTGTATATCATTGATCTTGATAAAAAATCACTTTTATTAAATACCTGGGTTGCACATGGAGAAAAAAGTGGAGCCAATAAAGCCTCAAACTTTTCGAATGCCAAAAACTCAAATAAAAGCAGCTTAGGTTTTTATCTGACAGGAGAAGTTTATCACGGCAAACACGGACGTTCCTTAAAATTAGATGGCATGGATCCTGGTTTTAACAACAATGCCAGGGAAAGATCGATTGTTGTACATGGGGCTGATTATGTAAGTCAGCATTCTATTAATGAATTGGGTAGATTGGGGCGTAGTCAAGGTTGCCCAGCGGTTCCAGCAAAATTAGCTAATACAGTGATTAACACCATTTCAGATCATACCGTTTTATTTATAAACCATTCGGATCAACATTATACTTCTCAACTTTTAAATGAAACTTTAGCTGCAAGTGTTGCATTAAATCAAGAAGAAACACTGGCATCAAATATGGATTAATGTTTTGGGTATTGATCATTGGTTATTGTCCTCGTTTGTAACAAGGACAATTTATTCTTTGCTCCTTGTTCCTTGCTCTTTGTTCCTTGCTCCTTGTTCCTTACTCCTTGTTCCTTGTTCCTTGCTCTTTGTTCCTTGCTCCTTGTTCCTTGCTCTTTGTTCCTTGTTCCTTGTTCCTTGCTCCTTGTTCCTTGCTCCTTGCTCCTTGTTCCTTGTTCCTTGTTCCTTGCTCTTTGCCCCTCATTTATTGTTGGTAAAATTTTAAGCCTTGCCCATAAATTTTAATCATCTTTGGGCTTTAGAAAATATTCCCAATTCATGAAGATTGTAATTGCAGAAAAGCCCTCTGTTGGACGTGAACTCGCTAAAGTTTTTGGTGCAACCACCAGAAAGGATGGATATATAGAAGGTAAAGGCTACTCTTTTACCTGGGCTTTTGGGCATTTATTACAATTGGCACCCCCTCAGGATTATGGCTTTATAGGTTGGAGAAAGCAACATTTACCCATGTTGCCTCAAAAATTTAAACTGGCTGTCAGAAAAATTAAAACCAAAGATGGTTTTGTGGAAGATCCTGCGGTTAGAAAACAGTTAGACACCATTAAAAGACTTTTTGATGAAGCTACAGAAATTATTGTTGCTACGGATGCCGGACGTGAAGGCGAATTAATTTTCAGGTACATTTATTATTATCTAAAATGTAAAAAGCCTTTTAAAAGATTGTGGATTTCTTCGCAAACGGATGAGGCCATTAAAGATGGTTTCAGAAATTTAAAACCCGGAACAGACTACGATACATTATTTAACTCCGCACATTGCAGATCGGAATCTGATTGGTTGGTCGGAATGAATGCCACTCAGGCTTTAAGTATATCAGCAGGCAATCGGAGTGTTTTATCCTTAGGTCGGGTACAAACCCCAACCCTAGCCATGATTTGTGCCCGTTTCTTGGAGATCAAAAACTTTGTTCCTCAAACCTATTATCAAATCAGTATCCAGCTCACAAAAGATGAACAGGTTTTTAAAGCCATTTCTATTGTCAATTATAAAGATAAGGCTGAGGCTGAAGTTTTATTTAACCAGGTTGAAGATGTTGCCAGTGGCTTTCCTACTGGAGGGAATATTACGGCTGTTGAGGCAAAACCAAGAAAAGAACCTCCTCCACTATTGCACGATCTAAGTAGCTTGCAGCAAGAAGCAAATAAGAAAAAAGGCTTTACGGCAGATCAAACACTAAATATTCTACAAAATTTGTACGAAAGTAAATTGATTTCCTATCCTCGTACAGGTAGCCGTTATATAGGTGACGATGTTTTTGCTGGTGTGCCTGATTTAATTGAAAAATTTACAGATCATCCCGACTTTGGTAAGCAAGCACAGTTCTTGAAAACCATTGCCTTAAATAAAAGAAGTGTTAATGCAAAAAAAGTAACAGATCACCATGCTGTATTACCTACCGGAGAAAACGCCTATGGCTTAAGCAGTGATAAACAAGCACTTTATGATATGGTTGTTGGACGAATGATTGAGGCTTTTCATCAGGAATGTTTAAAGGAAATTACCAAAATCACCATTCAATCTGGTGCCACTTTTATTGCCAATGGTACAGTGATCCGTTCTGCCGGGTGGCGATCTGTTTTCAATGAAACAGAAGAAGATAAAAAAGATGAGGACAATGCTGCCCTACCGAAAGTTGTTGTTGGAGAGCAATTGCCAATTGTAGAAAAAGCTTTATTGGAGAAACAGACCAAACCAAAACCGATGTACAATGAAGCATCATTATTAAAAGCGCTTGAAACTTGCGGAAAAGAAATTGAAGATGAGGAACTGCGTTATGCCATGAAAGATAGCGGTTTAGGAACTCCTGCAACCCGGGCGTCCATAATAGAAACCCTGATTACCAGGGAATACATCAGCAGAGAAAAACGTAATCTTTTACCAACCACAAAGGGCTTAGCGGTTTATCAAGTCGTTAAAGACAAACAAATTGCCCAGGCAGAATTAACCGGACAATGGGAAAAAAGATTGGAAGAAATTCGTTCCGGTTCCTCTGTAAAGGATTTTAAAGCAGAGATTGTAGAATACACCAAAATGATTACGAATGAACTGTTAATTGCTGGCGCTACAATTTCAGATAAACTTGTAGATCAAAAACTGGAGAAAGTTTAGGTTTAAGCATTTCATCAATAAATCGTCTTTGCGAGGTTGCGCAGCTTCCGAAGCAATCTCCATGTTCTTAGGCAAGCCTTTAATTGGGCATGGTTGTGTTTTTGTGCTGTTTCGTAAAAGGGAGATTGCTTCGTACCTCGCAATGACGAGCATTTTTGACCTTTCGCCTCGGTTCGTGTCTCCACGAACCGAAATATTAGTATTGGTTTGTGAAAACACAAACCAAGGCATTAGTAAAACCCTTTAAAAGCCCGATCCATGGTTGGTGACCAATTATAATAAAAACACTGTAAGTCAACAATAAACAAGTTTTACATAAACAAAAACTTAATATTTAATCTATAAACTCCCATGCACTATGATAAGCCCCTAATTCTTCAGCATATTTCATAAAATTACTATAAAATGTAGATTTTGATAAGGTAGAACCATCACCAATAACCACCAGTTTTTTCCGGGCTCTTGTCATGGCCACATTCATCCTTCGGGTATCTGCCAAAAAGCCAATGCCTCCATTGGTATTACTACGGGTTAGACTGATGTAAACCACATCCCGCTCCTGTCCCTGGAAACTATCTATCGTATTGACTGAAATTTTATCCAGATAAGGCATCAAAACCTCTTCTTCCCGTACAAACGCTTTTAATATTTGTACTTGCTCTTTATAAGGCGAAATAATGGCTACGGTCGGAAAATCTATTACTGGCGCCTTGCTTTCCAATTCAGAAAGCAATTTCAACAGGTGTCTGATTAAAAAAGCGGCTTCATCCGGATTGGTTGTACTGGTACCCTCCAGCTTTTCATCATAACTGCAACCCGCTGTATCGATAAAAGTTAAGGGTTCGTCTGTCTGAAAAAGCAAATGATCTGCAACCGAAGAATGGGCATTTAATTGATTATCATAGAACACTTTGGACGAATATCCCATTATATTCTTGTTCATTCGATATTGTTCATTTAACAACACAACAGATTCAGGATGAATAGAAACCAATTTTTCAAGTAAAGTATTACTTAATCCATTTTTTGCTGCCTCATTCGATTTTATAGTGGGCGACAATTGCAAATGATCTCCTGCCAAAATAACTTTCTGTGCCTTTAAAATGGGGATCCAACAGGCAGGTTCTAAAGCCTGTCCGGCCTCATCAATAACAATGGTATTGTATTTAAGATTTCTAACCGTATAATGATTTGCACCCACCAGAGTTGCTGTAATAATCTGGGCTTTAGAGAACAGATTATCCATAATATACTGTTCCGTCTGTTCTACTTCTCTACCAATTTTATGTGCCTCATCAAATAAAGCTTTGCGCTGATCGCGTTCAGCCTTTCCAAAACTTCTTTTGTATTTATGGGCCATATTTTTGTACTCAGTCGCCTGTTTCTTAAGAGCCTTAATGGTTTTCATCTCCGGATGATCGGCCATCTTATGATCGAGCGTTGATGTGATTAAGTGCTCTGAAACACGGCTAGGATTACCCACACGGATTACATTTAAACCTGCCAGGGATAATTTTTCTGTTAGTAAATCTACTGCGGTATTACTTGGTGCTACAACCAAAATCTTTTGATTGTTATGCTTGATCAATGATTTAATGGCTTGAACAAGGGTTGTGGTTTTACCCGTCCCCGGTGGGCCATGAACAATGGCAAGATGATCTGCAGCAAGAATTTTGTTGACCGCCAATTGTTGCGATTCATTTAATCTGTTCGGAATAATAAACTGCTCCTGGTTTTGAAAAGACGGTTTTTCTCCCTTGGTTAAGATTCTGATCAGCTTATTTTCGGATTCGTTTTCTGCCAGATGCATTGCCTGTTTAAGCGCATGTTGCATTTCATCGTAGCTGTTGTTGTCAAAGATCAAATCTACACCAAGCTTTCCATTTCTTGCCCAATCTGGCAATTCATCAACACGAAGATTAATCTTCATTCGATTGCCGCCTTGATGCGTGATGATCCCCTCAACCCTATCTGCTTTTGGATCGTGATTCGAAAACAGAACAGCAGCTGATCCAAACCTAAATTGATGGGAAAATTCCTGATGTGTAGTCCGTTCAAGCTCAACCGTAAGGTAATCTCCCCTCCCGATTTCTGTATTGCGGATGGCAATTGGGTACCAGGTTAAGCCTAAGGCTCTCCGATCTGCAGCAGATGTATTTTCTGTAAGCTTTAGGTACGATTGTAAATCTTCTTCACGCTCGATATGGAGCAAATCCTGAAGTTTTTTAAAATATTCTTGTGGCAAGGGTAAAATGGGTTAATGGGTTAATTTTTTTGTTTTTGCTATTGTTTGATGGTTTAGGTTTAAGTGACCCTGCGGGACACTTAAACAAGATGCGCCTTTTATATTTTTCTTCATCTTTTTAATTTTCTAGAACATCTTTAGCACAAGTGGACACTCAATGTCATTTAGTTAAGGGCTAATGGGATAATAACCATTGAGTTAAAAACTGAAAATATTTCAGTTCTTTGTGTTCTACTAAAAACAAGCTCAATGGTTAGCACAAATGTAAAGATTATCGAGGAACTAAAATCATTTTTGGATGCCGTTATACAGGACCCCAAACTAA
>Ga0160465_100332_pt1 | contig 28034 bp, 26 predicted proteins | sample HID1971K_E11MG_FD_108209 | JGI IMG/M metagenome (GOLD analysis project Ga0160465, IMG submission 108209) | Enriched millipede-associated microbial communities from UW Madison campus, WI, USA - HID1971K_E11 MG | ecosystem: Host-associated > Arthropoda: Insects > Digestive system > Unclassified ...
CTATTATTATTGGAAAACAACACACCAAACGAAGTTATTCTAACAAACCGCCGTATACCGAACGGTACGTACGGTGGTGTGAGAGGACAGATAGGGAATTAATCCCTATCTTCCTACTCGATTTTTTTTTAAGCTGTTTTTAGGTGAATGTTTTGAGTTTTTAAATAGGTTTTATGTGTTTTTGTGTTGTTTTGTGTTTTGTTTTTTTGTAAAAAACAGTGTGTTATTCGAATAAATTTTAATTTAATCATATTTTTTATTGTTTTAATTGTTTGTTTTTGTAAAAATTGTATATTTTTAATACAATTTTATTGTTTTTGCATAAAAAAATTATAATAATTCATATTTTTATAAAAACATTTATTGAATTATTGATTATTTAATTAATGCTGACGAATTAAAACTAAAAACAATGAAAAAATTTTCCCTAAAACAAATCGCACCGTTCCTGGTGCTGGCATTTGTGGCAACTATGTCCATATTTGTCCCTTCCTTACCAACATTTACAGATGCAAGTAAGTATAATTCAGCAGATATTGCCTGGATTTTAGTAGCAACCGCCCTGGTTTTTATAATGACCCCAGGTTTGGCTTTCTTTTATGGAGGTATGGTACATCGCAAAAATGTATTATCTACCATGATTAAAAGTGTAGTAGCTGCAGGAGTTGTTAGTGTATTGTGGGTGGTAGTCGGTTTTAGCTTATGCTTTGGAGATACAATGGGTGGATTTATCGGAAATCCGGCAACATTCCTGTTCTTTAAAGGCGTAATATCTGGCGCTCCTGTATTGCAGGGTGGTGTACCAATGACTATCCCGCTTCTATTGTTTGCGGCATTTCAATTGATGTTTGCCATCATTACACCTGGCTTGATTGTTGGAGCAGTGGCAGAACGTATCCGCTTTACCTCATATATCTTGTTTACCGTTCTTTTTAGCTTATTGGTTTATGCACCATTGGCACACTGGACATGGCATCCGCAAGGCTTTTTATACAAAATGGGCGTTTTGGATTTTGCAGGTGGCACAGTTGTTCATATTTCTGCCGGTTGTGCCGCATTGATTGGTGCTCTGGTTTTGAAGAGAAGAAAATCCCATTTGGAGCATCGTGAAATTCCGCCAGCAAATATCCCTTATGTATTAATTGGTACAGGTTTATTATGGTTTGGTTGGTTTGGTTTTAATGCAGGTTCTGCTTTAGGGGCAAATCCATTATCTGTTTCTGCTTTCATGACGACCAATACTTCTGCAGGAGCTGCTGGTTTATCCTGGATGTTCTTTGATGTACTTCGCGGCAAAAAACCTTCAGTATTGGGTTTTTGCATTGGTGCGGTTGTTGGTCTGGTTGCCATAACCCCGGCAGCGGGTTTCGTGGCTATCCCTCAAAGTATTTTCATAGGCTTTATTGCTGCAATTGTTTCTAATGTGGTTGCGCACTGGAAAGCTAAATCAAGTTTGGATGATACTTTAGATGTATTTCCATGCCATGGTGTAGGAGGTATGATTGGCATGTTGTTAACCGGCATTTTTGCTACAAAAACGGTAAATAGTGCTGGTAATGACGGTTTATTATATGGCAATCCGGAGTTTTTCCTAACTCAGGTTAAAGCCTTGTTTATAGTGGTTGCCTACAGCCTGGTTGTATCTTTCTTAATCTTTAAATTAATTGGTTTAATCCAGCCTTTACGTGTAACCGATGAAGAAGAGGAATTAGGGTTGGATGAATCTCAACATGACGAAAAATATAGTCAAGGTACATTATTGGTCGATGAGCGATTGGTTTATATTGAAAAAAACCATCCCTTGGAAGAAATATATTAAAATCATCTAAAATCACATCCCATGAAGCAACTTTTATTCGCTATATTGAGTATAGCAGGCACTACGTGTGCCCTGGCGCAAGAGACGCCCGCATCACCACTTGAGTTTTCAGGCTCTGTTGATACGTATTACAAATACGATTTTGCTGAACAGGCATCCAACATTTCAACCTCTTTTGCATCTGATCATAACTCGGTATCACTGGGTATGATAGATTTAGCGCTAAAGAAAAAGATTAGTAAAGCATCGTTTGTAGGCGAGGTTTCTTTTGGACCCAGAGGACAAACCCAATCTATTCCGGATGCGGCGGCTGGGGGTTCATCATTCCAGATCCAAAATTTATATATTAATTATGATTTTTCGGATAAGTTCTCTATGACTGCTGGTTATATGAGTACATTTATTGGCTATGAGGTCATTTCTCCGGTAGGAAATTTTAATTATTCAACCTCATATTTATTTACGAATGGCCCTTTCCAAAACGCGGGGATTAAAGCAACTTATAAATTTTCTGATCAGGTTAGCTTAATGGCTGGTTTATTTAATGATTGGAATTTGTATAAAGCCACAAGAGGTGTATCGGGTATTGGGGCTCAATTAACGGTATCGCCAGTTGAAGGCTGGACAGCCTATTTAAATATTTTATCCGGAGCAGATCCGGGGGGGTACGGAACCATTGAAGATTTAACTACTTCATACCAGGTTACGGAGAAATTTAAACTGGGCTTAAATGCTGCAAATTACGATAAGGCAAATGATGCCGGAGGGTACGCAGGTGTTGCTTTATATCCACAATATGCAGTTACAGAAGTTGTAAAACTAGGCTTAAGGGCAGAATATTTTAAAACTAAAAATGCTGCTGAGATAGAAGGGAATACCTATACGGCCTTAACTTTTACGGCCAACATCAAGTCAGGTGGTTTAACCTTTATACCCGAAGTTAGGATAGATCATAGTGGAAATAAACCATTTCATAATAAAGAAGGCCTTTTTGCACCAAATGCTGGTCAGTTCACTTTAGCGGCTATTTATGCTTTTTAGAAATAGGTTTATCCCACAGATCAGGTAATTTTCCCGCAGATATGGCAGATTAAACACGCAAATTATGCAGATAAATTTTTCAAGAGATTTAAAGAAATTATAATAAGCACTTAAGTATAAAAATCATTTTAAATCTGCGCAGGGCATCTTCTGAAATCATCGGGGAAATGCAAGTAGTTTTTCCCGCTGATAAAGTTGATTTAGTCCGCAGATGATATGGATTTTAAAAATCTAAATACGAAAATCATTTTAAATCAGCGTACGGTATCTTCTGAATCATCGGGGAAATGCAAGTAGTTTTTCCCGCTGATAAAGTTGATTTAGTCCACAGATGATGTGGATTTTTAAAATCTAAATACAAAAATCATTTTAAATCAGCGTACGGTATCTTCTGAAATCATCGGGGAAATGCAAGTAGTTTTCCCGCTGATAAAGTTGATTTAGTCCGCAGATGATGTGGATTTTAAAAATCTAAATACGAAAATCATTTTAAATCAGCGTACGGTATCTTCTGAAATCATCGGGGAAATGCAAGTAATTTTTCCCGCTGATAAAGGTGATTTAGTCCGCAGATGATGTGGATTTTAAAAATCCAAATACAAAAATCATTTTAAATCTGCGCAGGGCATCTTCTGAAATCTGCGGGGAATATTATATTATAAGCCATTTACTTTTCTAAAGACACTTTTTGTTATATCATCGGTATTAAAATTGATTAGTAACCCCAATTTTAAATCTGATAATTTAAGATAAGTAATCAATTGTTTATGATGGAGGTTTAACAAAATTTCAACTGATTTAAGTTCAATGATTACTTTTTCTTCAATTAATAAATCAATGCGGTAGCCCACATCAACTTTAATTTTTTCATAAATCATAGGGAGGGTGACTTGTGTTCTGACCTTTAGTCCGGTTTTTTCAATTTCGTATTTCAGAACAGCCTCGTATGCCGATTCTAATAAACCCGGACCAAGATTGTTATAAATATTAAATACACAGCCTCTTATTGTATATGAAATTTCATTTTCAGTCATTCATAAACATACAAAAAAATATATGATAGATAGTTTTTCTCATAGATTATGCAGATTTCAAAAACCTAAATACAAAATAATCATTTTAAATCTGCGCAGGGCATCTTCTTAAATCAGCGGGGAATGTAATGTTTCCCGCTGATTAGAGTAGATTTAGTTCCGCAGATCAAGCAGATTTTAAAAGTTAAATACAAAATAATCATTTTAAATCTGAGCAGGGTATCTTTTTAAATCAGCGGGTAACAACCTTAGTGTACCATTTTATCGGCACAGGTTGAGCTGGCAAATGCTTCCGGCTTAGCTTTGAAGATAAAACCCATACTTAAAATATAGCCCATCGCATCATTTAAAGCTTTGTTCGATTTAAATGATGGATTAGTGTTGATATCGGCATGAACTTCTAATCCAACATCATAAATATCAAGTAAATCGCAGATGGAATACGCGGTTTCAATTGATTTTTGAACTTCCATTAGCATCCGTTCCTTAATGCTAACCTGTTGCGAAGTTTTTTCCTGGTGAATGTACATAAAGCCGCCATGATGTTCTCTTACGAGTACAATAACGGTTGCAAAATCGGTAATAGCTCCTTTAACCTGAGAGTCAGTGCCGATACAAACTTTCAACTTGTATCCGTTTTCTGTTTCCCTGATAATCGCTTTTTCAACTTCTTCGAGAATCGATGAATGAATCATTTCACCACTAAATTTTTTCCAGGTCATACGCAATGTTTTATTTAGTTAACAAATGGTAATCGGGTTTTATATAAAAATAAACGCTAAAAATTAAACTATTGCTATTCTTTGATTGTTTATTTCTTAACAGGAGTTTAGTTATCAACAAGTTAGCGTTTTTAATTTAATGTTGATGTTCATTCTATATCAATTGTAATCTAAATCCCGTTATATTAAGATATTCATTTAAAAAAAATCAACCCAACCATGAGAACTGAATTAATCCAGGAATTTCAACTACTACAACAAAGTTTAGCCAATAAATTTGCAGGAGAGTTAGCTGATAAATTTTTATCATCGGTAGATGCTGTAAACGAAAAAGTTGTCAATTCTATAGCAAAACGAGGAAGAATGCTGATGTTATTAGAAAAGAGATTTAATTTTTCAAGGATTAAAAAACTGAGAAAGAGATTTTTCAAGTCTTAAATGTTCTCCTGTAGCTAAGGGCAGAAAATGTTTACCTTTATGGCGTAATGATAAAAAATGCCCTTAAACGACTAAACATTTCTGCACTTAATGAGATGCAGCAAGAAACCATTAAAACTGCCCAAGCGGATCATGATGTCTTGTTGATCGCCCCAACGGGCTCAGGTAAAACTCTTGCATTTTTATTGCCATTATTAGCTAAGCTAAAACCGGAGGTTAAGGGTGTTCAATCCCTGATTTTAGTGCCCTCGCGTGAATTGGCCTTGCAGATTGAGCAGGTTTTTAAACAAATAGGGAGTTCGTTTAAGGTAAATTGCTGTTATGGGGGCCATGCTGTCCGGATAGAAAAAAACAATCTAGCCCATCCGCCAGCGGTTTTAATCGGAACGCCGGGTAGAATTGCTTACCATTTGGAGCATCAAAATTTTGATGAATCGACTATTGAAACCTTAATTTTAGATGAGTTTGATAAATCTCTTGAATTTGGGTTTGAGGCTGATATGTCTTATATTATTGGTTCTTTGTTATCATTGAAACAAAGGATTCTGACCTCAGCAACAAAAATGGAAGAAATTCCGGCTTTTGTAAAGTTAATTGGAGCCGTTGAAATAGATTTCTCTAAGGATGTACAAGTTAAGCCAGATTTAAAAATTAAAAAGGTGAATGCACTTGCTGCGGATAAATTGGATGTTTTATTCAGATTGTTGAGTAAGATTGGCAATAAAAATACCCTGGTTTTTTGTAATCATCGGGAAACTGTAGATCGGATTAGTGATTTGCTGTTTGATCATGGTTTGGAGCATGATGTTTTTCATGGTGGTATGGAACAGGATGACCGCGAAAAAGCTTTGCTGAAATTCAGAAATGGCAGTCATAAAATTTTAATCACTACAGATCTGGCTGCCCGTGGATTAGATATTCCAGAAGTTGAACATATTGTACACTACCAATTGCCATATACCGGTGATGCCTATATTCACCGCAATGGCAGAACAGCCCGAATGCATGCCAAAGGAACAGCTTATGCCATTTTAACTGAAGAGGAGCATTATAAATATCTACCAGAGGATATTGAGGAAGAGATTTTAGCAGATCATTATAAATTACCCGAAACAAGCGATTGGACAACTTTATATATTGCCCACGGCAAAAAAGATAAGATTAACAAGATTGATATTGTAGGCTTATTTTTGCAAAAGGGGGGGCTACAAAAGGAAGATTTAGGTCTGATAGAAGTTAAGGATACGACCAGTTATGTGGCTGTTACAAGAAGCAAGGTTGAGCAACTTTTAAAAGCTCTGAACGGTGAAAAAATAAAAGGGAAGAAATTGAAACTGGAAGTGGCAACATAGGCTTGGAGTCAATAGTCAATAGTCAATAGTCAATAGTCAATAGTCAATAAATTTGGGTATGCAATTTAGGACTTGGTTTTAACATTCTCTAATTCAAACATTCTCTCTACAATAATTAATTATGAGCAACAACGATATATTAAAAAAACTAAGGGTAGCCTTATCACTAAAAACGGAAGATATTATTACGATTTGTGATTTAGTAGGTTTTAAAGTAACTAAAGCGGAGCTGGGCGATATTTTCAGAAATGAAGATCATGAAAATTTCAAGCCTTGTGGCGATCAGATTCTCCGGAATTTCCTAAATGGTCTCGTAATTTATAAAAGAGGGCCAAGGGAAGAGAAAAAGGATAGCTGAATTCGAGTTTATTTCAGCCAATAGTGTTTGATATCAATTGATTTAAGATAACCTATTCATCACTCTAAAAATGAATGGGCTTTTTTGTGAAATTAAATTTCAATAATATTTGAAAATTCGAAAAGATTTGCTTAGTTTTACATCATGAAATCGAAAGCAATAAAACAGATTTACCCAACTCATTTAACGAGAAGAATTAAAGCTTAAAAAAAATTTAATAAAAAATTTCAATTTTTCCTGAAAGTTTAATAAGTATAAATTTAAGGCTATGAATTACAATATCATTGGTTATGTTATTTTCATCACAGTAATAGTTTTGATCATCCTTCTGGTTGGCAAAATTTGCTACCGAAATGGAAATGTCTTTGTTGCTGCACTTATTCCCAATCATTTGGAGCTTTGTCTACAAATAAACAAAACGTTATTGGTTGGCTACTATCTGTTAAATATTGGCTATTGTGCCATGACACTAGTGGGTTGGGAAGAGGTGAAGACCTCCTTGCAACTGGTAGAAGTGATCTCAGTTAAGATTGCAACCATCGTTTGCATACTTTCCTTACTACATTATTTGAATATTTTTTTGCTTACCAATACCATTCATAAATTAATTAAATAACAATCTAAACCTTTCATCATGGAAACAACAAAAATTTTAATCGGTTATGCGGTCTACTTGCCAACAGCACTTTTCTTAACATTTTATGTTTCAAAGACACTTTTCAAAAACAGTAAAATTTATATGCTCGATATTTTTAAGGGTAGAGAAGAAATTGCAAATGCAACGAATAAACTGTTCGAAACGGGATTTTATCTTTTAAATGTAGGTTTTGCGCTTTTGATTATGAAGATAACGATATACAGCAATGATTATCAAACCTTAATAGAAGCACTAAGCTCAAAAATAGGAGGGTTTTCTATTTACCTTGGCATAATGCTCTTTATAAATCTATATTTCTTTTTCAGAGGTAAAAGAAAATCAAGTCAAAATCAAAAACCTGCAATCATTGTAGAACCCAAATAATTAAAAAAATACAATTGGTATTATATAGAAAAGGCATAAAGAAGGAAACCTTATGCCTTTTACCTTAAAACTAACTTAACTTTTTATACCTATCCGTTTTGGCGTAACATCACCCAAACGTTTTTCATACATTCTTAAACCTAAAATTTAGTATTCCAGTTCGTGTCCGGATTTTGTGCATAAGCTAAAACTGCCTGTATTTTTATAAGGTACTTTTCTTCAGATACAGTATAATGTATGGCATAAGGAAATTTATCTATAAATGCCAGATATACTTCTTCATATCTAAAAGATAATATTAATGGCGCTTTCTTTATTTCTGAAATCTTAACGAGAAAATTTTTCTTGAACTTGTTCCCCAGACCTTTTTTCTATTCGTTATACCAGTTAACAATATTTCTAATATCTTCTAATGATTCAATTGAATATTTAACCAAATAAACATCCATTACATCTCATTAATTAGTTTTATTGCTGTTTCTTCGTCAATTAAAAGTTCGGGATTTAAATTGTATTTATCTATGCGTCGTTTAACTTCATCTTTTTGCCATTGAGGTATATTATTGTCTTCATCTTTTTGCAATAAGCTAACCAGTTTTTCTTTTTCCTTTTTAGGCAATTGCAAAACCAAGTCCGTAATTTGCTTAAAGCTAAGTGGCAAATATGTATTTACTGTTGAAGCCATATCCATTTAATCTATTATTACAAATATAACCTTTTTATAGAATAAGGCATAAAGCAGGAAACCCTAAACCTTACGCCTTAAACCTTACACCTAGCTTAGCTTTTTATACCTGATTCGCTTTGGCGTAACATCACCCAAACGTTTCTTACGGTTTTCTTCGTAATCCGAATAGTTACCCTCAAAGAAATAAACTTCAGAGTCGCCCTCGAAAGCTAAAATATGGGTACAGATGCGGTCTAAGAACCATCTGTCGTGACTAATCACAACCGCACAACCACCGAAATTTTCTAAAGCTTCTTCTAAGGCACGTAAAGTGTTTACATCAATATCATTGGTCGGCTCATCCAGTAAAAGTACGTTGGCACCTTTTTTTAAGGTGATGGCCAAATGAACCCGATTTCTTTCTCCACCAGATAAGATACCAACTTTTTTCTGTTGGTCGCCACCGTTGAAATTGAATTTAGAAACATAGGCACGCCCATTTACGGCTTTATTTCCCAGTTGAATGTTGTCCAAACCATCTGTAATGTTTTCATAGACTGTTTTATCGGCATCCAGATCGTTATGCATCTGATCCACATAACCCAATTCTACTGTTTCGCCAACACGGAAAGTTCCTGCATCAGCTTCTTCCTGTCCGGTAATTAGGCGGAAAAGGGTGGTTTTACCAGCACCATTTGGCCCAATGATTCCAACAATACCTGCCGGAGGCAAGGAGAATGTTAGGTTATCGAATAAAACCTTATCGCCATAAGCTTTGGTTACATTGGTAGCCTCAATAACTACATTACCCAAACGTGGCCCTGCAGGAATGAAAAGCTCTAGTTTATCTTCTCTTTCTTTTCCATCTTCCGAAGCCAGTTTATCGTAATTGGCTAAACGTGCTTTAGATTTTGCATGTCGGGCTTTTGGAGCCATACGAACCCATTCCAACTCACGTTCCAAAGTTTTTTGGCGTTTGCTTTCTGTTTTTTCTTCCTGAGATAAGCGTTTGGCCTTTTGATCTAACCAACTGCTGTAATTTCCTTTCCATGGAATACCTTCTCCACGATCCAATTCTAATATCCATCCTGCAACGTTATCCAGGAAATACCTGTCGTGGGTCACAGCAATAACGGTTCCCTCGTAATTTTGTAAGAATTGTTCCAGCCAATCAATACTTTCGGCATCCAGGTGGTTGGTAGGCTCATCCAGTAACAATACATCGGGGTGTTGCAATAACAAACGGCACATAGCCACACGGCGGCGTTCACCACCTGAAAGTACCGCAATTTTTGTATCAGGATCAGGGCAACGCAAGGCATCCATTGCTCTTTCGAGTTTAGAATCAATTTCCCAAGCACCTAAAGCATCAATTTTATCTTGTAACTCACCTTGTCTTGCCATCAATTTATCCATGGCATCAGGATCAGAATAGTTTTCTTCCAATCCAAAAGCTTCGTTAACTTCTTCGTATTCCTTTAAGATGGCCGTTACTTCTGCAACACCTTCTTCAACCACTTCACGAACGGTTTTTTCGGGATCAAGGATAGGTTCCTGGGCCAAATATCCAACCGAATATCCGGGAGAAAAAACAACTTCGCCTTGATAGGATTTATCTAAACCTGCAATGATTTTTAACAAAGAAGACTTACCGGAGCCGTTTAAACCAATAACGCCGATTTTGGCACCATAAAAGAAAGAAAGGTAAATATTTTTTAAAACCTGTTTTTGTGGGGGGTAAATCTTATTTACACCCGCCATAGAAAAGATTATTTTTTCGTCTGACATTTGAAATTATTATTTCTGCAAAGATGCTTAATTTGAAATGAAAAGGGAATTTTCAGTTTAACAATTTGTAGTTGGCGGTTTTTGGTTTAGCATGTTGTCAATCTGACAAATCGTAAGGTTTTGAAATTTCAAGTGTCAGATGATAGTAGATAACATCTGACACCACGAATATAATAAATGTAAGTTTTTAATTAAGATAACCGAGTCTGGTGATTGTTTGTCTTTTGCTAATCTAGAAATCATTCTCTGGAACTTTACGAATTACCGCAAGTAATCTTAATCATTAAAATCATATGTGACCCCTGTTTCTACCTGATTTAAGCCGGTTCTGTATGGCTGAGTGTCTGACTTAATAAGTAATCTCTTTAATTCATTCATTCTGTCATCATTCAAATGGCCTAAAAGACTATCAGCCTGGTTAAAATAATAGTAGTTTACAACTGTAGTACGTTCTTTACTTGGATTAACAAGGTTTTTAATAGTATAGGTATATTTGTAAACACTATAATCAACAGCTGCAGGCTTCATCTTAGATAAACGTTTCATATGGTCAGCTTCCCATTTCCAATAATGATAGCCCTCCGTATTATTATTTTTTTGATGTTCCTCATACATTGTAGTACAAATCTTTATGATTTTGCTCCAATCTGTTGAAATGGGTGCATCATATTCTTTTTCTAGATCAGAAGTTGCTATTTTAGCATTAACAATAACTGTTGTATCTAATTTTCCGGGTTTATAATCAATATCCATACCCATAGCATTCTTTTCTATGCTCTTTTCTATTGCTAAAATACGTTTGTCAGTTTGTTGCTGTTTGCATGCTGTGATGATGAATAAGACAGAGCATAATAAGATTAATTTTTTCATATAATTTTAAAGATTAAGGTATTCAAAGTAATACCAGGTTAAAAAAATATTTTCGATTGTTTTCTTTAAACGACTTTTAGACTACTATATAAGATCTTTTATAGTTTTAGTAAACCTTTTGAGATAGCGGTTTACAATTTAGGAGGTTAAAATCGATAGTTGAGACATTGCGAAAATTTGGCCAAAGCTAAACAAAAAGAGGTTAATTGCAAATTAAGATATCTGGGTTCGGCTTTGTAATTATTGTAATTGAGTTATACATTGGAGAAAAATCCTCAACAGGGTACCCCTCTAGTTTAAGTGTTCGCTATTTCAGCGGTCACTTAAATCCACATTGAGACCGAAGACTTTGTCTGGAAATAGAGCACTGACACAACAAATAAAAATGGTAAAAAATAGAAATGAAGAATTGTCTAGAAATAAAGCAGAAACAAACGAAGAACTGAACAATGGCAACAAGATATAGATTTGGAGATAACAGCATACCACATTTTATAACCTTTGCTGTTGTAAATTGGATAGATGTTTTTAGCAGGGAGTGCTATAAGGAGATAGTGGTGGAGAGCTTGAAGTTCTGTATAGCCGAAAAAGGGCTGATTTTACATGGCTGGATAATTATGAGCAATCATATTCATTTAATTGCTAGTGCGAAAGAGGGTTTTGAACTGGTTAACATAATTAGAGATTTAAAAAAATATACCAGTAAAACGATTATTGCAAATATAGAAAGCAACATGCAAGAGAGCAGGAAAGATTGGATGATATGGATGTTTAAGCGAGCTGGTGCCAAGAATAGCAATAATAAAGTTTACCAGTTTTGGCAACAGGACAACCATCCGATAGCATTAAGTACAAATGAAATGATAGATCAAAGGTTAAATTATTTACACGAAAACCCAGTTGTATCGGGTTTAGTTACAGAGGCTCAGTATTATAAATACAGCAGTGCGGTAGATTATTACGAGGAAAGGAGTGGGCTTGTGCCAATAACATTTATGTAGTGCGGTATTTCGGTCTGGAGACCTGGCTTTCAAAAGGGATTTAAGTGATCCGTTGGAACACTTAAACCAGAGAGGGGAAAGCATCTATATGCTCATTGTTCAGATAATACATTACATATTTTTGAGTAGGTAACTCCTCTGGTTTATTGTTCGCTATTTCAGCGGTCAATAAATCTAAAATAAAAACGAAGACTTTGTCTGGAAATAGAGCACTGACACAACAAATAAAAATAGTAAAAAATAGAAATGAAGAATTGTCTAGAAATAAAGTAGAAACAAACGAAGAACTGAAATGGCAACAAGATATAGAATGAGGAAATGCAGTGGTATATTTCGGTCTGGAGACCTGGGTTTCAAAAGAGATTTAAGTGATCCTTTGGAACACTTAAACCAGAGGGGAGAAAAATCCTCAACAGGGTACACCATTAGGAAATGATTGCTATAAAATTTGCATCTCTATTGCATCAAAGGGAAAAGGTAAGTCTGGATGAGCAAGAGTAATTACATATATTATGATAAAGGGGGCAAAATGTGTTTTTACTAACTATTTATGATAAATCTGAATTAGACAATATAAGTGATAAAGAATTAAAAGAATTGTTAAATCAAATTTCTGATTAGATAAATTAAACACCAACCATAGGTGAAATAGAAATTACAAGTAGCGATAAAAATCGCTATACTCTTACATCCTCAACGAGGGCAATATCTGGACAACTTACTTACCTAATTCCCCTCCATTGGAAGGCTGTCCGAAGGAGGGGGTGGGTTTAATCCCCCCAGCAAACAAACAGACTTGAAATGATAGCGGGACTAACAATTAATAGCAGCAAAAGCCTTGTTTTACTAAAAAGAAAACAACTATCCCTAAATCCAATACGTATAATAAAAATATTGGCGGTTTATTTTTTTTGAATACTGTACAATATATGTAGCAGAATTGTTAAATGATATCAACTTGCTTTTGTTTTTCTGTCAAAACTTGTAAATTGCATTAGCAAAAAGCAACAAATTGTCAGTTAAACGCATCAAAAAAATCCTTACAATAAACCGACAAAATGTAATTTGGGAGGTAAGATTTATTTAAAAGCCCTTTTAAGACTTATAAAACACTTATTACGCAGGTAATTATAGGTTTCGAGTATTTATCAAAAGAATGTTCTTACAATAGTTTTTGATTTTAGAAATACGTGAACAGCCTTTTATCCACTGATATGGCGCAATTGTTGATAAAATAAACAAAATGGTACTGTCGCTTTTTATAATTTATTTTATAGTTTAGGGGCGTTGCTGTTAAGAAAGGTATTATGGAAGCAAAATTTTCACCACAGGTTAAAGATGTAATCTCTTTTAGTAGGGAGGAGGCTCTCCGTTTGGGGCATGATTACATCGGGACCGAACATTTATTATTGGGCCTCATCCGCGAAGGCGATGGTATGGCCATAAAAATTTTACGATCGTTAGGGGTTGATACCGGTAAATTGCGCCGCTCAATTGAAGATGCCGTTCGTGGTACTTCGAGTGTTACCGTTAATTTAGGCAATATTCCTTTGACTAAACAGGCAGAAAAAGTTTTAAAGATTACTTACTTAGAAGCTAAGATATTTAAAAGCGATTTAATTGGCACTGAACATTTATTGCTATCAGTTTTGAGAGATGATGATAATATCGCTTCGCAAATCTTATTACAATATGGCGTTACCTACGATGTTTTTAAACAAGAAGTTGAGGTGAACAAAAACGGTTTCAGAGACGACGTCTCAAACAGTGCATCAACTGGAGGCGATGAGGACTATCGCGAAGAAGAAAGCTTTAGTACCCCTAAAAAGGTTTCGGATATAAAATCTAAAACTCCGGTTTTGGATAACTTCGGTCGTGATTTGACCAAAGCCGCAGAAGAAGGTCGTTTAGATCCGATCGTTGGACGTGAGAAAGAAATCGAACGTGTTTCGCAGATTTTATCCCGCAGAAAAAAGAACAACCCGATTTTAATTGGGGAACCCGGTGTTGGTAAATCAGCAATTGCGGAAGGTTTGGCCTTACGCATTGTTCAACGTAAAGTATCGCGTGTATTGTTTAACAAACGTGTGGTTACTTTAGATTTGGCATCATTGGTTGCTGGTACAAAATATCGTGGTCAGTTTGAAGAGCGTATGAAAGCCGTGATGAACGAGCTTGAAAAATCGACTGATGTCATCTTATTTATTGATGAGATCCATACCATAGTTGGGGCAGGAGGTGCATCGGGTTCATTAGATGCATCAAATATGTTTAAACCAGCTTTGGCCAGGGGAGAGATTCAATGCATTGGTGCTACAACACTGGATGAATATCGTCAGTACATCGAGAAAGATGGTGCTTTAGACCGTCGTTTCCAAAAAGTAATGGTTGAGCCGGCTACGCCTGATGAAACCATTGAAATTTTAACCCGCATTAAAGATAAATACGAAGAGCACCATGGTGTAACCTATACAGATGAAGCTATTGTAGCCTGCGTTACTTTAACATCGCGTTATATTTCTGATCGTTTCTTGCCAGATAAAGCAATTGATGCTTTAGATGAGGCGGGTTCGAGAGTACACTTAACCAACATCCATGTTCCTCAGAATATTATTGATATCGAGGCAAAAATCGAAGATATTAAATTAGAGAAAAACAAGGTTGTTCGCAGTCAGAAATATGAAGAAGCAGCCAAACTTCGTGATACAGAAAAAAATCTGATCGAAGAATTGGATAAAGCCAAATCGGAGTGGGAAGCTGAAACCAAAACCAAACGCTACGAAGTATCAGAAGATAATGTAGCCGAAGTTGTTGCGATGATGACCGGTATTCCGGTACAACGTGTTGGACAAACCGATAGCCAAAAGCTATTGAATATGTACGATAAGGTTGCGGAGAAAATTATCGGTCAGGATGAGGCGATTAAGAAATTGACCAAAGCCATTCAACGTACAAGAGCTGGATTAAAAGACCCTAAAAAACCAATTGGTTCATTTATTTTCTTAGGCCCGACTGGTGTGGGTAAAACAGAATTGGCAAAAGAGTTGGCTCGTTTCATGTTTGATAGTGATGATTCACTCATTCAAATTGATATGAGCGAATACATGGAGAAATTTGCGGTATCCCGTTTGGTGGGAGCGCCTCCAGGATATGTGGGTTACGAAGAGGGTGGACAGTTGACAGAAAAAGTTAGAAGAAAACCTTATGCTGTAATCTTATTGGATGAGATTGAAAAAGCTCACCCGGATGTATTCAATATCTTATTGCAGGTTTTGGATGAAGGACAATTAACCGATAGCTTAGGCCGCAAAGTTGATTTTAGAAATACAATCATCATCATGACCTCTAATATTGGTGCACGCCAGTTGAAAGATTTTGGTCAGGGTGTTGGTTTTTCTACTTCGGCTAAAACGAATCAGGCAGAGCAGCACAGTCGTGGTGTAATTGAAAGTGCCTTGAAACGTGCTTTTGCACCTGAGTTCTTAAACCGTGTAGATGATGTTGTGGTATTCAACAGCTTAGGCAAAGAAGAAATCTTTAAGATCATCGACATCGAATTGAAAGCTTTATTTGGTCGCGTTCACAACTTAGGTTATGAAATTGCCTTGACTGAAAATGCCAAAGATTATATTGCCGAAAAAGGTTTTGATAGTAATTTTGGTGCTCGTCCATTAAAAAGAGCCATCCAAAAATATTTAGAAGATCCAATCGCTGAGGAAATACTAAAAGGTGAATTGACGGATGGTGATGTTTTGGAAATCGATTACAATAAAGAAACACAATTGATTTCTGTTCATCATAAGAAAGGTGAAAAAAAGAAAGAAGAGCCTAAGGAAGAAAAAGATTCTTCAAATTAATAAGAAAAACTCTCGATGAAAATCGGGAGTTTTTTTGCAATAGGGTAGTGATGCTTTACTTTTTTCGTAAAAGGGAGATTGTCCCAAAGGGATTCCAGTGGGACTTCGTTCCTCGCAATATCGTAGTGGTTTCGTCATTGCCTTTGGTTTCTCTTTTGTGTCAGATGGCAACATCTAACACCACGATATATGTTTTATAGTTGCCCTATCCTCGGAATTTATCTGCCGTCTTGGTTCGTGTTCTCATTGTATTCCGTTTCGTGGGGACACGAACTGGGGCAATGGATTCTTCAAATTAAAAATTATTTTAATGAATAAAAAACCTCCTGATTTTAAAATCAAGAGGTTTTTTTGTTTAATTGAACTGAGTTTTGCCCTGGAATTTCTTAGGTAATGCTTGATTGTTTTGAATAAAAAAATATGCGAATTCAATAATTACTCCGTATTTTAGTTCTACAATTATCCCAACTAATGAAATTCTTGTTTATCCCAATGATGTGCATCGCGCTATGCGTTGTATCATGCAAAAAAGATATTGATGATCCATCAATACAACGCACTGCTGTAGACAATGTAGTCGCGACAAATCTTAACAACGATTTATTATTAAAACTGGTAAACGACAAACGAACTTCGGGTTGTACTTGTGGTGAAACTGTAATGCCTCCTGTAGCTGTTGTTACCTGGAATAATCAATTGGCTGCGGCAGCATTGGAGCACAGTAAGGATATGAATACGAATAATTATTTTGAACATGTATCACTAAATGGAAAAAGACCCGGCGACCGGATTGTTGCAGCAGGTTATAAATGGCTCGCTTATGGGGAAAATATTGCATTGGGTCATACAACCGAACAAGCTGTTTTTGATGCATGGATTAATAGTGAAGGTCATTGCAAAAATATTATGGGCTCGTTTTTTAAAGAAATGGGCGCCGCAAGAGATGGTAAATACTGGACCCAGGATTTCGGGGCAAAATAATTTGGCTTTAATGTGCTGTGTTGTAGGATGTTTCCATCCTACATTTGATTTTTTCTTTTGTATCAGATGGTAACATCTAACACCACTATATATTTGTCATACTGAGCTTGTCGAAGTATATAAATGAAGTACCTAATAAATATAGAATTGTTTCGACAGGCTCAACCTGACAGAATCTTAAAATAAACTCATCTGCGCTTTTGGTACTTTAAATAAGCTATGGTCTAATATAATATCTTTAACATTTAAGCCATTTAATCTACAATGCAGCCTGAAGTTATCCTTTATCAGTTTGGCGATATTTCCATCCCCCCGCATACGGTCTCCGAAACGGCTATCGTTTACATGTCCGTCGTGGCAGCTTTGGATCATGTGCCATACTTTATCAAACCGATCGGGAAAATTTTTGCGCAACCAATCTTCAAATATTTGCCCGATTGCTCCATTTAAACGTACAATTGTATATCCTGCTTTTATTGCTCCGGCGTTGGCAGCTGCTTTTAAAACATTGGGTATTTCATGATCGCTTAATCCCGGGACCAGGGGTGCAACCATAACGCCCATTGGTATACCGGCCTTGCTGAGTTCCTCAACAACCTTTAACCTTTGCTTCGCAGTAGTTGTTCTCGGCTCCATTACCTGGCGGAGTTTTTCATTTAAACTGTTGATGGAAACGTAAACCATACAAAGATTAAGTTTAGCCATCTCTGAGAGGATATCGATGTCCCGGATAATCAGAGCATTTTTGGTAATCATCCCGACAGGTTGTTTATACTCTAAAGCAATTTCCAAGAGTTGTCTGGTCAGCTTAAATTTTCGTTCCGCGGGTTGATAGCAATCTGTATTGCCTGATAGAGAAATGGTTGTGGCATCCCATCCTTTTTTCTCCAGAAATTTTCTGAAAAGGGCAGGGGCATCCTTTTTTACGATGATTTTTCTTTCAAATTCCAGGCCAGCGCTATAACCCCAATATTGATGCGTATTACGGGCATAACAATAGGTGCATCCGTGCTCACAGCCCTGATATGGGTTTAATGAATAAGCCATTCCTACATCCGGACTGTCTACCTTATTCACTATCGTTTTGGAGTTTTCGAAAAGGAAGGTAGTTTTATGATCGCTTTCTTCCCAATCATCAATCGCTTCGTTGTGCTCTTTTACATAAACATCTTTTAAAAATTTGTTATGGGGATTGATCTGAGCACCACGACCTTTAAAATATGGTTTTTCATCTTCGCTAATCATAGCATAAAAATACTAAAAATTTTAGCAAAAAATGTATTGTTGGAAAATATTTAGCTTAAAAAGTTAAGATTTGTATCGGTAATTAGAAATAAGAAGTTTTCTTATAACGATTAGATGTCATGAGAAGAGAATAGCCAGAATCTATCTCAGCAATTCTTTTGCATTCTGCATCGCTGATGTGCCTGGGTTTTTACCACTCAACATTTCTGCTATGGCTTCAATCCGTTCTTCTTGTTTTAATTTTCGAATTCCGGTTGTAGTTTTTCCATTATCCTCGTTTTTGTAAACAAAATAATGGGATTTTCCTTTAGCCGCTATCTGAGGCAAATGCGTGATGGAGATGACCTGCATATTTCCGCCCAATTCTGAAATCACTTCGCCTACTTTTAGCGCGGTTTCTCCAGAGATTCCGGTATCAATTTCATCAAAAATGATGGTTGGCAAAGCGGTATGTTTTGCGAGTAGAGCCTTAATGGCTAGCATTAACCTGGATAATTCACCTCCAGAAGCAACTTTGTTTACTGGTGCAGGTGCTTGTCCGGCATTTGCTGTAAAAAGTAAAGTAATTTCATCCAAACCATCCTTATTCAAATCTTCCAGCGATTGCTGCATCAAAATTAATTTCGCATTAGGCATACCCACTTTTTTCAAAGTAATGTTGGTTTGCTCTTCAACAAGTTTTATCGCTTTCTTACGATTGGTACTCAATTGATTGGACTGTTTGATCAACTCATTTTTAAGTTGCTCAATCTCTTTCTTCAGCTTTTCGATATTTTCATCAGAAGATAAAAGTTGATTTAAATTATCCTCCAGCTGTTTTTGAAGCGCCAATAACTCCATATTATTTGCAAGGCGATGTTTTTGTTGCAAAGCATACAATAAATCCAAACGTTGATTAATCATTTCCAAACGTTCGGCACTGTGCAAAGTATCCTCTTCAATTCCTGAAATTTCGTCTGCAATGTCTTTAATTTCAATAATTGATGATCTCAAACGTTCATATACGGCATTAATTTGCGGATCAAATTTTTCAATTCCCTGAAGTTGCAGCGATGCTTCTTTTAACAATTGTAATGCAGATGGTTCGCTCTCTGTTAATAAACCCGATGCTGTGAGTAAACCTCTTTTAATCGTCTCCGCGTGGGTAAGCCGTTCTAATTCCTGCTCTAATTCCTCTTGTTCGTGTTCTTTTAAATTGGCTTGCTCCAATTCATTAAACAAAAACTGTTCGTAATCTTGTTTGGCTCTCGCCTCATCAGCATCACTGATCAGTTTTTTTAAACGATTGGAATCTTGTTTGAGCTTTTTAAAACCAGTTCGATAATCAAATAAAAGGGCTGTATGATTAGCTAATGAATCTACAATCAATAATTGAAAATCCGCATCATTAATTTCTTGTGTAGCATGTTGAGAATGGATATCGATAAGTTTTTCACCAATCTGCTTTAATATGGATAGATTGACAGGTGTATCGTTAATGAAAGATCTTGATTTCCCATCAACGGAGATTTCACGTCGTAAAATGCTCTCGTTAAAAAAGTCCAGATCATTTTCTTCGAATAATTCCTTTAAATTTTCGTCTGCCAATAAAAAAGTGCCCTCAATCACACATTTTTTATCTTGGTTAAAGAAGTATTTGTTTTCTGCCCGCTGACCTAAAATTAAAGATAAAGCACCTAAAATGATGGATTTACCGGCTCCCGTTTCGCCGGTCATAATGTTTAGACCTTTGTCGAATTCTATATCAAGGCCATCTATTAATGCATAATTACGTATAGAAAGTTTTTGTAGCATAGCTACTGCGAAAATAAACATTAAACCTCAAACGTTTCTAAAACCTATGAGGTTTTTCAAATAAAAACAGCGAAGATAATCCTTCGCTGTTTTGGTTATAGTTTGTGTGGTTGGTGCTACTGTTCTGTTTTCTCCTTTTTCTCTGCTCTTTCTTTTTTTTCCATCTTCTCTTTCAGCTCTTTAACTTCTTTGTCGAATTTCTCTTTAAGTTTTTTATATTCAGCTGAGTTACTCAATTCTTTCATTTCCTGTATTTTCGCTTTCCATTCAGGAGATTCCATTTGTCGGCGAATGATGATGCTTTGTTTTTTTGCATCATCCATTTGGGCTCTGAATTCCTTCGAATCAAATTTTCTTTTCATATCTACACCTAAATCCTGTATTTGTTTCTTCCATTCGGGTGAACTCATTTTTATGGTAATGGAATCCATCTGAGCTTTGAATTCAGGAGATTTAAAATGTACTTTTATGGAATCCATTTGGGTTTTAAACTCTTTAGACTCAAATTTTTTCTTCATTTCTGCACCCATATTTTCCATCTGTTTTTTCCATTCAGGAGAATTGAACTTTTTGCGCATTTCTTCCTGTTGTTTTTTCCATTCAGGAGAATCAAATTGTTTTTTCAATAAAAGGGTATGCCTTCTAATTTGCGCCATTGTAGCTGTGTCCATTTTTAAGTTCTTTAAAGCTACAAATCCTGCGGTATCAAATTTGAGGTGAAAATTAGAATCAGGGTAAAACATCATTTCTTTACCCCTAAAAGATAGATTGTCTTTGTAAAAATCTTTTTTAAGGCTATCTGGCATTTCTTTAACCGAGTTATATTCGGTTCTTTTGCCATTTGCATCAATGGTTACAATTTTAATTTTACGTTTTTTGGTTGTATCCAAATAGGTTACAATTCTATTGTTGTTTACATTTATATCAGACTGAATTGTGCTTTCTTTTACAGTTTTCTTTTCTGTTTGTTTCTTTTCTGCTGGATTGATCCAGGCTATAGAAAATAAGCAAGCTACACCTAAGGTCAAGGCAGCCATTTGTTGCTTGGCATTTAAATAGTTCGTTTTCATATTGGTTATTCTTTTTATGCGTTGGTATAGATTTTGGGTTTTGCCTGTTGCTGCCAAAGCATAGGCCGGACTTGTTTTATCTTTTAATAATTCTAGTTTTAATAGGGCATGAGCATAGTTTATTGGCTTGTCGGTTATTTTCAAAACCAAATCATCACAGGCATGTTCACGTTCTATATCAATGAATCTGCCAACCATCCAAACAAAAGGATTAAAGAAAAGCAAGGTTTCTATTGCGGTTTTAATCAGATTTAATAAGAAATCATTTCTGCGGATATGCGAAAGTTCATGTATTAAAATGGCTTCAACCTGGTCAGGATCCAGCTGGTTAACTAAGGCTATGGGAAATAAGACAACAGGTTTTAAATAACCGATAACCAAAGGCACATTTGCAATTGCCGATAGGTGGAATATGATCTTTTTATTGATTTTAAGCTTTGCGGTAACACCATCAAAAATAGCTTTCCAGACATCAGGAATAGTGCTTAATCCTTCCTTTTTAAGTTTGGATAACTGGCTGTAACCTTTTACGATTACAAAAAGCTGAAGTATAATTCCAATAATATAAAAGGCGACAATAATTGGAAAATATTGTTCTGCTTTACTGCTAAAGCCCTGCGGTAAATTATTGAAATAGGGATAGGCTTGTATATTTTGTATAGGAACAGCTGCTGTTTGTTTGGGTATGTTTACTAATATTTGATGAATGAAATTGTATCCAAAGCAAGTGAACATCAATATAATTGAGCCAAAAGCAAGGTTATGCTTATGTCTTGCCGCAAGCTTCGGAAAACCAAACAATATGATAAACAAAAGCCCATAAATTAAAGCGCTTTGCCAAAACGAGTTTAAAATACTCCAGCCAAATGCCTTGATAAACTGCTGTACTAAAGTTTCCATAATATTTTTTGTTTAATAAATATATTTTTAAGTTTTTTTACCGCAAAAAGCGCAAAGTTTTCGCAAAGAATTTTAAGTTTTACTCTAAAATATGTCTGGCTTTGGTCTTTCTACTTTTTACCTTCTACTTTTTACCTTCTACTTTCAACCTCTACTTCAGCCTGTCTAAATACTTTTTAATCTCCTCAATTTCATCTGCACTTGCGTTATGATTGCCTAAAGCTTGCATCACCAACCTGGCTGCCGAACCGTTAAACACATTGTCGATCATTTTATTCACCAATTGTTTTTCAGTTTTATCTTGGTTAACAATCGCTTTATAAATATGTGTTTTCTGGTTTGTATCTCTTTCTACCATTCTTTTTTCATGCATAATCTGCATAAGCTTCAGGGTAGTGGTATAACCGGAATCTTTTTTATTCAACGCTTCATGAACTTCTCTTACTGTTGCATTGCCTTTTTGCCAAAGCACTTGCAGGATTTCCATTTCGCCTTCAGTAGGTTTGATGTTGTTGTTAATCATATTGTTACAGTTGTACGAATAATTTCGTATTCAAATGTACGAACAAATTCGTAATAACAAAATGTTTTAACAAATTTTTAACGAAAGGAGGTGAAAGCTTAAGGACTAAGGCTGAAAGCGAATGGTCTGTTTTTGAAAAAGAGGGCAGGAAAATTTTGAAAAGCAGGATGATTTATCTAAACCTGGGTGAAGCGTATACCGGCACATGTGATTAAGGCCTGCAGGCGTATAAGCGGAAAACAGGACTCACTTTAAGATGGAATGCTGAATTTGATTTTCAGAAAAGATGAATTCTTGAACCCGTTAATAGCCTAATGAAAGCGGTTGATGAATTCAAATAGTGGAACAATCAACCCAACTTAATTCCTCTTCAAAGCCTCATACTTACCAATATTCGCAGGATCGATTTCGGCAAGCATGTTGTAAGCTTTTATGCGTTCCTGGGTATTATTTGATTTAGCAAGTATATTGGTAATTTCTTCAGCTTTTGAAGCAAAGTAAACATTTGGGAAAATGGAACCCAGTTTTTGCTTGTCCATTTGTTGTAGCGCTGGTAGGGCAGCAATAATTTGGGTTAAGCCTTTGTCGTTATCCGTTAATTGATCTAAACCATTTCGATGATAATTGTAAATAAAACTACGTAACTCGCTGAAAATGGGATTTAAAACATTCTCATTGAACCAGAAACGGTTGCGCAAGCCATCAACCGCTTTCCAGCCTGAATTGTTGGATGACTGGGCCAGATTGATGATGTTCTGCGCCTTTTTATAATAAGGTGTTCCACCCATTTTGCTGAAACTATCCTTATCTAAACCAATAATGGTGTAGGCATAGTAGGAAAGAAGGGCACTGATGTTCGAGATGTAATTTTGATCAGAAAAATCAATTGTTGAGCCATCATTATAGCTGAAATCGAAATTCTTATCACTTATATTTAGTAAAGTACTGTTATAAGAGCTGTTAAAAACAGGGCGGCTACTTTGAATTTGTGCTTCAGCAGTGTAACCAGAACCACCATCCCATGAATTAATCGTAATGATGAAATTACAGTCAATACGCTCCTGGGCTTTGTAACTCTCATTACTAAACTTATTATTGTTTAAAAAGTCCCTGATGGTTCTCTGTAAGGCATCAAGTGTGGGCTTACTGATATTTGAAACTTGTGGTGCCAGTAATTGCACCCTGGCATTAAGTTCTTGTGCCTGTAATTTTCCAAAGCCGATGAATAGCAGTAAACAAATAATCCTTTTTATCATTTTATAATCTTTAATATCGCTGTACAAATGTCTTTGGCAACTTCTGTTTTCGATTTCAGGTCAAATACGGTACGCTCTAATGCTTTGTTAAAAATAGTAATTTTATTGGTATCCGATTTAAAACCGGCATCTTTATCGTTTAATGAATTGAGTATGATTAGATCCAGGTTTTTCTTTTCCAATTTGCCCTTGGCATAATTTTCTTCATCATGGGTTTCTAAAGCAAAACCAACTAAAATCTGTCCCGGTTTTTTAATCCGGCCCAGTGATGAAAGGATATCTACTGTTTTTTCCAGTTCTAAAAGGAAATCGCCATCTTGTTTTTTTATTTTTTGACTGGCAACCGTTTTCGGACGATAGTCTGCTACGGCTGCACACATAACCGTAATATCCGTTTCTTCAAAAATAGTATTGCAGGCATCGAACATATTTTTGGCACTTACCACATCAATTCTTTTGAGTGATTGATGTGTTTTCTGGGAGGTGGGCCCCGCAATTAACGTTACATCAGCACCTAATCTGGCCAATTCATCAGCCAAAGCAAAACCCATCTTTCCTGATGAATGATTACCAATAAAACGAACAGGATCTATGGCCTCATAAGTAGGGCCAGCTGTAACCATTATCTTTTTGCTATATAATGGCATTGATTTTTTAATGGCATTATCCAGAAAAGAAACAATTTCTTCGGGCTCAGCCATTCGACCCTCGCCATATAAACCACTGGCTAGCTCACCATTTTCGGGAGCAATAACCGTATTGCCGAAACTGGTAATTCTTTCGATATTGTGTTGGGTGCTTTCATGTTTCCACATATCCAGATCCATCGCCGGGGCAACGTAAACAGGACATTTTGCCGAAAGGTAAACAGCAGTTAATAAATTATCGCAAATTCCGGTAGAAAGTTTAGCTAAAGTATTGGCACTAAGGGGGGCTATAATCATTAAATCGGCCCATAAACCCAACTCAACATGGTTGCTCCAAACGCCGGTTTCTTCTTCAAAATATTGAGTATAAACAGGGTTTTTGGAAAGTGTAGCAAGGGTAAGCGGCGTAATGAAATTAGCGCCATCGGGAGTAAGAATAACCTTAACGTTTGCACCAGCTTTAACTAAAAGCCGGACCAAAAAAGCCGACTTATATGCTGCGATACTACCGCAAACGCCAAGGATAATGTTTTTATTTTTTAGCATGGTGCAAGGGCATAAAGCATGAGCATAGAGCGTGTTGCATAAAACGCTTTGCTCTAAACGCTATGCGCTATGCTATTTTACTTTTGTTCTTTAGCAGGATTTCTGTGATAAACTTTATCATTTAAAAACTCATCCATAGCAACTAAAACAGGTTTAGGCATACGTTCGTAATGCTTACTGATTTCAATTTGCTCACGGTTTTCAAAAATTTCCTCTAAGTTATCATTGCTCGATGCAAATTCTGCCAATTTACCGTGCAACTCTTCTTTCATATTATTTGAAATTTGATTTGCCCTTTTAGCGATCACAACTAAAGATTCGTATAGATTATCTGTAGTTTTATCTAAATCGTGTACATTTCTGGTAACCGTAGTATTGGGTATTGCAGGTTTGTTAGTATTCATTATTACTTGTTTTTAATATCCGTTTTATTAACTGTCGTATCTTTTAGCTTACCGGTTCTGATTAGCATTTCCTTATATTTAGCCTGCTCAGTAGCGTACAAAGCTAATTCTTGTTTTGTAGCAACCAATCCAGCTTCGATATCTCCCTTAACTTGTTTTGCATCCTTAGCGAATTTACTGTTTGGGTGGTTTTCCGTAAACTCATTATATAAAGAAAGAGCCTCGTTATAGCGGTCTTCCTGCCGGATTACATAACTGTTTTTGGCATATAAATATTGTGCCTTAATCATTAAATAATCCATTTCTTCCGCATATTTAATATCCGGGTAATCTCTTTGGGCATTTTTTAAAGCAATAACTGCTGCCCGGTAATTATCAACATTACTTGGGCCGGTAGTTAAGTACATTTTAGCATTTTCAAAAGCTTTGTCTTCTAATTTACCTCTTAAAACAGCAATATATTTAGCTGCAGAAACAGCACGTTCGCTGGTAGGGTATAAGTTAATGAACAATTGCAAAGCATCAATTGCTTTATACGTATTTTCCTGATCTAAAGAAAAGACCGGAGATTCCAGATAATAGCAATAAGCACCCATATAGCGGGCTTCTTCCGCATCTTTACTGGCAGGATAGGTATCTGCAAAACTCTTAAACTGGTATCTTGCTGTAGTATAATCTTGTAATCTGTATAAAGTATAGGCATAATAAAAGTTTAAACCTTCAGCTTGCTCACGACCACGATATTTTTGAGATAAATCTTCAAAAAGTACCAATGCTTTACTAAAATCACGTTTGTTGTACAGCCTGATAGCTTCCTGGTATTTTTTAGCTACGTCATTACTCGTCCTCAATTTCTCGAAACGACTTTTACAACCTGCTATACCCAAAGCGGCAACAAATATTAAAATAATTAGGTGTTTAACTTTAAACATTTTGCAAAGATAATTAATAATACGATAACATCAATAAAAACAATTGGCCGCTAAGCTATGCAAAGCAATTCAGTCGTTCTAACAGTTAACAATTTTTAACAATTTTTCATTTTTACGAAAAGCAAAATTCGTAATCCTAATGTAAGATAGCCCCGCCCTCCATTGCAAATCCTCAACTCGTTCCTCGTCTGCGGGTTTTTCATTCAGGTCGGGTTTATTTTACTAAAAACAGTTTTTCAAAACGCAGGTTGCATATTCCAAAGAATTATTAATTTAGTAGCGTCATCCCAGATAACTATAAAAAACCAAAACAAAAATGATTATGAAAAAAACGGGATGTCTTTTGGCAATACTATATGTATTCGCTTCGTGTAATTTAAAACCATCCAAAGAAAAAGAAAGTAGTGGAGGATCTTTACAATATGATTCGCCCGAATTTTCTGAAAAATTTAACTCCTACATCTCGGTGACCAATTACTATACGATGTCTGATAAAGGCAGTAGCTGGGATGAAACATTGAAAAAGTTTTATGAACAATTGGGAACACCATCCAAAAAAGATGTTAAAAAGGAAGACGTTTATTTTGGCAACTTTATGTGGGGGATAGATCAATCTGTAAAAGTGGCTATGGCAAATGCAGAGAAAAGTCCAGATCTGGGCGATGCCGATAAAAATCTGATTACGTTTTCAAAAGAAATAATAAGCGCTAGCTCAATATTACAACAGTTGGAAAGCTATTATAAAGGTAAAAGCTATTTAGATGATAAATATGCAAAAGCCGAAAAACTTTACGATGAATTTAATACCAAGCAAAATAAAGTCGATTCTCTATATGTGGTATTAAGAAAAAGCATGGCAGGTATTAAGGAAAAGCGTGATAACTATTTTGTAGAACTGAATAAAAAGGAGGGCCGTTTGGTTAGATATCACATGTTATTAAGTATGCGTTATGCAAAAGCAACTTATGCGCAAGTAGGTGATGATAAACTTGGGCCAGATTTTAAAGCTAATTATGATAAGTTAACCCTTTCAGTGGATGAACTCAATAAGCTATCTACCGATGATGCTGCACTTCAAAAATCGAACATAACACTGAAATCTACATTTGGCAATTACTTAGATAATCTAACTTCTATAAAAGGAAACTTACGATTGCTAATGGATAATACAGATGCCGCAAAAAGGGAAGAGTTATTAAAAAAATTAGATAACGATTTTGCCAGCATGATCGATGATTATAATAGAATATAGAAATTTATAATCATATATATAATAGTATACTGTATTAGTATGAAAATAATAAAGGCCTGAATAGAATTCAGGCCTTTATTTATTTAGGTTTAGACCTAAATCTGAATTTCTTAGTTCTTATCTGTCTCCTATATGGTTCAAAGCAATTTGGAATAAACACAATGAAATTTAGTCAAAGAGCTATATTCTTTTAAAAGAAAAGACGATGCTCCATTTTTTTCTTCCTGAAAACCATGTACTTGAGGAGTTACTGATAAAAATATCTGGTCATTTGTTTGTATGTAGCGATAATTTTTCTACTTTTGCATCCCGCTTCGGAGGAAGATGGGGGGCTGAGAAAAGCTTATTGAAAGCTGGGATGGAAGGAAACGAAGAGCGAATAAAAATAAAGTAAAATATTTTATTTGCGATTTAGAAAAAGATTTCTACCTTTGCACTCCCAACCGAGAGGAAGGGGTTAAAAGAATCGGAACGGCGGATGTCGGGAAGAAGGAAAAAAAGATTGAAATAAGCGGA
>Ga0160465_100345_pt1 | contig 26973 bp, 25 predicted proteins | sample HID1971K_E11MG_FD_108209 | JGI IMG/M metagenome (GOLD analysis project Ga0160465, IMG submission 108209) | Enriched millipede-associated microbial communities from UW Madison campus, WI, USA - HID1971K_E11 MG | ecosystem: Host-associated > Arthropoda: Insects > Digestive system > Unclassified ...
CATGGCTGATGACAGCACCTCGAATCAGTCGCAAAGCGGTAACCAGAACATCGCCGAAGTGAAGCAGACCGTCGCGCCCTTCGCCGCGGCCACCCAGACCCAGACCGGCAAGGGCCACAACCACCTGGCGGTGCAGGAAAACAGCACCAGCTTCATCGACCAGACGGCCAACGGCTCCTACAACGCAGGTTATGGCGAGCAGCTGTTCGAGAACGGCAGCCATATCAACCAGCAGGCCACGGGCAACATGAACGACGCCTTCGCCAGCCAGTCGATCGGCGAGAACAACCAGTCGCTGCAGATCCAGCAAGGCGGCGAGAACCGCGCGACCGTGTGGCAGGACAGCCAGCTCGGCAGCCAGGCCAGCACCCAGCAGAACGGCCAGCGCAACGAAGTCTTTGTCGAACAGCTGTTCGGTGGCAGCAACAACAAGAGCAAGGTCGAACAAGGCGGCCAGGACAACTACGCCGCCGCCGAACACATGACCCACAACGACGGGCACATCGAGATCTACCAACAGGGCAAGGAGAACTGGGCCTACGGCGACCAGCGCGACGGTATCGGCGGCATCCTCACCATCGACCAGCAAGGTACCGGCAACTCGGCGGAAGTCTGGCAGGACACCCAGACCGGCAGCCGCGCCGGCGTCAGCCAGACCGGCCAGCTCAACGAAGCCTACATCGACCAGAGCTTCGGCCAGGGCAACGTCGTCAACCTGTACCAGCAAGGCAACACCAACGCCAGCTGGTCGGATCAGTTCGAGACCAACAACGCCAACACCACCATTTCCCAGAGCGGTACGGGCAACCTGCATTACACCTACCAGACCGGCGACAACCAGAGCCTGACCGTGACCACCCAGGGCACTGGCAACAAGGTGATGGCCAGCAACTGGAAGGGTGACAAGCTCGGTGGCCAGTTCGGCAACAACCAGACTGCCGCGATCAACCAGAAAGGCACCGGCAACGGCGTCAACCTGACCCAGAACGGCGCCTTCCAGCAAGCCACCCTGAACCAGAAAGGCACCAACAACTCGATGGAGACCAAGCAGGCCGACCAGAACAACGAGCTGTACTTCGAGCAGAACGGCAGCGACAACATCCTCGTCGCCGACCAGCGCGGCACCGAGAACTATGCCTTTGGTTCTACCGCCGGCAGCGGCAACACCATCACCCTGGATCAGTCCGGCTATGCCAACCAGAGCTTCACCACCCAGCTGTATGGCAGTGGCAACAGCGCGACCATCAAGCAGGCCGACACCGCCAACGTCGCCTACGTGACCCAGGGTGGTACGGGCAACCAGGCCGTCGTCGATCAGGCCGGCGCCAACCAGAGCGCCACCATCACCCAGATGGGCAACGGCAACATGGCGACCTCGACTCAACGATAAACAGCAGCTCCCCCTTGAACCGCGGTGTCCCTCTCCCTGGTGCCGCGGTTCTTTTTTTTCGGTCATGCCTTGCACAGTCTGTACTGGCCCTATCGCCGGCAAGCCGGTTCCCACGGGTACGGCAAAGGTTTCGAAAGGTGCAGCGGCCAGCGCTAGAATGGCCTCACATTCCCTCAGCGCCACCACCATGATCCAGTCCGACCTCGACCTGTTCGGCCCCCAGCCCCAACGTCTGGCCAGCCACACCGTGCTGCTGCCTGGCTTTGCCCTGGCCGAGATCGAGCCGCTGCTCGACGCCTTGCGCCCAGTACTGCGCGCTGCGCCGTTGCGGCACATGCAGACGCCAGGCGGCCTGAACATGGCCGTTGCGCTGACCAACTGCGGCTCGCTGGGCTGGGTCAGTGATGCCAAGGGTTATCGCTACAGCCCCGTCGACCCTGTCAGCGGCAAACCCTGGCCCGCCCTGCCCCAGGTGCTGCTCGACCTGGCAGGGCGCGCGTCGGCGGCGGCAGGCTTCGACGGGTTCGTACCCGATGCCTGCCTGGTCAACCACTACCTGCCCGGTACCCGCCTGAGCCTGCACCAGGACCGTGACGAAGCGGATTTCGGCCAACCGATCGTGTCGGTGTCACTGGGCTTGCCAGCAGTGTTTCTGCTCGGTGGGCTGCAGCGTTCGGACCGGACCCAGCGGGTGCCGTTGAGCCATGGCGATGTGCTGGTCTGGGGGGGTGAGGATCGGTTGCGCTTTCATGGGGTGCTGCCGGTCAAGCCGGGTGTGCATCCGCGGATGGGCGAGCGACGGATCAACCTGACGTTGCGCAAGGCCGGGTGACTCGGAGACTGTTGCTGGCCACCTGACATTTTTGCCAGTAGACGCTGTGTGGAGACACCCGCCTAATGACACCGTCGCCACCGCACCCGGGTGGCTCGTTCAAGGGAATGAGACGATGCGCGTGCTTACACTTTTTCTGCTTTCGCTCGCCGCCACGGCAACCCCAGTCATGGCATTGGACGCCAATGAACAAGCCTGGGTCGACGCCCCGCCGGTCACCTTTCGGGTTTACTCGGTAACGTGGCAGCCGACTTATTGCCTCATGCAAAAAGAAAAAACAGATGGCCGCCCCTGCGCAGAAATCCCTGCGCGCTTCAAGACGCACGGCATTTGGCCCTACAGCAACAGCGAAGGCCCGTTTACCAATCGACACCCTCAAAACTGCACGCCCTCGAAGGCCTGCACGGTCAAAGATGCCTGCAGTGAAAGTACGCTGGATGCAGAGTTGGCACGCATCAAACGCAACGATCATGAGAAATGGCTACCTGAAAACCCGGACGGCATGCTCAAGCACGAATGGAAGAAGCACGGTAGCTGTTCCGGCACATCGATGCAGGCCTACTTCGATGACCTCATCAACCTCAGGAAAACGGTGGTAACGGTTGATGAGAAGACCCCCGCTTTCAAGGCACTGGTCGACCGCTCGACCCCTTTCAAGGATATCCGCAAGATTTTCCCGGCCAATACGGCGTTCCGTTGTTACACGGACAGCAATGGCAAGCAGAACCTGCATGAAGTCTTCTATCTGATTGACGATAACGGTCAGCCTTACCACCAGGAAAAGAATCTGCGCATTGGTATCCAATGCGATGAAGAGCAAGAGACGTTGATTCGCAGCACACTTTGAAAGGCCGTGGTGATGGGCCTGACCATACTGGCCCTATCGCCGGCAAGCCGGCTCCCAAAGGTTTGGCAGTGCTCACTGATCCTGTGGGAGCCGGCTTGCCGGCGATAGGGCCATTACAGACCATGATGCTGGAACTACTTCTCAGGCAGTTTGCGTACAACCAAGTTATCCATCACCAGCTTGGCGCCCTCTTCTTCGGTGTCGACCGCCAACATCAGCACCTCAGGCCCATCGATGATCATTTCCTTGTTGCCGTAGCGCATCGCGCCTGGACCGTACTCTGACAATTCTTCGAAATCGCCACCGATCACGCTTTGCACGCCACAGTAGCTGTTGCATCCCCAAGCGAAGCTGACCAGCCGACGCCCGGCGCCTTCCAGCACCAGCTGGATCGAAAGGTCCACCTCCAGGTGCTTGCCACTGATCAACCCTTGGCTGTCGTCGTGCGAATCGTCACTGACCCCACGCGTCTGCCGGTCAAGCTGAAACTCGACGCCGTCAGTGGTCACATGTCTGTATTGCCCAGCCTCGAGGTTTTCGAGATCGATGACTGGCGTGGGTGTCGGCCTGCCTGCTGCCTGATCCTGCTCGGCATAGCCGAACGTCATGCTGCCCGCCTTGTCTGTCGGGAAGCGAGCACTTACCACCGGTATCCATCGCTCATGCAGCTCCTGATAGCGAATCTGGTCGTACTGGGTCTTGGCCAGTGCTGGTTGCACTGCGATGCCAATCAAGAGTGCAGCGATCGGGCGTGACAGGTTCCGCATGGCAGCCTTCCTTTGTCATCCATGGAGTGTCTGCCCATTAGTTCATTCGCAACACGCTGGCGCTACTGGCAAAAATGCCAGGAATGGCTAGTCAGTACTGGCCCTATCGCCGGCAAGCCGGCTCCCACAGGGTGACCACTGAATCAGGTGGTTTGTCTGTGGGAGCCGGCTTGCCGGCGATAGGGCCCTCAATGGCACCTCACTGCTGCTGGTACTGACTCAGGTACTTGTCCACCCCCGCCTTGCCATCCCCCGCATCCCCCGCCACCTGCCACAAGCGCCGCTCGATCCCCTGGGCCAGCAAGTGCCCCACCGCCGCCTCGATCGCCGACAGCACGCACAGCTGCGCCGGTTCGTTGGTGGTGTAGCCCACCTCGGCTTCGAGCAGCTTCTTGAACTCGATGAACTTGAACACCCCCGCGCTACGCCCCACCGAGTAGATGGTCTTGCTGGTCATCACGTTGGCCAGCACCTGCCCGGTGCGCACATCCACCGCGCGCAGGTTCACCGTCACCTGGTCGACCCGGTACTCGCGGGAGATGTCGATACCCAGGTAGCGGGCCCCTTCCCCGCCGCTGCGCACGTTGGTGTCGTAGGCGATGATGCCGCCTTCGAGCATCAGGTTGGCGGCCTGCAGCGGTGGCAGCTCGCCCATGATGTTCTCCGCCACGTCAGGCTTCTTCTGCGAGGCGCGGATGATCTTGCGCTCGGTCAGCAGGTTCTGCAGGCCTTCACGTTCCAGCACCACGAACCAGCCACTGGCACTCAGGGCATCCATCAGCATGCTCGCCGCGCCCTGGGTGACGCTGGTCGAGAATGAACTGGCCGGGGTCGGCTTGTATTGCCCGGTCTGGTCGCGGAACCCATACACCACCGCCATCAGCCGTCCCTTTGGCCGAGGCATGTTGATCAGGTCGTAGTAGGTCGATGCCCGCGGCGTCAAGGTCGGGGTTTCCGTATCCTGTTCGGCCGACATCGGTTCGCGCAGGGCGCATCCCGACAAGGTGGCCAGAATCAGTAAAGTGCTCAGCAGTCGTTTCATGGTGCGCTCTCCCCAAATGACAGACCTTTCCCTCTCAGGGGTTCAGGCCGCTGACCTCGATGACCGAAATTTCGCCGGTGGCGCGGTCAGTGACCCGGATGCTCAGGGCCCCGGAATCGTCGAGCACATCGATCAGGAACGAGTCGGTGGCCATGCTCCCGGTCTGGCCATTGCTGATGTTGTCCAGAAGCTGCGACAACATCCGCGACTCGAGCTGGTTGCTGAAACGCTCCAGGGCCGTGGTCCCGGTCAGCGAGGAGCTGCGGTCCTTGAGGTCCGGGTCGTCGTAGTCGTTCTGCGCCTGGGCGTTGTTCAACAGCCAGGTGCCGTTCAGCGGGTTGCCACCGAAGGCCGGGTTGACCGGGGTGTATACAAGCTCGGTGGCCTGGGCAGCGAAGGCGCTGGCCAACAGGCAAGCGGCGATACCTTGCGCGATGCACGTGTTCATAGCTCGTCCCTCTCCAGATCAGTAGTGTCCTGGAGCAGGCGCTGCAGCTTGCGCTGCACGACTTCCTGCCTGACCAGGTCGGCGGCCGCGATGGCCTCTTCTTTTAATTGGGTGACATTCGGTGGCAGGAAGCGGCGGTACAACACGTCGCGATCGAACTCCACGGTCACCAGGCTGCCCCAGCGGGCATCCGGGCGTTCGCGCACCACCAGGTTGAAATCCAGACGGCTGGTCGCCCGCAGGCGGTCGGCGAAGTAGAAGTAGAAGTCGTGGCCGATGTGCGAGATGGTGTTGTCGACGATAAAGCCCTTCATCTCGTCCTCGGCGTCGGCCTGGGCCACGCCGGACACACCGACCGCCAGCAGCATGCCCATGCTCAGGCAAAAAACGTTGAGTCCTTTCATGGCGTGTCTCCCCCGCCAGTGTGGGTTTGCGCGCCATCGGCGCTTTCGTTGAAGGCTTGCTCGGCGACGAACTGCCAGTCGCTGTAGTGCTCCAGCCCTTCGAACCCGGACCACTGGGTGTCGAAGCCACTGCGCTTGAACGGAGTAGCGTCCGAATTGCTGTGCACGCCGGTGATGCGGCCATCGATCGAACGCAGCAGGCCCCAGTCGTCGCTGCCGGTGATCGGGTCCGGGTAGAGCCTGCGGATATGCCGTTGGGCCTGCGGGAAGCGGTTGTCTTCGAGCAGGTCGGCCAGCTCCTGCGGGTACTGGGCAAGGCCCGGGGACGCGCGGTAGTAGCTGCGCAGCGCCTGGGCATACTGGCCGCCCACCCACAGCAGCTGGCGTTCCTGCTCACGCTGGGCGGCCGTGGTCCACAGGGTGCCGCTGGCGGCCAGGGCCACCGAGCTGACCGCGATCAGCAACAGCACGCCCAGATAGGTGAAGCCGGCGCAGGCCTTACCATTCAGCGAAGAGGCTGCCATCACGCGCCCTCCCTGTTGCACCGCTCTTGATATCGGCCACGCCGCCGGCCACGCCCTCTGGCGGTGGTACCAGCTGCCAGGCATCGCTGCGCTCGGTGATCGGGTCGACCGGGGTGTTGCGCAGGTAGCGCTGTTCCACCAGTTGCTCCAGCGAGTCCGGGTAATGGCCGGTGTCGCCGTAGTAGTGGTCCAGGGATTCGCGCAGCACTGCCAGGCTCTGGCGCAGGGTGGCCTCGCGCGAGCTCTCCAGGCTGTTGAAGTAGCGCGGCATGGCGATGGTCATCAGTGTGGCGATGATCGCCATCACCACCAGCAGTTCGATCAGGGTGAAGCCTCGGCTGCGTTTCATGGCCGTCACCATTGCCCGTAGGGGATGTTGTTGAGGCCTTTGCCACGGGCCTTGGAATACACATCGAAGACGTCCTCGCCTTCGCGCGGGTTGTCCGCGCTGCTGGCGTAGGCGCGCAGGCCCCAGCCGCCTTCGTCGTTGCCCTTGGCCGCCAGCAGCGGATCGTGGGGGATGCGCCGCAGGAAGTAGAACTTGGCCCCCTTGGCGCTGCGTACATCGCGTACACCGTCCACCAGCACCTGCAGGTTCGGCGGGTAGCCGCTGGCATCCAGGCGTTTCTCGATGAAGCCGGCGTCGAAGGCCCGCTTGTAGGCATCGATGGCGTCGCGGATCTGGTACAGCGCCTCGCGCAACTGCTGCTCCTTGCCACGGCGCACCACGGTCTCGGTCAGCGGCGCGGCCATGCTGGCGAGCAGCCCGAGCAGTGCCAGGGTCAGCACCACTTCGATCAGGCTGAAGCCTTGCATGCGGCGTTTCATGGCCGTGGGCTCGGGGTCGAAGGCACGACGGCCATCTGGCTGTCGGCGGCCGGGGTGATCGGTTCGACGGTCGGCGAATCGGCCGGCACGGCGCCGGCGGGCAAAGGTGGCGCCAACTGGCGCACTTGCATGGCCGACTCGGTGCCGGTGGAGAATTCCATGTCCGACGGGCTCTGGTACGGCAGGTTGCGCACGATGCGCGGGGTGATCGCCAGCACCAGCTCGGACTTGCTCATGTCGTCGCGGTTGCTGCCGAACAGCCGGCCCAGGCCTGGAATGTCGCCAAGGCCCGGGATCTTGTTGCCGCTGGAGGTCTTGTCGTTGCGCACCAGGCCTGCCAGCACCTGGGTTTCACCGTCGTGCAGGCGCAGGCTGGTCTGGGCGTTGCGGGTGTCGACCTGGACCGGGATAGTGCCTTGGCGAGTGGGTTCCAGCGGCGTGGCGTTGCTGACTTCCAGCGCCACCTTGATCGCCACTTCGTTGTTCAGGTGCACGGTGGGCTGCACTTCTAGCTTCAGACCCACGTCCAGGTAAGTGACGCTCTCGGTAATCACCGGGCCCTGGGTCGAAGGCACCGAGGTGGCGCTGATGATCGGTACCCGCTGGCCGATGTGGATGCGCGCCTGCTCGCGGTTGCTGACGCGGATCACCGGGCTTGCCAGGGTGTTGATGTCCTTGTCCGAGGCGTTGATCTTGGCTTGCGGCGCCGGCGAGATGCTGATGCGGCTGGAGTCGATGCCACGCAACTGGTCGAGCACGCTGACCGGGTTGCCGTCATCGGTCAGCACGCCGAAGGTGTTCGGCCATTGCAGACCGAGGTCGAGGATGCGCGAACGGGCCACCTCCATCACCTCCACTTCCAGCACCACCTCGGGGTTGGACTGGTCCTGGGACTGCAGCAGTTTCTCGGCCATGCGCACGGCGTCGGGGGTGTCGCGCATGGTCATGGTGTTCAGGCGTTCGTCGACGAACACGTCGCGGGTCTTGAGCATGGTCTTGACCATGTTCAGCGCGGTGTTGGCGTCGATGCTGGTGAGGTAGAAGGTGCGCATGACCAGTTCCTGGTAGTCCTTGGTCTTCTGCGGCGAGTCGGGGTAGATCATCAGGGTGTTGTCGTTGACGATCTTCTGGCGCAGCTGGTTCTGCTCCAGCAGCAGCGCCACGGCATCCTCGATGCGCACATCGCGCACGAAGATGGTGGCTTTCATGTCCGGGCGCAGGTCCTTGTCGAAGATGAAGTTGATGCCCGCCACCTGGGACAGCACTTCGAAGATGGTCTTCAGCGCGGCGTCGCGAAACTCCAGGGTCACCGGGCGCTCCAGCTTGCTGCGCAGTTGCGGGAACGGCTGCGCGGTGCGCGCCTGGACGTTCTCCAGGTCGCTGCGCAGCATGATGCCTTTCTGGTTTGACGGGTCCAGGCGCAGCACTTCGCGCACATAACGCTCGGCACCGAACAGGTCGCCTTGGCGCAAAGCGGCCTGGCCGAGGGCGATGCGGTCGTCGAGGGTGCGCATCAGCTCGAGCTGGCGGATGCCTTCCTGGGCGCGGCGGTTGTTGGGCTCGATGGTCAGCACCCGGCCATAGCCCAGGCGCGCGCCGGCGATATCGTGGCGGATGCGGTCGCTGTCGGCCTGGGTGAGCAGCGCCTCGACCGCTTCCTGGCGGCCGTGGGCCAGGGCGATGTTCAGTTCGGTGTCACGCGGGTCGTCGCGCAGGGCTTCTTCCAGGCGGGCGATACCGGCCTCGTACTGGCCCTCCTTCATCAGCTCCTGGCTGTCCTTGCGCACCGCGCTCGATCCGCAGCCGGCAATGGCCACGCACAGCGCCAGGAGCATGAACGGAGCAGGCTTGCACAACTTCGATGACTTCATGGTGCGCTCCCGACAGACAGAGTCTGCGACTGGTGCAAGGGCAGGTAGACCAGGTCCAGCTCGTTGGCCGAGACCCGATCGAGGCGGTAGGTTTGGTCGATCACGTCGCCTTGGCGCACGACGTAGAGCTTTTCGCCGCTCTGCAGGAAGATCTGCAGGTCTTCGCGATCGCCGATGCGGCCGACGAACTGGAATGGCAGTGCCGGGGCAGTGGCGGCCACAGGCACCATCGGGGCTGCAGTTACAGGTTGTTCGGTGACGGTGGCCAAGGTTTGCGGTGCGGTCCATTGCTGGCGCGGGAACAGGTCGCGGGAGGCCTGTTCCGGACTCATCGCCGGCAAGCCGGCTGCCACAGGATCTGTGAGCGCCGCCGAACCTGTGGGAGCCGGCTTGCCGGCAATCGAGGCCACCTCGCTGTCCTGGCCGAACCAGTGCCCGGGTGCCCAGGCCAATACCCCTGAGAGCCCCAGAAACCCCGCCCACATCACCGCACGCTGAGTATTCATCACGACCTCGACAGGTAAAGGGTCATGCGCAGGCGGCCATTGAGCTCGCTGTCGCCGATGCGTTTGCGCTGCAGCTCCAGGTCTTCCAGCACCAGGGTCGGCAACTGGCCGATCAGGCCCTTGAGGAAGCTGCGCAGCTGCGGATAGCTGCCGCGCACCGGCAGCACGATCTGGTAGCGCGCCAGTTGCGTTTTCGGGTCGACTCCCAATGCATATTCACCCCGCGCCAGGGTGATGCGCTGGGCACTGGCCAAGTGGTACAGGCGCTCGATCAGCTCGCTCGCCTCGGGCTGGCCCGGCAGCTGCTGACGCAGGCTGTCCAGCGCCTGCTGCTCGGGTTTGACGGCAATCTTCAGCTCGCCGCGCTTGACCCGTTCCAGCTGGGCGCTGGCATCCGCCTCGCTGGCTTGCAGCTCGCGCAGCGCCTGCCACTGCGGCAGCACGCCGGCCAGCGCCACGCCCACCGCCAGCACGCCGACGGCGACTGCCGACAGGGCCACGGGGCCCGTGCGGCGCAGGTACTCCTCGACAAGCAGGCGATTGATCGAATCAGGGACGCGCATGACCGGTCTCCCAGGTGGCAGTGAGGTTGAAACGCACCGGGTGCTCGGGCTGGCCGGACACCACCTCGTGGTTGAGCAGCGACACATCGCTGAGCTCGGCGCTCTGCTCCAGGCGCTGGTGGTACTGCAGCATCGCTTCCAGGCTGCGCGCCTCGGCGGTGATGCGTACCTGGCCCTTGCGTGCATCCGGGGTCAGGCTGAGCAACGCCACGTCTTCCTGGGGCTGCGCTTCGAGCATGGCGAACAGCTGCTGCCAGGGCCGTTGCAGCTGCTGCGAGACGTTGCGCATCTGCGCCAGGCGTTCGGCCTGCTCACGGCTGGCGGCGCTGTTCTGTGGCGCAGCAGTGGCCGGGCGACGGCCCAGTTGCATCTCCATGCCATGCACGCGGCCCTCCAGTTCGACCTGTTCGGCCTGCAAGTGCTGCTGCAACAGCACCATCCCGGCAACCACGATCCCGGCCACGGCCAGCAGCGACCAGGCCAGCGGGCTGGTGCGCCGGGGTTGGAATTCCAGGTCGAGGCGGCGCATCTCAGGCCACCGCCCGCCACATGGCGCACAGCGGGTCGCTGTCGCCGGCCGGTTGGCACAGCTGCACCGCCGCCAGTTGCGACACGTCGCCCCGTCCCGGGGCATGCAGGTAGACCGGTGGCAGCTGTTCGCCGTACAGCTCGCAGGTGCGGTCGATCAAGGCCTGCAGCGCCTGGTCGCTGTCGGCGCAACCTTGCGCCAGCACTTGTTGCCAGGCACCGCCGGCCGCCATCAGCAGCACGCTGCGCCGAGGCTCGGCGAGGACGAAGAGGAAGTCGCCCTGCCCCAGCTGCGCCGAGCAGCGGTTGTAGGCGGCCATCAGGTAGGGCTGTACCGAGCGCAGCTTCAAACGGCTTTCGTCACCCAGCGCCTGCAACCCTTGCAGCAGTGCCTGCGGCAGCGCCGTGGCGATGCGCGCGGTACCGGCACGTTCCGGCGACAGGACGATGCGCCAGTCGTCCAGCGACTGGCCGTAGAGATGCTCGAAGCAGGCCCTGGCGTAGGCATCCAGCTCAGCCGACGTGCCGATGGCGTCGCTCCATGGCACCAGGCAGAAGCGGCTGAAGCGGGCCGACAACAGCACCCGCAGTTGCGCCCCCCGCACAGCATGTTCGGCCAGCAGCGCGGCCAGCGCCTGCAGGGCAGGCTCCCAGGCCGGTTGCGCGGCGTCGCAGCTGAAGGCGCGGCTGCCCAGCCATTGGTGTTGATTGGCGTGCCAGCGACCCAGGCCGACACCCTCGGCGCCGAGCACGGCGCAAAAGCGATCAGGCGATAAATGTGACACGGTTGATCTCCTCAAGGGTGGTACGGCCCTCACGGACCAGGTCCAGGGCAGAGGCACGCAGCAGGCGCAGGCCGCGCTGGCAGGCCAGCGTCTTGATCTGCGCCAGCGGGCGGCGTTCGACGATCATCTGCCGCAGGTCGTCATCCAGGTGCAGCAGTTCGGCAATGGCGCTGCGCCCGCGGTAACCGCTGCCACGGCACTGGCCGCAGCCCTGGGCGCGCACGAAATGCCAGCCGGCCACCGCTTCACGGGCCAGGCCCGAGGCGGCCAGGGTTTCGTCATCCACTTCGCAGGGCGTGCAGCAGTGCGGGCAGGCCAGGCGGATCAGGCGCTGGGCGAGCACGGCGTTGAGGGCGGAGACGAAGCTGTAGGGGTCGACCTGCATCTGGCTGAAGCGCCCGATCACGTCGAACACGTTGTTGGCGTGGATGGTGGTGAACACCAAGTGGCCGGTGAGCGCCGACTGCACGGCGATCTGCGCGGTGTCCGGGTCGCGGATCTCGCCGACCAGGATCTTGTCCGGGTCGTGACGCAGGATCGAGCGCAGGCCGCGGGCGAAGGTCAGGCCTTTCTTCTCGTTGACCGGAATCTGCAGCACGCCGGGCAGCTGGTACTCGACCGGATCCTCGATGGTGATGATCTTGTCAACGCCGTGGTTGATCTCGCTGATCATGGCGTACAGGGTGGTGGTCTTGCCGCTGCCGGTTGGGCCGGTGACCAGGATCATGCCGTAGGGCTCTGCAGCCAGGCGGCGCAGGGCGCGCAGGGTTTCGTCGGCGAACCCCAGGGCCTGCAGCTGGACACCGCTGACGCGGTCGGACAGGTCTTGTTTGTCGAGCACCCGCAGCACCGCATCCTCGCCGAAGATGCTCGGCATGATCGACACGCGAAAGTCGATCTGGCGCTCGCCGATGGCGATCTTGAAACGGCCGTCCTGGGGCACGCGCTTCTCGCCGATGTCCAGTTCGGCCATGACCTTGATGCGCGAGATCACCTGGTCGGCGAAGGCACTGCCGCTGGCCTTGCCGGCACCGTTGAGCACGCCGTCGATGCGGTACTTGATGGTCAGGCCCTGGCCGGTCATGCCCAGGTGGATATCGCTGGCGTGTTGCTTGAGGGCGTCGTAGAGGGTCGAGTTGACCAGCTTGACCACCTTGCTCTGGTCTTCGCTGATGCTGGTCAGCGACAGCCGTTGCAGGGCATCGGTGTCGCTGCTGGCCTCGGTATCGTGGTCCAGGGCATCGACTGCGTGAAAGCTTTCTTCGTGGCGGGCCAGCAAGGTCGCCAGGTCAGCGGCGTGGGCCAGGTACAGCGGCGCGCCTTGCAGGGTGTCATCGATCCAGGCCAGGCGGGCGGGGTCGAAGGGGTCGGCGAACACACCCAGCACTTCACCGCCCTGCTCGATCAGCACGAACTCGCGCTTCAGGCACAGGGCCAGGCTGACCTTGTCGAAGCGCGGGGTGCTGGCCAGCAGGGTCTGGCTGTCGAGGACCGGGTAATGCAGGGTCAGGCCGAGGCGGCGCAGGAAGGTGTCGGGGGTGTCGGCGGACAGACGCTCAAGGCAATTGAGCAGGCGCTCGTCGCTGGCTTGCAGGCGGGCCTGGGCGAGCAGGTCGCGGGGGTAGGCTGAGTGAGGCGCTGGCTGTACCGGCCTCATCGCCGGCAAGCCGGCTCCCACAGGATCGGTGCAATGCTCAGGGGTGTGCTGTACCTGTGGGAGCCGGCTTGCCGGCGATGAGGCCGAAACGCTGTGATCGATTACATCTGACATGGCCTACGACTCCGCTCAGGGGGCGCGTCGCAGGCTGGCTCAGTCTGCGGGCGCCTTTATTCCCCAGTGAGCAGTTGATCGTCGTCAGGTCCGGGGGGCATGGCGCCATTACGGCGACGGTCGGCCAACACCCAGCTGCCATCGTACAACTGCAAGGGGAACGATTCGTTCCTGTTCTGGCGTCGTTCGACATACCCCTCGGCTGGATCGTCAGTGGCCCTGCGCCGGCGCTTGATGCCCACCAGGTCGAGGATTGCACGCGCCAGTTCCGCCAACGGGAACGGCTTGAACAGGACGTGAGTCACTCCCAGTTCGGCGGCCCGCTCACGGACCTCGACGGTCGGGTGGGCGGTGATCAGCACGAAATGGCACTGCCTGTTCTTGCGTACGGTCTCCAGGACCTGAAAACCCTCCATGTCGGGCAAGCGGTAATCCAGCACTATCACTTGCGGTGCCAGGCGTTCAGCCAGGTCAATTCCAGTGGCACCGTCGTGGGCAACATGTACATCCAGGCCTTGCGCCTGCAGATACGCCTGCAGGTTTTGCGCAAGGGTCTGTTCGTCATCGACTACCAATACTCTGTTCACCAAGGTCGACTCCCAAGTACTGCCCGGTTACCCGGTCTGCGAAGTGCGCCCTTGTACAGGCTTGAGCAGGCTTCGTGCCAGGCGTGAATAGTCATGTTGCACCACTGTAAACCATTGATTTTACTGGTATGCCCCAGTTTCCCCGCAACAGGCGAAGGCCCACTTCCCCACATCCGGGGAAGATGATGGCACTTTGCCAAGCCATTATTCCCCAGCTTTGGGGAAAGGCCGTGGGCGTTCTCAGTTTGCGATTTGCACTGTAGCGGATTCGCGCAAACGTTGGCGAACGGCCTGGCGGGACTGGGCCTGCAATTGCCCGACGAGTGCGTCCCTGGCCAGTGCCAGGCCCTGTTCTCGTATGACTGATGGCATATCACTTTGGTTCTGCGTTCCTTGCAGTGTTTGTCGGTTGGCCTGGTAGAACGCTTCTACCTCGGCCGAGCTGGGTGCATCGATCGCGCTGAGCTGGGCATAGGCTTGCTGCGCGGCCATCTCGTGGCGCATGTACTCAGCGTACCCTGCCCGATCGAAACCCGCATCCGCCAGCCGCTGCTCGAACAGTGCCGGGCTGCCGAAAGCCGCCTCCAGTGCGCCCACCTGCGCTGATACCTGTTCATCACTGACGATGATGCCGCGGCGCTGCGCCTCCTGCCACAGCAGTTCCTTGTCGATCAGCTCGTCCAAGGCCTGTTCGCGCAGGCGCTTGTACAGCGTCGGGTTGCGGATGCTGCTCAACGCACGGCCCTGGGCTTCGAGGTACTCGCTGAAATAACGCTCCAGGCGCATGACCCCGATGTCCACGCCATTGACCCGCGCCGCAGGCACATCGGCCCAGCTCGCCTTGGCGACCATCAGCAACAGGCACAGCAACAGGATACGCATGGTGACCTCCGCTCAAAGGCTGTCCGGCACAGGCCGGTAGGGGGCGACGGATGTAAAGCGTGGCCCGGGCAGGCCCACCGCGATCACGTGGGCGCCCGCCATGCCCTGGCGCCGGCCGGGGCCGAAGCCGAGCGCCGGGGTCAGGCCGGTGTCGATGTCGTGCAGGCCCTCCAGGGCGGCGACCAGGCGTTCGCGGCTCGCATCGCGACCGATCTGTTTCAGGCCTTCGGTCAGCAGGCGCAGGGCACACAGCGTGTTGACCTGCAGCGAAGCCTGACGCGGGTCGAGGCCCAGGCGCTGCTCTAGGCTGGACAGGGTCGCCAGGCCCTGCACGGTCCAGTCGCTCGGCACGTAGGGATAGGCCAGGAACACCCGCTGCGACCACTGCGCCGGTAGCCCCGCCACGGCACTGGCGACCTGGCTGGACGCCGCCAGCAGGTACGGCTCGCGCCCCGCCGCCTGCAACGCGGCGGCCAGTTCGGAGAAGGCCTGGGGGCGGCCCAGGAAGACGATGCCCTCGCCTTCCACTGCCTGGCCGTCGAACGCCTCGATCGGTGCGGGCGACCAGCCTTGCTCCTGCAGACGTTCGCGCACCTGTTCGGCCAGCGCCGCCTGATCGGCACCGGCGTAGACGACGCGCAGGCCATCGGGTGCCAGGCCCAGGCTGGCGCGGGCGTGGCTGGCGAGGCTGAGCAGTTGGCTGGCAACGCTTGGCATCGGATCGAAGATCTGCGTACTGCCGCCGCTGCGCGGGGTACTGCCAATCAACGGCACACGTTGCTGTTCGATTCGCGCAGACAGGCTTTGATCGAGCATCGGTGCCAACGGGGTGACCAGGGCAAACACCCGCTCCTGGTCCAGCAAACGCTCCAGGGCGAGCTCGGCACTGGCCTGGTCGGGGCCCGGGTCAAGCACCACCAGGTGCAGGCGCCGGCCATGAATGCCGCCTTGCTGGTTGATTCGCACCACGCCGTCCTCGAGCACGGCCCGAATCACGTGGCCGGCCTCGGCCAACGGCCCGCTGTCGGGGAGCAAGGTGCCCAGGCGCAGTTCGCCCTCCTCCACGCCCGGGTCGCGTTCTTCGCCCAGGCGCTTGAGGTAGGCGGTCAGGTTGCGCTGGTCGGCCAGGGTCAGGTCGAAACGCGGCATGGCCGGGTCCAGGCGGTTGCCGGCAGGGTCGACGCCCTGCTGGATCGCGCGGGCCAGGGTGGCGTCGGCGTAGGCCGGGTAGCTGCGGCTATTGGCTTGCCTGTCGCCTTCGCCGAGGGCCAGGCGCTGCCAGTCAAGGCTGGGGGGCCGCACGCCGCCCTCGGCGCGGCCACGGCCGTCGGTGCCGTGGCAGCTGGCGCAGGGCAGGACGCTGGCGGGGACGCTCATGTCGCTGGCACCGACCCGAGCCGTCAGCTGTGCGTCACTGCTCGATACGCCTTCGCGATAGAGGCGCTTGCCGGCTTCTTCCTGGGGGGTGAGGTCCAGGGCCAGGGCTTGGCCGGTGAGGCTGATGGCGATGAGCATGGCAAGGGCTTTTGTAGTGTTCATGCTGGCCTCTTCGCGGGGCAAGCCCGCTCCCACAGGCGATCCGGCTCGTCCCGCGAACAGGCCGGTGGCCCTCATGATGCTCACCGCCCAGCCAAAGGTTGGGCCAGCAGCTGCATGCGCTGGGCAATGGCCACAGGCGGCGCATCCGGGCGGATCTTGCTCCAGCGCTTGCCTGCCACGTCGCCAGCGATCAACTGGGTCGAGTGCTGCTCGGGGCTGGGCAGGAACTGGCCGATGCGCCCCAGCACCAGGTCGACGTTGGCCTTGTCGCCGGTCAGGAACACCCAGTTGGCACTGTCCACGCCCTGCTTCTCGGCGAAGGCCTTGAGCGCCGCCGGGGTGTCGTTGAGCGGGTCGCTGCTGATCGAAACGAACGTCACCTGGCTGGCCAGCGCCGGCCCCATGGCGTCGCGCACTTCACGCAGCTTGCGGGTGATCAGCGGGCAGGCGTCGGTGCAATGGGTGAAGATCACGTTGATCATCACCACCTTGTCCTTGAGCACATCGCTGTAGAAGCGCACCTCGCGGCCGTTCTGGTCCTTGAGCACGGTGTCGGTGAACCAGGTCTGTGCATCGCGGGTGCCGCCGCCGCTGGTCATGGCCTGGGGTGCCGGCTGTGGGTCCGGCGCACTGGGTGCGTGGCCTTCGTGGGCCATGGCGACGGACGCCATGATCCACAGGCAACCGGTCAGCACCAGCCAGTCGAAGCTGCGCATGCCGGCAGCGTGTGAGGTATGGCTGCTCATGGTTGCACCTCTTGTTGGTGTTCGGCGATGGCGGTGCTCTTGGCGTGCACCCGGCGGGCGCTGAGGCGGTTGACTTCCTCGACCAGCACGGCCGGGTCGGTGAAGCCGTAGTAGCGTGTCCAGTGGCCGCTGCGCCCGTCACCGACGAGGATCAGCGGCGGGTGCTGGCTGAGGTCGGCGCTGAAGCTGCCCAGGCCCTTCAGGGTTTCGGTAATGGCATAGGGCGTACCGGTCAGCCAGCTCCAGCCCGGCCCATGCTGGAAGGACTTGGCGTACTGCTGCAGGCGTTTGGCGTCGTCGCGCTGCGGGTCGACGCTGATCGACACCAGCTGGATCTCCTCGCCCACCCGACCACCCAGCTGCTGCTGGACCTTGCCCATGATCGACGACACCACCGGGCACACCGTGGTGCAGCTGGTGTAGATGAAGCCCATGACCACCAGGTGTTCACCCACCAGGTCTTTTTCCAGGCGTACCGGCATGCCGTCCTGGTTCAGCAGCGAGACATCGGCAAAGCGCACGCTGGCCTTTTCCTGATGGGCCGGCGCTGGCGGCTCGGCGGGCCCGCCATGGTCGTGGCCGGCATGGGCCAGGGCGAAGTTGCTGGCCAGGGCCAGGCTCAGCACCAGCAGCTTGCAAGAATGCTTGGCGTTCATCGCACATTCCTCACGTCGGTCTGGGAAGCGGTAGTCGCTGCGGCAGGGAGGATCCGCAGGCTGGTGTAGTTCTCTTCGGCGAACTTGCGCCCGAGCGAGGGCGACTGGACATGCAGGTACCAGGCGCCGGCTTCGGGCAGCATCAGCGCCGCCTGGTACACCCCCTCGCCGACCTCTTCGAGCTGCTGGTTGTGCGGCATCGACGACGGTGCGAGGAAGTAGCGCAGGGTCAGGTCGTTCAGGCCCTGGCGGGGTCGGCCATCGTCACCGACGATGCGCACCTTGGCAGTGAACGTGCTGTGCTGGGGCACCGGCTGGTCCAGGCCGATGAACTCGGCGTGCGCGCCTTTGCGTTTGCTGGCGTCGGGTGCCGACGCCACCTCGGTGCTGAAGCAGTGGATGATCTGTGGCTGGTTGAGCAGGAACGCCACGTCGAACTTGCCGGCCGCCGGCATTTTCACCGTCGAGCCGTACACCCCCGGCGCCACCTCGCGCAGGCTGCGGTCGATGACCAGCGCCGCGCGGGCCTGGTGCCCCCGGTTGTTGTAGCCGGACATCGGCGCGTTCATGCCTTCGGCATAGAAGTAGGTGGTGTTGTCCACCGGATTGACCACGAACACCGAGTTGTCGTCGCGCGACACCGACAAGCCCTGGGCCAGCGGCAGGTCACCGGCCTGGCGCGGGGCGGCGGGGCCCGCCTCGAAGCTCTGGATGATCGGCTGGCGCCCTTCGCCCAGGCTGCTCAGGTTGATCATGCTGACCTTGGAGGAGGCCAGGCCGCGCACGTAGGCATAGCCTTTGGTGAAGGTCAGCTGGTACGGCTCGGCGGACACCGGAATGCGGTGGATCAGCTGGTCGGTACTGGCATCGATCACCAGCGCCTGGTTTTCCAGGGTGTTGAGCACGATGCCGTAGCGGCCATCGCTGCTGAAGCGCATCGGCCCCAGGCCCTGCTCGGCTTTGACCGTGTGGCGCAGCTGGTGGCTGCGGGCGTCGTACACCCGCACCGTACCTTCCTGGCCGTCACTGACGTACACCGCCTGGGACAGTGCCGAATACGCCACCGCCAGGGGATGGGGGCCTACCTCCAGGGTCTTGGCCAGGCGCATCTCGGGGATGTCGATGACGCTCAGGGTGCCGCCGTCGCGGTTGCTTACGAAGGCCCAGCGCGAATCGCTGCTGAAGGCGATCTCGTGGTGCCCGGAGCCGGTGGCGAAGCTTTTCAGCGTGCTACGGCTGGGCACGTCGATCACCGTCACCCCGCCCTTGGCCGGGTCGTCGCTGTTGTTGCCAACCCACAGCCGGCGCTGGTCCGGCTGCAAGGCCACGCGCAACGGTTGCTCGCCGGCATCCAGGGTGGCCTCGCGGGTGAAGGTCTCGGTGTCGATGAGCGCCACCTTGCCGCGTTCGGGGATCGACACGAACACCTGCTTGTCGTCGCTGGTGGCGACCCAGTCCATCGGGCGCCCCGGCAGGTCGATGCGCGCCATGGTGCTGGTCACCCCGCCAACCGAGACGGTCGGGTCGATCACCGTCAGGCTGGCATCCTTGTTCAGCACCAGCAGGAAGTAGCTGTTCAGGTCCAGAAGCGGCCTGGCGCCGATGCTGCTCTTGAGGAACAGCGCGACGCGGGCCTTGCAACTGTTGTCACGGCTGGCTTCCTGGGGCGCCGCCTGCGCCGGATCGATCCATGCCCCCGGCGCCATGCCCGACAGCGGCTGGCCGCTGGTCTGGTCGGTGACCTTGAAGCGGATGTTGGCGAACGCCCCCTCCCGCACCGCGTCACCGGCCAGCGGCCGCGCCTCGAATTCCACGGTCACGCCGTCCCGGCTGAGCCGATGCAGGGCCTGCGGATCGGCAGGTTCCTGCAGCAGCTCGCGGGGGTCGCACCAGAGGTTTTCGTAAGCCACGCCCAGTCCGATCAGACCCACTCCCATTACCAAGCCAAGATACGCAGAGCGAAGTTTCTTATTGTTCGTACGCATGCGCCCTCTCCCTTACTGTGCCGGCGCCGTTGCCGGCGGCGCGTCATTGGTGACCCGCAAGATCCCCCACAGCCCCGACAGGTTGCCGTAGGCAGCATAGTCCCGGAACAGGTAGTCCCCCGGCACCGCATTGGCACCACCGGCACTGGGCAGCATGAAGCTGAAGTGCGCGGCCGGCAGTACGCTCTCCTGGGCGCCGATGTACATGGCCATCGGGTTGTTGCCGAAGCGCACCGAGCCGATCCCCGGCAGGTTCATCGGGTAGCCGTCGAGGTCGTTCTTCTCGGCCTGGTAGTTGTGCAGCGGCCACAGGTGGCCATCGAGCTGGTAGGTCATGCCACGGCTGCCGCCGCTGGGCATGACGATGTGGTTGCGCACCGGTTGGCCCGGCTTGGCGTACAGCACCGGGGTTTGCGGGTCGCCACCGACCAGGGCGTTGGCGTAGGCCATGTGGGCATTGGGCACGTCACCGAAGCCCAGGCCATCGGCACGGCCGAACGGCGAGTCCGGGGCCATGCCGAAGCGCAGCCACAGCGGTTCGGTCTTGTAGTTCACGGCCATGTTGCCGTTGTCCTGCGGGTCGCCCGCCGCACCGTTGCCCTCGGTGTTGATGCCCTCCACCGGACGACCATCGGCCCAGCGCATGTTCAGCGCCCGCTGCCAGACCGTGACGAAGTCGCGGTAGTCCGGCTGGCCAGTGACCTTCACCGTGGCCTGTGCGCGGGTGGCCGTGTCCTCGGTCCAGGTGGCGGTCTGCGGCAGGATGCTCATGGCACCGACCAGGCCTTTCTGCGGCTGCTTGATGAAGTCCGACGGGGTCAGGTTGAGGCCGCCGAACTCGATGGCCGTGGAGTTGATGTTGTCTACCGTGCGGCCCAGTTGCAGGGTCGGTTTGCCTTCACGCTCCAGGTGGCCGGCGTAGTACTGGTACACCTTGCTCGGGTAGGCGCCACTGTTGCCGGCCCGCGGCGGTACGGTCTGCACCGGGTTGAGGCCGACGTTGGCACCATCGGACTTGGTGATGTCATAGGCCAGCAGTTGCGCATGCAGGCCAACGTGGCTGGATGGGCGCATGAGGTTGTTGGCAAAGGCGGTGGAGCCTTCGCTGTCGAACCGGTCGCGCTTGACCACGTCGTGCATCACCGCTGTGGTCGGCAGGTCTGGCATCATCAGCGGCAGGCGGTTTTCCAGGGTGACGCTGATGCAGTCGCCGGCGTTGGCGCGCAGGATCAGCGGTTCCACAGGTACGCCGGGCTTGAGCTTGCCGGTGGTGGGGTCGAGGTCGGCCTTGCGCACATACATGATCGCGGTCGGGTCGTGCAGCGGCGCGCTGTGGCCACCGATGGTGAAGGTCTCGCCGTCCTCGGGGTCGACGCCGCTGACCTGCGGGATGCTGGTCTTGCGGCTGTTGAACACCAGGGTGCCGCCGTTGGCCTTGAGCGGGCCACCGACATGCTGGCCGTTGCCGGCCGGGTCGGTGATGCTGACCCCGTTGCGGTTCTCGAGGATGTCGTTGGCCAGCGCGGCGACGATCTCGTAGCTGCGCTTGACCGTGGTGCGGCTACCGACGCCGTTGGGGTTGGCCGTGGTTTTCGGGCAGATGCCGTCGAAGTTCACGGTGTTGCGCATGGCCACCGGCTGCGGATTGTTCGGCAGCGGGTAGAGGTCGGCGCGCTGCGCGGTGTAGTTGCGCATGATGCCCCAGATGCCGTTCCAGTAACCTTCCAGGGCTGCATCCAGCGAGTACAGGTAGTCGCCGTTGGTGGCCGCGGAACTGGAGATCATCGACACCGGCGCCATGAAGCCCAGTTGCTCGGAGATGCCGATCATCTGCGACGACTTCCAGCCCGAGTTGGAGCTGTTGCCGAAGCCGGTGCCGTTCTGCAGCCACTTGACGCCGTGCAGGGTGACGTTGTGCTCCTCTTCATGGCCACCGGCGTGCATGCGCAGGCGCACGTTGTCGCCGGAGTAGGTACGCAGCATCGGGGTGAACGGGTCGCCCGGCTCGCTGCCGGCCTTGTTGATGTGCGGTGGGAACAGCGTGGTACCCCCGGTGGGGCCGACCGCCGAGGTGATCGCCGACGGCGCCAGGTTCATCGCCGGGATGGCGCGGTCGGTGCGGGTCTGCAGGGCGTAGCTCAGGTCGCCGCCGAGGCCGTCGGCCTGCATGCCGCGCTTGCCGTCCGGGCCGACCTTGTTCGGGTCGAACACGCGCAGGGCCAGGGGCTCGTTGCGGTAGTTGACGACGAACATGCCAGGGTCATCCACCGAGATGGCCTGCGGGCACGGCCGGCTCGGGCAGCCCGGGTTGATGCCGCCACGTTCCTCGACGATGGCTTCCAGCAGGTTCGATGCCTTGCCCCGTACCGGTGGGTTGATGGCGTAGCGGAAGCTGTCGGCAGTGGCTGGGTAGGCCTGCGCATCCGGCACGCCATTGGGGCCTGCGCCCACGTACACACCGGCTTCATAGGCATGCTGGAAGTCGCTGTACTCCAGGAAGAACTCGCGGTAGCTGTCGTTCTTGCCGTCGCCGTCGTGGTCGCCGGTCTGGATCACCGCCTGCCACGAGGTCGGGCCGCCATCCTGGCGGGTGGCCGGGTTGTACAGCTGCTCGCCGGTTTCGGCGTGGTACCAGGTGGAACCGGCAGGTTCCGCCAGCACAGTCGCATACAGCCCAAGCTGCTGGTGGGTCGATGGGCCGAGGTGGTCGTGGGTGAAGATGGTGCCCAGGCCCCGGTCGACGTTGAACACGTTGACCAGCGGGTCGGCGAACCAGCGCTGCATGGCGGTGCGCGCACCGAGCCAGTCGGCGCGGCCGAAGCGGCCGAAGTACGGGTGCTGCTTGGCTTTCGGGCAGGCTGCGGTGCCATCGCGACTGTCGCCTTCGGCGCAGTTGTTGAAAGCACGTATAGCATGCACGCGTTCGACCACGCTGCCGGGCGAGAGGATGCCGTCTTCGTAGTTCCAGCCGTTGGCCGAACCATCGGCGGCGGTCAGGTCCCACTTGGGCAGGTGGATGTGCTGGCCGATCACGTCGGTCGGGGTACGCACCTGATAGTCGTCCATTTCATAGAACGACGGGATCAGGTTGGTGTGCTGGTACATGGTGCAGTCGAAGGTGTTCATGCGCATCACCAGCGGCTCTGGCGGGCGCTGCTTGGTGATGACCGGCCAGGCGTCTTCCCACAGGGCGATGATGCGCGCTTGCGGGAAGTGGTAGCCGACCTTGTTGTACACCGCGTCGAACTGAATGTTGGCGCCCTTGTAGATGCGCGGGCGGTCGGCGGTGAAGGTCGAGGCGCCGCGGAAGTTGATGCCGGTCAGGCTTTCGCCGCTGAAGAACTCGCCCACCCCCGAAGTCTGGGTCAGGCGCTTGCCGCGGTCGTCCATGCAAGGCTCGTAGAACGGCGCGCCAGCGGTCGGCAGGGCACCGTTGGTGCGAAACGCCTTGGCCACCGGTTGGCCACCCGGCACCAGCGCGTAGCTGGGGTGCTCGGGCAAGGCGTGGAACTGCATGGCGGCCTGCTCGACGTCGGTGCCTTCTTCCGGCAGGTAGATCGGCTTGGCCTTGTGCACCACTTTGGAGAAGTCCAGCTTGGTGGTGGTGGTGACGGCTTCACCGCCTGCGGACACGCCGTCCAGGGCGTGGCGGCCGAGGCCACCGTCCCAACCGTCGACCTGGTTGGCGTCGAGGTTGGCCCACAGCGCCTTGCCGCTGTCTTTCAGTTGCTTTGCAAGGGCCGGGTCGAGCATGTCCAGTGGCGGGGTTGGCGGACGGTTGCCGACGCTGCTTTCCATGCCACCGATCCAGAACGGGTAGCCTGGGTTCTTGAGAGTGCCGTCAGGGTTGCGGTTGGTCTCGCTGCGATCGACCAACGCCAGGGAACCAATGGCCTTGGGCGCGGTGGGTTGCTGGGCATGGTCGTCGTCGCCCTCCTCTTCTTCTTCACCGTCATCGTCATCGTCATTGCTTGCGACCAGGGTTTGCGACAGTTTCGGTACCACCACGACCTTGCCCGGCATCGGCGCCATGGCCTTGCCAGGCAACGGCACGATGGCCGGGATCGGCGTACCGGCCACGATCTCGCCGTCCGGCAGGGCGCGGGCGCCGACTGCCGGCTTGCCGCTGCGCAGGGCGAACGGTGTGGTGTGGAAGCCTTCGCTGCCCTGCCCGCTGACCTCCAGGCGAGTGCCTTCCTCGAACACGTCGTGCACCCGCCACATGGCCCACATGCCTTGGGCGAAGTGCGGGTAGAAGTGGCAATGGTAGATGGCATCGCCGGCCACGCGGTTGCGGTTGCCGGAGCCGCCGTTGGCGATTTCGTAGGTGTAGCCGACACCCGCACCAATGCCCTGGGCATCGATGTAGTCGGAGTTGTCGTCATTGGGGTTGAACAGCCACTGGTGGCCGTGCAGGTGGAAGATGTGCTGCTCGTGACCGTTGTGGGTGTTGCGGAACTTGGTAAAGTCGCCAATGTAGCTGTGGTGCACGTTGGCCGGTTCCGCCGGGTACAGGGCCATGCTGGCCTTGACCCCGGTGGCGCTGGCCGGCGGCACTTCGCCCGGGCGGATATGCTCGAGGCCGACGTTGGCCGGCACATCGACCAGGGTGCCGACATCGCCCACGGTGTGGGCGCTGAGGAAGAACTCTTCGTAGGCGCACGACAGGCAGTCGTGCATCGGCCCGACCCCGAGCCGGTTGGCCACCACCTCGGCGCCCATGCCACCGGAGCCGTAGTTGATCATGAACGAGTCGCGCGCCGGCTCCAGCACATGCCCCATCACCGGGTCAGCCCAATAGCCCGGGAACGCCTGGGTGCCAGCGACCTCGTCGGCGAACTGCGAGGCGAAGTCACGGAACGCTTCGAGCCGGTTGGGCATCGCCGGGTTGCGCTTGCCGATGCTTTCCAGCGGATAGGTGGACTTGGGGAAGCTGCCATCAGGGTTGGGGCCCATGACGATGGCATCGGTTTCGCTGTTGAGGATCTGGTTGCCATCGACCATGGCGATGATCGGCTTGCCAGCCTTGCCCTCGCTGATCCAGGGCTCGGCCTGGGGGTAGCGCGCCTCGTAGTCGATGACCGGTTGACCGGTGGGGGTGCGGCCGGTGGTGGCCAGGCGCATTTCTTCTTCGGTCAGGGTGTTGCGGTAGGTACGCCCACCTTTGGGGACAACCACCACCTGGCCGAACAGGCCGTTGGACACGTTGCCGGCGGTGCCTTCGCCGCCGAAGGTGGCAGCCTTGCTGGTCGCAGCGAATGCCCCTTCCCGTTCGGCGTAGAGGGTATAGCTGCGGGTGCTGCCGGGGCTTACCAGGAAGTTGCCGTTGCGCCCGGTGTTGGCCGATATGTCGGCGATGCTGTTGACCGCCTGCATGCCGTTGACCTGGAAGCCCACCAGGCGCTCGGCCACTTGCTCGTCGGCGACGAAGCCTTCGCCTGCCGGGTCCTCGACCTCGATTTCGGTCCCTTCTTCGCCCTCGGGCTCCTCGGCTTCGATGCCGTGCTTGTTGGGGTTGGCCTTGTAGTCGAGCAGGTTGGTCAGGTTGACCGTCAGGCATTCCCCGGCGGCCACGCGCAGCACGATCGGCCGTGGGCGCTTGTCGGGGCGCAGGGTGACCTTGCCGGGCACTGCGGCGCCGCCTTTGCCGAGGGGTACCTGGTGCTCGTCGACCACGTCTTCACGCAGAGCGAACATCATGCCATTGGCGTTCTGCGCGCCGAGGCGGTTGAACATCAGTGGCTGGTCCAGTGCCACCACGTTGGCCACCAGGGTGCGCTGGCACTGTACAGCCGCCTCGCTGGTCGTTTCCCAACCCAGCAGGGCCAGGACAAGTGATGTCAGGACGGGGCCTTTTTTCGGGGTCGACATACTGCACCTCCGGGACACAGGGACTGCCTGGAGGTCAGCAAGGTGTATGCCAGATAGAAATAACGTTGTTTTTCAGCACGTTGCGGCATGAAGCAAATCGAATTGGGGAGGATTCCCCAGCGCCATTCCCCGAATCGGGGGGATGATAGGCATTAACGTTTGGGATCCCGAAAATTCCCTGTCGATCCACTTGAACATCTGCCGTGCCACGCCCTCAAAAAGGAGATACCGCCTCCCTTTTGCCAGGAGCCTGTCGATGCCCGACCAACACCTGACCCCAAGCGCCGCGCAGCCATGAAAATGCCCTGCCGCGCACCCAACGCCAACCTGCAGCTCGACTATGTACGCGACACGCTGTTCGGGCCCGTGGCCCAGAGCGTGGAATGCCAATGCCAGCTCGCCGCGCTGAACCTGCAGGGCCGCCCTGCCCTGCGCCTGCACATCTGCCCGCCGCTGCCGGACAAGGTCGAGCGCGCCCACAGCGTGGCCTTCGTCTGGGATGGCCGCAGCTATCACGGGGTGGTGCGCGACCAGGGCAAATGTGGCGATGGCGGCCTCAACCTGCTGGTCGAGCTGCAGTAAGCCGATCAACGGCGGCGAAACGTGCTGAACCTGCCGCAAGCGGCGTGCCTCCATAAGTAGAGGCGGTTGCCTTGAGGAGAACGCCATGAACAGTCCGTTGCTCAAGCTCTTCACCCACCCTTCCGACGCCTGGATGGAAATCCGCCGCGCCGAGGAGGACCACCCGCAGCAATACCTGCCGCGCCTGCTGGCCCTGGCGCTGATCCCGGCGCTGTGCCTGTTCGTCGGTACCACCACCTTTGGCTGGAGCCTGGCCGGCGAGGAACGCGTGCGTCTGAGCATGGACAGCGCGGCGCAACTGGCGGGGCTTCTGTATGCCTCGACCGTGGTCGGCGTGATGCTGATGGGGGGGATGATCCGCTGGATGTCACGCGGCTTCGATACACAGCCCAATCTCAACCAGTGCATCGGCTTCGCCGCCTATTGCGCCACGCCATGGTTCTTCGCGGGGGTGATCGGCCTGGTGCCGATTCGCTGGCTGGCCTTGATCGTGCTGATGGCAGCGTCGGCCTATGCCACTGTGCTGCTGTATGGCGGGCTGCAGACCTTCCTGCGCCTGCGCAAGGAACAGGCGTTGCTGTTCGCAACCTGCGTGTGGGGTGTGGGGCTGTTGCTGCTGGTGACCATCCTGGTGTCGATGATCCTGTTCTGGACCAACGGGCTCATGCCCGAATACGTGCGCCCGGCCAGCCTTGGCTGACCGGGGCATGGCGGCGATCAGGCAATGGCCTTGAGCGGCGCCGGCTGGGTGCGCAGGGCGTGCAGTTGCCCGACCAGGTTCACGACATCGCGGCAACTGTTGAGCTGCTGCAACGACACACCCGTGAGCACGACGCCCTCCTCCAGGTTCTGTCCCTGACCCAGCCGGATGGTCAGGCTGACGCCATCCGTGCAGCTCACTTCACAGCGATCAGGCAGGCAGGCTTGCTCGATCAATTGCCGCATTTCGAGCATCGAAACTCCTATCAACGACATGGTACGACCCTCTCTGTACTGGATGGCCTGTTGTATGTGGTTAC
>Ga0160465_100350_pt1 | contig 26843 bp, 16 predicted proteins | sample HID1971K_E11MG_FD_108209 | JGI IMG/M metagenome (GOLD analysis project Ga0160465, IMG submission 108209) | Enriched millipede-associated microbial communities from UW Madison campus, WI, USA - HID1971K_E11 MG | ecosystem: Host-associated > Arthropoda: Insects > Digestive system > Unclassified ...
ACGGTCGGTGATCAGCTCGATGTTGTTGATGCCCTGCACCTGGCGGTTGGCGCCGTAGTGCGCCGAGTAGCGCGACGACACGTTGACCGCTGCCGGGTCCTCGCCCAGGGTTTTCCAGACCACACCCCCCCAGCCGGCCTCGTAGGCGCGGACCACGTTGTAGGCCTTGTCGGTCGGGGGGGCGGAGGCCAGCCAGAAGGGGTTGGGTGACTTGATGCCGGCGAATTGGATGGACAAGTCGGCCATTTATGCTGCCTCCACGTTGAGCATGAGTTGGGCATGGATGGCTTCGGCGGCCAGCTTGCCATGTTGCACGGCCTGGACGGTGAGGTCCTGGCCCAGGGCGGTGCAGTCGCCGCCGGCGTAGACGCCCGGCAGGCTGGTGCGCATGTCGGCGTCGACGCGGATGCGTTCGCCGTCGCGGGCCAGTTGAGCGGCCAGCGGGTCGCTCAGGCTCTGCTCGTCGAAGCGTTGGCCGATGGCCTTGAAGATGGCGTCGGCGGCCAGTTCGAAGGTTTCCCCGGTATCGCGCAGGCGGCCGTCGGCAAGCTCGGTGCGGGCGAAGCGCATGCCACGTACCCGGCCGTCGTCGTCCAGCAGCACGCTGTCGGGGCGGGCCCAGGTGTGCAGGCGGACCTGGTTGGCCTTGGCGATGTCCTGCTCGTGGCCGGTGGCGCCCATGTCGGCGAAGCCGCGGCGGTACACCAGGTTGACGTCGCGCGCGCCCAGGCGGCTCATCTGCACGGCCATGTCGATGGCGGTGTTGCCGGCGCCGATGACCAGGCAGCGGTCGGCCAGTGGCAGTTGCGTGAGGTCGTCGGCCTGGCGCAGTTCGCGGATGTACTCGGTGGCGGCGAGCAGGCCCGGGGCTTCTTCATCCGGCAGTCCAAGCTGGCGCACGGCGTTCAGGCCAAGGCCAAGGAACACGGCGTCGTACTGGTCACGCAACTCGGCAAGGCCCAGGTTGCTGCCCAGGCGCTGGCCGTGGCGGACTTCGATGCCGCCGATGCCCAGCAGGAAATCCACTTCACGCTGTGCGTAGTCGTCCACCAGCTTGTAGCGGGCGATGCCGTATTCGTTGAGGCCACCGGCCTTTTCGCTGGCTTCGAACAGCACCACGTCATGGCCGTGCATGGCCAGGCGATGGGCGCAGGACAACCCGGCCGGGCCGGCACCGACCACGGCAATGCGTTTGCCGGTGGCGGGTGAGCGCTGGAACGGGTGTTCGCTGAAGCCTGCGTTGTCCAGGGCATAGCGCTGCAGTTGGCCGATCAGCACGGGGGCGCATTCCTGGGCATTGTTACGCACGCAGGCCTGCTGGCAGAGGATCTCGGTGGGGCATACGCGGGCGCAGCTGCCACCGAGGATGTTGGCCGACAGGATGCGTTCGGCGGCGCCTTGCAGGTTTTCGTCGCTGATGCGGTGGATGAACGAGGGGATGTCGATTTCGCTCGGGCACGCGTTCACGCAAGGGGCGTCGTAGCAATACAGGCAACGGGCGCTTTCCACGGCGGCCTGGCGGGCGGTGAGGGGCGGGGCGAGGTCGCTGAATTGCTCGGCCAGCGAGTCGTTGCCGGCGCGGGGGCGCGGCAAGTGGTTCAGGGCATCGATCACGGTTGTAGCCTCTCTTTTTTTATATGGGGCTTGGGGTGGGGGCGCTGTGCGCCCCAATCGCCGGCAAGCCGGCTCCCACACAGGGACAGTGATGTCCATGAGAACGGTGCTATCCCTGTGGGAGCCGGCTTGCCGGCGATGGCCTCAGCGCTGAACGGGCGTCGGGCGCTGCTGCTCGGCGCGTCGGCCCAACACCTCGTACACCGAGGGGTAGGCCGGACGTTCCACATACCGGCCTGCGCCTGGCTCCGCGCGCAGGTCGCCATCGGCCCATACCACGCGACCCTGGCTGATGGTGTGGCTCGGAATGCCGCGCACGGTGCGGCCTTCGAAAATGTTGAAGTCGACGCGCTGGTGGTGGGTCTGCGCAGAGATCGTGCGCGTGCCCTGCGGGTCCCACAGCACCAGGTCGGCGTCGGCGCCCACGCGAATGGCGCCCTTGCGCGGGAACAGGTTGAAGATCTTCGCCGTGTTGGTGGAGGTCAGCGCGACGAATTCGTGCATCGACAGGCGCCCGTTGTTGACCCCCGCATCCCACAGCACCGCCATGCGGTCTTCGATGCCGGCCGTGCCGTTGGGGATACGGCTGAAGTCGTTGCGGCCCATGGCTTTCTGTTCGGCGCAGAAGCAGCAGTGGTCGGTGGCGGTGGTGTGCAGGTTGCCCGACTGCAGGCCACGCCACAGCGCCTCCTGGTGCTCGCGCGGGCGGAACGGCGGGCTCATCACGTAGCCGGCGGCAGTGGACCAGTCCGGGTGGCGGTAGACGCTGTCGTCGATCAGCAGGTGGCCGGGCAGCACTTCGCCGTACACCGGCTGGCCCTTGGCACGGGCATAGCTGATTTCATCCAGCGCTTCGCGGCTGGAGATGTGCACCACGTACAGCGGCGTGCCGATGGTTTCGGCGATGCGGATAGCGCGGCTGGCAGCCTCGCCTTCGACTTGCGAGGGGCGTGACAGCGGGTGTGCTTCCGGGCCGGTCATCCCCTGGGCGAGCAGTTTCTGTTGCAGGTGGTAGACCAGCTCGCCGTTCTCGGCATGCACGGTGGGCACCGCGCCCAGCTGCAGGCAGCGCTCGAAGCTGGCCACCAGGGTGTCGTCGGCGGCCATGATGGCGTTCTTGTAGGCCATGAAGTGCTTGAAGCTGTTGACCCCGTGCTGGGTCACCAGCTCGCCCATTTCCTCGGCCACCTGCTCGCTCCACCAGGTGATGGCGACGTGGAAGCCATAGTCGGACGCGCTCTTCTGCGCCCAGCCGCGCCAGGTGTGGAAGGCTTCCATCAGTGACTGCTGCGGGTTGGGGATGACGAAGTCGATGATCGAGGTGGTGCCGCCGGCCAACCCCGCGGCGGTGCCGCTGAAGAAGTCTTCGCTGGCCACGGTGCCCATGAAGGGCAACTGCATGTGGGTGTGCGGGTCGATGCCGCCGGGCATCAGGTACTGGCCGCTGCCGTCGAGGATCTCGCAGTCGGTGGGCGGTTCGAGGTCTTTGCCAATGGCGCGGATCTGGCCATCGACACACAGGACATCAGCGGGATAGCTCTCTTCATGGGTTACCACGGTGGCGCCACGGATCAACAGGGACATGCCGTCTTCCTCGCAGGCTGACCGGTCTGGGCCGGTTCTTGAAATTGTTATGGGCCAGTGGCTGGAGGATGGATTTCAATCCTGTCAGACCTGACAAGAATGGAATCTAGTTGCTGATCATGGATTGATCAAGAAAATAATTTATGAGCTTATAACTATCGTAACTACCTGATATTTATAGAAATATATTGGCGTTCACCAAAATGGTGAGGCTGTTCACCATTTTGACGCACTTGACAAGATGCCAAATTGGTCAAGATTTTCCATGCAAAATCAGCTGCTTGAATCCTGGCTTCGAGGCGCTGGCCGCGCCACTGAAAAACCAGGCTGCACCAAGGTGAAACCGGGTGTGGGGGCCAGGGCCGGCCCAGGGCGGCGCGAATACCCGGCGAAGGCATCAGCGTGCCTTCGCCGGGCGCAGTTGAAAGCCTTGCAGATCAGTTGATTACCTCCGGTCGGCGGCGGCCGTCGGGCAGGCCCAGGCCAACCCGGCACGCAAATTGAGTACGGCCACAACCGCCAGGCCGGACCGGAGGTGCAGTACTGGTGGTGTAGAGACTCCGGCCATCGCATTAGCCCGATGAGCGAACAATTAGAAAAATCTGGAGAAGGCCCCATGCAACAGAGCAGATCGGAAGTGATCGAGCAGGATGGCCTGTTCGAGCTGTCGGCGGGCAGTGACGTGCTCGACAGCCCACGTTACAACCACGACATCGCGCCGACCAAGGTGCACCAGCGCACCTGGAACAAATGGCACATCACCGCGCTGTGGGTGGGCATGTCCATCTGCGTGCCCACCTACACCCTTGGCGGTGTTCTCACAGCCTACTTCGGCTTGAGCGTGGGCGAGGCGCTGCTGGCGATCCTGCTGGCCAACCTGATCGTCCTGATCCCGCTGACGCTCAATGCCTTCCCCGGCACCAAGTACGGCATACCGTTCCCCGTACTGCTGCGGTCCTCGTTCGGCATCCTTGGGTCCAACGTGCCTTGCCTGATCCGCGCGGTGGTCGCCTGTGGCTGGTTCGGCATCCAGACGATGTTCGGCGGCTTGGCCATCCACCTGTTCCTGGGCTCGATCTTCGATGAGTGGAAAGCCCTGGGCGGCACCGGCGAAGTGATCGGCTTCATGGTGTTCTGGGCGCTCAACCTGTGGGTGGTACTGCGCGGCGCCGAGTCGATCAAATGGCTTGAGACGCTCTCGGCGCCGCTGCTGGTGGCCGTGGGCTTTGGCCTGCTGTTCTGGGCCTTGCCGCACATGTCGATGACCGAGTTGCTGGCCCAGCCGCCCAAGCGCCCGGAAGGGGCGAGCGTGGTCAGCTACTTCTGCGCTGGGCTCACGGCGATGGTCGGCTTCTGGGCCACGCTGTCGCTGAACATCCCGGACTTCAGCCGCTATGCCAAAAGCCAGAAGGACCAGATCCTCGGGCAGATCTTCGGCCTGCCGCTGACCATGTTCCTGTTCGCGGCGCTGGGTGTGGTGATGACCGCCGCCTCGGCGTCGCTGGTGGGCGAAACGGTGTCGGATCCGGTGAGCCTGATCGGCAAGATCCAGAGCCCGGGGTGGGTAGCGTTGGCCATGGCGCTGATCGTCATCGCCACGCTGTCGACCAACACCGCGGCCAACATCGTGTCACCGACCAACGACTTCCAGAACATCGCCCCGCGCCTGATCGGGCGCAGCCGCGCGGTGTGGCTGACCGGCTTCATCGGTCTGGCGCTGATGGGCCACGAGCTGCTGAAGAAGCTTGGCTGGATCGTCTCCGACCTGAGCCTTGAGAGTGTCTATTCCAACTGGCTGCTGGGTTACTCCAGCCTGCTCGGGCCGATTGCCGGAATCATGGTGGTGGACTACTTCCTGATCCGGCGGCAGAAGCTGGACCTGGCCGGGTTGTACCGCGACGACGTCTACCCGGCCTGGAACTGGGCGGGCTTTGCCGCCTTCGGCGTGCCGGTGACGCTGACCGTGATGGCCATTGGCAACAGCAGTTTCAGCTGGTTCTACGACTATGGCTGGTTTACCGGCTCGCTGCTCGGGGGCGCGTTGTACTACGCCCTGGGGGGCGTGGCGGTGCGTGGGGCGGCGCGGTTGGCCAAGCCGTTGCCCTGATACCGCGTTGGCCCCATCGCCGGCAAGCCGGCTCCCACAAGGTCAGCGATGTTCCCTTTGGGAGCCGGCTTGCTGGCGATGAGGCCCGAAAATGAATGCAGATAACAAAAACGCCTGAGGAGACAACCCAATGACCCCAGCCCAGCATGTCCTGCAATCCACCGACCACCATGTCGACAGCGCCCGCCTGTGGCAATCGCTGATGGACCTGGCGCGCCTTGGCGCCACCGCCAAGGGCGGCGTATGCCGCCTGGCCCTGACCGACCTCGACCGCCAGGCCCGCGACCTGTTCGTCGAATGGTGCGAAGCCGCTGGCTGCAGCGTCAGCGTCGATGCGGTGGGCAACATCTTCGCCCGCCGGCCGGGACGCAACCCCAAGCTGCCGCCCGTGATGACGGGCAGCCACATCGACACCCAGCCCACCGGCGGCAAGTTCGATGGCTGCTTCGGGGTGATGGCGGGCCTGGAAGTGATCCGCACCCTCAACGACCTGGGCATCGAGACCGAAGCCCCCCTGGAAGTGGTGGTGTGGACCAACGAAGAGGGCTCCCGCTTTGCGCCGTGCATGATGGGTTCGGGCGTATTCGCCGGCAAGTTCACCCTGGAGGAAACCCTGGCCAAGCGCGACGCCCAGGGGGTCAGCATGGGCGAGGCCCTCAATGCCATCGGCTATGCCGGCCAGCGTGCGGTGCTTGGCCACCCGGTGGGGGCTTACTTCGAAGCGCATATCGAACAGGGGCCGATCCTCGAAGACCAGGCCAAGACCATCGGCGTGGTGCTGGGGGCACTGGGCCAGAAGTGGTTCGACCTGACCCTGCGTGGCGTCGAAGCCCACGCCGGCCCGACGCCGATGCACCTGCGCAAGGACGCCCTGGTCGGCGCTGCGGCGGTGGTCGAGGCGGTCAATCGGGCTGCGCTCGGCCATCAGCCGCATGCCTGCGGCACCGTGGGTTGCCTGCAGGCCTATCCGGGTTCCCGCAACGTGATACCGGGCGAGGTGCGCATGACCTTGGACTTCCGCCACCTGGAGGGCGATCGACTGGATTCGATGATCAAAGACGTGCGCGCGGTGATCGAGGCGACCTGTGCCAAGCATGGTCTTACCCATGAGCTGATTCCCACGGCCGATTTCCCGGCGCTGTACTTCGACCGTGGTTGCGTCGATGCCGTGCGCGACTCGGCGCGCACCCTGGGCTTGCCGTACATGGACATCGTCAGCGGGGCAGGGCATGACGCGATCTTCCTGGCCGAAATGGGGCCGGCGGGGATGATCTTCGTACCGTGCGAAAACGGCATCAGCCACAACGAGATCGAGAACGCCACGCCGCAAGACCTGGCGGCGGGGTGTGCGGTGTTGTTGCGGGCGATGCTGGCGGCGTCGGAGGCGATCGCCAGCGGGCGCTTGGCGGCGTAGTCCGGGCTATCCCACTTCGCAACATCCCCTGCGCGGCATTGCAAGTGAATGCCGCGCAGGGGATGCCAGTGAATTGCCCGCTCAGGTGATACGCATGGCCTCTCACACGTTCGCGTGACTGGCCGCAAGCGTCAGTTCGCGAACCAGGCTAGCGCGGTTTTGCCGGTACGCTTGCTCAAGGCGGTCGTAGACGGGCTGCAGTTGCTCGATCGTCTCTCCGGGATGCTGGTCCGTGACTGCCAGTACGCGATCCTGGTAATCCTGTTCCAGCGTTGCGAAACGCTCTGCGTTGGCTTCCTTCAAGTAATCGACCCAGAAGTCCCGGCTGGCAGCGTAGAGGATGAAGGGTTCGCCATGCTCGCCTTGTTGTACTTGGGCCAAGGCTTCGTCCAGCTCCCCCCGACGTAAGCTCGCCACACTTTGGAACAACATGCTGCTCGGAGGCAGAGGCAGGTCCAGCTGTTGCGCCAGGCGCAGGCGATAGGCCAGACGAACCTCTGCCTCGTCCCTGGAGCCCGTCTGCGTGCGGGCGATTTCGTCCAGTGTATGCAGGCGGTACAGCCGCAGGGTCAGACGGTAAAGCGCCGGGCCACGGGATTGCGCAGGTATGTCGCGCAGCGCCTGTTCTGTGAATAGACGGATTTCCATCTGATTGAACAACAGCCACGCACCATCGGGGCAGGTCTGCACGGCTTCTTGCGCGATCACGTTGAACAACTGGCGCTGCTCTGCGCTGCCCGCAGCGATTTCCAGTACGTGCCAGACCCTGGCCGCGAAATCGGCGCGTGAGCTACGGGTTCGATAGGGTGCCGATTCTGTCAGTCGTCCGATAAGTGCAAGCAGGTCCTGAGCGTCGTCGGCCGCCACCAGTGCATGCCACGTATCGCGGTGGGCTTGGTTTTCCTCGACGCTCCCTAATAGCCAGCGCTCTACATCCGGTGCGTCCTGCGGGAAGGGTTGTGGCGGGCTGTGGACATGCCCATCGCTATCGGAACCGCTCTCGGACGCTGAATCCGATGAGTGTGGCTCGTGCCCTGTGTTGTTTGAAATCGAGTCCGGTAGGTCCATGTTGAAGGTGTAGGAGCGCCCGTACCGCTCGGAGGTATGGGCGCGGTACATGGTGTCTTCGCTCAACGGGTTGCCGTACAGGGAAATCTCGGTTTGCCCTTCACTGTTGTTTGGGTTGTAGAGAATGTGATCGGGGAGCACGGTGATCTGGTTGTGATTGAGGTTCAGCAGGCTGATCGGCAGCAGTTCCTCTACCCATTCGGGCCAGGCCTGCAGTCCCGTGTTGGCCAGGGATAGTGAGTTCAAGCGTCCCGAAAGTGCAGAAACATCGTTGATCTCGCCGATGCGGTTGCCATCCAGGTGCAGTAAGTCGAGGCTGCGCATGCTGGCCAAGGTACTGATCGCCTGTTGGTCCACCAGCATGCCCTGGTCATACAGCCTGAACTGCTGCAGGTCAGGCAGCACCGTCACGATGTCCGGTATGCGTTGCAGCGGTTCGCTGAACGCTTCCAGGGTCAACGCATACAGTGCCTGAAACGGGCTGAGGAATCGCTCCAGCTGCTCTGCAGTGCAGGTCACGCGCGCCAGCTGCAAGCTTTGGATCTGGGTGAAGTAGTCGCCGGGCAGGTGGGGTGGGAATTCAGCCAGTTCTATGCCATCGAGCACCAGCGGTGCGTAGGTCTCGCCCAACTGCAGGGCATGCAGATGGGCGAGCAGCCGGTCACCGATCAAAGACCTGGCACGGCTGGTTCGCTCGCTCAGAGGGGGCGACGAACTCGACGAGCTTGCCCAGCTGTCGAGTGCTTCGCGAAGCACGGTGCGTTGGCGCGCCTGCTCGTCAATGATGTTTTGCAGGGCGGGCGGTACCTCGATATCGAAGGTGTATCGTCCGCCGCTCAACGGGTCGCGAAAACGCCCTCGCATGACGGTGCGAGTAGACAGCGGATTGCCGTGCAGGGAAATCAAGGTTTGCGGAGGCGCCATCGTCGAATCGTTCAGAAGCCTTTCCGGCACACCAGGAAGTTGGTTGTTGCGCAGTGACAGGTGCTGCAAGGATGCGACAGTCTCATCGCCAAGCCATTCGGGCCATGTATAGAGGTTCATCCGGTCAAGCCCCAGGAAACGCAAGGACATGCCATGGAACAAGTCTGTCTCCATCAGGGCGAGTATGTGGCCACCGCTCAGGTCGAGGTGCTCGAGTTCGGGCAGGTTGCGTAGCGCGTCTGCATCGCTTCGCATGAGCGGCAGGACGTAGTTCGGCAGACGCAATTCCCGAAGCCTTGGAAACCAATCGGCCATTCGATGCAGAAGGCGCGAGTGGAGGGGGCGGCTGGTCGAGGTCGGTGTGATGCGACCTATTTCCAGTGCCACAAGTTGGGGGAAGTGCTCGCAGAACCGCTCGAAGGTCTGCTCGTCGGCCATAAACTGCGCACCATTAGAGAGGCCGCTGACCTCGATGTCGATCAACTGCAGGCGCTGCACACGCTGCATGAAAAATTCAGGCAACTGCGCGGGAAAGTCGATCAGCAGAATCTGTTCAAGGCGCAGCGGCGTATCGGTACGGCCGATTTCCGGCAGGTTGTTGTCGAACCAGTTTTGCCAGATCGCCTGGTGTATTCGGCTGCGGCTGGGCCCACGTCTTTGGTGATCGGCAAGCGTGCTGGATTCCTGGCCCCAGGCGGTGAGGTGGGCCTCTATTGCTGAGCGTTCATCCAGCAGTTGGCCGAGGCGGGCGTGGATCTGCTGGCGGGTCAGCCCCCTTGCTTCAAGCTCGCCGAGTATCTGCTGCGCCGATTGCGTCTCGCTGGGCAGCTCAAGCCAGCTCATCATGTCGAGCAAGTTATCTCTGAGGATGTAGCCGCTGATCGCACCTCTGCCGCTCAAGGGGTAACCGATGCGGCCATCGCTCAAGCGCATCGGTGAAGGTCGACCGGCCCTGGCGGGCTGCATGTTCAGTGCCTTCCTGAGCGCTGGCCGAGGCAGCAACGGTCCCTGCTGGATTCGGGACTTCAGGAGCGGGCCGTCCCATGTGCCGGGGAACCCGAGGCTGGCGCGCTGGCTGTCGGGCAATGCATGCAGGACCGCACTGTAAAGGTCGTCGTGCCCATGCAGGCTTTTTCCATCGATGTCGAAAGCTGCATAGTCATAGCCTCGGCGGGTCAGCACCTTGTGTATCACAGCGTCATCGGGGCCAATGCTGTCGAGCAATCGTCCACCCTGCCAGCCTTCGCGCACCTCGATGCGCACCTGCGGCGACCAGCCGGGCAGGCGCTCCAGTGTATGCAGGATCAATATGTCGGTCTCGGGGTTACGCACCGACTCCAGGTACAGACCTTCGTACGCCCGTTGCAGGCGAACCTGCTGTTGATAGAGGCGTATTTCTTCTGACAGGCGCAAAGGTACCTTGCCTGTTTTCAGTTGCTGCAGTTCGTCTGCATTGGCGTGGGTCACCACTTCCTCGGCAATGCCGCTGGGGAGATTGGGGTACGCCCGGTTAATGACCTGAACAGTGTCCTGAGTATCGGCCATCAATGTCTGATAGCGGGTTTGGAATTGCGCGGCGCGAGTGCTGGCATCGGCCGTGGGCAGATCGGCCATCACCTGCTCATCGAGCGTGAAGCGGCGCAGGGTATCTTCCAGCAAGGCAGGTGGATGCAGGTTGTCGTTGAACATGCCGCGCATGACGGCTTCGGACGTGCCGCTGACCCACAGTATTCGCTGAGCGTTGGTGGCGGAGATCGTGGCGCCGCGTTGGCCCAGGCGTCGGATCAGGGTGTGCCCTTGCCATTCGAGCGGTTTGTCCAGTTCATGTAGCCAAGTACCTGCACCGTTGTGTCGCACGAGCGGCGAGTAGCGGTTGCTGGCGCTGGGATGTTCGAGCCTGAATTCGCTGTTCTGCGCCGTTTGGCTGACCGAGTAGACCTTGTCTTCGAGGGCCAGCCAGGTCTTGCCTTGGTAGTGATAGAGCCCGAGCTCATCTGGCACCAAGCCGGCAGGCAAGACAATGTCGTGGGCGAAAGGCGCAAGGTCGGGGTACCACAGGCGAGTCTCTCCGTAGGGCATTTCGACAGGCTTGAGTTCTTCGATGAACGAGGGCGTTTCCACAGGTATAGGTTCCACCGCGGGCCTGCCACCTATGTTGCCCGTAGCTCCCAGGGCGCCGATCAGTGCCATGTTTTCGGCGACGTCCATCATGTAGCTCAGGGCCTGCTCGCGGTCGTCGTTGGCCCAGCTTTCCAGGCCATCGAAAATTTCGAAGCCAAGCTGCAAGACGGTGACGCCCATCATGACTGCACCCAGACCGGGTACGAAGAATGCGCCGACATTGAGCGCGTCGAACGCTAGCTGGATGAAATAAGCTTTGCGCTTCTGGGCGGTCATTTCGTCTTCGAGCGCCGTGGGGACGGCATGAAATGCTGCGTCATCCTTCAGGCCGGCCATTTTCTGGCGGACCATCTCATCGAGCAATGGCTGGTCGAAGTAGTGGATGCCCACTCGAAGCTCTGCAGTCGGATCAGGCACCGCCTCGAATTCACCCTTTTCCCGGTTCAGCTTGATGGGTAACAACCGGTCCTGGAGTTTTCTCGTCAACTCGTCCACGTACCGTGCCGGTATCAAACGCTTGAGCCGGGACCATTCGTACGTCAGAAATTGCTGTGGCAGGTCCGCCAGCAACGCTTTTATCGAGGAATACTGTTTCAAGGGCGTTGGAGCACCGGGCAGATAACTCACCACCACGTCTCTGTAGGGGGGGACGCCGATGATCAACGCGCCATTGAGCTGGCGCTCCCACAGAGTCATGAAATTGCAGTGCAGGGGCTCTCCCTGGTACAGGACATGGTTGCTGACCGATAACACCAGCAAGGCGTCGTACATGGCCTTGCTGATGTGATCTTGCAGGAAAGCCAAATGGACATGCACACGAAACGCAGACTGTATGGCGTTTTTCAGCAAGTCTTGTGCACTTTGCGTATAGGCTGCATCGATCAACTTCTGGTACTCGCCGCCGATGTCCAGTTGACGAGACAAGTCTGCAAATTGATCGGGAGCGATGGGCACCGGCTTGCCGGTTGCGCAAGTGAAGACAAACGCGTCGTCGTCGAGGACGACAGCCTTCATCGAGTCGCGGTCCATCCCCCCAGGTTGCGCTTCCGCTTTCTCGAAGTTCTGCATGGCGCTGCGCAGCAGTGATTGAGTGGCCATTTTCAGTGCGCGTTGGCCGTCAACGATCGGGTCCCCGTCCAGGCTTTGTTTGTACTCGACCGCCTTGCTGGCATTGAGCAGGTAGGTCTTGGACACGTCCAGATCCAGGCCGAAGCGTTGCTTGACTGCCGGGGTCAGGGTTTGTTGAGCGAACGCCTCCAGTTTTGGCAAGGGCTTGAGCAACTGCGCCAGCTTCGCTTGGTATTCCCGGTGCAAGGCATAGTCATTGGCCAATGCACGCGCTGTCTGCGGATTTTGCGGCCAGGCCTGAATGAACCAGGCCGGTGGCGACATGATGGCGGCCCGCATGCGTTGATGGATGGCAGGCTCCGCCGTCGAAACCCACGTAGGCAGCTTGCGGGCGACAACTTGCTGATGAGCCGGGATGGCCTGCGTGGCTGTGTCATGTTCAGTGGTGATGGATGAAGCGGTCATCGTCGAGACCTCATTGAGAGAAGCCTTCGATGCTAGTGACTACCAACCTGTGAAAATCCATACAAGAATATGTGCGGGCCAGCTCGCGGGCCCACGTCAGTCTCCTGGGCAGTGGCGAACAGGGATGACGCTAGCGCTTGAAATGGTAGCGCTGCAGGTCCTGTGCCAGGATCAGATTCCCGCTGTAATAGGCGGTCGCTTCATCCCGCACGTCATCGATGCATGGGCTGCGCCGAGGGTCGGGCTGGTAGCGGGCACTGAAGTGGGTCAGCACCAGGTTGCGCACGCCGGCCGTTTCGGCGAACCGCGCCACCGCAGCCGCGCTGCTGTGGCCAAAGGAGATGCCGGTACGCTCGATGACTGCTTGGGTGAAGGTCGCTTCATGCACCAGCACATCTGCGTCCCTGGCCACCTCGGCCAACAGTTCGGGGTTGTCGTTGTCGCCGCAGACGATCACCCGCCGCGCCGGGCGCGACGCCCGGAGGTAATCGTGCCCATGCAGAACACGCCCGGCATGTTCTACCGTCTCACCCTTGGCCAGGGCCCCCCACAGCGGTCCGCGCGGGATCCCTTCGGCATCCAGGCGTTGCACATCCAGTCGCGGCTCGGGGTTGATTTCAGTGAACACGAAACCGACGCTCGGCACCCGGTGCGACAGCGCCACGGTGTCGACCATGACCGTGTCGCTGCGCCACCCTTCGAGGGTTTCCACGGCCAGCAGGCGCAGCTCGAAAGACAGGTAGGTGTCACTGGCTGCCAGGCTCAGGCGTACCCAGTCATGCAGCGCGGCGGGCAGGATCAGGTCCAGCGGTTGCGTGCGCCCGCTCATGCTGGCACTGGCCAGCAGCCCTGGAAGACCAAAACAGTGGTCGCCGTGCACATGGGTGATGAAGATGGCGCGCAGGTCGCGCACCGAAAGCGAGGTGTGCAGCAGCTGGTGCTGGGTGCCCTCGCCGCAGTCCACTAGGTACCAGTGGCCGCCACTGGCTTCGATCACGGCGGTGGCGCTGACGTTGCGCGCCTTGGTGGGCACCCCGGCCGAGGTGCCGAGAAACTGCAGGTCCAATGCCTGGGCTCCGGAAGTTGCGGGCCTACACAGTAGCCCGGTTGTCAGGGCGTGGCGAGGTCATCCTGGCGCCAGATCAGCTTGCTGGTGTCATAGCCCTGCTTTTGCGCGAGGGTCAGCAACTGCTCGCGGGTCTGGTCGGTGATCGCCGGCGTGCGCGACAACAGCCACAGGTACTCGCGGTTCGGGTGGCCGACCAGCGCCACGCGGTAATCCTTGTCATGGTAGAGCACCCAGTATTCGCCCTTGGTCATCCCGGGCGCCAGGCGGCTGAACCAGTTGTCGAACTGTACCCAGAGCTTGTCGGTCCTGCCCGGCTGCTGGGCTTCGGCGATGCCCTGGGCCTGGTTCCACTGGCCGTCCTTTTCCTTGCAGCGGTTGTTCACGTCGATGCGGCCATCTTCGCGCAATCCGTAGTGTGCCTCGGACTGCACGCAATTGCGCTGGAAGAACATCGGCAGGCGCGCCAGCTCGTACCAGGTGCCCTGGTAGCGTTGCAGGTCGACCTGCTGGGTGGTGGGGGGCGAGCGATGTTCGTCGCTCGAACCGACGCAGCCAGCAACGGCCAGCGTCATGCAGGAAAGGATCAACGCGGTGCGCATCGCCATGGCGAACCTCCTGGAGGCGGATGGGGCTTACCTGTGTTTCGATGCGCGCACGCTGCAAAAGTTGTATGGAATCACGCCTCTTCAGGCGGCAGGTCGAACGAGCCGGTCTGCACCTCGCCCGCGCGCACGTAACGGGCAATCACCACGCCCTTGGGCGACACCTGCGAGTGCTGCAGGGTGAAGGCTGCGGCGGCGGCATCGCTACCGAACAGGCGTTTGCCGTGGCCGAGCAACACGGGGTGGATCAGCAATTGCAGTTCATCCACCAGGCCGGCTGCCAGCAGTTGCTGGACCAGTTCGGCACTGCCCTGGGTCAGCAGCGCCGCGCCGTCCTGCTGCTTGAGCCTGCGCACGGCAGCGGTCACGTCCGTGCCCAAGGCATGGCTGTTGTGCCAGTCGAGTGTGTCGGGCGAATGGGTGGCGACATGCTTGGCCACGCGGTTGAACAGGTCGGCGATGGAGAAGTCTTCCGAGTTGCCTTTCACCTTCGGCCAGTAGCCGGCGAAGATGTCGTAGGTGCGCCGGCCCAGCAGCAGCTCGAAGGGTTGGCTGAACAGCGCCTGCATGGCCTGGCCGAAGACTTCTTCGGCATAAGGCACGATCCAGCCACCGTAGGCAAAGCCGCCGCGGGTGTCTTCCTGTGGGCCGCCGGGGGCTTGCATGACGCCGTCGAGGCTGATGAAGGCGGCAACGATGAGCTTGCGCATGGTGGGTTCTCCAGGGATGGCCTGCGGTGTACAGGCCCTGTCCCTGGTCGAACGGCGCGGCGGCGTTTCGACAACGCCGACGCATTTACAGCCAGTAGGTCACCGCCCACCATCCCAGCCCACCCATGACCACGGTGTAGGGCAAGGCCATCCACACCATCCGCCCATACGACAGGCGGATCAGCGGCGCGATCGCCGAGGTCAGCAGGAACAGGAACGCAGCCTGGCCATTGGGCGTGGCCACGCTGGGCAGGTTGGTGCCGGTATTGATCGCCACCGCCAGCGTCTCGAAGTGCTCGCGGCTCATGCCGCCATTGAGGAATGCCTGCTTCACCTCGGTGATGTAGATGGTGGCCACGAACACGTTGTCACTGATCGCCGACAGCAGGCCGTTGGCCAGGTACAGCATGCCTGGCTGCTGTTCGGCAGGCAGCGCCAGCACCCAGGCGATCAGCGGGCTGAACAGCTGCTGCTGGTGGATCACCGCGACCACCGCGAAGAACACCACCAACAGCGCGGTGAACGGCATGGCATCCTGGAACGCGCGGCCCAGGCGATGCTCATCGGTGATGCCGGTGAAGGCGGTGATGAGCACGATCACCAGCAGGCCGATCAGGCCGACCTCGGCGATGTGCAGGCCCAGGCAGACGATCAGGATCAGCGCGGCGATGCCTTGTACCCACAGGGCGACGCGCTGCGCCTGAGTGCGCGCGGCATCGTCCTCGGCGGCGTAGGTGGCCAGCACCTGGCGCACGCGGTCCGGCATCAGCGTGCCGTAGCCGAACAGGCGCAGTTTCTCCAGCAGCACGCAGGTCACAAGGCCCGCGCCGAGCACGGGCAGCGAGACCGGTGCAACCTGCTGGAAGAAGTCGGCGAAGTGCCAACCCATTTCGTGGCCGATCAGCAGGTTCTGCGGCTCGCCCACCAAGGTGCACACGCCGCCCAGGGCGGTACCGACCGCGCCGTGCATCAGCAGGCTGCGCAGGAACGCGCGGAACTGGTCGAGGTCTTCACGGTGCAGTTGTTCGATCTGCTGGTCGCTGTCCAGCGCGCTTTCCTCGCGCGGGTTGGCATTGGAGGCGACGCGGTGGTAGACCGCGTAGAAGCCCACGGCGGCGCTGATGATCACGGCGGTCACGGTCAAGGCGTCGAGGAACGCCGAGAGAAAGGCCGACAGCACACAGAACAGCAGTGCCAGCAGCGCCTTCGAGCGCACCCCGAGCAGAATCCGCGAGAACAGGAACAGCAGCAGCTCCTTCATGAAGTGAATGCCCGCCACCATGAACATCAGCAGCAGGATCACCGGGAAGTTGTGCAGCAGCTCGTCGTACAGGGCCTGGGGCGTGGTCATCTTCAGCAGCAACGCCTCGACCAGCAACAGGCCGCCCGGCATCAGCGGGTAGCATTTGAGGGCCATGCCCAAGGTGAAGATGAACTCGATCACCAGTGCCCAGCCCGCGGCCACCGGGCCCACGCTGACCAGCAGCAACGGGTTGAGGATGAGAAACAGGCAGATGACCGCCTTGTACCAAAGCGGCGACTGGCCGAGAAAACTGTTGGCCAGGGCGCCGGTCAGGGAGCGTGACATGTAATTTGTATCCTTATGATTCGGCGAGCGCGCAAGGTGCCTGATCAGCGCCTTGCAGGCAAGGCAAACAGTCCCGTTTTTGGCACAAGTGCGGCCATCGGGCTGAGTTACCATCCAGCGCTCAATACCCTTTTTGCCACAGGAGTGCCGCCCGTGACCGAGTACAGCGCATTCAAGGTCGAACTGACCGACAATATCGCCCATGTGCAGATCAACCGCCCGGAAAAGATCAACGCGATGAACGCCGCGTTCTGGGAGGAAATCGTCACCATCTTCCAGTGGATCGACGACACCGATGCCGTGCGCGCCGTGGTCATCAGTGGCGCGGGCAAGCACTTCTCTGCCGGTATCGACCTGATGATGCTGGCCTCGCTGGCCGGCCAGATGGGCAAGGACGTGGGCCGCAATGCGCGCCTGCTGCGGCGCACCATCCTGCGCATGCAGGCGTCTTTCAATGCCGTGGACAATTGCCGCAAGCCGGTGCTGGCGGCGATCCAGGGGTATTGCATCGGCGGTGCCATCGACCTGATCTCGGCCTGTGACATGCGTTACTGCAGCCGCGACGCGCAATTCTCGATCAAGGAAATCGACATGGGCATGGCCGCCGATGTCGGCACCCTGCAACGTTTGCCACGTATCATCGGCGACGGCATCATGCGCGAGCTGGCCTTCACCGGGCGTAACGTCGAGGCCGACGAGGCGTTGCGCATCGGCCTGGTCAACCGGGTCTATGATGATCAGGCCGCCTTGCTCGACGCGGTCTTTGCCATTGCCCGCGAGATTGCCGCAAAATCGCCGATCGCCGTGGCGGGCACCAAGCAGATGCTCGACTACATGCGTGACCACAGCATCGATGATGGCCTGGACTACATCGCCACCTGGAACGCCGCGATGCTGCAGTCCGAAGACCTGCGCGTGGCCGTGGCGGCGCACATGAGCAAACAGAAACCGACGTTCGCCGACTGACTGGGCCGGGGGACGCGCAGTCAAGGAACCCCGACATGTCAGCACGCTGGACTACCGCAGTACTCGACCCGCAGATCACCGGGGGCTGGGCCGTCGCCCGCAGCCCGGAAGGGTTTTTGGTGGACGCCAACGGCGCGCTGTTCTCCCGCGACTGGCTCAAGCGCCAGGACCTGGACCTGTTGTGCGAGCACGGCATCGGCCACTTCGACGGCGAGCCGGTGTTCCTGCTCGAACTGCGCAGCGCCAGCGAGCTGCCGGGTTGCAACTGGCGCGGCCTGCGTGCCTTCATGCTCGAAGGCGACTTCGACACCTTCAAAGTGCTCGGCTACGCCGCGCAGATCGGCACCTGGGCCCGCGAGCACCGTTTCTGCGGGAGCTGCGGCCAGCCGATGACGCAGATCCACTGGGAGCGGGCCATGTACTGCCAGCCCTGCGACCTGCGCAGCTACCCCCGCATTTCACCGAGCATGATCGTGCTGATTACCCGCGGCGACGAGATCCTGCTGGCCCGTTCGCCGCGCTTCGTCACCGGCGTCTACAGCACCCTGGCCGGCTTTGCCGAACCTGGCGAGTCGGCCGAGGACTGCCTGGTGCGCGAGGTGCGCGAAGAGGTGGCGATCGAAGTGCGCAACATCCAGTACGTGGGCAGCCAGTGCTGGCCGTTCCCGCACTCGATGATGCTGGGCTTCCATGCCGAATACGCCGGTGGCGAGATCGTCATGCAGCCGGACGAGATCGAGGACGCCAAGTGGTTCAGCGTCCACGACCTGCCGCCGCTGCCGGCGGGGCGCTCCATTGCCCGCTACCTGATCGACCTTTATGTGGCCCGCCGCCTAGGCCTGCCCGAACCAGTGCTGCCAAACTAGACGCACGGTCAACGCCAGCACCACGGTGATGAACACCGGGCGGATGAACTTGCTGCCGCCACTGATCGCCGTGCGTGCGCCGAAGAAGGCGCCGACCATCACCGACAGGCCCATGCACAGGCCGACGATGTAATCCACCTGCCCGGAAATGATGAACACCGTCAGCGCCGCAATGTTGCTGACGAAGTTCATGCTGCGCGCCACACCGCTGGCGCGGACCAGGTCGATGGGGTAGAGCAGCAGCGTGCTCACGGTCCAGAACGCGCCGGTGCCGGGGCCGGCCACGCCGTCGTAGAAGCCCAGGCTGAAGCCCTGGGGGAACTGCCATTTCTTCTTGATCGGTGCGTCGGCATCCAGCGGCGCCTTGGGCGTGCCGCCGAACAGCAGGTAGAGGCCGCAGGCGAAGACCACCACCGGCAGCATCTTGTTCAGCCACTCGGCCGGCAGGTAGTGGGCGATCGTGGCGCCGAGCAGCGCGCCGAGCAGGGTGGCGAGCAACGCCGGACGCCACTGCGCCGGGTGGAACAGCTTGCGCTTGTAGTAGGTGAAGCCGGCGGTGGCCGAGCCGAACGTCGAGCTGAGCTTGTTGGTGCCCAGCACCAGGTGCGGTGGCATGCCGGCGGTGAGCAGCGCCGGGGTCGTGAGCAGGCCACCTCCGCCTGCGATGGCATCGATGAAACCGGCGACGAAGGCGACCAGGGCGAGGATCAGCAGGGTGAGGGGTTCAACGGTGAGTTCGAAGGGCATTGGGTTCTGGCAGGCTGGGAGGCAGGGGTGCGGCAAACTGCCGCGCTGTGAAGTTGGGCATGGTAATCCTGGGCGCACTCTGTTGCCAGCACCGGCCCTATCGCCGGCAAGCCGGCTCCCACAGGGAACCCACTGTTCTCGGGTCCGGTGGGGTTCCTGTGGGAGCCGGCTTGCCGGCGATAGGGCCGGTATGAACAACCTTCAACTACGGATAAACGCCAGCAAATCCGCATTGATCACATCGGCATGGGTAGTCGGCATGCCATGCGGGAAGCCCTTGTAGGTCTTCAGCGTGCCATTGGGCAGCAGCTTGGCCGACAACGGTCCGGAGTTCTCATAGGGCACGATCTGGTCATCATCGCCATGCATCACCAGCACCGGCTGCTGGATGCGCTTGAGGTCTTCGGTGAAATCGGTCTGGGAAAACGCCACGATCCCGTCGTAATGGGCCTTGGCACTGCCGATCATGCCCTGCCGCCACCAGTTGCCGATGATGCCTTCGGACGCTTCGACACCCGGCCGGTTGTAGCCATAGAACGGCCCGGCCGGGACATCGCGGTAGAACTGCGCACGGTTGCTGGCCACCTGGGCCTGGAAACCGTCGAACACCGACTTGGGCAGGCCGCCGGGGTTGCCTGGGGTCTGCACCATCAGCGGGGGCACTGCAGCGATCAGTACCGCCTTGGCCACTTTGTCGCCAGGGTAGCGGGCCATGTAGCGCACCACTTCGCCGCCGCCGGTGGAGTGGCCGACATGCACCGCGCCCTGTGTTCCCAGGTGCTCGACCACGGCGGCGACGTCGTCGGCATAGTGGTCCATGTCGTGGCCGTCCCACACCTGGCTGGAGCGCCCATGGCCACGGCGATCATGGGCGACGACCCGGAAGCCCTGGCCCAGGAAGAACAGCATCTGCGCATCCCAGTCGTCGGCACTCAGCGGCCAGCCGTGGTGGAAGTGGATGACCTGCGCATCGCGCGGGCCCCAGTCCTTGTAGAAGATCTGAACGCCATCCTTCGTTGTTACGTAGCTCATGGTCGCGTCTCCTCTGTGTAGGGGGATTGCCAAGTGAGCTATTGAGAATAGGAGAGATTCGTGGGTTGTCAGTACTGGCCTCATCGCGGATAAATCCGCTCCTACAGGTACCCCACTTTTCTCAGGTGCAGTGGAGCACCTGTGGGAGCCGGCTTGCCGGCGATGAGGCCGGCACAGGCACACGCGTCTTCAGACCCGATCGCGCATCCGATACCAGGCCTTGGCCGCGGCCTCCAGTGGTGCGGCCAGCAAATCACCACCGGGGAATCGCCCGTTGTCGATGCCCTGGTACAAACTCAACAGCTCGTCGTCACCCAGAATCGCATCGCTGACCGCCCGCGCCGCCGCCAGGGTCGGCAGCACGCCATGCCCGGAAAAGCCTTGCAGCCAGTACCGCTGGCCCTGGCGGCCAACGTCCGGGGTGCGCTGGAAGCTGCAGTCGAGGTGCCCGCCCCAGGCATAATCGATGGCCACGCCGGCCAGTTGCGGGAATACCCGTTCCAGGTAGGGGCGGGTGGCGCTGGCGACATCCTTGGGGATGCCGCCCAGGTAGGTGCAGCCACCGCCAAACAGCAGGCGGTGGTCGGGGGTGAGGCGGAAGTAGTCGGGCACGAACTGGTTGTCGATCACGCAGCTGTTGCGCGGCAGCAGCGAGCGCGCGACATCCGCCTCCAGCGGCGCGGTGGCCACCTGGTACGAGCCGACCGGCAACAGCCGGCGCGACAGGCTGCGGTCGAGGCGGTCGATGTAGGCATTGCAGGCCAGCACCAGCACCTCGCAGCGCACTTCGCCCTGGGCGGTGCGGGCGATATGACCGCTGGCTGTCTGCTGCAGCTCGAGCACCTGGCTCTGCTCGAAGATCTGCCCGCCGTGGGCCTCGATGGTAGTGGCCAGGCCTTGGGCCAGCTTCAGCGGGTTGAGGTGTGCGCCCTTGGCGTCGTACAGCGCGGCCTGGTAGCGCGGGCTGTCGATCCACTGCCCCAGCTCGTCGCGGCCGATCAGGTGCAGGGCGTCATAGCCCCATTTGTGCTCGGCTTCGTGCAAGGCTTCTTCCAGCAGTTTCACCCGACGCGGCAGCACCGCCGTCCACAGGCTGCCCAGGCGGTAGTCGATATCGAAGCCATGGCGCAGGGGCAATTCGCGCAGCTCGTCGGCCGCCCAGCACATGCTCTGCCACAGGCGCCGGGTGCGTTCCACGCCCAGGGCCTTTTCCAGGGGCGGCATGTCGCATGACCAGCCCAGCAGGGCCTGGCCACCGTTGCGTCCGGATGCAGCCCAGGCCACGCGGCTGGCTTCCAGCAAGGTCACACGTTTACCGGCCAGGGCCAGGCGCAGGGCGGTGTGCAGGCCGCTGAAGCCGGCACCGACGATCAGTACATCGGTGTCGTGCGAAGCTTGCAGGGTAGGGCGCAGAGGGATGCTGGCGGGGTAGGTCTGGGCGTAGTAGCTGGCGACGTGCTGGGCGGATTGCTTGAACATGCCGGGGCCTCGTGAAAATTATTGTGATTATTTTCATGAAAACTTAGCAGGAAAATTTCACGGCGCCAATTTGTTCGTTGTTTCGGGTGATAGATGGGTAGGTCTGCACTGGCCTCATCGCCGGCAAGCCGGCTCCCACAGGTAGCCCACTGTTCTCAGGTCCAGTGGGGCTACCGGTGGGAGCCGGCTTGCCGGCGATGAGGGCAGCACAGACAGCCCATCAACTGGAGGCCTTGCGTCGTGGCTGTCTCGGCTTGCCGCCAGCCGCTTTGGCCCCGCTGCCGTCAGCCTTGCCTTTGCCTCCGGTACGACGCTTTTTCTTCCACGGCGCCGTCTTGCCCACCGCCGGCCCGCTGATGCTCATGCGCATGCCCCGGCAGCGCTCCACCAGCTTGCCCATCCACGCCGACTGCCGGGCGACGAATTCTTCCAGGCTCATTTCCCCGCTTTGCACCATGTCCAGCGCCTGCTCCCAGATGGCGGTGGTACCGGGGTCGGCGATGGCGCGGGGCACGGCGTCGATCAGGCTGAACGCGGCCGGGGTGGCGGCCAGGGCCTTGCCGTTCTTCACCAAATAGCCCCGGTCGAGCAGGCCCTGGATGATGCTGGCGCGGGTAGCCTCGGTGCCGATACCGGTGGTTTCCTTGAGCTTCTGCTTGAGGCGCGGGTCGTCCACCAGCTTGGCCACGTTCTTCATGGCCTTGATCAGGTCGCCTTCGGTGAATGGCTTGGGGGGCTGGGTCCACAGGTCTTTCAGTTGCAGGTTTTGCACCGCGCAGTCCTGGCCCTCGCGCAAGGGGGGCAGCACCTGGGCCGGCGGCGCCTCACGGCCTTTGGCCGGGGTCAGTGCCTCGGGCAAGGCGCGGCGCCAGCCTGGCTCGACGATCTGCTTGCCCACGGCGCGCAGGGCGTGGCCGGCGCAGTCGAACTCGGCCTGGGTGCGGTCGTATTCATGGTTGGGCAGAAACTGCGCCAGGTAACGCGCGCGGATCAGGGTGTACACGGCCTTGTGCTTGGCCGGCAGGCGCGAGGGGGCGCTGGCTGCGGCAGTGGGAATGATGCCGTGGTGGGCGCTGACCTTGGCATCGTTCCAGGCCCGCGAGCGGCGCTGGGGTTCAAGGTGTGCTTGCAGCGGCGCGAGGCTGGCGTCGGCGCGCTGCAGTGCCGCGAGAATCCCCGGCGCTTCGCTGTGCTGGCTGACCGGCAGGTAACCGCAGTCGCTGCGCGGGTAGGTGATCAGCTTGTGGGTCTCGTAAAGGGACTGAGCGATGTCGAGGGTTTCCTGGGCGCCGAGGCCGAATTTCTTCGAGCACAGCTCCTGCAGGGTGCCAAGGTCGAAGGGCAGCGGCGCGGCCTCGCGCACGCGTTCGGTGACAATCTTGAGCACCCGCGCCGTACCGGCGTTGCCAATGGCGCTGGCGGCCTCTTGCGCCAGTGCCTGGTTGAGGCAGCGGCCTTGATCGTCGCAGGCGTCTTCTGGTGCGCGCCATTGGGCGTTGAAAACCTGGCCGGCCTGTTCCAGCTGCACATCGATGGCCCAGAACGGCACGGGCACGAAATCGGCGATGCTGCGGTCACGGTCTACCACCAGGCGTAGGGTCGGGGTTTGCACCCGTCCCACCGGCAGCACGCCCTGGTAGCCGGACTGGCGGCCAAGCAGGGTGAACAGCCGGCTCATGTTCATGCCGATCAGCCAATCGGCGCGCGAGCGGCCCAGTGCCGAGTGATACAGATTGAAGGTTTCCTGACCGGGCAGCAGGCGTGCCAGGGCCTTGCGGATGGACGCGTCGTCCAGAGCCGACAGCCACAGGCGCTGGATCGGGCCGCGGTAGCGACAGTGCTCGACCAGCTCGCGGGCGATCATCTCGCCCTCGCGGTCGGCGTCGGTGGCGATCACCAGCTCGCGTGCCTCCCCGAGCAGGCGCTTGACGGCCTTGAACTGGCTGGCGGTCTTGGGCTTCACCTGCATCTTCCACTTTTCCGGGATGATCGGCAGGTCGGCCAGGTTCCAGCGCTTGTAGCGTTCGTCGTAGCTGTCGGGTGGGGCGGTTTCGAGCAGGTGGCCGATGCACCAGGTCACGCAGACGTCGGTGCCTTGCCAGCAGCCGTCGCCCTTGCGCTGGGCGCCGAGGACTTTGGCGATGTCTTTTGCCTGGGAAGGTTTTTCGCAGAGGAACAGGCGCATGGCCGCAAATGCTTCATCGGGAATGATGGGCACTAGGATGCGCAAGCAAGGGCGCAGAGGCAAGTTTTATCTGGATGGATGTACAGGTTTTTGCGGCTCTGGATGTGTTGTCGGCACTGGCCTCATCGCCGGCAAGCCGGCTCCCACAAGGTAGTCACTGTTCTTGAAGAGAGTGAAATACCTGTGGGAGCGGGCTTGTCCCGCGAAGGGGCCGGCGAGGTGTATCAGGCGAACTCGCAGGAGTCGCGCACCATGTCCACGTGCGGGATGCCGGCTTCCAGGAACTCTTCGCTGACTACGCGAAAGCCAAGGCGCTCGTAGAACGGCGTGGCATGTACCTGGGCGCTGAGCATCTGCTGCTTGAGGTCACGGTTCTGCGCCTCGACGATGACCGCATTGACCAGTGCATCGCCAACCTTCAGCCCGCGCCAGTCCTTGAGCACCGAGATACGCCCGATGGTGCCGTCCGCCAGCAGGCGCGCGGTGCCGATCGGGTAATCACCTTCCAGGGCCAGGAAGTGCAGGGCCTCCTGGTCTTCCGAGTCGAATTCGAGCTCCGGCGGAATGTGCTGTTCGGCGACGAAAACGGCCTCGCGGATGCGGCGGATGTCGGCGTTGTCTTTCTGCCAGTCGGCGAGGCGCACACGAATCTTATTCATTGGCGAATCCCAGGCTCCCTTGGTTGATCAGTTGCTGTACCAGCATAAGGCCATCTTCATCCTGCAGCCATTCGCCGAGGTTGTCGATGTGCAAGGCGTCGGCGGCGCAGACCAGCTTCAGCAGTTCGCGCAGCTTGGCCGGCAGCGGGCAGCTGCGACCGCTGGCGAACAGCATCAGGTCGTCGTTGAGCTCGGACCAGGCCATGCGCGCGCTTGGGTTGCGAATCAGGATCGCGCCATCTTCGAGGGCTTCGATCAGCTCTTCCTCGCTCAGCTCTTCACCGACGACCTGCTCCGGGTAACGCGGCTCGGTCATGAACTGGCCGAACCAGGTCAACAGCAGGTCCTTGTCGCCCATGTGCTTGTCGAGCAGCGCCTTGAGGCGGTCGAGGGCATCGTGCTGGATCTGGTGCGGATCGCTGACAGGCTCGGCGTCGGCGTCGCTGTAGCGCTCTTCGTCCGGCAGGAACTGGCCGAGGAAGTCGGTGAAGTGGGTCAGCACTTCGGCCGCGCTCGGCGCGCGGAAGCCGACCGAGTAGGTCAGGCAGTCGTCGACGGCCACGCCGTAGTGGGCCAGGCGCGGTGGCAGGTAGAGCATGTCGCCAGGCTCCAGGGTCCACTCGCCGCTCTGTTCGAATTCGGCGAGGATGCGCAGGTCGGCGTGGGGCAGCAGCGGGCTGTCGCTGTTGCACATCTGGCCGATCTTCCAGTTGCGCTTGCCGTGGCCTTGCAGCAGGAACACGTCGTAGTTGTCGAAGTGCGGGCCGACGCTACCACCTGGGGTGGCGAAACTGATCATCACGTCGTCGATGCGCCAGCTCGGCAGGAAGCGGAACTGCTCCAGCAGCTCGGCCACTTCCGGCACGAACTGGTCAACGGCCTGGACGAGCAGGGTCCAGTCCTGTTCCGGCAGCTCGGCGAAGGTGTCTTCGTTGAACGGGCCACGGCGCAGTTCCCACGGGTGGGCGCCGTGCTCGAGCACGATGCGCGACTCGACTTCCTCTTCCAGGGCCAGGCCGGCCAGTTCGTCGGGGTCGATCGGGCTTTCGAAGTCCGGGAAGGCCTGGCGCACCAGCAGCGGCTTCTTCTGCCAGTAGTCGCGCATGAATTCGCGGGCCGAGATGCCGCCGAGCAGCTGAAGTGGAGTATCAGGATTCATGTTCAACCTATTGAAAAAACGTAATTTTCGTCCGGGAATAAAAACGCCCGGCGAGGCCGGGCGTTGAACGCGACGGTCCGCTTAGATGCGTTTGGCCTGTGCTGCCGCGTTGCCGATGTAGCTGGCAGGGGTCAGCAGCTTGAGTTCGGCCTTGGCTTCGGCTGGCATGTCCAGGCCGTCGATGAAGGTCAGCAGCGCTTCAGGGGTGATGCCCTTGCCACGGGTCAGCTCCTTGAGCTTCTCGTAGGGGTTCTCGATGTTGAAGCGGCGCATCACGGTCTGGATCGGCTCGGCCAGTACTTCCCAGCAGGCGTCCAGGTCGGCGGCGATACGTGCGGTGTTGACTTCCAGCTTGCCGATGCCTTTGAGGCTGGCTTCGTAGGCGATGACGCTGTGGGCGAAGCCCACGCCCAGGTTGCGCAGCACGGTGGAGTCGGTCAGGTCACGCTGCCAGCGCGAGATCGGCAGCTTGCTGGCCAGGTGCTGGAGCAGCGCGTTGGCGATACCCAGGTTGCCTTCGGAGTTCTCGAAGTCGATCGGGTTGACCTTGTGCGGCATGGTCGACGAGCCGATTTCGCCCGCGACGGTCTTCTGCTTGAAGTAGCCCAGCGAGATGTAGCCCCAGACGTCGCGGTCGAAGTCGATGAGGATGGTGTTGAAGCGGGCGACGGCGTCGAACAGCTCGGCGATGTAGTCGTGCGGTTCGATCTGGGTGGTGTAGGGGTTGAACACCAGGCCCAGCTCGTCTTCGATGAAGGCGCGGGCGTTGGCTTCCCAGTCGATCTGCGAGTAGGCCGACAGGTGGGCGTTGTAGTTGCCCACGGCGCCGTTGATCTTGCCCAGCAGCGGCACGGCGGCAACCTGGGCGATCTGACGCTCCAGGCGGTACACGACGTTGGCCAGTTCTTTGCCCAGGGTGGTCGGCGAAGCCGGCTGGCCGTGGGTGCGCGACAGCATCGGCACGTCGGCGTGGGCGTGGGCCAGGGCGCGGATGGACTCGGCGATCTGGCGCATCAGCGGCAGCAGAACGTCGTCACGACCCGCGCGCAGCATCAGGGCGTGGGACAGGTTGTTGATGTCCTCGCTGGTGCAGGCGAAGTGGATGAACTCGCTGACCTTGGCCAGCTCAGGCAGCTGGGCGGCCTGCTCCTTGAGGAGGTATTCGATCGCCTTGACGTCGTGGTTGGTGGTGCGCTCGATTTCCTTGACGCGTTCGGCGTGCTCGAGCTTGAAGTCGGTGGCCAGGCTGTCCAGCAGGGCGTTGGCTTCGGCGGAGAACGCCGGCACTTCGCCGATCTGTGGGTGAGCGGCCAGGCGCTGCAGCCAGCGCACTTCGACCAGGGCGCGGAAACGGATCAGGCCGAATTCGCTGAAGATGGGGCGCAAGGCCTGGGTTTTGCCGGCGTAACGGCCGTC
>Ga0160465_100361_pt1 | contig 25777 bp, 18 predicted proteins | sample HID1971K_E11MG_FD_108209 | JGI IMG/M metagenome (GOLD analysis project Ga0160465, IMG submission 108209) | Enriched millipede-associated microbial communities from UW Madison campus, WI, USA - HID1971K_E11 MG | ecosystem: Host-associated > Arthropoda: Insects > Digestive system > Unclassified ...
GTGTGTTCCTGGCAAGAAATTGCGTTTGAGACATAGAGCTCGCAGAGGAAATTTTTATTTATTGTTGCCTGCTAGTAGCGGGAAGGTGATTCGTGTTGCCTAGTAATTTATAGAGGAAATATAGGATTAAAATAAAAAAGGATGACCCAAATAATTGTATCATCCCTTATTAAAATTAGATTTTAGTGATTATTTTTCAATCAACTTATTTTTAATTCCTTCTGCCAGATTCTTTACTTTTAAATAGCCGGTAAGTGAGCTATTCTTTTTATCGAATTTAATTTCCAACCATCCTTTTTTAGCTTTTAAATTAAATTTTTCGCCATTACTTAAATTTACTAATAGATCTATATTTTGATCTAATGTCAAATCATTATTTAAAACACTATCTATATGAGTTTTAACTTTATCCGTTTTATTTGCCGGATAATTAGCTTCAAACTTAAATCCCGAATTTGTATCCGCTGTAGAAATAGAAAGATTATTATCGTTAGAACCAAAATTACAGCCAAAACCGAATAAGATTAAGGAAAATAAAATGATGTATTTTAAATTTTTCATGTTTTATTTTAATTAAATATAATGAAAACCCCAAACAAATAGCGAAGTATTGAATATTAGCCACAGAATCACGGATTAACACAGAATTAGAATTCAGTTTCTGTGCTTCCGTGGCAAAAATCTATATGTAATTGACAGATTAAAATTAATTTCCCCCAGCCCTGTTCTTAATATCATCGGTAGCCGTATTCCTGGATCTCGCCGATTTAACATTCTGATTGCCAAAAGCATAACTGATGTTAAACGTAGCTCTTCTGCTGATGTAGTTGTTTTGAACCAATAAATTCACATTTTGATAGGCTAAAGTACCTTTCCAATAATTTGTTGCGAAAATATCATCAACACTTAAACGGAATTTTAATTTTTTATCCATAAAACTTTTCTGTAGCCCTGCATTTAAAGCGTATTGATAAATAATGGTTCGCTCTAAACCCCTAACCTTTGGCGAGTTTAGCCAAAAATTTGTTTCTATTGTCCAATTGTCAGGCAAGTTTATACTGCTTGATATATTAAAATTATAGGCGACTTTACTTAGCCTGAATGATGCACCTTCCAGATCACCATCGCTAAATTTATTGTAAAAAACATTAAAACTATTTTGCAAGGCCCACCATTTTGCAAGGCTTAAAGGGAAATAAATGCTGGCGTTATAGTTTTGACCCCTGCCGATGTTGCCCTGGCCAACGGTTATTATTCTTGTACTGTCATTTTGAGCTGTTTTGCTGTCTAAAATCAAATCTTTTGTGTTAGAGTAGCTAAGCGATACCGAAAAGGCACTTTTATAGCTATAACTCAGTTCTAAATTATCGGTAAACTGAGGTTTTAAGTACGGGTTACCTTGAGATATGGTATAGGGGTCCAAATAAAAATTAAATGGGTTTAATTGTTGGTAGTTTGGTCGATCAATCCGTCGGCCATAAGCGTATTTTAATGTATTGTTCTCATTAATTTTCTGACTGATAAATACTGTTGGAAACAAGGATAAATAATTTTGCTTTGCAACGGTATTGTTGGTCACAGAAGTACCTGTTGCATTGGTATTTTCGGCTCTTAAACCCAGTTGGATTTGCCATTTACCCCAATCTTTTGATACATTGGCGTAAGCGGCATTTACATTTTCTTTATAAATAAAATAATTGCTTTGGCCTACCAAATTTTGCCAGTTGTTATTTATAAATTGAGCGGATAAAAAATCGTTATCTGTTTTAACATAGCTGCTTTTTAAACCGCCTTCAAACTTCATGGTTTTTGATATTGGCCAGGTAAAATCGCCTTTTGTGGCATAAATGTTTATAGCTGTTTTACTGTTATTTTGTATTGTGGTATTGTTATACACTACACCCTGATTATCAAAGAAATTGGTATTGAAATTTTCTAACCCCTTATAGTTAAAGCCCGAATAATCCAGGTCAAAATTTAAGCTTGCCCCCTCCTTTTTAAAATCGTGTTTAAGATTAAAGTTTGCTGAATAATTTTTGTTGGGTGTATTAACATCTGAATTTAGAATTAACGAATTATTGCTTACAGTACCCGCTTGCTGTTCATTAATAAAAGTCCGGCTGTTGTTATCCAATACTCTTGTATTTGCACTTCCATCAAACATAAGCCCGATAGTTGTTTTATCACTCAAATAATAATCTGCTCCCAGTTTGCCTGCAATCCGCGATCCGGTGTATATTTTATTGAAATTTTGATTAAATGTGCTCAGCAACCCAGCTGAAGATGTGGCTCTATTGAGCAACAGATTAGAGTAATTATTATTTTTACCGGAATAGGCATTACCAAATATGTTCCATTTCCCGCTCCGGTGATTTAAGTTGAAGTTTAATTCAGTACCATAGATATTTTTTGGAGATCTGGCAGAAATTGCATTTCTATAGGTAGATGAAATGCTGTAATTGGTACCAAATAGGCTATTTTTCTTAAGCTTTATATTAATAATACCCGCATTGCCCGCAGCATCATACTTTGCGGATGGATTGGTAATAATTTCTATGGTAGCGATTTGGCTACTGCTTAAAGTGTTTAAATATGCGCTCAGATCTGCCCCCGATAAAAAATTATTTTTCCCATCAATCATCACCCTGATACCGCTTTTGTTGTTCAATAATATCTGATCATTTTGCCTGTCGACCTGCACACCGGGTGCTTTTTCCAATACCTCTAATGCAGTACTCCCGGTAGACACAATACTATTTTCTACATTCAGCACCATTTTATCAATCTGGTGTTCTATATAAGGTTTTCTGCCCTGAACATTTACTTCTTTCAATTGTTTGGTTGAAGTTTCTATGGCAATTGCAGGCATTTTCAAATCTTCATGAATCGAAAACTGAGCTGTTTTTTTCGCTTTAAAACCAACTATCGAAATAGACAAAATATAATCTCCGGTTCTGATCTGATCAAAAATAAACTCTCCATCAGGATTGGCCGCTACACTTTTAACAACGGATGTATCGGGAAAATTTAAAAGCCTGACTATTGCAAATGGCACAGACTGTGTCTTTTCATCCACAATTTTTCCTGAAATTGTATTTAATTTTTGGGCAAAAGAAGTCCCACATACCAAAAGGCACGTTATGAACACGAATAACTTTTTCATAATCTTTTTCTCTTTAAATCAACCCGAGGGATTAGGCAAGTAAGGTAAATGGGTTCTTCGCTCCCCAGAATGACAAGTTTTTCAAGTTTATTTTGTCATTCTGAATGCTATGAAGAATCTCTTTTGGGTATTCGTTTTAGAGATCCTTCGTTCCTCAGGATGACAGCAATTTATATCGGGTTAATTATTGATTTTCTTTCTTCTCTTCCGGATGATCTAAATCATATTTACACTTCAAACCATTTTCTGTCATTACCCAAACGCTATAATCGTTGTTATCATTTTCAACATGACTGCAATCCCAACCATTTGCATTATGGATATAACGGTACGAATCTTCTTTAATAATTAAACGTGTACCAACTGGAACTTTAAATGTAACGTTTACCTGCTGTCCTCTATAATTTATACCCTTACCGATTTGCGCCTTCGGAGAAATGGTGATCAGCGAATCTTTTTGTAAAAACTTGTAGTGTATATTTTGTGCATTATACAAAGCATTCTGGAAGGTTTTGCCCTGCGATTGATAAGTTTTAATTAAGCTACTTTTATCATTATCACTTTTATCTATATAAACATGTACATTCCTTGGTCCTCTAAAGGGATTTTCTTCAGGATCATCAATTACAATCTGATTTTTAAAATCCGAGGATTTAATATTGTATTCTAAACTATCATCCTTGCTGAAATACATGCTCTTATCCACATCAAGGGTGTAAATTTTAAAATTTTTCAATTCTGTTGTTTCGGTTATTTCAGCATGTTCTTTAAACTCTGTTGATATTTTTGCAGCATAATAACCTGCAAAAGCCACACCGCATAACCAAATAATAAGCAGGGCAAAAGAGAGTGTTTTATTTATCGCTTGTTTGTTAAACGCAACACGTATAGAAAATAAAACCAAAGCCAGTAAAGGAACGGCTACAACCGTAAAAGCGGCAAGTAAAATTGGCGCTCTATAATCGGCATTTACAATAGAAAAGGGAAAATAATTGTAAGCATTCCCTTCATAAAAGCCTAAAATACCAGCTAAACTTATAATTAAACACAATAAAAACAGGCAGCCAAAAACAATTATTATCCCGGCAATAACTTTAAAAATCACCTTTCCCGTTCCAGATATAAACCGCCCAAGCCATTCGAAAAACTCTCCAATAAAGATTCCAAAACGTGCAAATAATGGCTGAGCATGTTTGTTCACTTCCGATAAACGTTCTTTTACAGCTTGTAACTCTTCATCCAGGTTTTTTTGGAAACCCTGCAGGTTTGCAGGTTCTCCTTTCATCTCCATTTTTTCAATCCGGGATTTCGCTTTCGGCATTATAATCCAAAGCACAGTATAAACCAATAAACCTGAACCGCCTAAAAACACAATTAAAATGGCAATTAATCTAATCCATTTGGCTTCGACATTTACATAATGAGCAATTCCGGCACATACCCCTGCGATCAGTCGTTCATCCATATCACGGTATAATTTTTTCTCTGCCTGAGGTTGATAAGAGGTTTGAGCTACAGGCTCTTCCTCTCCTTCTTCAACGGCATCAAAATCTTGTACCCTACCCATTTGCGCGATTACAGAATTTACATTTGCAGAATCGACAACTTGTTTTTTCTGCACTTCTAATTGCTCCGTTAATAATTCGGCAATGCGGTTCTCGATGTCGGTAACAATTTCCAAATCATCTGCATGATTGGCAAAATGTTGTTTCACTTCGTTTAAGTAAGCCTTTAAAAGTTCGTAGGCACTTTCCTCAATATGGATGATGGTATTGCCTATATTTATGATGATGGTCTTTTCCATTTCTTTCTTGATAATAATTTATGAATTGGCTCCTTTTTGTGAAATACCTACAGCATAAGCCAGCTCCTGCCAGGTTTGATCCAGTTGAGATAAAATGCCTTTACCATTTTCGGTAAGGGTATAATATTTACGCGGTGGTCCTGAAGTAGATTCTACCCAGTTATAACTTAACAAACCATTGTTCTTAAGCCTGGTTAATAATGGATATAAGGTGCCCTCAACCACCAAAAGTTTAGCCGACCTTAACTCGGCAATTATATCTGAGGCATATATCTCTCCCCTGGAGATGATGGATAAAACACAGTATTCCAGAATTCCTTTCCGCATTTGTGTTTGCGTATTTTCTGCTATCATAATACAAAGATATATGTTTTATATTGTACTATGCAATACATAGTACTAAAATAAAATACAACCAACTAATAATCAGATATATAAAATAAAAAATAATCTTATATTAATAATAATTTATGATTTAAGGTGGAAAAATCCCAGCTATGGGAACGATTGCATAGATTTTTGGGTTAATAATCTATAGTTCAGGAGAAGATTATTAGTTTAGTAAAACTAAAACAACCAAATATTAGGCCGATCCCAAAGGCTGTATTTTCATTTAACAAAATAATCATGAAAAAAATTTTATTTTTTTTCGCTTTTTTTCTATTTCTTAAACCAGCTCTGATGGCTCAAAACCAACGCATTAGTGGCAAGGTAGTAGATGAAAAAGGCGAAACACTTGTAGGCGTATCTGTAAAAGTTAAAAATGCTGCAATAGGCGCATCAACAGATACAAATGGTTCATTTTCTTTAGATGCTCCCTCTAATTCAACCCTTGTATTTACTTACATTGGCTTTAATCCGAAGGAAGTAATTTTAGCGGGACAAAAAACAATAACCGTAACGCTAACACAATCTGCCAGTCAGCTGAATGAACTGGTTGTTGTTGGTTATGGCACCCAACGCAAATCACAGGTGGCAACTGCTGTAGGAAGTGTTGAGGGTAAAGCGATAGCTGAAAGGGGAACCGTAAGCCCATTACAGGCTGTGCAAGGACAACTGGCGGGCGTTGACGTTTCTGCGGGTTCAGGCCGCACCGGTGCCAGCTTCAACGTACAAATCCGTGGTCAGAATTCGCTTGCAGGAGGGCAACCGCTTTTTGTAGTAGATGGAGTAATCGTATCCGATATCAACTTTTTAAATCCTCAGGATATTGCAAAAATGGATGTATTAAAAGATGCAGCCTCCACTGCAATTTATGGTTCCAGGGGTTCAAACGGAGTAGTTATGGTGACTACAAAAAATGGCACCAGCATTAAAGGTGGTGGCGCAACCATTACTTATGATGGTTATGTTGGAATTCGAAAAGTTAACAGAATGCCCAATTTTATGACTGGAGAGGAATGGTGGGAATATAGACAAAACACCTACATCTCGCCTGAACTAATTGCAGGCAGAACCTTTACCAACACCATCGGAAGTTTAGACAACCCAACCGTTCTACAAACTGTTGCAAACCATGATTACACAAACTGGACGAGCCTGGTTTTGCAGAATGGCATTCAATCTAATCACTGGGTAACAGCATCAGGCCAAAGCGAAAACAACAATATCCAATATTTAATTGGAGCAGGTTATCAAAATGAAAAAGGGAACTTCCTGCAGGATGATTTGAACCGCTACAACTTTAAAATTAACGTGGACGGAAAGATCAACAAATATTTTTCTGCAGGGATGAGCGCCAATTTTTCTTTATCTGAAACAGAACGTGGCAGCGATGATGCAGTTCGGAATGGTTTTAACATGGCACCTATTTTTAAACCTTACGATGAAAATGGAAACCCTAAATTCAGACCTGGTCAAATTCCGGTACCAGGGTCATCTGTGGTGTCAAGCTTTACAAGTACCGTAAATCCATTACTGGAAATCACCAATTCACAAAACAATACCAGGCGCAATTTCGGAGTTGGAAATATTTATCTGCAGTATTCGCCAACCAGCTGGATCGATGTCCGCTCTACCTTTTCACCTAGTGTAAACTTTGTTCGGAATGGCCGTTATTGGGGTTCTTTAACAGGCGTTGGTGACGGATTATTGCCAGATGCGCAAAGGGTTAATCAGCAAACATTTTCTTATATATTCGATAATGTGGTAACTGTACGCAAAACCATTAAAGAACACTCCTTTACTTTTACTGGCCTTTACAGTATGCAAAAAGATCGGTTCGAAAGTGATACCACAAAAGTAAATGACCTGCCTTATAACTCTTCATTTTACAATCTGGGTACTTCTAACAACAGGCAGATTTCTTCCAGCAATTTCAACCAGTTCTCTATCGTGTCTTATCTGGCAAGATTAAACTATTCATTCAATAACAAATACTTTGTTACGTTGGCAAATCGCTGGGATGGTTCATCAAAATTAGCTGAGGGGAACAAATGGTCGTCATTTCCTTCTGCAGCTCTTGCATGGCAAGTCTCAAAAGAGCCTTTTATGCAAAATTTAACATTTCTGTCAGATTTAAAAGCCCGGTTTAGTGCCGGAATTGCAGGCAATAACAACAACATCAGGCCTTATGAAACCCAGATGAACTTAAGCGCTCCAACCTATTATGATTATGGAGGAACACCAGCTTTAGGGTATTCGCCCAGCAGGCTCCCAAATTCTTCCTTAACATGGGAAAGAACCCGGGAATTTGATTTTGGTATTGATTTTGGTTTCTTTAAAAATCGAATCACAGGTAGCATAGATGTGTATGATAAATTATCTCATGGTCTTTTGCTAAACAGAGATTTGCCCCTGGAAACCGGTTATACTTCCATAAAAGATAATGTTGGATCAGTAAGCAATAAAGGGGTTGAATTGGCTTTAAGAACTATTAATATTTCGAAAAAAGATTTTACCTGGTCAACCTCATTCACTTTCTCCAGAAACAAAAATGCTATCATCGATCTCTTAGATAAAAAACAAGACTTAGTGGGTAACTGGTGGTTTATTGGTCAACCGATCAATGTAAATTACATTTATGTATTTGATGGAATATGGCAGGAAAATGAACGCGCTACAGCCTTAACCTATGGGCAATTGCCGGGGCAAGCCAAAGTGAAAGACCTCAATAATGATGGTAAAATAAGCAGCACAAATGACCGGGCTATAATTGGACAGAAAGATCCAAAATGGACAGGTGGCTTTTCTACTCAATTTACCTATAAAGCGTTTGACTTATCTGCCTCTTTATTTGCCAGACAGGGAATGCAGGTTTATAGTGCATTTCATAGCATTTTTACTCGCTATAATGATCGGGGCACCAACAAAATCTATAACGATTATTACATGCCTGCCAACAATGTTACGCCTGCAAGAAGCTCAAATACATATCCTCAGCCAAACAATATTGGTCCTTATTGGGATGGAATTACGGGTGTAGGTTATTACAAAGACATTTCTTTTGTAAAAGTTCAAAACATTGCCCTTGGTTATACATTTCCTGCAAAAATATTGGATAAAATAAAAATCAAAAGTTTAAGGGTATATGCGAATGTTTTAAATCCTTTTGTCTGGACTGATTATGATGGCTTTGATCCTGAAAGTGCAAGTGGTATTGATACTTCAATCGACCCTAACCAAACGAATACGACTGCGGGAAGCATAAATAATACCGGGCCAAGCACCATTACTTATCAGTTTGGCCTCAATCTTAAATTTTAATGAACAACATCATGAAAAAACAACTCATATTATCACTTTTAATCCTTTTATCTTCCTTAACAGGTTGCAAAAAATTTCTGGAAGAAGATAATAAATCGAACATCGTTTCTGATGATTATTATGCAACTGCCGATGGTTATGAAAAGCTGGTTAATTCTGTTTATTCATCCCTAAGAAAAGTATACAGTTCTCCTTATTTGTTTTGTGCAGGAACAGATATGTATGTTGAAGGACGTGATGCGCAACCTGCAGGAATTAGTGAATACCAAAATTTAAATCCTGACAATGCTGAAGTTCAAACTTTTTACACCAATGTTTATTCATCTATTCAGTTGTGTAATTCAGCTTTGTATTTTAATGACATTACAGCCCCTACAGCAAACCTTTCTATGCGAAAAGGTGAAATGAAATTCATCAGGGCTTACTATTACTTTTTAATGGCGCAAACTTTTGGTGGCGTAAGCCTGGTTACAGACCGTTTTACTTCTCCGGTAGAGACATTTAAGCGAAATACAGCCACAGAAACCTATGATTTTATCATAAAAGAAATGACTGAAGCATTAAGCCTGGTTCCGGAAACAACTACTGATTTTGGCCGGGTTACCAAAAAAACGGTAAGGCATTTTTTAGCTAAGGTATATTTAACAAGGGGATATGAAAGCTTTGGGAGCCCGCAGGATTTTACAACCGCAGCTACCCTAGCTGATGAAGCAATCGCCGGAAAAACTTTAACTACATCTTTTGAAAATCTTTTTTATCCGGGCAATGAAAAAGATCCTGAAGTTCTATTTTCAATTCAATTTGATGCAGGCTCTCTACCTTCTGCAACAACAGGGGGAAACACTCAAGCGGCATTTTTTGGCCCTTATCAGGGCGGTTCTGGGGCTACACAGGGGTATCCTTACCGTACCTACGTACTCGTACCAACGCTTTATACCTTTAACACCTTTACAGAAAATGATGCCCGTTTTGACGCAACCTTTATGATCAATTTATATCAACGTTATTATGATTATTATGATAAAAGCGCAGATAGAGCAAATTTAAATATCAAGTTTTATTATAAGCCAAAATGGGATACTTCTACAGATGCTGCATGGAGGGCAATCGATCCTGCTCATCGCAATGCAACCACCATTATTCCTTATTCAGCTGCCTGGCAAGCGTCCAGAAGTACAGTGTTAGATAATGCAAGTCCTTCTGTGAAAAAGTTTGATGATCCTAAATCCCAGTTTGGAGGAGCAACGAGTACCCGTGATTTTTTTCTGGCCCGGTTAGGAGAAACCTATCTAATTGCGGCTGAAGCCTATTTTAAAGCGGGCAATACCACTCTTGCCGCACAAAGAATTAATGAGGTTAGAAGAAGAGCGGCAAAACCGGGTAAAGTTGCAGAAATGGCCGTCAATCCTGCTGATGTAAATATCAATTTTATACTGGATGAAAGAGCAAGAGAATTAGTGGGCGAGTATCATCGCTGGTTTGATTTAAAAAGGACAGGTACGCTGATGGAAAGAACTAAACTTTATAACCGCGATATCAAAACCAATTGGTTCGACAAAGGCATTAATCCTTTTTTAGGAACAAATGGGCAGTTTAAAATTTTAAGACCAATTCCGAGCCGGGCAATTGATTTAAATGCGGGTTCTATTGAGCAAAACCCTGGTTATTGATCTTCATGTTATAATTTAAGTAAAGAAGCGTGAGCACGGATATTGATCTTAATTCCTTTAAAAAGTATTTAAGAAATTTCTGGCCTCACGCTTTTTATCTTTATGATTCGCCAATTGGTAGAGCTGTCATCACCCTGAATTTCTCAGCACGATGATGCTGCTAATCAGTATACTATAAGCCTGTTCTTTTGTGGGAAATTAATCCCCAATCTGTTGGATTTTCTCTACACTAAATCGGCCTAAAAAACGCCAATTATTTGACTGTACCCCATCCAATTTAATGGATTGGCAAAAAGATATAAAATTATCAGTGCCTGGACATTTTTATATGTTTTTGGCTTAACATTTGTCTAATGTTAGATAGCCTATAAAGGCATTCTCCCATGATTATTAAATTAGACACATTGATTTTCAGGCTGATCAGGCCAAAAACTGGAACCGCAAAAAAAGAATCGGTTCCGTTAACCCGGAAACAATGGATCAATGCAGATAGAATCATAATCGCAATTATGTTTATCCTTACAATTGTGGGGGCAATCTTATTTTAAAAATCTGCTTTCTTTTTATAAATATCCGCTTTGATGAAACTGCCATAATAAAGTTTCTCTTCAATTTTTTGATACCGGGCATTTAAGAAATAAGGCTCTATATCAATAAGATTTGTTACTTCAACAATTCCTATCAGTTTAAAAAAGTGATACATTGATTTTAACAAAACCCATTTCCACCATTTCCCCCTTTCTCCATTCAGGCTAAAATCAACCATGAGCCAAAGCCCGTTATCTTTTAACAATACGTCGAGTTTCTTAAAAACTTTCTTTGCCCTATCTTCAGAAAAATTGTCGAAGAGAAAAGGTGTTAAAATAACATCGAATTTTACAGATGAGTTGAAATCTTCAATACCAACATTTATAAATTCAACATCATTTGCTCCATAATTTCTTTTTTGAGAAAGACTGATCATTTTTTCTGATAGCTCTACATAAACAATATGCAATCCATCAGAATGGATTTTGGCAATTTCTTCTAAAATCCAACCTGTTCCACCACCAACAATTAAAATTGAACTGCCGGAAGCAATGTGTTTTAGCTGATTAATTTGAGCTTTTACCTGTGCCTTAAAAAATATTAACCTGCTTAAGAGGTCGTAATAATTGGCTATTTTATCGTAGTTGTTTAGCATTATTGGTTAATTGTTTAAACTGTATGAATCGGTTAATCGTATCCAAACAATTAACCAGTTAACCGATTAAAACAGTTAACCCTTATTTCACAAATCCTGTATAAATCGGTTAATCGCCTCCAAACAATTAACCAGTTAACCGATTAAAACAGTTAACCTTTATTTCACAAATCCTGTATAAATCGGTTAATCGCCTCCAAACAATTAACCAGTTAACCGATTAAAACAGTTAACCTTTTATTTCACAAATCCTGTATAAATCGGTTAATCGCCTCCAAACAATTAACCAGTTAACCGATTAAAACAGTTAACCTTTATTTCACAAATCCTGTATAAATCGATTAATCACCGCCAAACAGTTAACCTTTTATTTCACAAATTGCATCCCAATAATTCCGCAAATGGCTTTGAACAAGATCAATCCATCAATTACCATTAAATAATATAAAATATTTTTTCGTTGATGCATAGAATAGGCTATATAAATAGTAAGAATAAATGGTAAAACATTAAAAGAAACCTGCAAGAGTCCAAAGCCTTTAACATAGGCAAAAACAAAAAGAGAGATCAGGCCAATAATTAATAAAGGAATAAGTATATAAAAAATGGTGTGTCGTAAACCATATCGCACTACAAAGGTTCTTAAATGTTTATTTGCATCCGTAGGATAATCTTTTATATCGAAAATGATTGCATTAACTGTACAGAACATCCAGTTTTTGATAAAAAGCCAGGCCCATAATAATGGATCGTGGTAACCAACCCCAGTTTCTATCTTCAACATAATAAGAGGTAGAACGTTTGCACAACAAGCCCACACGAAACCAATTACAAAAGCTTTGAGCCAACCTGTATTGCGTAAATTAAATTTCAGAAAAGATTTTGGCAATAATCCATAATACAATCCTCCGGCTATTATGGTCATGACTATGGCAATCCAATAACTAAACGGCAGATTTAAAATATTATTAAAATTTTGATAAAGCAGATTTATAGCAAGCGCCATGCACAAAACAAAAAGTACGGTCTGGCTCCAATTTATAAAGGTTTTATGCTTAAAATACCATTGATTGCGTGGGTTAGTTGCTGAGGGCTTCGTCGAAACTTTATGGTAAGCATAGGTATAATAAATCGTTGGTGCTAAAAACAACAACAGGTAATAATTAAGGGAATTGTAGGGTAATCTTAGTTGTTGTGTTGCCTCCAAGGTAAGCGCTACAGCCAGCAAGCCCACAAAATAATTTCCAAAAAAAATAAAACGAATAATTTTATTCCCCATCACGAAAAAATAACCAATTAACAAGAATCAATTTTCAATTAAGACATAGCATTACATGAATGATGAGCTTATCAATTGATTTGTGCGCCAATTTCGGATATAAAAATGAATAAGGGAAACCGAAACAAGTATCTTTAAGAAATAAAAATCGTAAAAATAAAAAGCCTCCCAGAAATGACCTGAAAGCTTTGGTGGAGGATACTGGGTTCGAACCCTGAACCTCCCGATTGAAGATCGGGATGCCATGAACTAGTTGAGCTAATCAACCTTACAATCATTTTTCTACTTTTCTAAGACTTAATTTGTCTTTCCCTCAACTGAGCATCAGACTTTTCCTGCCATACCAATTGCCAATCCCCAGCATACCCTGTAAAACCAGAATGATTGATATTATGTTTTTTATACGTTCTTTGAGATTATCGGTTGAGCCGATATAATATTTATTTCGCACTGGGGAGTATAAAATGTATGCAAAACACATGTTTAAAGATAAAGTTTTACAGTGAAAATCTCTGCTTTAAAACTTTTTTTGCACCAATTCTGAAAAGCCGTAAGATCATCAGATAAAAAAAGCCTTTCAGTTCTTCTGAAAGGCTTTATGTGGGAGATACTGGGTTCGAACCAGTGACCCCCTGCTTGTAAGGCAGGTGCTCTGAACCAGCTGAGCTAATCTCCCATTATATTTCAAGAACTACTCTTTTCATTCTTGTGACCCGCCCGACCTTCCAGTCGGGATGCTCTGAACCAGCTGAGCTAATCCTCCAGAGCTAAGGAAATTTGGTGGAGGATACTGGGTTCGAACCAGTGACCCCCTGCTTGTAAGGCAGGTGCTCTGAACCAGCTGAGCTAATCCTCCATGTTCCTTTTTGGGAATGCAAATATAGCGCTATAAAATTGTTTTACAATTTTTTTTTATTTTTTTTAAGACAACATCGTTTCTAATATTTTATGCGATTGTACTTCTCCAAAAGAAGCTGTATGTAAGGTATAGAAAACCAATATCTTATCCAACAAAAACCTTCTCTTGATATTGCTAAATTTTATTTCAGAAATTTTCTCTGAAGGAGTGTTAAATAATAAAATGAATGCCAAAGCATCATCCAGTTCTAAATAATTTGAATGCACAGGTGGTCTTGAAACAAATTCTCCTTCTTGTAAATCAAAATAGTGTTGGTCATTCCTACGCTTATCATTAGGAGAAAAACCTAAAAAACGCGTCAGTTTTAAAAGAAAAGACAAATGAAAATTAGGATTTATAGCTGAACTTTCATCAAACCAGGTTATGGAATTAAAAATATAATCGAACAAGCCTTCATCTGCTGATTGCTGTCTGATGCTTTTGTAAAGTACTTCATTTAAAAAAATAACAATGCTGCTTTTAATAACATCATAAGGGATTGTTTTAAAAACAGGGCTTGCCCTTAACTCCGCAACACGCTGAATATTAGCATTTGCTTTATGATAAACAACCATATCCAATAGATGCAACGATTGCAGCATGTTCATTTTAATCTTAGCTCTTGGCTTCTTAACACCATTAATCAGATAGGATTGTATGCCAAATTTATCCGTAAAAACCTGTACAACCACACTGCTTTCACTGTAATTTGTCGTTTTTAAAACAATTCCTCTAACCTTATGCAACATGCTATTAAAACATTTTTTTTAAAGTATATGATTTGTGCAAATTTAAATATGCAAAAAATAATCTTGGTTTGTAAATAAGACTTAGTTTTGTCGTTAATACTAAAATCAAAACTTAAACATCACATGTGGGTAAAGCTATCGAGATTTATTCTTCAGAACCGTATCGCAATCATTATATTTTTTTTGGCCGGAACCGCATTTATGGCATGGCAAGCTAAAAATGTTAAACTTTCTTACACCGGAAGTAAAATTTTACCTGTCACCGATAGTGTCTTTATAAAATATAATACTTTTAAAAAACAGTTTGGAGAAGATGGCAATGTAATGGTTGTGGGTATTCAATCACCCAATATTTTTAAAAAGGAAGTTTATAATCAATGGGTTCAGCTTTCCAATGACATTCAAAAGCTAAAAGGGATAAAGCAGGTTTTATCTTCTGGTCGAATTTTTCAGTTGGATAAAGACACTGTTAATCAAAAGTTCATACTAAAATCTATCCCTGGTGAGTTGGTTAAAACCGATGCAGAAATGGATTCGATTAAGAACACATTGTTCAATACTCCATTTTTTGAAGGATTGGTTTTCAATAAACAAAACGCCACATTAATGGCGATTACTTTTGACACAAAAATCCTGAATACAGCAGAGCGAAATCCAATTCTAAAACAGATTGAAGAGAAAGCCAGAGTCTTTCAAAAATCGACCCATATTCAAGTCCACATTTCAGGCTTACCTTACATCCGCACTGCGGTGAGTAAGCTGGTAAGTAATGAATTTGTACTTTTCTTAGGTTTATCTATCCTGGTTTCAGCCTTAATTCTTTTATTCTTTTTCAAGAAGTTTTATGCTGTATTCTTTCCGATTTTGGTTGTTATTATGGGGGTAATCTGGAGCATCGGGACATTGGTTTTATTCGGTTTTGAGCTGACGATTTTAACCGGATTAATTCCTCCTCTAATTGTGATTATAGGGATTCCAAATAGCATTCTATTATTGAACAAATATCATAATGAACTTAGAAAACATGGCGATAAGCAGAAAGCATTAAGTGTAACAATTGAACGGATTGCAGTGACCACTTTAATAGCAAACATTACCGCAGCCATTGGTTTTGGAGTTTTATACTTTACAGGCAGCGAATTGTTGATGCAGTTTGGCAGTGTTGCATCCATAAATGTAATGGTTACCTGGCTCATGTGTTTGTGTTTAATCCCAATCATTTTCAGCTATTTACCAGCACCGAAGATTAAAGCACAAAACCATGTTGAAGAAGGTTTTTTACATAAATTACTGGTAAAAACAGATGTATTGGTTCAGCAAAAAAGCTTATTGATTTATGTTGGAACCATTGTGATTTCCGTCATTGCATTTATTGGCGTTTTAAGAATTAATGTAAACGGCTACGTGGTTGATGATTTACCCAAAAATTCCGAAATTTTAACGGATTTAAAATTTTTTGAAAAAAACTTTGAGGGCATCTTACCTTTAGAAGTAAGTGTTGATACCAAGAAAAAAAATGGCGTCTTAAATCTGACCAATCTGAAGAGAATGGAGAAAATGGAAAAGATGATTTCTGCTTATCCAGAATTTTCCCGCTCCATTTCGCTTAACATGGGTTTAAAATACGCAACTCAGGCTTTCTATAATAACGATACTGCCTTTTTTCGTTTGCCAGATAATTTGGAGAAAAACTTTATTTTGGCTTATATCGCCAATGGAGGAAAAGGAAATGCAAACTTGTTAAGCAACTTTATCGATAAGAAAAATGAAAGTACAAGAATTAGTTTTCAAATGGCTGATGTGGGCTCCAAACGTTTGGACGCAATCATGATGGAACTAAAACCTCGTATTGATAGCATCCTACCACCTTCTAAATTTGATGTTGAACTTACAGGCTCAAGCATTATTTTTTCTAAAGGAACAGATTATATGTTGAGGCATTTGGTCGAAAGTATCGCTCTTGCCATCATCTTAATTTCTCTTTTGAGGTTGGCGCAATTCAAAAGTTGGGGCATCATGTTTATCTCCTTATTGCCTAATATTGTTCCATTAATTATTACAGCCGGAATTATGGGTTATTTTGGCATATCCCTTAAGCCATCAACCATACTTATATTTACGATTGCCTTTGGCTTGGCATCAGACCAAACCATCTATTTCTTAACGCGCTACCAGCAGGAACTAAATTTAACCAATTTCAGTGTTCCAAGAGTAATTACCGACTCCATTACCGAAACAGGTGTAAGTATGACACTCATTGCTTTAATTTTATTCTTCGGTTTCGGAATATTTACGGCATCTACCTTTGGCGGAACAGTAGTTTTGGGTTTATTACTTTCGATAACACTTTTTGTGGCATTAATTTTCAACCTAACCTTATTGCCTGCCCTGGTTTTATGGTTAGATAAAAAGAAAGTTAGAAAAGCCATTTCTGATGAAGAATCGGCAAGAAACGTTGCGGAATTTGATCATTAGATGTTTAAGCTATAAAATGTCTAGTCCTCAAATAGCGATACACAAGAATCGCTATGATAAGGAGCTAATTTTGATATCTAGTTTTTTCAAATTAACAAGCAGACAGGTAAAGCAAGCTGAGCTCATTAAAATGAATTAGGCTTTTCCTTTCTAAATACTTTAAGCCACATAACATATTCAAACCTGATAAAGGTTGCGCTCATCTAATATTTAAATATTATTACTTACAATTTATATTTAATTGCCCTTGTGCATCAGGGTAACCTTTCGTTTTAGATGTATTAAAATATTTACAAGCACTTTCTTTATTTCCATTAGTCGAAAGGCATATTCCCAAAAAGTATTCAGTCTTGCCATCATTTAAGCCGGGCAGGCTGATTGCTTTGATAAGATACGGTATTGCTTGACCTGTTTTACCTAAATTATAATAATAGAAACCAATATTCTGCAATACGTATACATTGGTTCTATCAATCTTCAGCCCTTCGTTGTATGCCTGGAGCGCTTTTTCATGTTTTCCAGCAGCAAATAAACTCTGACCTTCAATAATATGATTCGTGATTGAAATTGAATTAATTTTTTGATTAACAACACTATCTTTTGGAAAATCCTTAATTCCTTGCTGCATAAACCTATCTAAATTAGTTTTACTATAACCAGAAGCCTGCAGGCTCACTAATGTTTTTTCCCAAATTTTAGATTTTTTTATATGAGTAGAAAAAGTATTATACATGTTTAATATTTCGATCGTATCTCTTTTACTTATAGCCAATCCAATAGCTTTTTCAAAAAAATTATCATTAACTGGTCTTCTATAAAAGGCAGATTTAATGTAGACATAGGCACTATCCATCTTACCTGTTTCGATAGCTATAAGATATTTATAAAAATCTGGCCTACCCAGGTATGGATTAATCAGGTTTGCACTATCCAAATACTTTATAGCTTTATCATATTTTTTTTCACGTAAATAATAAATCCCGGCATACTCAACAAAAGATTCTGATGATTGGAATACATTCGGAATTTTTGGCTTTTGATTAATAACACTGTCTCCGTTCAATACACCTTTCATTTCAAAATTTATATTATCTGTTTGGATCAGATATTCTAAGTTTGATGTCTTATAAGCATAATAAGTATAATATAATGGAATCATCGAAAAAACAACAAGAGCTAAATATACCTTAGCCTTACTTTCTATTTTATTTTCTGTTCTCGCGGGCACATTTACAAATGTAAACGCCAGAAGAAAACAAAAACATAGTTGCATGGTTGGTCTATAAAACGGAAAATTAAAGATAGAATCTATGCCATAAACTATGAGCAGCATTAAAGTAAGAAAAGCTATATTTCTAGCTTCATTTTCTTTTGCTTTTATGATTCTTTTTAAATTAATAAAAAATATTGCTACAAAAATTAATGCGTACAATAAACCATTTAATATTCCTGTTTCAGCAGTTAATTCTAAAAAATCGTTGTGCGCATGTAAGGGGACTGTATCATTTGTACTTAAATCTAAAGGAATAGATTCTACTCTAAAATTCCCCAGTCCAATCCCAGCAATAGGGCTTTTTTTAATCATTTCTATACATGATTTCCAAAAGATTAACCGCCTATTTGCAGATGCATCACCAGTATTTATCTGGCTTAATCTTTCAGTTGTAGACGTAAAACGCCCCCCCAATTTTGATTGTTTAAAAATTGCATTTACAATACCGATAGAAACAACTATTGGTAAAATAATGTATATCAGCTTTATGCTGGATGAAATCTTTATTGAATTGGTTTTAAGATAGTATATAAAGAAAATAAGGGTTAAGATAATCAGAGATAATAAAGATGCTCTTGCGCTGATTAAAAAGATTGAAGTGGTAGCCAGGGTTAATGCTATAGCTAAAAACCATTTCTTCCAATTGGCATAATGTACTATTCCAATAAATATGAATGGGATTTTAAACATCAAACTTGCGGAGAATATATTAATGTTACCCGTATTTCCCTTTAAAAAATTGGAAGCTAAAGCATCTGAAATCGACTTACTATTCGCTATTTCCACAAAATGATAAAGCGCTGTAAATGATTGGAAAAAAGCACAAATACCTACCAAAAAAGCAACTTTATATATCAAATGCATCCTATTATAAAACAGTAACGCGAAATTTAAAAACATAGCAAGTACAACCAACATCTCTGTAATACTTACAATACCTAAAGAAATATTTTTTGCTCCAAAGATCGACAGCGCAGAAAGAAATATAAAGGCCAAATAAATTTTAAAAAGATAGCTTTTCTTAAAAATCGAAACTAAGGTTGTTGAATGTAAACTGGAATCAAAATAAACATAAAGACCAACAAGCAGATTTAATACCGTTAAGTATAAAAACTGTGGTTTTATGATTTCATAACTTTGAAAATACGGAAAAAAATCAATTACCAAAAAAGCCACAACAAACAAAAGTGTCATAAAATCATTATACTCTAATCCGCCTTTTTTCTCAACTATACGTTCTTGATTTAAACTTTTGGATTTATTTGGTTTTTTCATGTTTTAACTTTACAATAATTGGATTCGGATAAAAATAGTCAAGTTATCACCTCTCAATACACAGATAAAAGTAAATATTGTAATTGGGAATTAACAAACTTAGGCACAAAATTAGAAAATCAAATATTATTATTGGCCCTAATGTGAGGAATTACTATTGTGCGATCTTCTTTAATTTAAAAAAGGTTACATTTTCCTAGTATCAACTAAGAAAATTTCTCTTCGTCCTCTTCCTTAACCTCTACAGTTGGATCAGTAATAATTTCGACATTGCCCTCGCTATCTTTTTTGGCAAATAATATTGGGTATAAAAACCATAAGGCCCCAATAATTAAAAGTACGCCTGCTAACATCTCGAAATAGATACTCCCCTTAACTTCATAGGCATCCAAAATTTTATAAGCAATAAACGAAAGTATGCCCACTACGATAACAAAAACGGCCTTTTGTAATTTTAAGAGCTTTATCATGGGGTTTTCTTTTTTAAAGCAATAATATGGAATAAAACAAAGATTAACCCAATTAGTTCTAACAGACCACAAAAATAAAAGCTGTATAAAACAAAATCGCGGTTTTCGGGATTTATGACCGCCACTACAGGCAAGACAACTACAGCTAAAATCATCATCGAAAGCCCGATATTAAATAATTTCATAGCAAAGTATTTACATCAAAACTACCGAAATTCAGTCAAAAACCTTAACTTTGCAACCTTATTTTTTTGAAGGTACTTGATTGATGTATAGGGAATTTAAACAATTGGAACTTGCCAAAATAGGGCAAGAAATACTGGACTTTTGGAAAGAAGAAAACATTTTTGAAAAAAGCATTTCTTCACGTCCAAAATCTAATCCGTTTACTTTTTACGAGGGTCCGCCCTCGGCTAATGGAATGCCCGGCATCCACCACGTAATGGCTCGTGCCATTAAGGATATTTTTTGCCGTTATAAAACTTTAAAAGGCTATCAGGTTAAGCGTAAAGGTGGTTGGGACACACACGGCTTGCCTATTGAACTTGCTGTTGAAAAAAAGCTAGGCATCACCAAAGAAGATATTGGCAAGAAAATCAGTGTTGACGATTACAATGCTGCCTGTCGTACCGAGGTAATGAAATATACAGATGTTTGGAACGACCTGACCGAAAAAATGGGCTATTGGGTCGACCTTGAAAATCCGTACATCACTTACGAAAATGAATATATCGAAACCCTTTGGTGGATTTTAAAGCAACTTTACGATAAAGGATTTTTGTATAAAGGTTATACAGTTCAGCCGTACTCACCGGCCGCAGGTACAGGTTTAAGTTCTCACGAATTGAACCAGCCCGGCACATACAAAATGCTGAAAGATACCTCTGTCACAGCTCAATTCAGACTAAAGAAAGATCAAAATCATCCGCTAATTGCTCAACTATCTGAAGAGGGACAAGAAGATGCGGTGATCATTGCCTGGACAACTACACCCTGGACTTTACCAAGTAATGGTGCTTTGGCAGTTGGAGAAAAAATAGCTTATGTAAAAGTTAAAACTTTTAATCAATATACTTTTGAGCCCATTAGTGTTATTTTAGCAAAAGATTTAGTTGCTAAACACTTTAAAAAGGATGCTGAAAATTTATCATTCGCCGATTATAAACCTGGCGATAAATTAATCCCCTGGACAATCGCATCAGAATTTACAGGCAAGGATTTGATAGGCTTACGTTATCATCAATTGATGCCTTATGTAACCAATTCTAACCTGGAAGAAAATGCTTTCCGCGTTATTCCTGCAGATTATGTAACCACCGAAGATGGTACAGGTATCGTTCATATCGCATCGGTTTTTGGTGGAGATGACTTTCGTGTAGCCAAAGAAAATGGCGTTCCTGCGGTTATGATAACTGATGAAAAAGGAACTGAATTGCCTTTGGTCGATAAACAGGGAAAATTTGTACAAGAAGTTACCGATTTCGCAGGGCGATATGTAAAAGAAGAATATTATAGCGATGCAGAACGTGCATCAACCGACTTCAAACCAACGGATGTACTTATTGCAATCAAACTAAAAGAAGACAATAAGGCTTTTGATGTTAAGAAATACGAACACAGTTATCCGCACTGCTGGAGAACCGACAAGCCGATTCTATATTATCCTTTAGATAGCTGGTTCATTAAAACCACGGCTGTTAAAAATAAAATGGTGGAGTTGAACAAAACCATCAACTGGAAACCAGAGGCTACCGGAACAGGGCGTTTTGGCAATTGGCTGGAAAACCTGGTTGACTGGAATTTATCCCGTTCACGTTATTGGGGAACACCCCTACCCATTTGGCGCAGCGCTGATGGATTGGAAGAAAAATGTATCGGTTCTATTGAAGAACTGAACGCAGAAATAGCAAAATCCATCTCCGCTGGTTATATGCCAGCAGGTTTCGAGCTTAAAGATATGCATCGTCCTTATGTTGATGATGTAATTTTAATATCCTCTAAAGGCGAAAAAATGACCCGCGAAACCGACCTTATCGATGTTTGGTTTGATAGCGGCGCCATGCCTTATGCCCAATGGCATTTCCCTTTCGAGAACAAAGAAGCATTTGAAAATGCTTATGCAGCTGATTTTATTGCTGAAGGTGTTGACCAAACCCGTGGTTGGTTCTTTACTTTACATGCAATTGCTGTAATGTTAAGTGAAGCCAGCGATGAGATAAAAGCAGTTAACGAGAAAGTTGGAAATCCTGGTGTAGCTTTCAAAAATGTGGTTTCTAACGGATTGGTATTGGATAAAAATGGGAACAAAATGTCTAAACGTTTAGGCAATGCGGTTGACCCTTTCAGTACAATTGAAACTTATAGTGCCGATGCTACCCGCTGGTACATGATCAGTAATGCATCACCTTGGGATAACCTTAAATTTAGTTTAGAGGGACTGGATGAAGTGCGTCGTAAATTCTTCGGAACGCTTTATAACACCTATGCTTTCTTTGCTTTATATGCGAACATCGATAAATTCGAAATTGACAAAAACAACCTGAGCAAAGTTGCCGATAGAACTGAATTAGACCGCTGGATTTTATCGTTATTGCAAAACTTAATCAATGAAGTTGATGAAAGTTATAACACTTACGAGCCTACAAAAGCAACGAGAGCAATCCAAGCTTTTGTTGATGAACATTTAAGTAACTGGTACATCAGACTAAGTCGCCGCCGTTTTTGGAAAGGCGAAATGACCGACGATAAACGTGCTGCTTACGAAACACTTTACACTTGCCTGGAAACTATAGCACAGCTGATGAGCCCTGTGGCACCTTTCTTTGCAGACTGGTTGTATAAAAACTTAACAATTACAGATCAGCATGCGCAACAATCCGTTCATTTGACTTTATGGAACGCAGCTGATGCAAGTTTAATCGACAATGCCTTGAACGAGAGAATGTTGTATGCCCAGGATATTTCTTCGATGGTTTTATCCTTGCGTAAAAAATCAAGTATCAATGTTCGTCAGCCTTTAGAGAAAATATTAATTCCATCTTTAAATGGCGATTTCGAGCAAAAAATCTCAAAAGTTGCCGATTATATCCTGTCAGAAACAAATGTAAAGCATATCGAATTTATAACCGATACACATGGCATTGTTAAGAAAAAACTAAAACCTAACTTCAAATCATTAGGTAAAAAAGTTGGCAAGGATATGGCTATAGTTAAAGAGGCTTTGGAGAATGCCAATCAGGATGACATCCAACGATTGGAAGTTGATGGTTATTTAAATGTTTTCGGAAGTAACGGTATTCAACACGCTATCGATTTAAATGATGACGTTGAGGTTTTTGCTGAAGATATTCCGGGATGGCAGGTAACCAACTTAGGTAACTTAACAGTGGCCCTGGATGTTACCATTACTGACGAGCTTAAACAAGAAGGTATTTCGCGTGAGTTGGTTAATCGTGTACAAAACTTACGTAAGGAATTAAATTTCGAGGTAACTGATCGAATTAAAGTACAGTTACAAAATGATAACCTGGTAGCAGATGCCGTTGCCAAAAACAAAGCTTACATTTGCGCCGAGATATTGGCTGATGAATTTGAGTTAACAGATACTGTAAATAATGTAAACAAAATCGTTATCGATGATGTTGAGTTAAGCATTTTAATAAATAAAATACAAAGAAATCCATAAATTAGAAAATTATATAAATAACATGGAAAATAGCAACAAAACACGCTACTCAGACAGTGAGCTACAAGAATTTAAAGATTTAATCCTAGATAAATTACGTATTGCAAAAGAAGAACTTAACGCATTAACAACTTCTTTAAGCAACCCTAATGCAAACGGTACCGAAGATACTTCCGGTGCTTATAAGACATTAGAAGACGGTTCAGCTACAATGGAAAAAGAGCAAATCAATCAATTGGCTGCACGTCAGAAAAAATTTATTGATAACCTTGAAAATGCTTTGGTTCGTATTGAGAATAAAACTTATGGCATTTGCCGTGAGACTGGAAAATTAATTCAGAAAGAACGTTTACGTGCCGTACCTCATGCAACTTTAAGTATGGAGGCTAAATTAAAGCAAGGTTAATGAAAGGCTATACAAAACCTTTAATTCTGATCTTTTTGGTTTTACTGGTCGACCAAGCTGTTAAAACCTGGATTAAAACACACATGTTCCTGGGTCAGGAGTTTAACATTATAGGCAAGTGGTTTATCATCCATTTTACTGAAAATAATGGTATGGCCTTTGGAATGGAGTTTGGCGGCGAGTTTGGAAAGTTAGCTTTATCACTGTTCCGCATCGCAGCAGTTGCTGGGATCGGTTATGGGTTGCATTATCTAATCAAACATAAATACCACCGTGGATTAATTTTAAACGTTGCATTAATATTTTCAGGTGCATTGGGTAATATTATCGATTCGGTATTTTATGGAAAGATTTATAACTACGAAAGCTGGTTTCACGGTCGCGTTGTGGATATGTTCTACTTTCCTATTGCTGAAGGTCATTTCCCTACCTGGTTTCCAATTTGGGGTGGAGAAGAGTTTATATTCTTCAGACCAGTTTTTAACATAGCAGATGCCGCCATTTCTATTGGTGTGATCCTTATTCTTATTTTCCAGAAAAGTTATTTTAAGGAAGATGTTAAAGATGAGGTTAGCATCAACAGTGAAATCGTAGAAGATTAAAACGCGATGTCATTCTGAGCTTGTCGAAGAATATCCAGCATGCTCGTAAATATTGCCCATTCTTATTAAGATGGGCTTTTTTATTGAAGCTCCGATGCTTTTGTTATCGTAGGCAACTTCATTCATACAGAATTTATTTGGTTTAAATAATACTCGTTATAAAGAGAGTAAAAAATATGAAGAACTATTTATTTAAATCAAAACGATTGTGTTTTAGAAATTGGATTGAAACAGATTTGTCCAAAATGGCAACAATAAACTCTGATCCAAAAGTTATGGAGTTCTTTCCATCAACTCTAACCCGAGAGCAAACAGCTGCTTTTATTGAACGTATGCAGATTGGATATGCAGAGCATGGTTTCTGTTATTTTGCAGTAGATTTATTGAAGACAAATGAGTTTATTGGTTTTATTGGCCTGCACAATCAAACTTTCGAATCAGAGTTTACGCCATGCGTTGATATCGGTTGGAGATTAAATTCAAATTATTGGAACAAGGGCTATGCAACCGAAGGTGCTAAGAAGTGCTTGGGATGGGCTTTTAAGCATTTCAATCTGGAAAATGTAATGGCTATCGCACCTTCAATAAATTTAAATTCAATAAAAGTTATGAAGAAAATAGGCATGCAAAAAGTAAAACATTTTAATCATCCAACTTTAGCTGGCAACGAAAGATTAGAAGATTGTGTATTGTATCAGATATCTAATCCGAAACTATCTGTAGAGTTAAGTTTAACGGCTCTATAACTATCCGTGTAGAGCCTTGCAGACAACTCAGCCAGTAGAGTAAAGCATAGATTCTCCACAGATTAAGAAAGTATGAAAAAGAGTCAGAGACTCTAATCCATTCCTTAATCCTTAGAGCCCTTCGGAACTCTAAGGATAGAAAAAAGAATTGTAACTATCCGTAGAGTTAAGCGTAGCGGCTCTACGGATTAAAAAATAGAGTTGAGTTTCCAAACTCAGCAGAAAAGCTATATCGAGACAAAGACGGAAATCGTAGAAGATTAAAACGCGATGTCATCCTATGTTTGTATAGGAATTGTTTAGATCAGGAATAAGAATAATTTTATTGGAGAAGAAAAAGGGTAAAGAGAAAAGATTAAGCTTTGTCATTAGCCTGTGGAAAGGCTGTTCAGAA
>Ga0160465_100366_pt1 | contig 25425 bp, 21 predicted proteins | sample HID1971K_E11MG_FD_108209 | JGI IMG/M metagenome (GOLD analysis project Ga0160465, IMG submission 108209) | Enriched millipede-associated microbial communities from UW Madison campus, WI, USA - HID1971K_E11 MG | ecosystem: Host-associated > Arthropoda: Insects > Digestive system > Unclassified ...
CACCGGTAACGTCAACGTCTGCGATGCCAACATGCTCAAGGCCCTGAAGAAGCGTGCCGTGGTCTGCAACATCGGCCACTTCGACAACGAGATCGACACCGCCTTCATGCGCAAGAACTGGGCGTGGGAAGAGGTCAAGCCGCAGGTGCACAAGATCCACCGCACCGGCGCTGGCGACTTCGACCCGCAGAACGACGACTACCTGATCCTGCTGGCCGAAGGCCGCCTGGTGAACCTGGGTAACGCCACCGGCCACCCAAGCCGCATCATGGATGGCTCGTTCGCCAACCAGGTACTGGCGCAGATCTTCCTGTTCGAGCAGAAGTACGCCGACCTGTCGGCCGAGAAGAAAGCCGAGCGTCTGACCGTTGAAGTGCTGCCCAAGAAGCTCGACGAAGAAGTGGCCCTGGAAATGGTCCGCGGCTTCGGCGGCGTGGTCACCCAACTGACCCAGCAGCAGGCCGACTACATCGGCGTGACTGTCGAAGGCCCATTCAAGCCGCACGCCTACCGCTACTAAGCGACAAGCGCCCGTCGGCATGCCGCCGGGCGCTTGTAGTCGTTGAATCTTGATCGATGCCCAAGCCAGGCCGGCCCCCACCGCCCTGGCTTTTACTTGCAGCTTGCGGCCCCTGGCTTGCAGCTGAGGAAACAGAGATGTCACAAGAACGCCGCTACAGTTTCGAATTCTTCCCCACCAAGACCGATGCCGGTCACGAAAAGCTGATGGGCGTTGCCCGCCAGCTGGCTGCCTGCAACCCGGACTTTTTCTCCTGCACTTACGGTGCCGGCGGTTCGACCCGCGACCGCACGCTGAACACCGTGCTGCAGCTGGAAAGCGAAGCGAAGGTCCCGGCCGCCCCGCACTTGTCGTGCGTCGGTGACAGCAAGGACGAGCTGCGCGCCCTGCTCGCCCAGTACAAGACCGCAGGCATCAAGCGCATCGTTGCCCTGCGTGGCGACCTGCCGTCGGGCATGGGCATGGCCAGTGGTGAACTGCGCTATGCCAGTGACCTGGTCGAGTTCATCCGCCAGGAAAGCGGTGACCACTTCCACCTGGAAGTAGCCGCCTATCCGGAAATGCACCCGCAGGCGCGCAACTTCGAAGCCGACCTGGCCAACTTCGTGCACAAGGTCAAGGCCGGTGCCGACAGCGCCATCACCCAGTACTTCTTCAACGCCGACAGCTATTTCTACTTCGTCGAGCGCGCACAGAAGCTGGGCGTGGAAATCCCGGTGGTGCCCGGCATCATGCCGATCACCAACTACAGCAAGCTGGCACGCTTCTCCGATGCCTGCGGCGCCGAGATCCCGCGCTGGATCCGCAAGCAGCTGGAAGCCTATGCCGACGACACCGCCAGCATCCAGGCATTCGGCGAGGAAGTGATCACCCGCATGTGCGAGCAACTGCTGCAAGGCGGCGCTCCAGGCCTGCACTTCTATACCCTGAATCAGGCCGATGCCAGCCTGGCGATCTGGAACAACCTGAAGCTGCCTCGCTGAAACTTTTTGGCAAGATCTCCTTCAGAATGAATTAAGGCTTTAGTCATAGACTAAGGCCTTGTTTTTTTCTGGTTCGACAGGTCTTGCTTCAGATGCAACCGCTTCCGCATTCCCGCCCACAACTGGTCTACCTGGCGTTTGGCCCGGCCACCTATCACCAGGAGGCCTGCTTCAGCATCGTCAGCGCCCTGGCGCACCTGGAGGCGCATGGCCAGACGCTCGATATCCAGGTCTACACCGACAACCCTGGACCCTATGCCAAACTGCCGGTCACCGTGCATCTGCTCGACGAGGCCACCCGCCAGGCGTGGAACGCACCGCACGGCTATCACTTTCGCAGCAAGCACGTGCTGTTGCGCCAGGTACTTGAACAGCATCCGCTGGCAGTGCTGATCGACACCGACACGTTCTTCCGCACTTCGCCCCTGCGGCTTTTCCAGCGCGTACGCCCCGGCCACCTGCTGTGCAACTTCATCGGCGCACGCTACGGCGCCAACCAGAAATGCCTGCTGTACACCAACCTGCTGGGCATCCTCGAACAACGCGGCCTGGCCGATTGCCAGATGCCGCTGGTCAACTCCGGGGTGATCGGGCTCACGGCCGAAGACGCCGGGACGCTGGACCTTTCCATCAACCTGATGGACGAACTCCATCCACTGGCCCGCTCGGCCTACACCCTCGAAGAGTTCTGCCTCGCAGTGGCTGCGTACCGCAAGCTCGAGCTGGCCGAGTGCGACGATGTCATCCATCACTACTGGAGCCGCAAGGCCCAGTTCCGCGCCAAGATCCAGGCCTGGCTGCGCAAGCATGGCAACGATCCGCTGAGCGCAGCGGCACTGGCCGATGTACTGCTCGTCAATGACCAATTGCCACGGCCACCCGCGCTGCAACGTCTGGGCTACAAGGCCTTGAGCCTGACCCTGCCACGCCGTGAGCGGCAATTCGCACGCGAGTTGCTGTACGGCTGCTACCCCTACTCCAACGAGTTCGACCGGGCCTGCGCCACAGCCTGGTGGGACAAGGCGCTGCAGAACCTCAACGAACGCCACGGCCGCGTGGCGCCGGAGCAGTTGCGCCAGTGCCTGCGCCATCCGGGCCTGCGCTTGTCACTCGGCGAGCGACGCAAGGACATCGAGGCACATCTGCTGAAGTCAGCTGCTTCCTGAGTCGCACTGGCCTTGCCACGGCTGAGCGCGTAATCTCGCGCCATGCCTGTTATCAACCGCCTGTTGTGCATTTTCCTGCTCGCCTGCCTGAGCCCGATGGCGCTGGGCGAACGCCTGCGCCTGGTCAGCGACGACTGGGCGCCGTACATCTATCGACAAGCCAACCAGCCCACCGGTATCGACTACGAAGTCACCACCGAAGTCTTCAGGCGGCTGGGGGTCGAGGTGGAATGGGAGTTCCTGCCTTGGAAGCGCTGTCTGGCCATGGTCGAGCAAGGCCTGGCGGATGGGGTGATGGACATCTTCAAGATCGAAGCGCGCAAGACCTACATGGTCTACCCGGTCGAACCCATGTCGGATGTAGAGTTCGTGCTGTACCAGGCGAGCAAGCGCCGCCATGTTGTCGACCAGCTCAGCGACCTGCGCGACCTGACCGTGGGCACCTCGCCAGGCTATGCCTATGGCCCTGCCTTCGAACAAGCCGCGGGCTTCACACGTGAATCGGCCCAGAGCCATGAGGCCAATTTCGGCAAGCTCGTGCTCGGGCGCATCGACCTGCTGGTGACCGACCGCATGGTCGGGCGCTACCTGCGGCGGCAACTTGGCCTGGAGAAACAGGTCGAAGAGTTGCCTCTGGTCATCAGCCGTCAATCCCAATACCTGGGCCTGGCGCGCAAACCCGGGCGCGAAAAACTGGCCCAGGCCTTTGCCGATGAGCTGCGACGGTTCAAGCAAGAACCGGCCTACGTCGCAATAATCGCACGCTATATCGGCGACACCGACCATCTTCCCGACGCCGTTGAGCAGCAGGAAAGCAGCACGCAGCGCTAGCTCTGTTATACTCGGGCCTTCCCGCCCGGCTCACGCCCGGACGCTCGGCCTCGCAACAAGCACCCAGATCGGTACTGACGCCCCTTGGCGCTCATCCCCCGCTTCCCGGATGCGCAGTGAAAGCCCAGCTGGACCGGACGCGATCGCATCCCACCGATGCCCGTCGCGCCAGGCAGAACATCCCAACGGGCCCAGCCCCAACGAGAACAGGATTGCCCATGTCCTTTGCTTCCCTCGGTCTCTCCGAGGCTCTTGTCCGCGCTATCGAAGCAGCGGGCTATACCCAGCCGACTCCGGTGCAACAGCGGGCCATTCCCGCCGTGTTGCAAGGTCGCGACCTGATGGTTGCCGCACAGACTGGTACTGGTAAGACCGGCGGCTTCGCCCTGCCGATTCTCGAGCGCCTGTTCCCGGCCGGTCACCCTGACAAATCCCAGCGCCATGGCCCGCGCCAACCGCGTGTACTGGTGCTGACCCCGACCCGCGAGCTGGCAGCCCAGGTGCACGACAGCTTCAAGGTGTATGCCCGTGACCTGCCGTTGGTCAGCGCCTGCATCTTTGGTGGCGTCGGCATGAACCCGCAGATCCAGGCGATCGCCAAGGGCGTCGACATCCTGGTGGCCTGCCCTGGCCGCCTGCTCGACCTGGCCGGCCAAGGCAAGGTAGACCTGGCCCATGTAGAAATCCTGGTGCTGGACGAAGCCGACCGCATGCTCGACATGGGTTTCATCCACGACGTCAAGAAGGTCCTTGCCCGCCTGCCGGCCAAGCGCCAGAACCTGCTGTTCTCGGCGACCTTCTCCAAGGACATCACGGACCTTGCCGACAAGCTCCTGCACAACCCGGAGCGCATCGAGGTCACCCCGCCGAACACCACGGTCGAGCGTATCGAGCAGCGCGTCTATCGCCTGCCTGCCAGCCACAAGCGCGCACTGCTGGCGCACCTGATCACCCTGGGTGCCTGGGAGCAGGTGCTGGTGTTCACCCGCACCAAGCACGGCGCCAACCGCCTGGCCGAATACCTGGAAAAGCACGGCCTGAGCGCCGCCGCGATCCACGGCAACAAGAGCCAGAACGCCCGCACCAAGGCCCTGGCCGACTTCAAGGCCAACGCGGTGCGCGTGCTGGTCGCCACCGACATCGCCGCACGCGGCCTGGATATCGACCAACTGCCCCACGTGGTCAACTTCGAGCTGCCGAACGTCGAGGAAGACTACGTTCACCGTATCGGCCGTACCGGCCGTGCCGGGCGTTCGGGCGAGGCCATTTCCCTGGTCGCGCCGGATGAAGAAAAACTGCTCAAGAGCATCGAGCGCGTCACCAAGCAGAAGATCGCCGATGGCGACCTGATGGGCTTCGACCCAAGCCAGGTGGAGGCCGAGAAGCCTGAAGTGCGCGAACGCCCGCAAAACAGCGGCCGTGGCGGTCGCAACCAGCAGGCCCGTGGCGACGGTGGCAAAGAAGGCAGCGGTGGCCGCAAGGACAAGGGCAAGGACAAAGGCAAGGCCAAGCCGCAGGCAGCGGACAAGCCCGCCGACAAGGAAAAGACCGGCGACAAGCAACAGCCGCGCAAGCCGCGTGACAAGAAGCCGCGCCAGCAACAGGCAGGCCAGGCTGGCGCACCGAAAGCGCCTGCCGACCGTGACCCGGAAGAATTCCTGGACGACGACGTCGACAACTTCGGCAACCGCGCCGACTACGTCAGCCCGTACCAGAACGCCAAGAACCAGGGCCGCAATCGTCGCCCAGGTGGCGCTGCCAGCCAAGGCCAACAAGGCCAGGCTACTGGCCAGCGCAACACTGGCGGCGGCCAGGGCCGCACCGGTGGTGGTGGGCAGCCACGTAACGCCAGCGGCGAGAAGCGTCCGCCGCGCAACAACACGGGCGGTGGTGGCCGTCGCGATGGTGGTGGCGGTCGCAACCGCCCTGCCGGTCGTGACGATGCCTCGCGCCAGGAGCCAGCGGTACGCAGCTCGCGTGAGCCGCAGAACCAGCCAGTGATCATCCGCAAGGAATCCAAGCTCGACCGTTATCCGACGCCCGAGCAACTGGACGACCTGCCGAGCCGCCCGCGCGGTGAGCGCCCTGCGCTGCTGACCCGCAAGGGCTGATCTGAAGCGGCCTCATCGCCCCCTGTGGGAGCCGGCTTGCCGGCGATGATGCCCGAGCAGACAAACGAAAACGCCGCCTGAAAAGGCGGCGTTTTTTATTGCCAAGGCAAAGGCTTACTTCTGCTTCACACCTTCGACACTGATATCCAGGTCCAGGGTCTGCGAAGTCGCGCCTGGACCCTTGATGCCGAAGTCGTTCAGGTTAAGGGTGGTAGTGGCATTGAAGCCGGCACGCTCACCGCCCCATGGGTCCTTGCCTTCACCGTTGAAGGTGGCCTTGAAGGTCACCGGCTTGGTCACACCGTGCATGGTCAGGTCACCGGTGACGTCCGCGGTCTTGTCACCAGTCGATTTGACGCTGGTAGACACGAACTTGGCGTCTGGATACTTCTTCACATCCAGGAAATCTTTGCTGGCGATGTGCTTGTCACGCTCGGCGTGGTTCGACCACAGGCTGGCTGTCTTCAGGTCGACGTTGATCTTGCTGGCTTCAGGCTTGGCGCTGTCCCAGGTGAAATTACCGTCGAAGTCCTTGAAGGTACCGTGAATGAAGCTGTAGCCCAGGTGGCTGATCTTCCAGTCGACGAACGCGTGCTGGCCTTCCTTGTCGATCTTGTACTCGGCAGCCATGGCCTGGCCAGCGGAGATCAGAGCGGTACCGAGCGCCAGGGCGGCAAAAGTCTTTTTCAACATCCTTACTTTCCTTCCGTTGCAATTGAGGTTGAGAGTCAAGCTTTGCGGCCCAGCATGCGAGTCAGGGTCGCGTCACGGTCGATGAAATGGTGTTTCAAGGCTGCCAGAGCATGCAGCACGGCAAAGATCACCAGGCCCCAGGCCAACCAGAGGTGAATGGCACCTGCCACGTCAGCCTGGTCGGGCAGGTCGCTGATCAAGGCCGGCACTTCGAACAGGCCGAAGACCGGAATGCCAACGCCATCGGCGGTCGAAATCAGGTAACCGGCGGCCATCACCGCAAACAGCCCAAGGTACAGTGCCAGGTGGCCCACTTTGGCGGCCACGCGGGTCAGCGGGCCGTGGTTGGCGGGTGACGGCGGCGGTGGGCTGACGAAGCGCCAGATCACACGCAACAGCATCACAGCCAGCAGCACCAGGCCGATGCTCTTGTGCAGGTCAGGGGCAGATTTTCGCCACGGGCTGTAGTAGTCGAGCCCGACCATCCACAACCCCAGGCCAAACAGGCCGAAGACTGCCAGCGCCACGCCCCAGTGCAGGACAATGCTGACGACGCCATAGCGAGAAGATGAATTGCGCAGTTGCATGATTTGCAGTGTTTCCCCGTGAAAGCTGTGCAAAGACTAACGCGAAACGTATCGAATAAAAGCGGAAAAAATCGCTCAGGATTATCGAGAAAATCGATAAATAGTGTGTGAGATCGCTATTAAGGAAACATTAACGATAGCGGGGAAATCGAACTTGTCAGCACCGGCCTCGTGACGGGCAAAGCCACGTCCGCAGAGGCCGGTAACTTAAGACTCAGTTGGCCTTGGCCTGGGCGTTGGCGACCGGTGCAGCCTTCACCTCAGGCTTGTCAGCACCGCCAAACAGCCGCGAGAAGAACCCGCCCTGGTCCTTAGCCGCTGCCGCGCCCGCCGTTGCAGCGGTGGTGGCCACGGTCGCAGCCTTGGCCGGGTCAAACGATTTGCCAGCGAGCAAGTCCTGTACCTGGCTGGCGGCACGCTGGCCGCTGCGCAGGGCGCCCTCGAGGGTGCCCGGGTACAGGGCATCGGTGTGCTCGCCTGCGAAGGTGATGCGCTGCACCGGGCGCTCCCACAGGCGCCAGTACTTGCTGATCTGCCCCGGGCCATAGGCCAGGTAGGCGCCGCCCGTGCCGGCGTCGGTGCTGTAGCGCTTGACCTCGTAGCCGGTGAACGCGCCACGGGCCTGTGGATAGAAGGCATGCAGGCGGATCAGCACCTGATCGACCATCTGCTTGTCACCGAAGGCCTGCAGCAGCCGTGCATTGTCGCCGGACAGGTTGATCACCACATTGGCGCCGCCCTTGAGCGCAGGCTCGATCCACAGCATGCCAAGACCGGCATTGCTGAAGATTTCGCCGGACATGCGTGAACGGCTTTCCCACACAGGCTGCTTGAACTTGAGCATCAGCTGGTCGCGCCAACCGTAGTTGGTGCCCCTCAGCGCGGCCACGTGCTGGGTATCCAGGACCGGGGTAATCTGGATCTTGGCCAAGGCCCGCAGGGGCACGGCCATGACCACGTAGTCGGCCTGATAGGACGCGCTGCCGGCCTTGACCGTGACACCGTCCTTGTCCTGCACGATGGAGGTGACCGGCGAGTTGGTCTTGATGGTCTTCAGCTGTTTGACGAACGCCTGGGCCAGCACCGGGCTGCCGCCGGGCAGGCGCGCAGCGCGCAGGTCACGGTCGCTGACGCCACGGTAGACCCGGTTCTGCTGGGCGAAGTACAGCAGCGAAAGGCGCGACGGCTCATCGTAGCGGGTGCGGATCTGCTGGTTGATCAACTGGCGTGCGGTGGTCGGCAGTTGCAGCTTGTCGAGCCAGGTGGAGACGTTCATCTGGTCGAGGGCGAACAGCGTGCTGGTCGCCTGCGGGTTGAGCGGGTCGTCGATCGAGCGGGCCAGGTCGTCAAGGGTCTTTTCGTAGCGTTTGAGCGCCTCGGCGGTGGTCGGTTGCTTGGTGGGCAGGTCGGTGGCGCTGAAGTACTCACCGTCGATCAGGTAGCCGGGGGTTCGCACGAATTCAGGCGCCGGCAGTGTCTCGAGCTTGAAACGGTCCAGGTACTGGTTGAGTACCGGCTGGGCCTTGCCATTGCCGATCCATTCGCTGGTGGCCAGGCCCGAACGACCGCCCATGCCTGCCTTGGCTTCCAGCAAGGTCACCTGCCAGCCTTTGTTCTGCAGCTCGTAGGCTGCGGTCAGGCCTGCCAGGCCACCGCCCACGACGATCGCCGAAGGTGTCTTGTCCTTGGCCAGCGTGGCGCCGCTGGACACACCGATCAATACCAACGCGCACAGGCGCACCCAAGCAGCAGCCATGATGGCGAACTCCGAGTCAGACGTTACAGAAATGGGAAGAGGCAGGAATGCCCCGAGGCGATGCGTTAAGAATACGTCAGGTATGCAGACCCTGCCAGCACAGTGACATCAAGTCCCTTTGGCAACTGGCATTTTTGTCAGTAGCCAGGCCTTGCGCCGCTGCGCGAGGCTTACGAGCGTGTCGAGAAATCCGACAAAAGGAGCTACCCATGGTCTACGAGGAGCACTTTGCACAGGTCCCCCGGCAGCACCTGTCGCACAAGCAGACATTGCTGACCCCCTCAGGGTTGAGCATCCGCTCCAACGGTACCTCCGGGGCCGGCTTTCATGAGGCCTTCAAGGGCGAGGTCGGCACGGAGCTGGTGATCGGCGAGCACAGCGACGTGGAAATCGCCTTCGAGCAGGAAGTCGACAGCCTACTCCTGGAGTACTACGTCGTCAGCGACCGACATTTCGACGATGTGCGGATGCTGCTGGATACCGATGCCTACGATGCCGACCTGATCGCGCCGACCCCGCGCGACTTCTACTGGCTGACGCTCTCGGGCAGCGGTTATACCGAGTGCATGCCTGGCCCCCTCGCCACGCAGCCTTGCCACCAGGTCATCGGCGGGCCGTTCAGGCGCCTGACCATCTCCACTTCACAGGCCGGCACCGTGCACATCCGCAGGCTCGAATGGACCCGCACCTGTCGTCATTGACCCTTGGCGGTTGTCCTGCCCCCTGGCATTGCTTAGGCTTACGCGGTCAACCCAAGCCGCAATGCCAGGAGAAGTGCCGATGGGCCTCAACGATCAGTGGATGCAACGTGACCTCAAGGTCCTGTGGCACCCCTGCACCCAGATGAAAGACCACGAGCAACTGCCACTGATCCCGATCAAGCGCGGCGAAGGCGTATGGCTCGAGGACTTCGATGGCAAGCGTTACCTGGATGCCGTCAGCAGCTGGTGGGTCAATGTGTTCGGCCACGCCAACCCACGCATCAACCAGCGCATCAAGGACCAGGTCGACCAGCTCGAGCACGTGATCCTCGCCGGTTTCAGCCACCAGCCGGTGATCGAGCTGTCCGAGCGGCTGGTGGCCATGACGCCGGCAGGGCTGGACCGGGTGTTCTACGCCGACAACGGCTCTTCGTGCATCGAAGTGGCACTGAAGATGAGCTTCCACTACTGGCAGAACATCGGCAAACCGGCGAAGAAGCGCTTCGTCACCCTGACCAACAGCTACCACGGCGAGACCATCGCCGCCATGTCGGTCGGCGATGTGCCGCTGTTCACCGAAACCTACAAGGCCTTGCTGCTCGACACCATCAAGGTGCCCAGCCCGGACTGCTACCTGCGCCCCGAGGGCATGGGCTGGGAAGAACATTCACGCAACATGTTCGCGGCCATGGAGCAGACCCTGGCCGAACACCACGAAACCCTTTCGGCAGTGATCATCGAGCCGCTGATCCAGGGCGCGGGCGGCATGCGCATGTATCACCCGGTCTACCTCAAGCTGCTGCGCGAGGCCTGCGACCGCTATGGCGTGCACCTGATCCACGACGAGATCGCCGTGGGCTTCGGCCGCACCGGCACCATGTTCGCCTGCGAGCAGGCCGGTATCCGCCCGGACTTCCTGTGCCTGTCCAAGGCCCTGACCGGCGGCTACCTGCCGCTGGCCGCCTGCCTGACCACCGACACCGTGTACCAGGCGTTCTACGACGACTACCCGACCCTGCGCGCGTTCCTCCATTCGCACAGCTACACCGGCAACCCGCTGGCCTGTGCTGCCGCCCTGGCGACCCTGGACATCTTCGAGCAGGACAACGTGATCGAGGCCAACAAGGCCTTGTCGGCGCGCATGGCCAGCGCCACCGCGCACCTGGCCGACCACGCCCATGTCGCCGAAATCCGCCAGACCGGCATGGCCCTGGCCATCGAGATGGTGCAGGACAAGGCCGGCAAGGTCGCCTACCCCTGGCAGGAGCGCCGAGGCCTGAAGGTGTTCGAACATGCCCTGACCCGTGGCGCGCTGTTGCGTCCGCTGGGTAGCGTGGTGTACTTCTTGCCGCCGTATGTGATTACCCCGGAGCAGATCGACTTCCTCGCCGATGTGGCCACCGAGGGCATCGATATCGCCACCCGCAGCAGCGTCAGCGTGACGGTACCTGCCGACTTCCACCCCGACTTCCGCGATCCGGGCTGATTGCTGACCTCGCCACACCACCATCCCCTGTATGAGCGGGCTTGCTCGCGATCAAGGGCAAAGCCCTTGCCAAACACCGCGGTGCCTTCATCGCGGGCAAGCCCGCTCCTACAGGTAAAGCACTGTGTTCCTAATTTCCCGAGCAGAACCATGAGACTGTCCCGCTTCTTCATCGACGCCCCCCTGAGCCTCGGCGAGCACGACCTGCCCGAAGCCCAGGCCCACTACATTGGCCGCGTCCTGCGCATGGCCCCCGGCGATGCCGTGCAACTGTTCGACGGCAGCGGCCAGGAGTACCTCGGCCAGTTGCTCGAAGTCGGCAAGAAGAGCGTGCGCGTCAGCCTCGACCAGGCGCTGCCCGGCCAGGCCGATTCACCGCTGCAGATCCACCTGGGCCAGGGCCTGTCCCGCGGCGAACGCATGGACTGGGCCATCCAGAAGGCCACTGAGCTGGGCGTCAACGAGATCACCCCGATCGTCAGCGAACGCTGTGAAGTGCGTCTGAAGGACGAGCGCGCAGACAAACGCCTGGCCCATTGGCGCCAGGTAGCCATCAGCGCCTGCGAGCAGTGCGGCCGCTCGACCCTGCCGGTGATCCACCCGCCAGTCACCCTGGCAGAGTGGATCAAGGCCAGCGAAGCGGACCTGAAACTGGTACTGCACCCGGTCGCCGAGCCGCTGACCAGCCACGCCAAGCCCACGCGCCTGGCCTTCCTGATCGGCCCCGAAGGCGGCTTGAGCGAGGCCGAAGTAGACCAGGCCAAGGCGGCAGGCTTCCACGCCGCCCGCCTGGGCCCGCGCGTGCTGCGTACCGAGACCGCGCCGGTGGTTGCACTCGCGGTGGCGCAGCAGTTGTGGGGCGATTTTTCGTAAAGAAAGCTAACGCACGTACAGCGACACCGCGACAAAGTGCATCAGGCTGCCGGCAATCACGAACAAGTGCCAGATGCCATGCCAGTGGCGGAACCGGCTGTCGAAGGCGAAGAAGATGATGCCCACGGTGTAGAACACCCCGCCGGCCGCCAGCCAGGCGAAGCCGGCGGTGCCGAGGCTGTTCAGCAAGGGTTTGACTGCCACCAGCACGATCCAGCCCATCACCGCGTAGATGACGATCGACAGGACCCGCGCCTCGGAGCGCGGTTTGATTTCCTGCAGCATGCCGATCACCGCCAGGCCCCAGACCACGCCGAACAGGCTCCAGCCCCAGGGGCCGCGCAGGCTGACCAGGCAGAAAGGCGTGTAGCTGCCGGCGATCAGCAGGTAGATCGACAGGTGATCGAGCTTGCGCATGATCACTTTCGCGCGGCCGCGGGTGCTGTGGTAAAGGGTCGAGATGCTGTAGAGCAGCAGCAGCGTGCCGCCGTAGATGGAGAAGCTGACGATCTTCCAGGGGTCGCCCTGCAGGCCTGCGACGACGATCAGCCAGATGGCACCGATACAGGCCAGGATGGCACCGACCAGGTGGGTCCAGGCGTTGAAGCGTTCACCGTGATACATGCAAACACAGACCTCCTTGGGTGGGCTGGGTTCCTGCTTTGTTCGCTCCGACCCTATCGCCGGCAAGCCGGCTTGTATCGCGCGAAGCCCATGTGGGAGCCGGCTTGCCGGCGATAGGGCCATCGGTCTCACATCCTACCCAACCCCAGGTTGCAATTGCGCGTCACGCACCAGCCTTTCCAACCCGACCAGGTCCGGCACCCGCGCCACCTGCTCCCCCACCTGCACCGCCGCCAGTTCCAGACTGCCCAGCGCCACATCCACATAGTTGAGCTGGCTGTCGAGCTTGCACGAGCGTGGGATGTCCTGCAGCAACACCGCCAGATAGCGCAAGCCGGTGTCACCCAAGGCATTGAGCACCACGATGCGCGCCCGCTCGCCACACGGCGTGTCGCCCCCGCAGGCGGCCTCGAAGCCGATCAGCGGCAGGTGCTGCTGGCGCCAGTCGATCCAGCCCAGATGCCAGCCGGGCTCGCCTGGCTGGCAGAACAGGTTGCGCTGGTCTATCAGTTCCGCCACGGCCACGTTCGGCAGCACCAGGGTGCGGTCGCCCAATGGCAACAGCAGGCCAGTCAGGCTGCTGCGCTGGCCTGCGATCAGTTCAAGCATGCTGTTGGCTCCAATGGGCGATGCTCTGCAGCAACACCGACTCCTGGTACGGCTTGCCCAGGTAATCGTTGACGCCGATGGCCATGGCCCGGTCGCGGTGTTTCTGCCCGGTACGGGAGGTGATCATGATGATCGGCAGGTCCTTGAGCCGCTCGTCGCGGCGAATGCGTGTGGCCACTTCGAAACCATCCATGCGCGGCATCTCGATATCCAGCAGCAGCACGTCGGGGCGGTGCTCTTCCAGCAAGGCCATGGCGTCGACCCCGTCCTTGGCGGTCAGCACGCTCATGCCATGACGCTCGAGCAAGCGGCTGGTGACCTTGCGCACGGTCACCGAGTCGTCCACCACCATCACCAGCAAGGCGCGCCGCGGTGACGGGCCGAACAGCGTGCCCTGCACTCCGCTGCCGCCCGGCAGGCGCGCCAGACGGCGTTGCTGGCCTCGCAACTGGCCAAGCAGGTCGATGATCAGCACCACCCGCCCATCGCCCAGCAGGGTGGCGCCCGACAGCCCCGCCACAGCGGCGAACTGCGGGCCGAGGCTTTTCACCACGATCTCGCGGCTCGGCGACAGGCTGTCGACCTGGATGGCGAACGATTGCTCATGGGAGTGCACCAACAGCACCGGCAGCGGCACGCTCTGCCCCAGCAGGCCGGGCCGCGGCAGGCCTTGCAACAGCTCGCCCAGATAACGCAGCTGGTACTCATGGCCGGCATACACGTAGCGCGGCACCTCCAGCTGGTAGCAGGCAGCCAGCTCGGCCGGCGGTACGCGGACGATGCCCTCGATGGTATTGAGCGGGACGGCGTACTGCTCTTCGCCAAGGTGCACCATCAGGGCGCGGTTGATCGACACCGTGAACGGCAGGCGGATCAGGAATCGCGCACCCTTGCCCTGGGCCGACTCGATGGTCATCGAGCCACCCAGCTGCTTGACCTCTTCGTGCACCACGTCCATGCCCAGGCCACGCCCGGAAATCTGGGTGATCTTCTCGGCCGTGGAGAACCCGGGGCGCAGGATGAACTGGAGGATTTCGTGATCGCTCAAGTTGGCCTTGGGGTCCAGCAAGCCACGCTTGATGGCCTTGCGACGCACCGCCTCCAGCGGTACGCCGGCGCCATCATCGGTCATTTCGATGACGATATCGGCGCCTTCGTGCAGCAGATTCAACGCAATGGTGCCCTGCTCCGGCTTGCCGGCAGCCAGGCGCACATCACTGGCCTCCAGGCCATGGTCGACGGCATTGCGCAGCATGTGCTCAAGCGGTGCGACCATGCGCTCGAGCACGCTGCGGTCCAGCTCGCCTTCGGCGTTGCCGACCACCAGCTCGACCTGCTTGCCCAGTTCGCTCGCCACTTGCCGCACCACCCGCTGCAGGCGGGGCACCAGACGCTCGAACGGCACCATCAAGGTGGCGGTCAGGCCTTCCTGCAACTGGCTGTTCACCCGCGCCTGCTGCTGCAGCAGGCCGTAGGCCTCCTGCGCGCGCTGGGACAGGGTTTCCTTCAGGTCGAGCAAGTCGGAGGCCGATTCGAACAAGGCCCGCGACAACTGCTGCAACTGGGAATGCCGGTCCATCTCCAGCGGGTCGAAATCTTCGTAGGCGTCGCCTTCGAATGGCTGTCGGCTGGTGATCCGCCCCTGGGTCTCGTTGTCCAGCCGCAACAGCTGGTCACGCATGCGCTCCAGGGTGGTTTCCATCTCGTTGAGGGCGAACTGCGCGTCGTTCACCTGCTGCTCGATACGACCACGAATGACCGAGTGCTCACCGGCCAGGTTGCCCAGGTCGTCGAGCAGTTCGGCGTCGACCTTGACCATGTCGCCGGCCGCGCGCTCCGGCGTGGCCGTGGGCAGGTCGGCCGGCGCGGCTTCGGCTGGCGCCTGGCCCGCGGCGCTGTCGGTCAGGGCAGCGCTGCTGAAGTTGCGGATGTAGTCGATCAGTGCGGTAGCCGCATGCAGCGGTTGCCCCAGGCGCACGGCATCGAGCATGTGCGCCAGGCGGTCGTGGCAGTTCTGCAACAGCGCGAACAGCGGCGCGCTGGGCGGCAGGCGCCCGGCAGCCAGCAATTCGTAGAGAAATTCCAGTTCGTGGGCAAGGTCGCCGATGGCGGCGATCTCGACCATGCGCGCACCGCCCTTGAGGGTGTGCAGGTCGCGCAGCAGGTTGTCCACTTCGGCGCCGTTGCGCGGGTCGGCCTGCCAGCGCGCCAGTGCGGCAGCGGCGCTTTCGACGATGTCCGAGCTTTCTTCCAGGAAGACCTCGAGCAGCTCCTTGTCACCCGGACTGTCGATGTCCACGTCGGCCGCTTCGGTCGCCGTCGGCAGCGCTGTCACCGAGCCCGGCGCCACCAGGCCCGTGGCCTCCGGTGCCAGGGCACCGGCCAGCAGACCGCGCAGGTTGTCGACGCAGTCGGGACGAGGCGTTACTTCCTGGCCGGCAGCGACCTGATCGAGCATGTCGAGCAGCGCTTCATGGGCTTGCCGGGCCTGGGCGAAGAAGTGCTCGTCGGCGCCCAGGCTACCCTCTTCCACCGCGCCGTAGAGATCCAGCAGGGCTTCACAGACATCGTCCATCTGCCAGAGGTCGGCCAGGTGGGTGGCGTGGCACAGCGTGGTCAGTTCATCGAGCAGGCTGTCCAGCGACTGGCGCTGGCCCGGCTGCTCGTGCCAGCGCGACAGCAGGGACTCGGCATCCAGCAGAATGTCCATGGCCTGGGCCAGGAAGCTGGCCGTGCGCTGCGGGTCGCGGGCACTGCGCCGGGCATGGGTCTGCTCGTCATGCAAGCTCGCCAGGCGTTCGTCCACCGCCTCGCCGACCTGCTCGATCAACTGCGCCGCGCCCGCGATGGCGGCCAGCGGGGTGCTGCCGAGCTGCGCCAGGCCCAGCTGGAACTGGGCCCGCGCTGCGTCCAGCCAGGCGATTTCGGCGCCCTGCAAGGGTAACTGATGGCTGCGGTATTCGCGGACCAGGCGGTCGAAGGCAGTGGCCAGTTCGGCGATCGGCATCACCCCGGCCATGGCGGCGCTGCCCTTGAGCGTGTGCAGCGCGCGTTGCAGCTCATCGCTGACCGGCGTGTCCCGGCCATTGGCCGCCTGCAAGTAGGTGTCCAGGCTCGCCAGGTGGCCTTCAGCTTCATTGCGGAAGATGTCCAGCAATTGCGGGTCGAGGCCCTCGATGTCGGCAATGACGGGCGTGTCGTTCTCGGCAAGGGCATGCAGATGGCTGGCCAACTGCTCGATCTCGGTCACTTGCGGCATCTGCCCGGCGGCGAAGTCGGCCAGCAGGTCCGGCAGGTGCACGACCACCTGTTGCAGCGCCCTGGCCCCCTCTGGTGCCAGGGCCATGCGCCCCTCCAGTACGCGATTGAGCAAATGCTCGCCGCCCCAGGCCAGCTCGGCGACGGCCTCGGCATGCACCATACGCCCGCTGCCCTTGAGCGTGTGCAGGTCGCGGCGCAGTTCCAGCAAGGCTTCGCGCAGGTTGTTGTCGGCGCGCCAGCGCAGCCACTGGCGCTCGATTTCCGGCAGCAGCTCCCCGGCTTCCTCGAGAAACACCTCGCGCAACTCGTCGTCGATACCATCACCATTGCCATCCTGGCTGCGCAGGACTTCGCCATGGCTGCACGGCATGCCCAGCGCCGCCAGGCTCGAGCAGGCCATGTCGAGGAACGGCTGGCCATCGGCCAAGGGGTCGGCCACCCGCCATTGCAGGTAGCACTCGCCAGCACTGAGCGCCTGGGCCAGCTGATCCAGTTCCTCAGCGGGCGGCTCCACATCCAGGTGCTGCAACCAGCCCTGCACATAGCGGGCACATCCGCCGAACACCTGCGCGGCGGCAGGCAGCATCAACATCGCCAATGCCCCGCGCACCTGCTGCAACAGCCCTGGCAAGGGTTGCAGGCGTTGCCGCGGCCAGCCCGATTCCAGGCAATCGCCGATCAGGTCCTTGGCCTGCTGCAACACCGACAACGATTCGTTCAGGACCAGCTGGCGGATCTCTGCCAGGTCCGAGCCAGGCAGAGCCCCCTGGCCGTTCTCCTCGAGCGGGCCGACCATGCCATTGAGGCTGGCCTCCACGTACAGCAGCGCACCCGCCACATCCATCAGCACCGGGTCATCCACCGCCCGCTCGCCCTGGGCCAGCGCCTGCAAGGCCAGGACCTGATCGATGATGACCCGTCGCGGCTGCTGGAAGCCCAGTACTGCCAAGGTGTCGGCCACATGCCGCAACGGTGCGAGCAATGCGTCCAGCTGTTCGATGTGCTGCCGATCACTGCGCACGAACAGGTCCAGGCGTTCCTTGATCCGCACCAGGTCATCGCACAGTGCCGTCACCACCGAACGCAAGGCATCACGCCCGGGCCCGGCCTGCACCTGTTCACGCCAGTTGCCCAGCGACAGGTCGAGGTTGGCCAGGTCGTCGGAACCCGCGAAGCGCTGGGCCGCGCCGCCGATCAGGCTGGCCTGGGCCAGCGGCTCGACGCCGCGACAGGCACGCAGCTGATTGAGCAGCGGCAGCATCACCAGCGGCAGGTCATGCCGCGCACCGCGCAACCGCTCAAGATACGAGGGCAGTTGCTCGAGCCCGCGAAACAGCGGCCCCAGGCAATCGCCACGCGGGCTCACCTGGCCATCGGCCAAGGCCTTGGCCAGCAGCTCGAGCTCCTCGGCCAGGCGTGTGGCGCCGCGCAATTCGAGCATGCGCAGGCAACCGTGCACCTGGTGCAGGTTGTCCACCACGAACGCCAGGATGGAGCGGTCGTCGGTCTCGCCGGCAAAGCGCTCAAGGGCCTGGCGCGCCTGGCCCAGGCAGTCGAGGATGGCCGCTCGGGTCCAGGCCAGGGCGACCGTGTCGTGGCGCTCGGGGTTTACTGCTGCTGAAGCCATGGACATGCCCCTCAGCGCCGCTCGGCCGGGGCCGGCAAGGTGAACCCAGACACCGAACGGCGCATCTCGCTGGCCATGCGTGCCAAGTGACGGATGCTGTCGGCGGTGGCGCCGGAGCCGGCGGAGGTCTGCGCGGTAATCTGCTGGATGACGGCCATGGTGTGAGAAATCTGCCCTGCCGATGAGGTCTGCAACTGCGCGGCGTCGGAGATGCTGTGGATAAGTTCGGCCAGGGTCTGCGACACCCCTTCGATTTCCGCCAGCGCCACCCCGGCGTCCTGGGCCAGGCGCGCACCGCGCACCACTTCGGCGGTGGTCTGTTCCATGGAGATCACCGCCTCGTTGGTGTCGGCCTGAATGGTCCGCACCAGCGCCTCGATCTGCCGCGTGGCCGAAGACGAGCGCTCGGCCAGCCGCTGCACTTCGTCGGCAACCACGGCAAAGCCTCGCCCGGCTTCGCCAGCCAGGGAGGCCTGGATCGCCGCGTTAAGCGCCAGGATGTTGGTCTGATCGGCAATGTCGTCGATCAGGCTGACGATGTCACCGATTTCCTGGGAAGACTCGCCAAGCCGCTTGATTCGCTTGGCTGTGTCCTGGATCTGTTCGCGGATGTTGTCCATGCCATCGATGGTGTTGTGCACCACTTCGTTGCCCTTGTTGGCGATGGCCACCGAACGCTCGGCCACCTTGGCCGACTCGTAGGCATGCGCCGATACCCGGTCGATCGACTCGACCATGTCGCCCACCGCCTCGGACGCCTCGCTGATCTGGTCGGCCTGGTGCTCCGAGGCCTTGGCCAGCTGGCGGGCGGTGTTCTGCGTGTCCTGCACGGCCGCTGCCACCTGCTCGGCGCTGTGGTTGATGGTGGCCACCAGGTCGCGCAGCTGGTCGACCGAATAGTTGATCGAATCGGCGATGGCGCCGGTGAAGTCCTCGGTGACCGACACGGTGACGGTCAGGTCGCCGTCGGCCAGCTCCTCGATTTCATCGAGCAGGCGCATGATCGCCTGCTGGTTGCGTTCGTTCTTCTCGGCGGTCTCGCGCAGCTGGCGGTTGGTGGTACGCACCATCACCAGGCCGATCAGGATGATCGAGGCCAGCGCCAGCAGGCCCAGCACGTAGCCGCCAACGGTATCGAGGGTACGGCTGCCGGCCAGGTTCTCGAAGCCGTTGGCCAGGTGCGAGGCTTCCTCCAGCAGGGTCTGCGACAGGCTGAAGATATTGCCCGCGGCCTCACGCACGCGGAACAGCTCGGGCGAGGTTTCGAGGATTTCATCCACAGACCCTGCGACGAACTGGAACAGCTCGGCGATTTCCGCCAGCCGCGCCCGGGCGTCGGCATCCTCTACCCGGGTGACCTGGATCGCCGGGTTGCCGGCGAGCATGCCTTCGAGCACCTGGCCGAACCGGCTGGCGTCGCGGCCGAAGGCATCGGCGGCCTGGGCCGCGCTGTCGTCGCCAGCCAGCACGGTGTTGACCGAGCCGAGGATGCGTTCGGCAAGCAGCAACTGGCGCTGGGCCACCACCACCTGGTTGGCCGGGGCGCCGCTCTGCAGCAGGATCTCGACGACTTTCTCGTATTCCACCTGCAGTTGCGGTACGGTTTCGGCGAGGGTCGCCGCCACCTGGTGCAGCGACAACACGGTCTGTTCGCTGGCGAGGATGATGTCGGTATTCTTGCGCAGGTTTTCCCAGTCCTGGCGCACGGCTTCCATTTCATCGCGCACACCGACGGGTGCCGCGGGCAGGCCGGTGGTCTTGTCACCCTCGCGCAGGTAGCTCCAGCGCCTTTCGAAATCGTTGCGCGCATCCGACAGCAGCTTGAACGCCAATGCCTTGCCCGCCGCCGCCTCGGTGGCGTTCTTGGCGATGCGTTGGGACAGCACGCGCAGCTCGCCGGCATGGCCGATGTACTGCTTGTCGTGGTTGGACTGGGTGTTGAGGTAGGCGAAGTTGGCGAACAGCAGGATGATCGCCAGGATCAGCACCACGAACAGCACAGTGATCTGCACGATGCTGCGCGTGCGCGGGGTCATGCTGTTGGGGGCGACACCGATGGCCGGCTTGTTCACGTTCGAAAGTCCTATAGCGCCACATCGAGAAAGCCCGGCGCCTGGGCCAGGGCGAAGGGGCTGAAGATCGCCCAGTTGCGTTCACGCGGAAAATGCCCCTGGACGAACCGCGCAGCGGCGCGTAGCAGCGGCTGCGGCGGCGACAGTTCCAGGCTGCTCAGGGCGAAATGCTGAAGGCCCAGCACCTCGTCGACCAGCAGGCCGACGAACAGGTCCTCGTGGTCCAGCACCAGTACCCGCCGCTGCTTGCCCGGCGCCGCCGGGCCAAGGCCGAAGAAACTGCTCAGGTCCATCACCGGCAGCAACCGGCCACGCAGGTTGGCCACGCCGCAGACCCAAGGCTGCACACCCGGCACGCGGCTGCTGCGCGGCTCGCGCAAGACCTCGGCGACCTCACCCATGGGCGCCACGAACCACTGCTCGGCAATGCGAAAACCGATGCCGCTCCATTGTTGCAGGCGGGTGTCCTGCGGGGGTTGATCGGCCACCAGCAGGCGGCAGCGCCGGTCGATGTCCAGCAACAGCTCGAAAGCGGTCAGCGACGCGCCCTGCGGGCGGGTGGTCAAGCGCCCAACACTTCGTTGAGCTTGGCGATCAGGGCGTCTTCCTCCACCGGCTTGGTGACGAAGCCTCGCGCACCCTGGCGTTGGGCCCAGATACGGTCGGTTTCCTGGTCCTTGGTAGTCACGATCAGTACTGGAATGGCGCTGGTTTCCGGGTCCTTGCTCAATTGCCGGGTAGCCTGGAAACCGTTCATGCCGGGCATGACGATATCCATCAGCACGGCGTCGGGTTTCTCTTGCCGCGCCAGGGCCACCGCGTCGGCACCGTTGCTGGCCTTGAGCACCTGGTGGCCGTGCTTTTCCAGCCAGGCGGTCAGTTTGTACATTTCTGTCGGCGAGTCGTCGACAATCAGAACTCGGGCCATGCTGTTTCCCCATCAGGAAATAGAGGCCGCGCCGGCTCGGGCGCGGTCAGGGTGCGTGTTGTTCATGCGCGGCGAAACCGGGCACATGGGCCCTGATCGCGTCGAGCAGTTCGTCCTTGCTGAAGGGCTTGGTCAGGAACTGGTCGGAGCCGACCACCCGGCCGCGGGCCTTGTCGAACAGGCCGTCGCGTGATGACAGGAGAATCACGGGAATGTCCTTGAAGGCGCTGTTGTGCTTGATCACGGCACAGGTCTGGTAACCGTCCAGGCGCGGCATCAGCACATCGACGAAAATGATCTGCGGCTGGTGGTCGACGATCTTGGCCAGGGCATCGAAACCGTCACTGGCGGTGATCACCTCGCAGCCCGCTTCGCCGAGCAACATCTGCGCGGTGCGGCGGATCGTGCGCGAGTCGTCGATCACCATCACCTTCAGGGGTTGTTCCATAGATGCCTACCAGAAGAAATTTAGCTGCAAGTTGCAAGCGTCAAGCTGCAAGAAAAAGCGCACTGACGCATGGCTGGCTTTTTCTTGAAGCTTGTAGCTTAAGGCTTGCAGCTCATTTTTAGCACACTCCGGATAGCCATTCCATCTGCCGCACCCCTTGACCCGCGGCGTTCGCGGCGCCACCCTGAACCACTTTTCTTTCGATTCGTCGCGGCACCTGCCGCCAAGAGGAACCACCCCCATGAGCGTTCGCCTCGGCATTGTCATGGACCCCATCGCGTCCATCTCCTACAAGAAGGACAGCTCGCTGGCCATGCTGTTGGCCGCCCAGGCCCGCGGCTGGAGCCTGTTCTACATGGAGCAGCGCGACCTGTACCAGGCACAAGGCAAGGCCCGCGCCCGCATGCGCCCGCTCAACGTGTTCGCCGACCCGACTCGCTGGTTCGAGCTGGGTGAAGAGCAGGACAGCCCGCTGGCCGAACTGGACGTGATCCTGATGCGCAAGGACCCGCCGTTCGACATGGAGTTCGTCTACAGCACCTACCTGCTGGAACAGGCCGAGGCCGAAGGCGTGCTGGTGGTCAATCGCCCGCAGAGCCTGCGCGACTGCAACGAAAAACTGTTCGCCACGCTGTTCCCGCAGTGCACGCCGCCGACACTGGTCAGCCGCCGCCCGGACATCATTCGCCAGTTCGCCGCCGAGCACGATGACGTGATCCTCAAGCCGCTGGACGGCATGGGCGGCACCTCGATCTTCCGTCACCGGATGGGCGACCCCAACCTCTCGGTGATTCTCGAGACCCTGACCGCGCTGGGCGCCCAGCAGATCATGGCGCAGGCCTACCTGCCGGCGATCAAGGACGGCGACAAGCGCATCCTGATGATCGACGGCGAACCTGTGGACTACTGCCTGGCGCGCATCCCGGCAAGCGGCGAGACCCGCGGCAACCTGGCCGCCGGTGGGCGTGGCGAAGCCCGCCCGCTGAGCGAGCGCGACCGCTGGATCGCCGCCCAGGTCGGCCCGACCCTGCGCGAGAAGGGCCTGCTGTTCGTTGGCCTGGACGTGATCGGCGACTACCTCACCGAGATCAACGTCACCAGCCCGACCTGCATCCGTGAAATCGATGCGGCCTACGACACCGATATCGGTGGCAAGCTGATGGACGCCATTGATCGCCAGCTCAAGGCCCGCTGACCGCCGACGCGGAGCAATGACGCGCAGTGGGGTATGATGCCGGTTTAATTCTACTGAGCTGCTGCCCCGCCCTGCGGTTGCTGGATACCTGATGACGCTGCCTGCCGACATCCCCACCGATTTGCTGCCACCCCGCGTTCGCCCGCTGGACCGGCTTGGCTTTACCCTGTTCCTGGCTGCCCTGGTGCACCTGGCGCTGATCCTTGGCGTGGGTTTCACCGTGGTCAAGCCTGCGGAAATCCGCCAGACCATGGACATCACCCTGGCGACCTTCAAGAGCGAGAAACCGCCCGAAAAGGCCGACTTCCAGGCCCAGGACAACCAGCAAGGCAGCGGCACCCTGGAGAAGAAGGCGGTGCCCAAGACCACCGAGGTGGCGCCGTTCCAGGACAGCAAGATCAACAAAGTGACCCCGCCGCCAGCCGCCAGGCCGGAGGTGGCGCCACCGCCCAAGCCCGAGAAATCCGCCGTGGCCACCAAGGCCCCCAAGCCGCAGAAGGTCGAGCCCAAGCCGAAGGAAAGCAAGCCGCAGCCCAAGCCTGCGGCAACTCCGGATTTCGACAGCTCGCAGCTGTCGAGCCAGATCGCCAGCCTTGAGGCGGAGCTGTCCAACGAGCAGCAGATGTATGCCAAGCGCCCGCGCATCCACCGCCTCAATGCCGCCTCGACCATGCGCGACAAGGGTGCCTGGTACAAGGAGGAGTGGCGCAAGAAGGTCGAGCGGGTGGGTAACCTCAACTACCCGGATGAAGCACGCCGGCAGCAGATCTACGGCAACTTGCGCATGATGGTGTCGATCAACCGCGATGGCTCGCTGTATGAAGTGCTGGTGCTGGAGTCGTCCGGGCAGCCGGTGCTGGACCAGGCCGCGCAACGCATCGTGCGGCTGGCGGCGCCATTTGCGCCGTTTACCGGGGATCTGGCGGAGTTCGACCGGCTGGAGATCATCCGTACCTGGCGGTTTGCGCGTGGGGATCGGTTGTCCAGTAACTGATTGCCAGGGCTCGCCAATGTTTTTCCATCGTTCGTGAGATCGAGCGCCGCCCGCGCGGCGCTCGATCTGATAGGCGCCAAACACCTTTCGACAGACACAAACAGGCGACACATAACCACCTTGTCAGCCTCGTCACCCGGCGCCACACTATCCCCCATGAAAACCCTCGCCCCGAGCTACCTCAAGCATCAGTTCCTGATCGCCATGCCGCACATGGCCGATCCGAACTTCGCCCAGACCCTCACGTATATCGTCGAGCACAACGCCAATGGCGCCATGGGTCTGGTGGTCAACCGCCCCCAGGAGCTGAACCTGGCCGACATTCTCGAGCAGCTGCGCCCGGACGAGGAACCACCTGCCAGCACCCTGCAGGTGCCGATCTACCAGGGCGGACCGGTGCAGACCGACCGTGGTTTCGTGCTGCACAGCAACGAATGCAGCTTCCAGGCCACCGTCGCGCTGGAAGGGCTGTCGCTGACGACCTCGCAAGACGTGCTGCTGGCCATCGCCGCAGGAGTCGGCCCGAAACAGAGCCTGATCACCCTGGGTTACGCCGGCTGGGAAGCGGGCCAGCTGGAAGCGGAGCTGACCGACAATGCCTGGCTCAACTGCCCGTTCGACCCGGAAATCATCTTCGGCCTGGCCAGCGACCTGCGTCTGGAAGCCGCAGCCGCCAGCCTGGGCATCAACCTCAGCCTGCTCACCAGCCAGGCGGGCCACGCCTGATGGCCGAGCTGCGCCTGCTGCTGGGCTTCGACTACGGCAGCAAACAGATCGGCGTGGCCGTGGGTCAGGTGATTACCGGCCAGGCCCGCGAGCTGTGCGTGCTCAAGGCGCAGAACGGCGTGCCGGACTGGAACCAGGTCGAGAAGCTGATCAAGGAATGGAAACCCGACGCCATCGTCGTCGGCCTGCCGCTGAACATGGACGGCACGCCCAGCGACATGAGCGAGCGCGCCGAAAAGTTCGCCCGCCGCCTCAATGGCCGCTTCAACCTGCCGGTGCACACCCACGACGAACGCCTGACCACCTTCGAAGCCAAGGGCGAGCAGATGGCCCGTGGCGGTCGCCACGGTAGCTACCGCGACAACCCGGTCGATGCCATTGCCGCCGCCCTGCTGCTGCAAGGCTGGCTGGAGGCCAACACTTAATCCGCTTTGCCGCCGGGTCAGCCCGGCGCCCTCCCAAGGAGCACGCAATGAGCCTACCCAACCCCGCCGACCTTATCCGGCAGATGGCTGTCGACCTTCGCGCCCACCTGGCCCGCCGCAACATCACCGAGCCGCGATTCATCGGCATCCGCACCGGTGGTGTCTGGGTCGCCCAGGCATTGCAGCAGGAGATGAGCGACGAAAGCCCCTTGGGCACACTTGACGTATCCTTCTACCGCGACGATTTCAGCCAGAACGGCCTGCACCCGCAGGTGCGCCCCTCGGAGCTGCCATTCGAAGTGGAGGGCCAGCACCTGGTGCTGATCGATGACGTGCTGATGAGCGGGCGCACCATCCGCGCCGCGCTCAACGAACTGTTCGACTACGGGCGCCCGGCCAGCGTGACGCTGGTCTGCCTGCTGGACCTGGATGCCGGCGAACTGCCGATCCGTCCCAACGTGCTGGGCGCCACCCTGTCGCTGGCGGCCCATGAACGGGTAAAATTGACCGGACCCGCACCGCTCGCCCTCGAGCGCCAGGACCTCGCCACCGCTTCCGCCCTTTAAGAGTCCCTCGCGATGACGCCAATCGACGCCAAGCGCCCGCTGCAGCTCAATGACCAGGGCCAGCTGCGCCACTTCCTCTCGCTCGACGGTTTGCCCCGCGAACTGCTCACCGAGATCCTTGACACCGCCGACTCGTTCCTCGAAGTCGGCGCCCGGGCCGTGAAGAAAGTCCCGTTGCTGCGCGGCAAGACCGTGTGCAACGTGTTCTTCGAGAACTCGACCCGTACCCGTACCACCTTCGAA
>Ga0160465_100368_pt1 | contig 25332 bp, 17 predicted proteins | sample HID1971K_E11MG_FD_108209 | JGI IMG/M metagenome (GOLD analysis project Ga0160465, IMG submission 108209) | Enriched millipede-associated microbial communities from UW Madison campus, WI, USA - HID1971K_E11 MG | ecosystem: Host-associated > Arthropoda: Insects > Digestive system > Unclassified ...
CGGTACCAGGCCTGCGTAGTATTCCAGCACGTCGGCGCCGGTGACGATGTCGACGTAGCGGGTTTCCGAGTACGACTTGCCGGTGTCCAGGGTTTCCAGCATGGCCAGCTCGTCGTTGCGCTCGCGCAGGATGTCGACGGCGCGGCGCAGGATGCGCGAACGCTGCATGGCGGTCATCGCAGCCCAGACTTTCTGACCGCGCTCGGCGCTTTCGACGGCTTTCTCGACATCGGCCTGGGTTGCACGTTGCACGTGGGCGAGGACTTCGCCGGTGGCCGGGTTGATGGCTTCGAAGGTGGCATCGGTGCCAGCGTCGACGTAACCGCCATCAATGTAGAGTTTTTGCGTTCCGAAACGGGCCATAGTGTCCTCGCAAGTGCAGTGTGTGATTGGCTTGCGCGTCACGCTCCTGCCGAGTTGGCAAGCGCCGTGCGCGGTGTTTCAGCAGCCTGGTCGTCTGTTGCCAGGGTGTGCTGTTTAGCCAGTTGTAGATCCATGTATTCGTAAGCAATCCGTATCGCCTGGTCGGTGTCGAATGCATCCCCCGACAGCGCTCCACGCAACCACAAGCCATCGATCAGGGCCGCCAGGCCGCGGGCTGCCTTGCGTGCATGGTAAAGCGGCAAGACGCGGCGGAACTGGCAACACAGGTTGGAGTACAGGCGGTGATCGTTGATCCGCTGCAACCTGTGCAAATCGGGCTGGTGCATGCTGGAAGCCCAGAAGGCCAACCAGGTCTTCATTGCCGGGCCGTTCACCTGGCTGGCATCGAAGTTGCCCTCGATGATCACTTTCAGGTGAGCGCGCGCACTGTCGTCGGTCAGAGCCAGACGACGGGCCCTCACGCCTTCATTGAGCATGCTCATGATGTAGCCCATCGTCGCTGCAATCAGGCCGTTCTTGTCCCGAAAGTAGTGACTGATGATGCCGTTCGACACACCGGCCAAACGGGCAATCAGCGCAATGCTGGCATCTCCCAGTCCGACCTGATCGACCGCTTGCAGCGTGGCTTCGATCAATTGCTGGCGGCGGATGGGTTGCATACCGACCTTGGGCATCTTGCTATCTCCTCCAGGCCTGACGAGCAGACGACAAGCGGCTGACTCGGCGAAGGCCAGTCTATTTTGTTTTGATTGAACGTTCAATCAATAAAGAATAAGCTCTGCGACAATTTGTGCCATTGACAGTTTTCAGGCTGTTTTTCGAGCACGAACCGACACCCCAGGAAATCGTGGTAACCCCCGGAATACAAGGCGTTGACGGGCTAGAGCGATGCGAAATACAGATTCTGCCGAACGGTCACCGACCCTGCGGCAGGCCCTTGGAGCGGGCGGGGTGCTCTGTGGCGAATGCGCGCACCATGAACGGTTTTTGCGCTGGCCTGCAGACCACCTGTCTGGATTCTTGCAACGTTTCGATTCGGGATCACGGTTTCCAGGGTGCTTTTATAACACCTGTAGCAGTGGGGCTATTGCACCAATTGCTCGGGACAAGACTGATTAGCCTCCAAAGCCGTACTGCCCGGAGCATTCGTGCAATGAGTTCTGCCTCCCTTACCACACCCCCCGCCGAGAGGGTACGGGTCAACCGCGTGGTGTTCCTCACCTCCGCGCTGATGATCCTCGTTCTGACTGCCTTGCTGATCGCTGTACCCGATACCGCCGGCCAAGTGCTGGGCGTGGCCCAGAAGTGGCTGACGCGCACTTTCGGCTGGTACTACATGCTGGTGATCTGCGGCTACCTCGGGTTCGTCGTCTTCCTGGCCTTCTCCGACTACGGCAAGCTCAAGCTTGGCGGCAAGGACGACCAGCCTGACTTCAGCTACGGCGCCTGGGCCGGCATGCTGTTCTCCTCCGGTATCGGTATTTCGCTGCTGTACTTTGGCGCCTCCGAGCCGCTGGACCACTACTTCAACCCACCGGAAGGCACCCCGGCCAGCCTTGAGGCCGCGCGCCAGGGGCTGCAGCTGACCTTCCTGCACTGGGGCCTGCACGGCTGGGCGATCTACGCCCTGGTCGGCCTGGCCGTGGGTTACTTCGCCTACCGCCACAACCAGCCGCTGGCACTGCGCTCGGCGCTGTACCCGCTGGTCGGCGAGCGCTGGGTCAAGGGTGCTGCGGGCAATGCCGTGGACATCTTCGGCATGTTCGTCACCCTGCTGGGCCTGGTGACCAACCTGGGGATCGGCTCGATGCAGGTGTCCTCGGGCCTCGAGTACCTGTTCGGCATGGACCACAGCAAGACCAATTTGCTGGTGGTTATCCTGGTCATGGCCGGCGTAGCCACCGTAGCGGCGGTGTCGGGCGTGGAAAACGGCATCCGCCGCCTGTCCAACCTCAACATCATGCTGTTCAGCGGCTTGCTGATCTTCGTGCTGCTGGGCGGCGAGACCCTGCACCTGCTCAACGGTTTCGTGCAGAACATCGGCGACTACCTCAACGGCATCGTGCTGAAGACCTTCGACCTCTATGTATACGAGGGCGAGGCCGGCAAGTCCGAGCGCTGGCTGGGCCTGTGGACCGTGTTCTACTGGGCCTGGTGGATCTCCTGGGGCCCGTTCGTCGGCATGTTCATTGCCCGTATCTCCAAGGGACGCACCGTGCGTCAGCTGGTCAGCGGCGTGCTGCTGATCCCGCTGGGCTTCACCCTGGCCTGGCTGTCGATCTTCGGCAACACCGCGCTGGACCTGGTGATCAACCAGGGCGCCGTAGAGCTGGGCAAGACTGCCCTGGAACAACCGTCGATGTCGATCTACCAGCTGCTGGAATACTTCCCGGCGGCCAAGATCGTGATCGGTGTGGCGGTGTTCGTCGGCTTCGTGCTGTTCCTCACCCCGGCCGACTCGGGCGCGGTGATGATGGCCAACCTGTCGTGCAAAGGCGGCAAGGTAGACGAAGACGCCCCGCACTGGATGGTGGTGTTCTGGTCGGTGGTCATCACCCTGGTCACCATCGGCCTGCTGTTCGCCGGTAACTTCGAAGCCATGCAGACCATGGTGGTGCTGGCCGGCCTGCCGTTCTCGGTGGTCCTGGTGCTGTTCATGTTCGGCCTGTACAAGGCCATGAAGCAGGACGTGGCCGCCGAAGGCGAGCGCGCCGAGCTGGCCGCCCGTGGCCGTCGTGGCTTCAGCGAGCGCCTGGGCCAGCTGGAGTTGCAGCCGACCCAGGCCGTGGTCCAGCGGTTCATGGACAAGCACGTCAGCCCAGCGCTGAAAGATGCCGCCGCGCAATTGCAGACCCTGGGCTTCGAGGTTGAAACCCGTGTCGGCCAGTCGCGCAACATGATGGGCCTGCGGGTGATGATGGAAGAGGGCAACCCGTTCGTCTACGAAGTGAGCTTGGACGGCTACTTGGCCGCACCTAGCGAGGCTCCGGTCGAAGGCGAGCCGGAGGTGCGCCAGCGCTTCTATCGCGCCGAGGTGTACCTGCACGATGGCAGCCAGGAATACGACCTGATGGGCTTTGCGCCGGAGCAGATCGTGCGTGACGTGCTCGATCAGTTCGAGAGCCACCGGCAGTTGCTGGGTCGCGTTTACAGCTGACCTGGACCCAGGGCGCGGCCGCATCGGTCCATGCCTACGGTCGCTGATGGCATAACTGTTTAACACCTGTGGGAGGAGTGGCAAATACATGGTGCGCATTCGTCAACAAGCGGATGCGTGTCATGACAAACCCCACTACCTCCATTTTCGATTTCAAGTATGACGTCGCAGCGCAGTTCGCTGACCGACCGACGTTGCGTCAAGTTGCGAGCGAGCAGCTCTTGTCGGTGCTGATCAAGGAACTGCCTTGGCTTGCATTCGTGACGCCTCGGCTCACAACGGCGGATCCGTTGATCCTCGACAGCCCTGTAGCGGGTGCCGACCACTGGACTACCGCGCCGTTGGTGGAAGTGGTGCTGCAGGCGATGCTCGAAGGCGTGACCCTCGATCTGGAAGCCAGCGGTGGGCGCAGTCACAACCTTGGCTTGGTCGGCACCCACCGTTTCGCCGGCTCGCACAGCGAGCTGGACACGCGCTCGCTGACGGGCGTTTCGCCCGCGCTGAACAGACTGATCGCGCAACTGCCAGGCCATTACTATCAGGCTCAGGTGAACTATTGGCGTGGTCAGTCGCGTTCGAGCGGCAAGAGCCGTGATCAATGGCTGCAACTTCTGATGAAGATGGCCATGATCAGCAACATGCCTTTGCAAAACCTGGACGAACAACAGCAAGCTTGCATTCGCGGGCTGCTTCGTGGCGGCAGCGAACAGCCTTCAGTATTCGTGGTGCAGGCGACGCTGAGTTGGGGTGAGCAGGTGTTTACCGAGGTACAGTCTGGATTGCTGGTGACCGGCGAATGGGACGAGCGTGGAGTCATTCTGTGGTGCTCGCCCTCCAGCCAGATCCTGGCTTTCGATTCCATGGATGATTTCGCCGGCGCGTTACGTGATCAGCTTGCCCTTCGCTACCATTTCAGTGCCATGAGCTGGGAGCGATACGAACTGGAAGGCAATGCTTTCTCCCAGTGGGTCGCATTGTTGCTTGACGGTATGCTCGAACGGATTGGCCAGCTGCGCCTGAAGGGGCTGACGCTCGAGGCGTTCGAGGGGGTGTACGACACCTTGAGCGACCCTGCCCAATGGTGGATCGCCGGCTATTTCATTGAACCCTCTGCCAGGCAAATCGTGCCGCCCGGGATTGGCGCGGCCAAGCCGATCGACAGTCTTTCCTATCAGGATGCGCTACTCGATTTGGCGCTGGATCAGGCTGATGCAGGCGGTAAGTCTGCGCTAGACGGCATCCTTGACCTGCACAGCTATGCCCGCCAAGCGCTACGCGAGCAATTGTTGAAGGATTATCCGACAGAGGCCAACTATCTTCCCGACGACGTGATCGTGCACCTCGATATCGCCCAGGGCATTCCGGGTGGCGCCGGCACCGGAACCGGTGGCGGTGAGCCGTTGGTGTCGACAGGCACGAAAACCTTGACCGAATTCGCGATCGCCAACCTGAGCGCCCTTGATGGTGAAATCATCACGCGTATCAGCCATTCCAAGGATCAGTTGATCATGCCTTGGCTGGATGCCAAATACATCAAGGCATTGGTGAGTCGGATCGATATCGGTGGCCGTTACCCACGCTACGTCGCTGATGCCTTCGATGATCCGCAGGGGCGCGTCGAGCGCTGCCGGCTCTTTGCCCGGGAATGGCGACAGTCGCTACGTTTCAGCGCCTTGCAGGCGAAGCTCGACAGGAAGATCACCGAAGCCGGTCTGCAATGTGTGGTTGACCTGTGCAAAGGCAACTTCGATGCACCACAGGACGGTGGGCTGTTACCGCTTTCTTTCAAGCGCTCGTCGACCAGTACCCGGCATGACTTGGTCCAAGGTATGTACCTATTGTTTTCCACGGAACCTTCAGTCGTGTTGTTGTATCGCCCTCTCTATCCGGCAGATCCTTTGCGGCAGTTTTCCAGTTTCGATGACGCGATAGCGCAGATCCGCCTACCTGGCGAATTGCAGGAGAGCATCCTGACCTGGATGGATACGGATGTGCGTTCAGTGTACGACCATGGTGGTTTCGCCGAACCTCATATCATCCAGTTCGGTCAGGACCCGTATCAGTTACCTGACAAGCCTGAACCCGCGCAGCTCGACCTGCAGCTGTGGCTGAAGCAAACGGACGAGCGCCTGTATGGGGCAAATCGGGATCTGCTGATCGAACTGGCTGACCGGCAGAGTACATCGAATGCCGAGAGTCGCTGGGCCATTCTCGGCAAAGGTGCCTGGCTGTTGTTCAACACGGTCTCGCTGTTGGCAAGAGGCCCGATTGCCGCAGCCGCATGGCTGGTGCAGGTGGAAAAAAGCTTGCAGAGCGAGGGTGTGACGCATGGCAGTGAGTTCGAGCGGGAGGCAGCCATTGTCGATCTGATTGTCAACCTGGGCATGACGCTGCTGCATGCGCATGTGCCTGGTGTGACAAGCGCTCAGGGACAGGCATTGCCTCGCGCTGCCGCCTTCGATGGGCCGCTCGCCCAGGACGGTGGCTTTGCCTCCGCTTGGGTCGAGCCGGTGCAGGGCAAGGTAGGGATACCGGGGCCGCTGAAGCTGCCTGGCGAGGTCGAACTCGACTTCAGTTGGCGCGGCAATCAAGGCTTCAATTGGCTTGCCCCGTTTCAGCGCGAGGCATTGCGGGCGATGCGCTCGAACACCGTTCTGGAGGGGCTGAAGCCTTCGCCATCCGGTGTGTATGACTGGGGCGGGAAGCGATACATCACCCTGCTTGGCGAAGTGTTTGCCGTGAATGAAACGGAGGAAGGTGTCCAGATAATCTATGCCGCCGGTCAGTCGGGACCTTGGCTTGTGCGTGAACAGGGGGCATGGCGGATCGACAGCCGTCTGCGTCTGATGGGCGGGGCGCCCAAAGTGCGTCTGGAGCAACAGTACAAGAAGATGGAAGTGCGTGCGGACCGCTTGACCGCTGAGGCTAAAGAAGTGCAGGGCACGTTCTCCACCCTCAGCCGTGAGGTAATCGAGATGGAAACCAGGATCGAACAGCTGGGCGCGCTCAAGGCGGCGGAACAAGGCAGGCGTCTGAAGGCCGAGCAGGACAAGGATAAAGCGTTCGACAAGGCCGCCTCGGACAAGATCATGGAGGCCTACGAAAAGCGCATCGCTGATCTTGATCTCGCGCAGGATGCCAAGCGCCTGCAGGCGGTAACCCAGGCCGAACGCTTGGTAGCCCTGGATCGCGAACAATGCGAGATCCTGCAGTCGATGCTCGAGCCCAAGTATGGGACCTACCGCAAGGCCGGATTCGAAAGGGCATTGCAGGAACAGTGGGACACGCTCATGGCTGGTGTGATACGTCACAGCGAATTCATCATCGAAGACCTGCAATACCTGGCGAACTTTCCCCGGATGCGAGAGCTGGCCGCTCAGTTCGATGGCGGCGTAACGCCACAGTTGCATGGGCAGTACCGGGCTTTTCGCAGTGAGCTTGAAACCGCCGTGGAGCTTCAAGAGCGGATGCTGGTTGCCCAGGGTGGGCTGGATCAAGTGCTGGTGAAAGTTCCGGATACGTTCGATATCAGCATGGCAAACGCTCCTCGTACCGTAGGCCAGTTGATTGCCGGGCGCCTGTTCACCACAGTCGACCTGCGTTTTCACCACGTCATGAACTTGGCTGACCTTGCGTTGCACCTGGACGGCGGCAACCCTAAGTTGCTCAGGTATCGGGAAGCGCTTGCCAGCGATGCGCTCAGGAGCGCCGGTACGGCGCATGGCGAGTCGTTGATGGCGAACCTGAGCGCGGCCGATCGGATCAGCATCCTCCAGGAGGCCTGGGACGCCTATGCGGCTGCGATCATCGATGCGCTGCACCTGGAGCGCACAGGTGGCAAGTTGGTCGAAGTTTCCAAGCTCGAGCGCTACCGCAAGCACCTTCAATTGCTCAAGGATGACGCCGGCAGGCTTCTGGTAGATGCGCTTGCAGAGGAGGATGGACTGGAAGATGGCCGCAAGAGGGTACCCTATCCCAGAAGCAGCGCGCCGCAGCGGGCTATTCGCAACCGTGACGGTTTGCTGGTGATCGCCACCCAAGCCCGGGGAGGGCTGGAAGTCCAAGACCCTATCAGCAGGGAGAGCCTGCAGATTTTCGATCTGAAGGATGGCGAATGGGTCCAGCGTGAGGATGATTTGCCTGAGCCCGTGTACGAGGGAGCCACAGAGGCTGACACGCTGATCAAGGCGCTGCTCGAAGATAACAAGGACGTATTGGCGATCGCCGAAGACTATGTCAGAGATGATGCGAACGGCCAGGTGCTGGAACGTCTGTTACAGCGGCAGATCAGACGCTTGCGCGAAACCATGAAGACCCTGACCAAGGACGGCGCGGATGCGCAGCAAATCCACCTGCTGGACACCGCAGTCACCAGCATGCAAGCCCGGCAGGTCCTTCTGCTGACCGAGTTGTACAGCAAGACCCACTACCCGACTGCGCATGGTTTGCGTTTCCTGCACGACCAAGGATTGATCAAGGTCGACTACACCCGGCGAGACACATCGGTCGCGACCAGTCCTTTCGATGAGTTCAGGATTACCCGCCTCAACGCCTCTGGCGCCGCAAACGGGCGCGCCATCTGGGCGGCTCACTTTCACCTGGAAGGCCAGGCTTCGACACTCGGTACATTCACGTATGCGCACCTGAAGCTCTGGAGCCAGCGCTATCTGGGCAGGCAGTACGAAGCGGCCAGTGGCAACCGGGTGCACCGTGGGCGCCTGACTGCCGAGGATATACAGGGCATCATTTCCCTCACCTGACAAGACTCGAAAAGCGGCCCCGCCTGTATCAGGCGGGGCCTGCCTTCAATTCCATTTGTGCTGACCCCGACTGAAATAGATACCGCCAGGCAAGTACGAATACCCCCACCCTTGTGCATTTCCACGCACGAGGAGTTGCACTCATGAATCACCCCATCACCCCGCAGGTGGACATTCGCGGCTGTGTCCGGGCCATGTTCGCCAGCCGCCCGACGTTGCGCCAGGTGGTCGACCTGCAACTTGTGAAACTGATCCGGGCGCGCTACCCGTCGATCGTCAGGCGTCTGCCTCAATTGACCTCGGCCGAGGCGTTGCTGCTGCTTGCGCCGAACGCACCTGCACGGCCCTTGGTGGATATCGTGCTGCAAGCCATGCTCGATGGCAGGCCGCTGGATTTTTCCAGCGTCGATGGTGGCGGCTACAGCTTCAAGGCTGGGCTGGCTGAGGAAGTCGTTCTCGAACCGAAGGTACTTGCCGCCAGCCTCAATCAATTGCTGCCATTGCTGCCCGAGCATTTTTACCAGGCGCAGATTGCCTTCTGGAATGGTCGCGGCGAGGACATCGACCGGGACCTCTGGCTGCAGCAGATGTTGCGTGCAAGCCTGTTCGATGGCATGCGCGCCGCCAACCTCGAGCCCAACGCACGCGCCTGCCTGCAGGATGTATTGCTGGGCAGGCTGACGGGTATTACCGTGCAGGCCGTGCGCGTGCATTTGTACGCAGGGCCAACGAAATATAGCGAGATCCTCCCCGATTTGCTGATCACTGCCAGTGACGAAGTGAACAGGATGATCCTGGCCTGCACACCGGCCGGCGAGATTCGCCGTTTCGAGTCCCTGGACCAATGGGCGGCCGCCTTGCAGCGGCTGATGGGCCAGCGCTTCGTCTTCGACAGCATGAGCTGGGACCTGTTTGCCGGTGATGGTGATGCGTTCGCGCTGCAGAGTGCGTTGCTGCTGGAGAGCCTGCTGGCAGATGTGGCACGGTTGCGGCGCAGCCGGATAGCTACGGTTGCGCAGTTGGAGCAGCTTTATGCCCAGGCCAGCGAGCCCGCACGGTTTTTTGCATCGTTTGCCTCCGAGGCCAGGGCAATGCCACCCTTGCGCTTCCCGAGCAAGCTCACGATGGCTGAGCAACAAGTACGAACAGCCTTTGCCCAGGGCTTGATCGACCTTACTGTGCTGCAGTCGATGTTCAAGCCTGGTGACGACCAGCTGCTTGTCGAGGACCTGCACGACTACACCTCGCGTCGCTTGCGCGAAGAGATGCTTGCCGATCATCCGGTGGATGCCAACTATTTTTCCGACGATCTGCTGCTGACGATCGATACGTTCGCCAACGATCTGCATGACCTGGGTATTGGTCAAAAGATCGAAAGCAAGACGATCACCTTGACCGAATTGGCCATCGCTCGGCTGACGGCGACCAATGACGGTGTCATCACCCACATCGGGCACCGTGAAAATCAATTGATCATGGGTTGGATGAACACGCGCTACGTGCGTGAATTGGTGAGTCGGATCGACATCGGCCGTACTTATCCGCTTCATGTCAAAGGGTTGCTGGATGACGAAACGCTACGCGGGCAGCGCATCGCCACCTTTGCCGGTCACTGGCGGTTGACGCTACTGTTCGATGCTCTGCGCGCGCGGGTGGTCAATCAGCTCGATCAGGCCTCTTATCACGCGCTCGGGCGCTTCTGCCGGCAGGGTGCTGACGACGGTGCCGAGGTCAGGATCGCGCCCTTGGCATTCAAGCGCTCACTGACCTCCCACCAGGTCGAGTGTGTGCACGGCATGTATGTGATCGAACTGCGTGATGTGCCGGCTTTATTGCTGTATTGCCCGCTGTTGCCGAACAGCCTCTACCAGTTCGAGGATGCCGAAGCCTTGCTGGCCGCCATCCGTGAGCCCGGCAGACTGCAGCATGCGGTGCTGGTGTGGCTTGACCAGTCAATGCGGTCGATTTACGACAATGGTGGGTTCGAGGAACCGCATCTACCGAACTTGTCCCTCGACCCGTTCAACCCTTCGGAAAAGCCTGGACCCGCGGTGCTGCAACTCGACTATTGGGGCGAGGCGCTGGACACGTGCCTGTTCAACGCTCGGCAGTCGTTGTTGCTCGAGATCGCCGATCGCAGCGCCGTGAGTAACAGCCAGGAACGCTGGGGGCTGATTGGCAAATTCGCATGGAGCCTGTTCCACGTTGTCACCCCTGTATTGCCGGGGCCGTTGGCAACGGTGATCTGGTTGTATGCCGGTATCGAGCAGGTGATCAGCGATGTGCAAGTCTTGAGTGAAGGCGGTGAGCAAGCGCTTGAGGCGATCATCGATGTGCTGAGCAGCAGTCTGATGGCTTTGGTTCAACTGCAAGTACCGACCGTAAGCCCTGTTGCAGGAAAGGGGCCGTCCCTGCAGCCCTGGCTGGATGCACTGCCAGGCGCCGACAGCCCGGGCGTGCGCCCGCTGCCAGCGCCTGCGTCGGGTGCAATCGCATCACTGAACGAGCTGCAGGCCAAGGCCGACACAGTGCTGGACTTTTCCTGGCGCGGGGTAGGCGGAATCAATGGACTGTCGCCCTCTCAGCGCGGCAGATTGCGCCAACTCAGCGCGAAGGTTTCACTCGCCGGCCTGGTACCTGTGCACTCAAGCCGTGGGGCGAAGTTGTATCAGCAAGGGGAGCGTTTCTATGCGGAGCTGGAAGGCGATGTGTACGAAGTGGGGATCGAGGAGGAAGACGTGCGCATCATCGACAGGGACCGGAATGCCGGCCCGGCACTGGTAGGCGAGCACGGCGTCTGGCGAGTCAAGACCGGGCTGTTCGGCGGCAGTGGCAGGGGCGCGAGGGAGCGTTTGAGTCGCAAGCTTGAGCAGCACGTGACCGGCCCGCTCAAAGCTTTGCAGCGCCACATAGAGGCCATCAAGCAACGGGAAGCGGGCTATGAAACGCTTTCCAGCGAGTTGAATGAACTACATGCTTCGCTGAGAAAGCTCCAGCCTCTGCTCGAGCAGGAACCACCACTGCAGGCTGTCGAGCGCGAGCGTTTCGACAAGCTCCAGACGCTTTACCGCGAAAAGCAGGCGCAACTTGAAGAACGCATCCTGAGCAAGCGCCGTGAGCGGCTGGAACTGGTGAAGCAACTGGAAAGCGATCACCTCGGCGCTGAGCAGGCCTTGGTGTCGTTGCGCGACAACCCCAACTACATCCCGACGCCATCGCGGGCTAAACGCGAACGCGAAACCTTGGTAGGACTGCGACAGAATCTGATCGCCTATGAAATGATCATCATCGACGAGACGGTGAGCCTTGGAAGCTTCGGGCAGTTTGGGCCGGCAATGGACGCGTACGAAGCCGCACCTCAGCCGCAGAAGGCCGCGTTGCTTGCGCGCGCGCGAGGCTTGCTCGAGGTCGCAGTCAAGGACTTGCCAACCATGATCGATGCCTCGATGACGCTCGACCGTTTGATCGCGCTCAGCGATGGTCAGCTGCAGATCCCTTATGTCGGAAGCAGAATTGCGCTCGATGAACTCATCCCTAAAAGGCAAAGGTCGACCGTGGCACTTTGCTACATACAGGCGATGCACCTTGCCGAGCTTGGCCTGCAGATGCATAAGGTGAGCAACGAGCAGTTCCTCGGCTTTCGCGCCGCGGTCGCCGGCAAGCGCTTGCGTTTGGCGGCTTCTACGCACGACTTGTCGTTCTACCTCGATCTGCCGGTAGCTCAGAGGATCGAGTTATTACAAGCGGCATGGGACGAATACCTCGCGGCCTGGCTCAATGTCGAAAGGCTCAAAGGCTTGAGCAAGCAGGTGGTCGCCGTCGATTGGCTACTGGCCTATCAGCGCCAGGTGCAGCAGTTGAAAACGCTGGCGGGGGATGCCCTGGTCACGGCCATGCGTGAACAGACCTCTGGGCAGATTCTGGTCCCGGCACGAGCGCTGCATGCACGCAAGGCATTGCAGGTGGCCTATACGCGGGATGGGCAGATCGTTATCGGTGTCGAAAAGACAGTAGAGGGGCAGGCGCAGTTGCAGGTCCACGACCCGCTGGGTAGCGAGATCCTCCACAGGTTCTACCGTGAGCACGGGGTATGGGTGGAACAGGTTTCGGTTGAAGAAGTTCAGCCACAGGATGTGTTGCCAGAGAGCGATGCGGCAACCCTAGTGATTGCCCAAGAACTCTTGCAGGGTAATGGCAAGGTTATCGAGCGCGCTGAAAGCATGGCTGATGAAGATGCGGACGACGGCGCGCTGACCGACACGCTCAGCGGGCAGATCAGCGACCTTGAACATTTCGCCAGGCTGCTCGACGCTCACAGCGAAAGGGTAGGGCTCGTAAATGAGTTGCGCGACGGCGCTGAGGCACTGCGTCGCAAACGGGTCGAGCTGCTGCAGAAACTCTACACGCGCACAGCCTACCCCAGCGCGCGAGGGCTGCGCTTCCTGCATGAGCAAGCCCTGATCACCGTCGAATACGTTGGGCCACGCCAGCAAGATTCGAACGGTTATCTGGACGAATACAAAATCAACCTGAAGGGCAAGCCTGGCAGCAAAGGCCGGCCGTTATGGGCGGCGCATTTCCATTTTTCCGATGCCCAGGCAGCCCCTACGGACTTCGAAAAAGGCCACCTGAAGCTATGGCGCCAGCGCTTGCAAGGTTACAAGGACCAGATGATGGCGGCTCAATCGGGGGAAGTGCTGAGGATCTACCGTGGCAACCTGACCCTGGGCCAGGCCAGCGGCATCATTCCCTTCCATGGGTTGGGATGAGGCCACGGCGGGTCCGCAGCGTCAGCGATTGCTGTAGATTCCATCCCTTCCGTGGCCAGGCATGGCCAGATTGCTGCGCTCGGCGATCATTTGCTTGAGGCCGATCAGGGTGATGCCCTGGCTGGAAAGCCGGGGCAACGCCTGTTCAAGGACGGCCAGTGTTTGTGGATAGGGATGGCCGATCAACACCGCCGAACCTTGACGGTGTGCCAGCTCCATGCCCCGGCGAAGCTGATCGGCGATCGCCTCGGGCGTGCGCACGTCATCGAGAAATACGTCACGAGACACATGCGCCAGGCCGATGCGCTGGGCTTCGGCGGCGGCCACGGTGGCCGCGCTGGTGCGGCTGTCGACGAAGAACAGGTGGCGCTGCTGCAATTCGCCCATCAACCAGGCCATCGGCTCGCGCTGGGCGGTCATGCGGCTGCCCATGTGGTTGTTGATGCCGGCGGCGTAGGGGACCTTTGTCAGGGCAGCCTGGAGCCGCTTGGCAAGCTCCGGCAATGGCGTGCCGGGGTGCCAGGCATAGGGGCCGGTGGCCGGGTCCATCGGCATGTGCAGGATCACCGTCTTGCCGGCCTTGTGTGCCTGGCGAGCAAAATCGCTTGCGTGAGGGGTGTCGGGCATGATCGCCATCGTGACCGGGCCGGGCAGGGCCAGCGTTCGGCTGTCCCGCTCGCTGCTTTGACCCAGGTCGTCGATGATGATGCTCATGTAGGCCTTGGCTGGCGCCGCGTGGGCGGTGCCAGCCAGCAGGCAGAACAGCGTGAACAACAGAAAGCGCATGACAGGTATCAGTGGCCCTTGGTGATGTTCAGGCCCTTGAGCAGGCTCAGCGCCTGGCTCAGCTGGAAGTCGTCATCCTGTGGCCGCTCCTTGCGCTTGCTGCTGCTGGTCGGGCGATCGGCGCCGCCGTTGCCGTTGCCCAGGTGGCCTTGCAGGTCGGCTTCCTTGAAGTTTTCGGTGTCGGCTTCGGCGGTGAGCTTGGCCGGGCGCACTTCGATGTCCGGGACGATGCCCTGGGCCTGGATCGAGCGGCCGTTGGGGGTGAAGTACAGCGCCGTGGTGAGCTTCAGGGCGCGGTCGTTGGCCAGTGGCAGCACGGTCTGCACCGAGCCTTTGCCGAAGCTGTCGGTGCCCATCAGCACGGCGCGTTTCTGGTCTTGCAGGGCACCGGCGACGATTTCCGAAGCCGAGGCGCTGCCACCGTTGATCAGCACCACCAGTGGCACGCCTTCACTGGCATCGGCCGGGTCGGCGGAGAAGCGCAGTTCGGAGTTGGCGATACGCCCCTTGGTGTAGACGATCAGGCCCTTGGTCAGGAAGTGGTCGGCCACTTCCACCGCCGACTGCAGCACGCCACCAGGGTTGTTGCGCAGGTCGAGCACGACGCCGCGCAGCTTCTTGCCGTTGTCCTTGCGCATCTTGGCCAGCGCCTTGCCGACTTCCTCGCCGGTCTTGACCTGGAACTGGGTGATGCGGATGTAGCCGTAGTCGTTCTCGAGCAGCTGGCTCTTCACGCTCTTGACCTGGATGACCGCACGGGTGAGGGTCACGTCGAACGGGTTGCCGCCGTCGCGCACCAGGGTCAGGGTGATCTTCTCGCCGACCTTGCCGCGCATCTTGTCCACCGCTTCGGTCATGCTCTGGCCGCGGGTCGGCGCGCCGTTGATCTTGACGATCAGGTCGCCCGCCTGGACGCCGGCACGCGAGGCCGGGGTGTCATCGATGGGCGACACCACCTTGATGAAACCGTCTTCCTGGCCGACTTCGATGCCCAGGCCGCCGAACTCGCCGCTGGTGCTCTCCTGCAGTTCCTGGAAGTCTTCAGGGCCGAGGTAGGCCGAGTGCGGGTCGAGGTTGCTGAGCATGCCCTTGATGGCGTTTTCCAGCAGGGTCTTGTCATCTACCGGTTCGACGTAGGCAGCCTTGATGCGGTCCATGACCTCGGCGAAGGTGCGCAGCTCTTCCAGTGGCAGCGGCGCCTTCGCGCTGGCCTCGGTGGCCGGCACGGCGGCAGACTTGGCGGGCGCCGGCTCGGCGGCGCTGGCCAAGGGTGCGCCGACCACCAGGGCGATGGTCAGGGCCAGCTGGGTGAGGCGAGGCGAGTGCAGCATGTCGAACGAACTCCTGATCCTGTAGACGCTCATTGGCGAGCATCGGTGCCGCGCCTGGCGCTGCACCGTAAAAAGTGAATCTAACCTCTGCACCACTGCGCAGGGTCGGTTGGCCGGCCCTGCTGGCGGATGGCGAAGTACAAGCCCGAGCTGTCCTGGCCACCGCTGTCGCCAACGGTGGAAATGGCTTCGCCGGCCTTGACGATGTCACCGGCGCTCTTGAGCAGGCTCTGATTATGGCCGTACAAGCTCAGGAAGCCATTGCCATGGTCGAGAATGACCAGAAGTCCGGCACCACGCAACCAGTCGGCGAACACCACGCGCCCCCCGTGCACGGCACGCACCTGGGTGCCGGGGCTGGCGCCGATCATCACCCCATCCCACTTGGCACGCACATCGTTGCCGCGGGCATCGCCGAAGCGTGCCAGCAATCGACCATTGACTGGCCAGGGAAGTTTGCCCCGTGCGGCGGAAAATGCACCGCCATAGCTGGCGCCGTCACCGGACACCATCGGGCCGAGGGTGGTGCGGGCCTTTTTCGGCGGCTCGGCATCTTCGCGGGCGGCCAGGGTCTGCTGCTGGCGGCGCTTTTCGGCTTCCTGCTGGGCGAACAGGGCTTTCTTGCGCGCTTCCTCGGCTTCGCGGGCCTGACGAGCAAGGGTTTCCTCGATGGTCTTGAGCACCTTGGCCAGGTCAGCCTGGTCCTGTTCGCGAGCCTGCAGTTTCTGGTCGCGATCCTTCACATCGCTGTTGAGCTTGGCCAGCACTTGCTGGCGCTTGCCACGCTCGACTTCCAGGGCCTGGCGGCGGGTGTCGAGGTCGGCGCGCTGGCTCAACAGCTGCTCTTGCTGGCGGCCGATGTCCTGTTCGACGTTGGCCAGCTGGCGCAGCGTCTCGTTGAAGGCGCGCAGCTGCTCAGTGCGCGCCTTGCTCAGATAGTCGTAGTAGGAAAGGGTGCGGGCGAACTTCTCGGGATTCTGCTGGTTGAGCAGCAGCTTGAGGTATTCCTCGCGGCCATTGTTCTGGTAAGCGGAACGGGCCTGGATGGCGATCAGTCGCTGTTGTTCACTGCGGGCGCTCTGGAGTTTTTTTTTCTCGGTATCAAGGCGCTCCAGCTCGCCCTCGGTCTTTTTTAGTTCTTGCTGCAGAGCCTCCACCTGCTTTTCGAGGTTGCCGATGTCGGTCTCGGTGGATTTCAGGTCTTTCTGCACACCGGCCTTTTCTTCCTGGAGCTTGCCCAGCATCTTCTTGAGCTCGGCGATGTCCTGGCGGGTGGCGTCCAGTTGTTGCTGGGTCTGCACACGCTCGTCGGCGAAGGCCGGACCGAGCAGGCAAGACAGGGCGAGTAGGATCAGGGCGCGAAGCATGGGGTTTGGCGTACCAAGGATGGAGACTGGCCTAGTATGCCCGCCCGGGCCTGCAAAAAAAACGCCTCGCTGCTGGTGCGGCGGGGCGTTTGTCTGGAATTCATCTGCACAGGGGCTGCTTTGCAGCCCAATCGCCGGCAAGCCGGCTTCCACAAGGGGCGCGAAGCGCCCCCTGTGCACAGATCAGGCCTCGACCAGAATCGAAGTGCCAGTCATTTCAGCCGGCTTCTCCAGCCCCAGCAGTTCAAGCATGGTCGGCGCCACGTCGGCCAGCACGCCGCCTTCGCGGACCTTGACCTTGCGCTTGCCGACATAGATGAAGGGCACCGGCTCGGTGGTATGCGCCGTGTGCGCCTGGCCGGTGCACGCGTCTTCCATCTGCTCGACGTTGCCATGGTCGGCAGTGATCAGCGCTTCGCCGCCTACCTTGTCGAGCGCCTCGACGATGCGACCGACACAGCCGTCGAGGGCCTCGACCGCCTTGACCGCGGCCTCGAACACGCCGGTGTGGCCGACCATGTCGCCGTTGGCGTAGTTGACCACGATGACGTCATGACGCTGCTGCTCGATGGCCTCGACGATGCGGTCAGTGACCTCCGGTGCGCTCATTTCTGGTTGCAGGTCGTAGGTGGCAACCTTCGGCGACGGGATGAGGATGCGCTCTTCGCCTTCGAACGGCTCTTCGCGCCCGCCCGAGAAGAAGAAGGTGACGTGGGCATACTTCTCGGTTTCGGCGATGCGCAGCTGGGTCTTGCCGTTCTTCGCCAGGTATTCGCCCAGCACATTGTTCAGGCTGGCCGGGGCGAAGGCCGCAGGGGCCGGGATCTTCGCCGAGTACTGGGTCAGGCCGATGTAGGCCGCCAGCTTCGGCAGGCGCGCGCGCGGGAACTCGTTGAAATCGGCCTCGACGAACACGCGCGACAGTTCGCGGGCGCGGTCGGCGCGGAAATTCATGAAGATCACCGCATCGCCGTCTTCGACCTTGACCGCTTCGCCGATGCGCGTGGCCTTGACGAACTCGTCGCTCTCGTCACGTAAATAAGCCGCTTCCAGGCCGGCAACGGCGCTGTCTGCGCTGTATTCGGCAACGCTGTCGACGATCAGGTTGTAGGCGGCGCTGACACGGTCCCAGCGGTTGTCACGGTCCATCGCGTAGTAGCGACCGATCAGGCTCGCGATGCGGCCCTTGCCGAGCTTGGCGAAGGCGGCATCAAGCAGTTCGATGGACGACTGCGCGCTGCGCGGCGGAGTGTCACGGCCGTCGAGGAAGGCGTGCAGGTAGATTTTCTCGGCACCACGTTGTACGGCCAGCTCGGCCATGGCGACCAGGTGGTCCTGGTGGCTGTGTACGCCGCCGTCGGAGAGCAGGCCGAGGATGTGCACGGCCTTGCCCGCACCTGCAGCCTTGTCCACCGCACCGCCAAGCACCGGGTTGTGGAAGAACTCGCCGTCGCGGATGGCCTTGGTCACCCGGGTGAAGTCCTGGTAGACGACGCGGCCGGCACCGAGGTTCATGTGACCGACTTCGGAGTTGCCCATCTGCCCGTCCGGCAGGCCGACATCCATGCCTGAGCCGGAGATCAAGCCGTGCGGCTGACTCGCGCGCAGGCGGTCATAGACCGGGGTGTTGGCGGCAAAGATGGCGTTGTATTCGGGGCTTTCGCTGTGACCGAAACCATCCAGGATGATCAGGACAAGGGGTTTGGGGGTGCTCGTCATCAATCAAACTCACGGTTGTTCAAAGATGATAAAGACACGCATTTTAGGGCAAATGTGCCACCTGCGGCGAATAATCGTCCTGTTCGCTGACCGGCGTGGTCATCCTGTGCAACATGAAGGCACCTTTCCCGCCGGCCTGACGGGCTTTGGTGGTCATGGGGGGCTGTGTATACTGGCCGGCATTTTCAATCGCCTGGAACACCGCTGATGGTTGCTCACCTGATTCAATTCGCGACAGATCACTACATCCTGGTTGCGATCTTCGTTGTTCTGCTGGTCGCCTTGCTGGTCAATGAAATCCGTCGTGGCGGCCAGAGCCTGAGCAATGGCCAGCTGACCGCGCTGGTCAACGCCGAGAAGGCCCTGGTCATCGATATCCGCCCGGCCAAGGAATACTCCGCCGGCCACATCGTCGGCGCGGTGAACATTCCGCAGGACAAAATGGCCAGCCGCATGGCCGAACTGGACAAGCACAAGGAAAAGACCCTGATCGTCGTTGACGCGATGGGCCAGCAGTCCGGCATGATCTGCCGCGACCTGCTCAAGGCTGGCTACACCGCCGCCAAGCTCAGCGGTGGTGTTTCCAGCTGGAAAGCCGATAACCTGCCCCTGGTGAAGTGATATGAAGCCCGTCATCGTCTACTCCAGCGACTATTGCCCCTACTGCATGCGCGCCAAGTACCTGCTCGAGAGCAAGGGTGTGGCCTTCGAGGAAATCAAGGTCGATGGCAAGCCGCAGCTGCGCGCCGAAATGAGCCAGAAGGCCGGCCGTACCTCCGTGCCGCAGATCTGGATCGGCACTACCCACGTTGGCGGTTGCGATGACCTTTACGCCCTGGAGCGCGCGGGCAAGCTCGACGCGCTGCTGGCTGCCTGACTTGCTGTGCATTCGAAAACATTAGGATAAGGATCTGCCATGACCGACCAACAGACCAACGGCGCAGCTGCCGAAGACAACAGCCCACAGTTCTCGCTGCAGCGTATCTACGTGCGCGACCTGTCTTTCGAGGCGCCGAAGAGCCCGCAGATCTTCCGCCAGCAGTGGGAGCCAAGCGTTTCCCTGGACCTGAACACCAAGCAGAAAGGCTTGGAAGGCGACTTCCACGAGGTGGTGCTGACCCTGTCGGTGACCGTCAAGAACGGTGACGAAGTGGCCTTCATTGCCGAAGTCCAGCAGGCCGGCATCTTCCTCATCAAGAACCTCGACGCGTCCTCGATGAGCCACACCCTCGGCGCGTTCTGCCCGAACATCCTGTTCCCGTATGCGCGCGAGACCCTGGACAGCCTGGTGACTCGTGGTTCGTTCCCGGCGCTGATGCTGTCGCCGGTGAACTTCGACGCCCTGTACGCGCAAGAAATGCAGCGCATGCAGGACGCTGGCGAAGTGCCGACCGTGCAGTGATATTGCTGGTTTGAAGAAAGCGCCTCTCGGGGCGCTTTTTTGTTGCCGGCGATAGGGCCGGTACAGGCACCCATCAACTCCCGGCAAACCCTTGCTGCCGCCACGCCTCGTACACCGTGACCGCCACGGTATTGGACAGGTTCAGGCTACGGCACCCCGGCCGCATCGGCAGGCGCAGGCGCTGCTCCGCCGGCAGGCTGTCCAGCACCTCGGCTGGCAGGCCGCGGCTTTCGGGCCCGAACAAAAAGGCATCGCCCGGCTGATAAGCGACTTCGTGGAACGGGTGCGAGCCCTTGGTGGTAAAGGCGAACAGCCGCGGGTCACCCAGGCTTTCCAGGCATCCGGCCAGGCTTTCGTGGCGCTTGAGCGTGGCATACTCGTGGTAGTCCAGCCCGGCGCGGCGCAGGCGCTTGTCGTCCAGCTCGAAACTGATCGGCTCGATCAGGTGCAGGTCGCAACCGCTGTTGGCGCACAGACGGATGATATTGCCGGTGTTCGGCGGAATTTCTGGTTGAAAGAGGATGACGTGAAACATGCACGGCTCCAAGCAAGAAGATGGCGAGCATTCTACCCCTGAAACGGACCTGCGAACGAAGGGCTTGCCGCGTGTGCTGCTGTCCCTGGCGATCGTCGGCCTGATGGTTGGGCTGATGATCGGTCGCCTCACCACACCGGATGAGCGTGTGCTGGAGCAGGTCGATGTGGTCCAGGATGGGCTCGACCTGTGGTTCAACGAAGAGCCGAAGCTGCACGGTGAGCATGTCGAAGGGACGGTTGCCGTGCTGTTCGAAGCCGAAGGCAAAGCCCAGCGCGGGCAATTGAGCCTGCAGGGCAAACCGGTGGGTTGGCGTTTGCAGAAAAGCGAAGAGGGGTTGTTGCTGACCCTGGTGGCCGCCCGTCCTCTGCAGGGCGAGTGGGCCGGTGCAGAGGACGCTGGGCGTTGGCGTGTGCAGGTGCGCCTGCACGAATAAAAGAGGGGATTTCCCGGCCTGCCTGTACCGAGGTCCCCCAAACTTGCGTTGTTGCGAATAAAAGAGGGGTTTACCCGGCCTGCCTGTACCGAGGCCCCCGAAACTGGAGATATCTGGGTTATTGCAGGGGGCGTGCCAGTTTTGAAAAGCCCGTGATTATTGGGCTTTGAGATGGATTTGGACGGGTTTTGCGGGGATTTGTGCCTTGGGGCGGTGCGCAGGGCACAGGTTCGGTGCATGAGGCTGAAATTGCTGGGGCCGCAAAGCGGCCCCAAGGATCTAGCGACTTACCAGGTCTCAATGGTCTTCGCCATCGTCATCATCCCCGCCATCCACATTCATCCCCAGCTCCTTGATCTTGCGGGTCAGGGTATTGCGCCCCCAGCCCAGCAGCACCGCCGCATCGCGACGTCGCCCGGCCGTGTGCTTGAGCGCCGTCTCGATCATGATCCGTTCGAAGCTGGGCACGGCACTGTCGAGCAAGTTCGATTGACCGCGTGCCAACGCCTGGTCAGCCCACTGACGCAGCGCCTGCTCCCAGTTGGTGACCGGGGCTGTATCCTGCGGCAGATTCAGCAGTTCAGGCGGCAGGTCGCCAATCAGCACTTCACGGCTGGAGGCCATCACGGTGATCCAGCGGCAGGTGTTCTCCAGTTGGCGCACGTTGCCTGGCCAAGGCAGGTTGCGGATGAACTCTTCGGTTTCCGGTTTCAGCAGTTTCGGCTCCACGGCCAGTTCCTGGGCGGCACGGCCGAGGAAGTGGCGAGCCAGCGCCGGAATGTCTTCGCGCCGGTCTGCCAGGCGTGGAATGTGAATGCGTATGACGTTCAAGCGGTGGAACAAGTCCTCACGGAACTTGCCGGCTGTTACCAGCGACTCAAGGTTCTGGTGGGTCGCCGCGATGATGCGCACATCGACCTTCACCGGCACATGGCCGCCAACGCGATAGAACTCGCCGTCGGCCAGCACCCGCAGCAGTCGGGTCTGGGTGTCGGCCGGCATGTCACCGATCTCGTCGAGGAATAGCGTGCCGCCGTCAGCCTGCTCGAAACGCCCGCGTCGCAAGTTGGCCGCACCAGTGAAGGCGCCTTTCTCGTGACCGAACAGCTCGGACTCCATCAGGTCCTTGGGGATCGCCGCCATGTTCAAGGCGATGAATGGCGAAGCTGCACGTGGGCTGTGACGGTGCAGGGCATGCGCCACCAACTCTTTGCCGGTACCCGACTCGCCGTTGATCAAGACAGTGATATTGGAATGGCTGAGCCGGCCGATGGCGCGAAACACCTCCTGCATCGCCGGCGCTTCGCCGATGATCTCGGGGGTCCGGGCCAGCGCCAGGGGCACGTCCAGGCCTTGCTGTTCCTGAGCGTGCTGGTTGGCACGCTTGACCAGCGACACGGCTTCGTCGACATCGAACGGCTTGGGCAGGTACTCGAAGGCACCACCCTGGTAGGAGGCCACGGCGCTGTCCAGGTCGGAATGGGCGGTCATGATGATGACCGGCAGGCGTGGATGCTGCTCGCGGATCTGGGCCAGCAGGTCGAGGCCGCTGGCACCTGGCATGCGAATGTCGGAAATGATCACGTCCGGTTGCTGCCGGGCCAGGCGGCCCATCACGCCGTCGGCGCTGTCGAAGCTCTGGGTGGTCATGCCTTCCTGTTGCAGGGCTTTTTCCAGGACCCAGCGGATGGAGCGATCATCGTCGACGATCCATACGGTTTCACTTCGGCTCATGAGGCGGTGGCTCCTTGTTCCAGGGGCAGGAAGATCGAAAACGCGGTGTGGCCCGCGTGGCTTTCACACTCGATCAGGCCCTGGTGCTGGCTGATGATGTTCTGGGTGATGGCCAGGCCCAGTCCGGTACCATCCGGACGTCCACTGACCATGGGATAGAAGAGCGTGTCCTGCAGTTCCGTCGGAATGCCCGGGCCGTTGTCGATGATCTCGACGCGGGCCACCAGGCGGTGGCGCACATGGCCGATGGTGAACTGGCGCACTGCACGGCTGCGCAGGGTGATGCGGCCCAGGCGCAGTTCGTTCTGCGAGCTGATGGCCTGCATGGCGTTGCGCACGATATTCAGTACCGCCTGGATCATCTGCTCGCGGTCGATGAGCAGGTCGGGCAGGCTGGGGTCGTAATCACGCACCAAGGTGATGCAGCCTTGGCTTTCGGCATCGACCAGGCTGCAGACCCGCTCCAGGACCTCGTGGATATTGGTCATGGACAGCGATGGCAGTTTGTTCGAGCCAAGCATGCGGTCGACCAGGTTACGCAGTCGGTCGGCTTCTTCGATGATCACGTTGGTGTAGTCGCGCAGCCCCTCTTCGGGAAGTTCACGTGCCAGCAATTGTGCCGCGCCACGGATCCCGCCCAACGGGTTCTTGATTTCGTGGGCCAGGCCGCGCACCAGCATCTTGGTGGTTTCCTGCTTGCTCAGCTGGGCTTCTTCCTTGGTGATGCGCAGCAGGCGGTCGCGCGGGTGAACCTCCAGCAACAGCAGGGTACTGCCCTGATGCAGGATCGGCGTCACCGCATAGTCGACGGTGATGGTCTGGCCAGTCAGCGAAGTCAGTTGCGCTTCACGCTTGGTGAAGGGGTGCGCGTGTTCCACTGCCTGGCGCAAGGAGTTGAGCGCCTCGGTCGACTCGGTGAACAGCTCGCTGATGAATTGCCCATGGCTGCGCTGGCCGCTGACCGCCAGCAGCATTTCGGCAGCCGGGTTCATGTATTCCAGGCGCAGTTCTGCATTGAGCAGTAGCGTGGCTGTGGTCAGGTTGTCCAGAAGCAGACGGTGCTGTGCATCGCTGATGGTCATAAGGCGTCGTTGACCTCTTTTGGCGCTTGGCTGGCATGGCGTAGGGCATGGCCGGGCGCGCTATGGATCCGCTGATGTCAGGAAAATGCAAGAAACAAACCAAGGCTCCGAAAAGAAGCGGCATTTCCTGATAAAGGCCCGGAATTGCGCTCATTAGGCCCAAAATGCCCTGGTTTACCGTTTCACGTGACCTCTTTTGGGCTGCATAACGGCGCATGGGGTCTGGTTATGCACCAATATAGAGCATTGGCGTCTTCAGCGTTTCACGCACAGGTGGACGGTGGCGCGAACCAAGGCTTGGTGTCGAAGCGGGTCGTTGGTTCGCTTTGCCAGGGCATCGGCCAGTTCACGAGGGCAGTTCTCCAGTTGCAACTGGTCCAGGCGGCCCAATTCGAACAGCAGTGCTGCCTGAAGCTTGTCCAGGCGTGGACGAAGTTCATTGGCAAGGTCGAGTCGGGCGGCCGGCGGCCTTTGACCGAGCGAGTTCCAGCGGTCGATCAGGCTGTACTGAACAAGTTTGTTGGCTTCGATCTGGTCATTGAAGAACGCGGCGGCGCGTTCAGGCGTGAGGTCATATTCGGGAGCCATTTCGCTTACTTGCAAGAGCACTTCCTGCTCGCGCGCTGGCGCGGCGACCGGGAGGTTGTGGTCCCACTTGTGAACCGCGACCGAGCTGGCCAGGTCCAGCCGCTGTTCGATGTTGGACAGCAGGGGGAGGAAGGGAGGGGGGGCAGGCGGATGTGCATGGCAGCCGAGCAGGACAAGGCTGAAGGTAAGGGGGAGCAGGACGAGGCGCATGGTGATCTCCATATTCGAGGAGATTTAAGTGTGCGCACGCGGTCAAATTCTGCTTGTAGGACACGTCCGATTCACGCTGAGCAAAAACAAAAACGGCCTTCAGAAGAAGGCCGTTTCCGGTGATTTCATCGACGCAAGGCGCCGATCAGATCAGCAGCTGTAGTACAGCTCGTATTCCAGCGGGTGAACGAAGGTGCGGACCTTGATTTCTTCTTCGCTCTTCAGTTCGATGAAGGCATCGATGAAGTCGTCGGAGAACACGCCGCCCTTGGTCAGGAACGCACGGCCTTTGTCCAGCTCTTCCAGGGCTTCTTTCAGGCTGCCGCACACTTGCGGAATGTCCTTGGCCTCTTCCGGTGGCAGGTCGTACAGGTTCTTGTCGGCTGCATCGCCTGGGTGGATCTTGTTCTGGATGCCGTCCAGGCCAGCCATCAGCAGGGCCGCGAAGGCCAGGTACGGGTTGGCCGATGGGTCCGGGAAGCGCGCTTCGATACGGCGGGCTTTCGGGCTGCCGACGTAAGGAATACGGATCGAGGCGGAACGGTTGCGCGCCGAGTAGGCCAGCATCACCGGAGCTTCGAAACCTGGGACCAGACGCTTGTAGGAGTTGGTCGACGGGTTGGTGAAGCCGTTCAGGGCCTTGCCGTGCTTGATGATGCCGCCGATGAAGTACAGGGCGGTGTCGGACAGGCCGGCATAGCCTTCACCCGAGAAGGTGTTCTTGCCGTCTTTCCAGATCGACATGTGCACGTGCATGCCCGAGCCGTTGTCGCCGTACAGTGGCTTCGGCATGAAGGTAGCGGTCTTGCCGTAGGCGTCGGCAACGTTGTGCACGACGTACTTCAGGGCCTGTACTTCGTCAGCCTTCTTCACCAGGGTGTTGAACTTGACGCCGATTTCGTTCTGGCCGGCAGTCGCCACTTCGTGGTGGTGAACTTCAACGGTCTGGCCCATTTCTTCCAGTGCGTTGCACATGGCAGTACGGATTTCGTGGTCGTGGTCGAACGGCGGAACCGGGAAGTAGCCGCCTTTCACGCCTGGACGGTGGCCTTTGTTGCCGCCTTCCACGTCA
>Ga0160465_100392_pt1 | contig 23581 bp, 28 predicted proteins | sample HID1971K_E11MG_FD_108209 | JGI IMG/M metagenome (GOLD analysis project Ga0160465, IMG submission 108209) | Enriched millipede-associated microbial communities from UW Madison campus, WI, USA - HID1971K_E11 MG | ecosystem: Host-associated > Arthropoda: Insects > Digestive system > Unclassified ...
ACATTTAAATGCTCTTATGTGTCTTATATGCTGAGCAATAGAGACTCATTTTTTTACCATAGAAGGAATATAAGTTCATATAAATGTGGTTAGGTGGTAAAATCTAATAGCATTTAATCTTCCAAACAGCTATGGTGTCTCACCGACCGAAATATTTCAAAACAGACACTATAATAACCTAAGTTTAATCCAATGTTAAATGATCGATAAGACACCAATCTATACCTGGAACGCTAACCACCACTTGCCCTCGATGTTTTGTGCCAATATTTCTATATGCTAAAAACAACTGTTTCTATAAATGAAACGATTCAGCCCTTTTCCATTTTAGATGACAAATATTTCTTCCGGACAATTTACTTAAAATAACCCTATTCAAGCCCAGTCTTGCTAAGTAATCTCTTATATTGAAAGATGGAAAAATTACCTTTTTACTTTACTTATCGGTTGGTGTCTCACCGACCGAAATATTTCAAAACAGACACTATAATAACCTAAGTTTAATCCAATGTTAAATGATCGATAAGACACCAATCTATACCTGGAACGCTAACGACCACTTGCCCTCGATGTTTTGTGCCAATATTTCTATATGCTAAAAACAACTGTTTCTATAAATGAAACGATCTAGCCCTTTTCCATTTTAAATGACAAATATTTCTTCCGTACAATTTACTTAAAATAGCCCTATTCAAGCCCAGTTTTGCTAAGTAATCTCTTATATTGAAAGATGGAAAAATTACCTTTTCAATAACGAATTGTAATGGAAGCCCAGCGAATTGTAAATGCTTTGCGCATTTAAACAGTATTAATCTAGTTTTATAAAGAGGTAATCTGCGCAAAAGTCCAAACCGTTTGCGTCATTTTTAAAAACACAACCCGAAAATGAACATTGAAGAAATAAAATCATTTGCTGTTCCAATCCTTTGGGACAATATGAACTTTAACGATACACTTTTAGAGTGCAGAAGTATATGGACAGAGAAATTCCAATTTTTACAAGACAAAATTTTTGATGAATTAGTTGAGAATTATATTGGAGAAAACCCTGACGACGAACTTAAAGCCTTTGGACAAGAGTTGACAACCTTTGGATATAATTTGTACAACATTGCCGACGAAGATGATGAAAATCTACTTTTGACAATAATCGAAGAAAAAGACACCAAAGAATTTGAAAAACTCTGTAAAAAACAAGGAAGTCTCTGTAAACTGTTCAAACAACAAGGAAAAAAACAAGGGGAAAATGCAGGAAGAGTTGATCCAAAGGCAAAAATGCCTTGTGAAACACATCGTCTTCCTGCTGACCATAATATAAGGGCTGTTGCCGGAGATTTTGCTTTTGGTAGAACACCCGGAGAATCAGGAAAAGGATTCGTTATTGACCTAACAGGAAATTTGGATAACATTGTTTACTTCAAAGAACCGATATTAAGCTGTGCTTATTCAGAAAGTATCGGGCTCTATACTGTATTAACCTCAAAACAGCCTAAAGGTTATAAATTAATGCTAGGCAAAAACCCAAAAGAAATTGAAAAATGGCAAGAAATAGAAGTTCCAAACGGAATCCAAAGTCTTGTTACCGATATGTATTGGTTTAATGATAAACTATATTTTGGTTTTGGAAAAAAAGTATTTGAAGTATCTAAAACGAAATCCAATCTTATCAAAAGTTTTTTCTCCAAAGATTCTGATAAATACGAATGTAAAGCACTTTGGTATGAAGAAGAAAATTCAGGCTATATGTATTTTACAGAAACCGAAAATAAGTCTATTTATTTAAGCGGTAGCATTTCTCATTATAGAGATTTATTCGTTATAAAAAACGGAGAACTTAAAAAGTTAGATTATTCAAGAGCCAAAAACAGTTTTTTAAAAGGTGTTTCCAATGGCGAGGATAGTGTTTACTACTGTCAGATGTCTGTTGGAAATAGAAATAATTTTATTTCTATAATGATTGATGTCGATTTTGCGACAAGAAAATATAGATTTAGAGAGTTAAAAAATATGGATGAATGGGCATACTTGACAAATTTTGATAAAAATTGGATTGCAATAAAAACAAGTAGCGATGGTATTTCTTCAAAAAATAAAGATTTAATGCAGTTATGGAACCCCATAACAGACGAATTTCTAAGTTTGAAAGTTGGCTCATTCGGCAAAGACAATTTGGCATTTATCCAAATCCTGTCCAATAAAGAGATTGCAATCATTACAGCAAGTGCTGGTTCTGGGTATCAAATAAGAAAACCTAAAAACTTTTGGCAGTTTATGGAAGAAAGCAATAAAAAGAAATTGAAACCAAACGACTGGCAAGTTTCGGATGAATTATTTCCCGGAGTAAACTAAAAAAACGAACGCACAACATTGGGTTTTACATTATGTGAGCTAACAAACAGAGTATGCAAATGGAATTGACGGATTTCTATCAAATATTTAGTGTTAAAACAAACACAAGATACCCTAATCAGTTTCGGTACTAAAATGCCCACCGGTATAAGTCCAGCCAATCTTTAGCGGCAATTTATAAAACTTCGTAACAAAAAGAAAACCTAACAAAACAAGGATGAAAATCTATAGACTACTACTTTTATTAAACTTAACAGTTTTTTTCACAAGTTGTAATGGACAAAGTAAAGATGTACCAAAAGCTTATTCCCAAAAAACAGAATATGGAATTAGTGGACCTGTAAAAGAAATTGCTACTTATTTCTGCAAAACAATTAACCATAATATCCCTGCCGATACAACGAATTTCTTTAGAAAGGATGTAATGATATTTAACCAAACCGGAGATTTAAGTATATACACTAAAAACATCTCCGAAAATGGAAAAACCATGCATATTAAAATGCTCTTTGAAGGCAAGGGTAAAAATATTTCAGCTAAAGAATTGGTAACATTTGACAATGAAGATACTCAGGAGATGGAATACAAATATATTTGGAGAGATGATTATAACTATGAAATCATAACACAGGATAATTATCAAAAGGATACAATAGCTATAATGTTAGACCATAATTATAGAATAGTTAAAACCCATTCAAAAATAGGTGGCGCAGAGAATTCAGAAAATATTGAAAATATTTTAAAGGACAATAAGATAATAAAAACCATATCACATGGCATAACCAAAATAGATAAAAAAGAAATAAAATATAAGAGGATTGAAATCATAAAGAAGTATGATAATTATAACAATCCGACACTGATTTATTCATTTGAAAATTCTAATGAAAAAAATCCGACAACAATAATTTTTAAAGAATATAAATATTTTTAGAAGACAAATTATGAAGAATCTCTTATTGCTAATCATTTTGCCATTAATGATTTCTTGTCAAAACTCCGACAAACCCAATTATAAATATTCGGAAAAGGAAACTGAACAATTTTTGAATGAAATAACAAAAAATGCAAAAGCTTCAATTACTGATATTACTGAAATAAAAAAACAACCAACTCATGAATTTGGAATAATCACAAGGTATTCCTTATCTCCAAAACAACTGGAAGAATACAACAAAAACAATGGAACCATTGTAAATAAAGAAGATGATATTTCCAACTTTGCAACTTATACATTTAAAAACTATGAATTGATAAATGAGAAAAATGAAAAACTGCAATTTGTAGATAATGGAAGGGATGTTTATTTACAAGAACTTCCTTTGTGGGAATATGACAATATCCTATGTCAGAATTTAGGCATTGGCATACAATTAAATAAAAAGTTTGAAAAATTGAAAGGATACATTATTATCGAATTTGAAATGCCTGGAAATCTTTTTGGAAAAATAAACCATGAGGTAAAAATCCCTGTAAACATTTCAATTTACGACAAGGTCGCCCAATAAATATCAAACTTTAGTGCAAAACTGAACTTTTGTGCTTTGATTGGCCTATCGCAAGGTCCTAACAGCTTTATTCATTGGGACCCTTTTTTGAACGTAACAGCTGATACTATTGCAGCTTTTACAATAATGCTTTTACTTTCTTTTCATTTTGTTATTTAAATACATCATGCGGCCTGACAAATGGAATCAGGTACCAGCCAGCAATTGACTGAAAAAGAAAGCTCCTGCTAACCATACAAAAAATGCAAATATTGCCTGTTTAAAACAACCAACAGAAAGATTGGCTGGACTAAAATTGGTCATGCCACTAAGCGAAACACCTAAATAAAAATGTACAAAAAAACTTATTATATTATCTGGCTTTTATCATTATTTATTCCCTGATTTTTATAATATGCAGATTTTATTTAATGAGCTATGAAGACCAATGGTATGGAGATGTATCCAAAAGCGAAATGTGGACTCTTTTACTTATCGGTTGGTGTTCCACCGACCGAAATATTTCAATGGGCAGTATAATAACCTAAGTTTAATCAATGTTAAATGATCGGTTGGTGGGACACCGACCGATAGATGGAAATAAACTCTGCTGCCGGTTCATGTCTGTACCACAGGTGTTCCGAGATTAAAAAACATCATTTATTTATCGCTTGGTGTCTCAGCACCAGTGTTGGGAAGAAATATTTACTTATCGGTTGGTGTCTCACCGACCGAAATATTTCAATGGGCAGTATAATAACCTAAGTTTAATCAATGTTAAATGATCGGTTGGTGGGACACCAACCGATAGATGGAAATAACCCTATTCAAACTCACTCTTGCTCACTAATCTCTTATACTGAAAGATGGAAAAAATTACCTTTTCACTAACGAAATTCTATTACTTATCGGTTGGTGTTCCACCGACCGAAATATTTCAATGGGCACCATAACAATCTGCGTTTAATCAATGTTAAATGATCGGTCGGTGGGATACCAACCGATAGATGGAAATAAATTCTGCCGCCGGTTCGTGTCTTGTACTATAGGTGCTCCGAGATTAAAAAATATCATTTATTTATCGCTTGGTTTCTCAGTATCAGTATTGGGAAGAAATATTTACTTATCGGTTGGTGTTCCACCGACCGAAATATTTCAATGGGCACCATAACAATCTACGTTTAATCAATGTTAAATGATCTGTCGGTGAGACACCGACCGGTAGATGGAATATGCAGGTTTTTGAAATTAAAATATTCGGTATTTTACCGGATTCGAGATTTTTGGGAGGGAGGGGATTGCGTATATTTGAGAGTTATGTGCAAATCTTACAGACCAACGTTATGCTGACAATTAGAACGATAGACGACATAAAAACTGACTTATTATCAAATAGACAAACGGTAAGAAATTTTCCTAAATCGTTGCGTTTCCCTTTTGACAACTTATACCTTGACATAGTAACACAAATAAAGACAACCGAAATTTCATCAGAGTGTGTATTATTTGATAGCGTACAATCGGTGAATGAAACAAAAGAATTTTCTGACCCAGACTACTGGACAGAAAATTATGCGAAAGAAGAAATTGATAAATTTTGGATATTTGGACAAAATGGTCAAGGCGACCTTTGGTTGTTTGACTTTGAAAACAAAATTTATTTTTATGACCACAACAAAGAACAAATGTGTAAAGACAATTTTGTAGAGCTTGACTTGAACTTTGAAAAATGGTTGCAATTTTCTGACCTAAATAAACAACTTGACTATATTTATGACACCGAAAATAAAATTAGCGAAAACCACAAAACAGAATATAGAGAAAAACTAAATGAAATAAGTAGCACTTTACTGGACAAATATCCGTTCGACATATAATTTAATTAAAAACATCCGATTACTGTTAAATCCCCAAAACCCCTAAGCCAAATTTTCCAATTGCCGAAAAACAGGAATCAACGATTGCCCTTTTTCTGATAAATGATACTCAATGTGCAGCGGTTTTAACTGTATCGTTATTTTTTCCAAAAGCGCCTGTTCCTCCAATTCCCTCAGTGCAACCGCAACCGACTGTTTATTAGAACCCTCCAGCTGGCGCAATAATGTATTAAACCGAATAGGTCCCTCAACCGCAAGGCGAAAAATCTGTGCTTTCCATTTGCCCGAAAGCATCTTCAGCAAGCCCTCTGCAGGGCAACTGCTATCATTAATTATATTGTTGGAGGTAGTCATTATTTTCTGACTAATTGTTCAAGGCTTTTATTATAGTCAACTTTGGCCTAAAGTTACAGATTTAACGACAATTCAATTTCTGTAAAATAAAAAATGTTTATCTATAAAACTATGGCAAACCCTAACAACAACCCATTACTTTGCGATCCGGAAAAGGGGATATGCGAAATACCCGCATCACAAACCGACATGCAAAACAATTACACATCGCAAAATCAAAAGCCAATTACCATCATCTACTTTACCGATCCCATTTGCTCCTCCTGCTGGGGCATTGAGCCACAATTGCGCAAACTCAAACTGGAGTATGGCAGCACGGTCGAAATACAATACCACATGGGCGGCTTGCTGCCCGACTGGAGCTATAACAGCGGCGGCATCAGTAAACCATCCGATGTGGCGCAACATTGGGATGAAGTAAGCGCATATTACCAAATGCCCATAGATGGCGATGTATGGCTGGAAGACCCACTGTCCTCGTCATATCCACCTTCCATTGCCTTTAAAGCAGCACAAATGCAGGATGCGGCCAAGGCCATTCCATTTTTGAGAAGAATACGCGAAATGGTGTTCCTCGAAAAGAAAAACATCACCAAATGGGAACATATAGCCAGTGTAGCCAATGAGGTAAAACTGGATCCTGTCCGCCTGAAAGCAGATTACGAAAATCAAGCCATCATCGCCTTTCAGGCCGATTTAGAACTCGCCAAAAAAATGGGGGTAAGAGGATTTCCATCACTATTCGTTACCAACAACAAGGATAAACAGGAATTTATTTATGGCTTTAAACCCTATTCGGTTTTTGAAAACAGCATCGTAAACATATATCCCGAAGCCAAAAAAATAAATTACGACAAAAGCTGGAAATACCTGTTTGAAAAATACCCCACACTAACACTCAAAGAATTTTCAGAACTGAGCGAAATGGACCTGCTGCAAAGCGAAACCACATTACAAAAACTGTTGCAGCAAAAAGAACTTACCCGTTTAACCACCAAAAACGGTGCGCTTTGGAAAATAAATGAACAGTAGGGAAAGTTGTAGCCAAGGTTAAATACCTGAGATGAGACCATCATCCAAAGCTGAAACCAACGAATCGTAAACCAATACCAGCGAATTGTAAATGGATAAACTAAAATCGGATAAAAAATTGGAGACTTGCAAAGTTTAAGTTTTTAATTCAATTGTATTGAGCCATGGAGACATGACCAAGACGGGAAGATGAGGTACGTGGAAACACGTACCTCTATTTCAGAAAAATAAAAGATTGAAATATTGGAAATTTTATAACCACCATTTTTTTCCCGCCAGGGCATAATACTTTTGGTCTGAATGTTTGCTACAACTGCAGAAGGATATTAAAAACCAATGGATATTGGGGATGATCTGGCCCGTTTACACGATACAACCACATTAAAATAAATACAACAATTTGGGCAACCCAAAACTTTCGTCTATTTTAGAGTTAGCGGTCATTGTAGCAGGCGCACCAAAGAAAAACCCATACGACAAAAGTTAATGACAACAGAGAAAAGCAAAGACGACAACAAATCGAGTGGACAAAGTTCGACACCTTTTGCTCAAACTTATTTTCATGGGACAAAAGCTGACTTAAAAGTTGGCGACCTGATTAAAGTAGGTTTCAACTCAAACTTTGGACAAAGAAAAAATGCAAAATATATTTTCTTGTCTGCAACATTGGACGCTGCAATCTGGGCTGCAGAACTTGCCTTTGGTGAAGGACAGGAAAGAATTTATTTAGTAGAGCCAACAGGGCAAATTGAGGATGACCCGGACTTGACAGACAAAAAGTTTCCCGGCAACCCAACAAAATCTTATCGTTCGATACAGCCGTTTAGAGTTGTAGGAGAAGTTACTGTTTGGAGAGGACACGCACCTGAACAAGTTGAAGCAATGAAAAACGGGTTAGAAAAACTTAAAGAACAAGGCATTAAATCGCTAAATGACTAACTATGAGAAAAGTAATTGCGGTAATCAATATGACACTTGACGGGTTTTGCGACCATACAGCAATAATTCCGGATGAAGAAATACATCAACATTATACGGAACTATTAAGTGAGGCAGGTGCAATTCTATACGGAAGAATAACATATCAGCTTATGGAATATTGGCAAGCCCTGGTAAAAAATCCTTCAGGTGAAAAAACAATGGACGACTTTGCTATGGCGATAGACAAAATTCCAAAAATAGTTTTTTCCCGCACGCTGAAAAATGTAGAATGGGAAAGTGCAAAGTTAGCAAACCGAGCCATAGAAGAAGAAGTTTTAGCACTCAGGCAACAATCGGGTAAAGACATTTTTGTTGGCAGTCGGAGTTTAATTATACACTTAATGAAACTTAATTTAATTGATGAATACCAACTTTGTGTTCACCCTGTTATAGTAGGAAATGGTTTGCCATTATTTGAAAACATAAATGACAGAACTATCCTTAAACTTATAAAGACAAAAATTTTTAGTTCTGGCGCAATAACACTTTACTACGAACGGCAAAACGCCTAAAAGCAACGAACCGCTAATACGGTTGATCCATATGTTTTGCAGGTTTTAAATGATATAAAGGAATTGTAATAACGAATTAATAATTGGTATAGAATATAAAACTGCCACTAACATCAGTTAATTGATGATATTCTGTGAGCAATTTTCGGACAATTTTAAGGATGATGCTTTACAGGGTAACCGGTAAAATGACGGTCCACATAATCGTAGATCGCTGAGGGATTTGTCGGAACTGTAAAACTTTTATGGTCATTGATGTTACCGCGGATATGAACCGGCCAATTTTTCTTGTGGATGTCGATACCAATGAATAGCTTTGGTAAAGCAGTAGGTTAAGTTGCTATATTTCAATTGTTTTGGCAGGCAGTTAACGCTGTACTACATTGTTTTTGATGGAACCGGATCTAATGCTTTTACATGGATGCTTTGCATCAGGCGGGTAGATCGCAAAACTCAATCCGAAAGCTTTTGGGAATTCTCCCGAAGAGATGCTTTTGTCATATTGAACTTTAATGCCAAAGGCATCACCTTGTGATGATAAATTCGGTCTCAATAGCAATCGTCGGGATGCTTCGGTTGCCTGCCCAAATGCCAAGCCTCCAAACGGTTATACACAATCAAAAACTTTCGCTATGACAAAAAGTAAAACAAACTTGCCTCACGAGTCTGCCGGTTTATTTTTAACCGATGGTGGACTGGAAACGACTTTGGTTTTCCTGGAGGGCTTTGAACTTCCTTATTTTGCAGCCTTTGATTTACTGAAGGTCGAAAAAGGATATAACGCTATAAAAAATTATTATAGACGTTATTTGAAAATTGCAAAAGATTTTAAAGCAGGTTTCGTGTTAGAAAGCCCGACTTGGCGGGCCAATCCCGATTGGATTGAAAAAATTGGTTATCCAAAATCAGCGGTATCGGAAATTAATAAAAAAGCCGTTCAACTCTTGGTTGATTTGAAAAGTGAGTTTGAAAATGATTTAAATATTATTCTCAGTGGTTGTGTAGGCCCTCGTGGTGATGGGTATAGACCTGAAAATATAATGACAGTTAAAGAAGCTCAAAAGTATCATTCAGCACAAATAGAAGCTTTTAGTCATACATCTGTTGACATGATTTCGGCCATTACTATGAATTATGTAGAAGAAGCTGTTGGCATTGCCCGTGCAGCGGCTGCCCTTAATCTCCCTGTAGTGATTTCTTTTACTGTTGAAACCAATGGTAAACTACCTACAGGAATGAGTTTAAAGGAAGCTATTGAGCAAGTTGATGAAAGCGTAAAAGAACTTCCGCTTTATTTTATGATTAACTGCGCACACCCCACACACTTTAAAAATGAATTACAACAGGGGCAAAATGAGCAATGGACAAAGCGGATAAAAGGAATTAGGGCAAATGCATCTTGCAAAAGCCATGCGGAGTTAGATGAGGCTACGGAATTAGACAGAGGCAATCCGAAGGATTTGGGTAATGAACATAAAAGGCTAAAACATACTTTTAGTCAGCTAAATGTATTTGGCGGATGTTGCGGCACAGATGAAGAACATGTTTTTGAAATCGCAAACCAGGTTCAGTCGGTTTAACAAGACTGTGCATAACATTGGTATCCTATATGTAAAATGTAATAGCCAGTACCTAATCTGACAGTTGGTAGTTTTTACTGATAGTCAGTTGGAATACGGATGAACTTCGGTTCCCGGGAGACAATTGTCTGCCCAGGTTGTGGCAGTTAAACTTATTGGTCTTCTGGTAATAATGCTTATTGCTGGCTGAGTACATCAAAAGGGTTAACGACCTTAACCTGTCAGCACATCTGCAGAAAATACTTCGGGGCGCTAAAACCCCAACAGCCTGCTTCGTAGGTTAGTTCTAGCCGACAAGGGCTGAAGTGATGGTTCATATAATTGTAGACTGCTGAGGGGGATCTGCCGGAACCGTAAAACTTTTATGGTCGCTGATACCATTGCGGATATGAACCGATCAATTTTTCTTGTGGATGTCGATACCAATGAATAGCTTTGGTACAGCAGTAGGTTGAGTTGTCATATTTCAATTGTTTTGGCAAACAGTTAACGCTGTGCCACATCTTTTTTTGATGGAAACGGATCTGCTACTTTTACATGGGGCTTTGGGTCTGGTGGGTTGATTGCAAAATGCCCGAAAGTTTTCGGGATACCTTTGGGATATTGAACAGTAGTGCCAAAGGCATCACGTTGTGATGATAAATTTGGCTTTTCCCGAAAAAATCGGGACAAGTTGAGCTTCGATTTCCCACCCGAACGCCAAACACAGACAAATTAATATTTATGGCTAAAAACAAGACAGCAGAAACAAACGTCAGCGTTATTGATTTTATAAACTCTTTTGTTGATAAAGAAGAAAAGAAACAAGACAGCTTTCGCCTCATTGAACTTATGCGGGAATGGTCGGGTTTTGAACCCAAAATGTGGGGTCCAACCATCATTGGATTTGGCAGTTACCACTACAAATATGAAAGTGGTCACGAAGGAGATTCGCCATTAATCGGTTTCTCACCACGAAAAGCTGAGTTTTCACTTTATGTTTATTCACCAATCGAAAAAAGTAAAAACCTTTTGGACGATTTAGGTAAATTCAAAATGGGAAAAGTGTGTATTTACGTAAAAAAACTTTCAGACATCAACATTGAGACATTAGAGAAACTTAGTAAAATAACTCTTGCCTATATCAATGAACACCATGAATGTGCTTGCAGAGACCATTAGAAAAATGAGGGATAATGAACAACGACTCCAATACCCAAAACGTTGTGTGAAATTAGAAAAGCAAAAAACTGATATGAAACTATCTTCAGGAGCAGAAAACATTTATGCTCAAATCAATAATAACAAGACTCAACTTGGAGACTTACGAAAAATTGCGAAGGATATCAAAAAAGATCATCAATTAGCCATGGAACTATGGGCCACTGGCGAGTACTTGCCCAGGCAGTTGGCAATCCTGATTATGGATGCAAAGCTGCTCTCGCAAGAATTAATTGATAAGCTTGATCACGACATTCAGACTCACGTACTGGAGGAAAGAACCCAGCTAATTGATTGGTTGCTGGCTAACCAATTCTCTAAAGACAAGAAAACAATTGCACTAATGGAAACATGGGAAAATAGCCCTTCCGCACTTCTAAGAAGAACTTTTTGGTATTATCAGGGTCGTTTACGCTGGGTGGGGCAAACACCTCCTCCCAATAGTGAAGAGCTGCTTTCTTCAATTGAAGAACGAATAGAAAATGAAAAACCAGAAGTCCAATGGGCTATGAATTTTACTGCGGCTCAAATCGGCATTTTTCAGCCTGAATTGCGCAGCAGCTGTATTGCCCTTGGAGAGAAAATTGGTCTTTACAAAGATGCAGTAGTACCAAAAGGATGTACACCCAGTTATTTACCCGAATTAATATCCATACAAGTGGCCAAGCTGAAGAAGTAAGGCTATTTCTGTTTCTACCTGTTCAAAGGTGACTAAGTGTATTATAAACAGTTTTTAATCCAATATTTGGAAATTCTAATCTTAAAAGCGCTGTCAGATTTTACATTTACAATCTGACATGAAGTAATCAAAATAAAAGTAGAGTTGATATCCCAGGGAAAACCTTAAATAAAAGGAATTTTGCCCAAAAACCTTAAAAAAAGAACACATTCCAGATTTTCCACCCAAACATTTCAATAACAGTTCGAAAAACTTATATTTGGTTTTTAACCAGATAAACCAACAAAAATACTAAACGCAAACTCATTCTTAGCCAATATCCGTTTTAAACATCTGCTCCCAGATAATAATGTCCAAAATACGAAGCCTTTTGAAATTGAAATGTCTCGATATTTTGCCATATCAAAGATTTTGTAGTGATGGAGCGGACCGTGTTTGAGACTTAGTGATCAGCTTAAAAACAAATAGACAACAATAGAACATGACAAATTTCGACATCGAAAACGAACTTGCACCAAACCTGGGCACAAACGAAAAACTCTTATGGACGGGGCGACCAAAAGCTGGAATTGTATTTAGAGGTTCAGACGCATTTTTGATTCCATTCAGTTTGCTTTGGGGAGGTTTTGCAATATTTTGGGAGACCAATGTCTTTGCGACAGATGGACCTTTCTTTTTCAAGCTTTGGGGAATCCCCTTTATATTGGTTGCACTTTACATAACTGTTGGACGATTTTTTGTAGACGCAAAAAAGAGGGCAAATACCATTTATGGTGTAACACACGATAGGATTATTATAAAATCTGGAATATTCAGCAGAGAAATTAAATCTTTGAATATCAGGACACTTTCCGACATCACAATTGATCAAAAAGGCGATAATAGCGGTACGATAACCATCGGCCCAACAGATTTAAGATCCTCAATGATGCAAGGAATAGAATGGCCTGGGGCAAAGCAACCACCAAGACTCGAATTGATAGAGGACGTTAAAACAGTTTATGACAAAATCATTGACCTGCAAAGACAAAAATAAGGATAGAAAATAAAGACGAATGGTTAAATGCCGATTTCCTTAACAGTCTGATGTAGTATATATAAAGCAGGTAATGTATCAATAACCCATAAAACGCCGGTACAGAACCTAAAAAACAACAATGGAACAAACAATAGACATACCGGCTCTTCGGGATGTTCCGCCAGGGCATCCCGAAGTAGGGTCAGAACGGATTTGAAATCCGTATGGATCAAGGACTCGGGATGCGCTTCGCTAACATCCCGACCAGCAACAAAATTCGGAGATAAAGTCGCAAATACCCAAGTTATTGACAAAAAATATTTTTAAAATTATGAACTGTTTACGCTGTAACACCCAAAACGAAGAAGGAGCAAAATTTTGTAAAAATTGCGCAATGGATTTGTATCCTGTATTTAAGTCAGAGACCGACAATAAAACTTCAGACATTTTACTCTTTACTTTCATTCTTATTGCATTTGTTTCTTGCATTGCACAATTTGCAATGCAAGAATTATTCACCAACTGGTATGAAGCACCAACCAAATACATACAAGGTGTTTTTTGGATTTTGCAGAACTTAAGTTTCATATTAATTGCAATTTCAATAAGAAATAAATCTTTGAAAATAGTCGGTTTAATTGTTACTTCATTATTGATCATTTACTGGCTCTATTCCAATATTGAATTTATGCTGAAATAACATAACTACTGCCAACAAAGTATTGCCAAAGCGGAACTGATACAATTCTATTGGACTGGTTACTTCATAAATTCTCCTTTAACCTTTTAGAGCATTGCCTGAACATGAAACAGAAAACAGACTACATATTTTTTGGATTGATAGGCTTACTAATTGTAAACACGATTATCCAATCCCAATTATACGACTATGTGCTGAGCATTAACAACTATCTGGGTTTTGCCTTTTGGACAATATCACTATTCCTTAGATTAAGAAATTCCAGAACCAAACGTTACCCGCTCGCCTTTCTTTTGATATTAGGTACACTTAATGTTTTGAATTTTGGGATTGGCAGCGTCACATTATCATTTTCAATCGGTAATATTTCCGATATCCCTACTGAACGGCCAGGAATAAACCCAATAATTTTATTGGTATTGATAGCTTACTATCTGGTGAATAAAAAATCAATAAATAGAATTTTAAATAATACTTTTAAAGGAACAGAAGAAGAGCAGAGGATAGAACATCAAAAAACAATCGACTTTTATTTGAAAAAATTCGATGCCTGCGATGAAGAAGAAATTAAAGAGATTTTAAAGAATTTTAATGACTACCCGAATGAGGCGCAAATAGCGCTAAGGCAAATACAGTCTAAAAATGAGCCGGCTCTTCTGGATGTTCCGCCAGGGCATCCAGAAGTAGGGTTAGAACGGATTTGAAATCCGTATGGATCAAAGGCTCCGGTTGCGCTTCGCTAACATCCCGATCAGCGACAATTAAAATAAATTTAAACCCTACCAGGGATAAAAATTGGATTCTCATCCAACCACTCCAAAAACAGTTCGAAAAACTTTACTTATCGGTCGGTGTCTCACCGACCGAAATATTTCAAAATGTGCACTATTATCCCAACTATCCTTAATCTTAAGCGCAGCACCTCTAAGGATTAACGAATCGAGTTGAGTTTCCAACTCAACAATTAAAAACAGATTTAAACCCCACTGGTGATAAAGGTTAGATTCTATACAACCATTCCAAAAACAGTTCGAAAAACTTATATTTGATTTTACCAATGTAAACCAACAACTAACTAAACGCAAACTCATACTTAGCCAGTATCCGTTTTAAATGTTTATAAACATTTACTCCCGGATAATGAATACCAAAAATCGAAACCTTTGAAATACCTCGGTGCTTTGCAGCGTGCAGGGTTTTGGGGATGAGAAGTTGCACATATTTGAGAGTTGGCGGCAAGCTTAAAACAACATTATGTTCAAACGACTTTTTCAAAAACGTAACTCTGACAACCTTTCCAAGGTCGACTATTGGAAAAAATGGGAATTGTTTGAATTGTTTGACGATTTGCACAAAGCGGAAAGACTTCTGACTGACCTTGGAAATGACAAAAACGATGAGGAAATTTTAAAATTTAACAGTGACTTTATTGAGGAATTATATGAAATAGAGGGAGACAACGTTGCAGACTTCATGAGAATTTGGGAATGGTTTACACCGACAAAAGAATGGGACACATTAGTTGGGCAAAGAGGTAAACAGTTAGGCAACAACATATTTCGCATAACTGACAAGTGGAAGAGAAATCAGGATTTTCTAAAAGGAACAAGAAATTAAACACATAACAAAAATGAAAAAGACCGCTTTGATAATTTTAGGCCTCTTAGCATCATTTTGCTTTGGTTTCTTTCAGGCTCTTCGGGATGTTCCGCCAGGGCATCCCGAAGTAGGGTTAGAACGGATTTGAAATCCGTATGGATCAAAGGCTCCGGTTGCGCTTCGCTAACATCCCGACCAGCGACAATTAAAATAAATTTAAACCTTACCAGTGATAAAAATTGGATTCTCATCCAAACACTCCAAAACCAGTTCGAAAAACTTATATTCGATCATTAACCAAAAACCAAAAAAGAAAACATATGAAATTAGGAGCATTTTCAATAAGCCTTAGCGTGAAGGACCTTAACACTTCAAAACAATTTTATGAAAACCTTGGCTTTACCGTTTTTGCAGGAGGCATGGAAAAAAAATATCTCATCATGAAAAATGAGAATGCACTCATCGGACTGTTTCAGGGAATGTTTGAAGGCAACATTTTAACTTTCAATCCCGGTTGGGACGAAAACGCCAATAACATCGAAAAGTTTGATGATGTTAGAGAAATCCAACAACAACTGAAAAATAAAAACATCCAATTAACAACCGAAGCAGACGAGCATACTACCGGACCAGCAAGTTTTATGCTAACTGACCCAGATGGCAATGTTATTTATGTTGACCAACACCGTTAAACAACTGGAATGAGCCATGTGGTGACAACTTTGGGAGCTTGAAATATTGTGAAAACATCACCGAAAAAATTATAAACCTCAGAGAATAAAGCGAACGCACAACAAGCAGTTTTTCTACCGGTATTTGGTGTTTTCAGCCACAAAAAATCAATCTTACATGCTCAATTTTCAATTAAACATACGAATTGTAAATCATCCCTCACGAATTGTAAATGGTTTTGGAGTGGGGGCAGGAAAGATTGTTTCTTCGGAAGAAAATAGGATTTGTATCAAAACTTAAAAAAGAACTACTACACAAATGAATGAAAAGGATAGAATTTTTGTTGACACCTGGCAGGCTTATACCGGAATATCAGGTGTTGCAAAGTTTTGTTTCCCGTTTTTCTTAATCGGTATAGCCGTCAGCCCGGTTATTCTAACAGCCTTAAACCCCAATATTTGGGAATTGTTACGCGAAAGTACCATTAATAGAGCATGGGCACCTGTAGCATTTTTAGCATTCTTTTTTTCTGTGTTGCCGCTCCTTACTGTTGGCATTATATTGTGGAAATCTAAAAACAGGCGCTATAACCTGCTTACCACAGGCGAAGAACGATACCTACCACAGCAAGAGCGTATATGGAAGGGAAATGACCAAACCTGGCATTCCTCCATAGTAATTGGTGGACAGGTAATGCTTTTTTTGGGAATATTTTCCATAGGTTTTTTGATAGCGCACAATCCTCCCCGCTATTATAGCTATCCGTTTTTCACAAGCATTGCCGGTGTTGCATTCACTTCCATATATGCTGTGGCTCACATGCTCTATTTTCGATTTCAGAATGGCATATTACGCGTGCCTGCTTTAGTGAAAATAATGTTTGTACTTAGCCTTGCAGCAGTAATATTGGCTTATTTGAATATCTTTGTTTTCAAACAAATGATATAGCCCCTTACCTCAACCCTAGGCGCAAACCAGTATTTGCAATTCACCATTTTCAATACCTATAACGCAAGCGTCAGCTTGTGCTATAGACAGTATAAAACAGTTTCTCCTTGTTATAAAAGAGACTAGGAGAAATAATTTTAGAAAATCTATAACCATTTCAAAACCACTTCGAAAAACTTATATTAGATCATTAGCCAAGGTAAACCAGCAAAAAAACTAAACACGAACTCATGCTTAGCTATCCGTTTTAAACACTTATAAACGTTTACTCCCGGATAATGAATATTCAAAACACAAAACCTTTTGAAATTGAAACATTTGGTATTTTACCGTATGCAAGGTTTTTGGCACAATGGATTGCGTATATTTGAGAGTTATATGCTATGCTAAAAACGACCGTACATACATTCAACGACCTTGACAAATGGTTGTCCGACAACTTCTATTTTGAAGACGGACACGTTTTGGCAATCAAGGAAAATCCGCTTGAAATTATTGTTGGTTATAATGTGAAAGCAAACTATAAGGCAAATTCAGAAAGACACATTTTGCCTTTTAAAATCATTCCGTCTAAAATTTATGAATGGACATTTGACAAAGACGTGATAAATGTTGGTGACGACAACTACATTGAATGTATTGAGGCAATTGAAGTTGAAAATGGAATTTGCTTGGAGTTCTCTACTCCTGCGACTTTTCGACTTGTAGCGGACAGTCTTGAAATTGAAGAACAAGAATTAATAAAAACGACTTTTAAACCTTGGGCAAGCGAGACAGAAATGTATTTGACAACTGACCTTTCTGAAATTCCAAGACCTGTATTTTGGAAAGAGAAATTAAGCAAATATGGTCACGACATATTGTTTCGTTATTACGCAGGTTACGAAAGACAACCAGAACAAGTTCCGTATCCAGACTATCAAGGTTATTACATACAACTTGCCGACAGAATTAGCTCAACTCAAGAAGGAATTTTTCTAAAATATCTAAAAGTAGAAAACGGAAAATTGAGTTTGAGTTTTGAAAACAAGGACGAAGAATTGAAAAATGTTTGGGACGACTTAACACTAATTTTAGCTGACTTTCCTAATTCCAAAATCAACAGCGGAAATTGTGAGTTCACTGGAACAAAATGGAAACAATATTTAGCGGACAAATTATTACCGACTACTGAATGAAAAGAAGCACAGCATATAACAAGGTATTGCCAAAAGCAGGGCTGAACGGCTTCGATTGGGTATTAGTGCAAGGTTCAACTTTCGTTCTTCGATTGAACTTTTGTGCTAAAAATCCCCGCCTTCGGCAATACCCAAACCGTTTTACGTCATTTTACATTAACTGCTATGAACCCAGAAAATGCAATCAGACAATTTCATAAAAATTATAACTTCCTGACGGACGACTGTATTTGCGACCTCCAAAAAAGTGCCAGATTTTTAATGCTAAAAAAGAATGACAAGCTTGTAAAAGAGGGGCAATATGCTAATAAAACATATTATATCGTAAAAGGCTCTGCCAGAACTTTCTACCTGAAAGACGGAAAAGATATTACCGATTGGATTGCACTTGAGCATGATTTCATCAGTTCAATAAACAGCTTTTTCCTTGGCACACCAAGTGAGTTGTACATCGAAGTACTTGAAGAAACATACCTTTTTGAGATAACCAAAGACACTTTCTTGCGACTTTCAAACCAATATCCCGATTTTGATAAATTTGGAAAACTGATAACTACTCAAACTCTGCTCCAGTTACAACAAAGAATTGTTTCAATTCAATTTGAAACCGCCGAACAAAAACTCAAAAATTTGCTTTTGCTTAGACCCAACATTATGCAAAGAGTTTCCCTAACGCACATCGCCTCTTACTTAGGCATAACCTTAGAAACATTAAGCAGGATAAAAAACAGAAGTTTGATATAGATCAAATGAAGTTTCAAATAGTTTCTTCAACTTTGCCGAAAAGCAGTTGAGATGAAACGTATTCATTATACATCAGGGCTAATACTTACAGTTTTCATAGGGCTACATTTGTTCAACCACTTTTGCAGCATCATTAGTGCAGAAAAGCACGTTGAAATAATGAATATTCTACGAAATTTTTACCGCAACCCTTTTGCGGAAACGACATTACTTTTTGCAATATTCGTTCAAATTATTTCAGGGATTTCACTTTTTAAAAGAAGCAGAAAAACCGCAATTACAGGCTTTGGAAAACTACATCATTGGTCAGGATTATATTTAGCCATTTTTCTTGTCATTCATCTTAGTGCCGTATTTGGTGGACGATTTTTTTTGCATCTCAACACGAATTTTTATTTTGGTGTTGCTGGACTAAATTCCTTTCCGATTAATCTGTTTTTTATTCCATATTACGGGCTTGCGATTATTGCTTTTTTCGGACACATCGCTTCAATTCACAATAAGAAAATGAAGTATCGTATTTTTCATTTGACACCAAAACAGCAGGCAAAGTCAATTCTTGTATTTGGATTTGTTTTAACACTGATCATATTTTATGGTTTGACTAATCGCTTTCTGGGAGTTCAAATTCCAGCCAACTATAACATTCTAATTGGGAGATAATATGAAAGTAGTAAACATTCATCACAGAGAAATAAATCAACCTAAAAGCGAAGTTGCCAGGCTTTTTAAAACATTGGCTACAGAAAACGACTTAATGTTGGCTACAGATAAGTGGTCGCCTATGAAATTAGATAATGGCTTTGAAATTGGCTCAAAAGGTGGGCATGGTCTAATTAAATATTTTGTAACCGATTACCAGCCAGACAACTCAATAACATTTCAATTCGACCTAAAAGGTTTTGACGGTTTTCATAAATTTGAACTTTTTGAATTAGAACAAAACGAAACACAGTTGAAACACACTGTTGATATGAATACCACAGGTATAGCAACATTAAAATGGGCTTTAGCTGTACGTTATTTGCACGACGCTTATATTGAAGATGCATTAGACACAGTTGAAAACCATTTTACACAAGACAAAAAAAGAAGCGAATGGAGTTGGTGGGTAAGAACACTAAGAAAAATAATGAAACCGAAACGAAAATAAAAACGAACAACAAAATGGTTTTGCAATAGTGCGGCTGACGAACAAATACTCAACTTCAGGAATTCTATTTAACTTTGGGGCAAAACTCAACTGACGGTTCGCTATTTGCCGCACCATCGCAAGCCCTAACCCGCTATGAGTCATGCTTGGAACACTACTAATTTGAAACTGACCGCAAGAAACAACCAGAAAAAAACAGCGACTTGGAACTGACAGACGAACGTACAAACTTTGAGCGTTACTGCCGAAAATAGTTGATTGGACTTAACATTGCCAAATGAGAATCAGAATAAAATTAAACGAAATAATTTTACACTAGTAATCAAAAAATAAAAATTATGAATCCAAAAATGATATGGTCAAATTTAGCCGTAAGCGATTTAGAGCGAACAACTCAATTTTATACTGAATTAGGATTTAAGTCTAACGGTAAATCAAAAGAATTGACAAGTTTTTTTGTTGGTGAAAATGATTTTGTAATACACTTTTTTTTAAAAGACATACTCAAAACCGCCATTAAAGGTGAAATAACGGACTCGAAAAACTCAAACGAAGTTATATTCACTCTTTCTGCTGAAAGCAAAGAGCAGGTAGACAATTGGGCGAAAGAGGTTGAGCGCGCAGGCGGAAAAATTATTTCCAAGCCAGAAGAATTTGGAAAAGGATATTATGGTTTTGATTTTGCTGATCCAGATGGACATAGGTTTAATGTTTTTTATATGTAAGGTATTTAAAAAATGAACAAAGAAGCACGACCGCATAACAGCACATTTGCAATAGGCTGTGTTTAGCTTCACTGACTTTCAGTTCGCGCCCCGCAAACAGTTTTGTGGTTAAGGGAAAGTTATGAACATTTTACTGAAAACCTTGCTCATCGCCAAGCTGCTAATCGTAACCAGCAATGTTAACAATCACACAATCACCACAGTTTATCAAAAAAACATCACAACTGAATAATTAACACTAAAAGATAAGAAATGAACAAAACCAGCACACACGATGAGCGTATTGCAAAAATGACATTCGCCTCGGTATACCCACATTATCTTGCAAAAGTTGAGAAGAAAAACAGAACGAAAGAAGAACTGCATCAAGTAATTGAGTGGCTAACCGGTTATAATGAAAAAAAACTGCAAGAACTCATTCAAGAAAAAGCAACCTTTGAAAAATTCTTTCAGAACGCTGAATTAAATCCCAATGCCCAGCTCATTACCGGTGTAATCTGTGGCTATCGGGTAGAAGAAATCGAAAACTCCTTAACGCAACAAGTAAGATATCTGGACAAATTGGTAGATGAATTGGCAAAAGGACGTAAGATGGAGAAGATTTTGAGACTTGCTATTTGAGGGTTGTCTACAAGCTAGTGCCACATCTAATAAACATCATACAAAAGAACTAATCTAAAAGAGTGGAAATAGAACCTTTGATTTTTAACGACATCAACTCAATAACTGAATTGCAACCGGATGGTTGGGAAGACATCATTCCTAAAATGAACTTTTACATACAATCCAATTTTTGTTTTCCAATAAAAATTATTGTTGAAAATGAAATTGTTGGTATTGGAGCAACAATTGTTCATAACGACACAGCTTGGCTCGGACACATAATTGTACACAAAGAAAAAAGAGGAAAAGGAATTGGAAAACTAATTACCGAAAAATTAATTGAAATTTCGAAATCGAAAAAGTGTAAAACAATTCATTTAATTGCTACCGACCTTGGGGCACCTGTTTATGAAAAAGTTGGATTTCTAACTGAAACCGAATATTTGTTTTTTAAGGATTTGAAAATTGAAAACCCAACGAATAATTTTGAGCATATTCATAAATACAGAAAAGAACATAAGAATGAAATTTCAATTATCGACAAAGTAAATTCAGCAGAGGAAAGAATGTGTGAAATTGAAAATCACCTGGAAAAAAGTTTTGTCTATTATGAGGGAAATGAAATAGAAGGCTTCTATATACCAACTTTGGGAGAAGGATTAATAATCGCAAATAATTCAAGGGCAGGAATCGGGCTTTTAAAATTCCATTTAAAGACAAACACCAAAGTGGTTTTGCCGAAAGACAATTTAATTGGAGTATCGTTTCTATATGAAAATGGATTTAAAGAATTTAAATCTGCAAAACGCATGACCTTAGGAAAAAAAAGGAATGTGAAATTGGAAAATATTTATAACAGAATTGGAGGAAATATCGGCTGATAAAAACGCCAACCGTCAACATAGATTTGCCAGAGCAACCCATAAAAAAACCAATGAACCAAAGAAAAAAAGCAGTATTTAATTGGAGCGGGGGAAAAGACTCCGCTTTGGCACTTCAGAAAACACTAGAAGAAAACGAATTTGAAGTGGTTTCCCTGCTCACTACCATTAACGAAGAAAACCTGAAGTCCTCCATACACGCCATCCCTCTGGAAATATTATCAAGACAGGCAGAAAGCATAGGTATTCCGCTTTATACCGCACTGTTTGCCAAAGACCTGAAAAACTACGACGAAAAAATGCGTGAAACCGTAGCTTATTATAAAAAACAAGGCGTTACCCATTTTATTTTTGGCGACATTTTTTTGTCTGATGTAAAAGCATACAGAGAAAGTAAACTTAACCCTTTCGGAATTGAAGTTATAGAGCCCCTTTGGAACAAAACATCCGGCGAAATAATCAACGACTTTCTGAAATCCGGAATCAAGACCAAAATAATTGTTACCCAAGCAGACAAATTAGACCAGACATTTATCGGCAAAGAATTAGACCAAAATTTAATAAACGCATTGCCAAACGATGTAGATGTTTGCGGGGAAAACGGAGAATATCATACCCTCTCGTACGCAGGCGGTTTATTTAAGAAAGAAGTAGAATTTTCAATTTCCGAAACCAATAAAATTTCGTACTACATTAAATTAGACAACGGACAAACCAAAACCTTTGAATATTGGCAAGCAGAAATAATAGTATGAACACAGAAAACCGAACGCAGCTAACGCAAACCTCCGCTTAGCAAGCCCCCGGTTCGTGTCCACACCACTACTGTTCGGAAGATTAAAGTGTTATCAGATTTTACAATCTGACAAGCCACAAGATTTTAAAATTTCAAATTCACTTGCTAACAGGTAACATCTGACAATATTCTTATATGGACTTATATTCCTTAAATGATAAAAAAATGAAGTTAAACCATATAAGACAGATAAGGACATTTTAGTATATTCTATTATTAGCTACATTTTTAAACAATCAACATTTCTTCTGAACACTTATGGTGTCCCCACAAAACGGAATACGTTTGGTTCGTGAGGACATGAACCAAGGCAGTAAAGGGATTTTTCTGCCTCAGAATGACAATAACATTCTGGCTTTTTAATTTTTATATGAACTTATATTCCTTATATGGTGAAAATGGGAGTTTGCCTTTTTTGAACCATCTAAGTCATTTAAGAACATATAAGCTTATTTCTCATTGCCCCGGTTCGTGTCCCCACGAAACGGAATACGTTTGGTTCCTGAGGGT
>Ga0160465_100399_pt1 | contig 23183 bp, 22 predicted proteins | sample HID1971K_E11MG_FD_108209 | JGI IMG/M metagenome (GOLD analysis project Ga0160465, IMG submission 108209) | Enriched millipede-associated microbial communities from UW Madison campus, WI, USA - HID1971K_E11 MG | ecosystem: Host-associated > Arthropoda: Insects > Digestive system > Unclassified ...
CTATCATCGAGAGGGAAACAGAATCTAAAAGCAGTAAACCTCAAAAAAGAAAAAGGGCTGCTTTAGACGATGAGTTTAGAAGCAAACTAATGGCCAGTTAAATTCTTAAAAGCAATTTCCCTGATTTACTTCCTGACCATATTTATTTTGCAGGAATATTTAATTAACTTCGGCGTTTTAATGACACATGTACGCAGTTTTTAAACGCGAGTTATTCAGTTTTTTAAGTTCAATGGTCGCTTACATTACCATTGGCATATTTTTGTTGGTTTCAGGGCTTTTACTTTGGTTTTTTCCTGATACTTCAATCTTGGATTATGGTTATGCCGAATTGAACGGTTTTTTTAGCCTGGTTCCATATCTTTTCATGTTTTTAATTCCGGCAATAACCATGAGATCTTTTGCAGAAGAAAGGCGTGAAGGTACTTATGAGTTGCTGATTACCAAACCTATAACACTTTGGCAGATCATTATGGTCAAATATTTAGCCAGTTTGGCGCTTGTTCTTTTGGCATTAATCCCAACACTTATTTATTGTTATTCAATTTCGAAATTGGGTTTTCCTGAGGGAAATATAGATTCTGGCTCCGTTATCGGATCCTATATCGGTCTTTTTTTATTGGGTGCAGCATTTACAGCTATAGGGATTTTTTCTTCGGCATTAACCAAAAACCAGGTGATCGCTTTTGTAATATGCGCCGGACTATGTGCGTTCGCATTTTTAGGATTTGATTATACAAGTCAGATCCTTACACTCCAAAAATTTGAAACCACAATCACGGCTTTAGGTATAAATGATCATTATTTGTCTATCAGTCGAGGGGTTTTAGATACAAGGGATTTGATATACTTCATCACTTTCTCCATTCTTTTTTTATTGTTCACAAAATTAGCAATAGGAGGTAAGAGATAATGAACGGAAAAAATAAATGGCTTAATCTCTTTTTGGTTTTTGCAACCTTGGTTATTCTAAATATAGTCGGACAATATTTTTATCATCGTTTTGATTTTACAGCCGATAAACGATTTACATTAAACGAAAAAACGAAAAAGCTGCTGGAAAATACGCAGAAACCAATCATCATAACGGTCTTTTTAGATGGCGAATTACCTGCTGCTTTTAAACGCTTACAGGCTGCGGTTAAAGATTTGTTGGCAGATTATGCAGCCTATTCAAAAACCGAAATTAAAGTTGTTTTTGTTGATCCTTTGGATGGTTTAAATGCAGCTGATCAGGATACTGTTATTAACAATCTTTATCAGCAAGGTATAGAAGCTACTAATCTAAGTGTGAAAACTGAATCAGGTTTAACACAGAAACTTATTTTTCCAATGGCAATGATAGAGAGTGAGGGTAAATTGCTGCCTGTTAAACTGTTGCAAAATCTGGATGCCGGCGGTAGCTACGAAGACAACATCAATCGCTCTATCGAAAATCTGGAATATACTTTTACTTCAAGTTTGAAGAAAATAATCTCTGGTTATAATCCCCGTATTGGCTTTACGGAATCAAACGGAGAACTGACTGATTTACAGCTTTATGATGCGATTCGCGTGCTTTCAACTAGTTATGAAGTTGGGCGGGTGGATTTGAATACAATCGATAAAGCTGGTCTCGATAAACTTAAAATGCTGGTCATTGCTAAACCCAAAAAAGCTTTCACTGAAACAGAGAAGTATAAAATCAATTATTTCGTGATGAATGGAGGGCGGATATTGTGGAGTATTGACCAGGTAAATGCAGAATTAGATAGCTTAAGGGGAAGAAATGGACAAATGGCTTTAAATAATAATTTAAACCTGGATGATATGTTATTTATGTATGGTGCCAGGATAAATTATAATGTAATTGCCGATGCAAATTGTGCAGAAATTCCAGTTTCTACAGGAAAGGTTGGCGGACAAAGCCAGATACAAATGCTGCCCTGGTTGTATTACCCGGTCTTGTTACCCGATACCGTTCATAGCGTTGTTAAAAAATTAGATGGTGTTAAAGCTGAGTTCGCCAGTACAGTTGATACCATTGGAGTAAAAGGGGTAAGTAAATCGTATATTTTGACAACTTCATCTTTTAATAAGGTATTTAACGTTCCGAAACTGTTTACCTTACAAATGGCGGCCGAACAACCTGACCCAAAATCATTTCAGAATCCACCTCAAAATGTAGCGGTTATGCTTGAAGGAAGTTTTCCATCGGTTTTTGCAGGCAGGCCATTGCCAGCAGGAATTTCAGAACCATATACGGTTTCCAATAGCAGCAAACCATCAAAAATGATTGTAATTGGAGATGGAGATGTATTTAAAAATCAAATTGCAGAGAAAGATGGTTCACCTTATCCTTTAGGTTTTGATCGTTACACACAACATACTTACGGAAATAAAGCTTTATTGCTAAATATTGTTGATTATTTTACAGATGAAGATAACCTCATCGCACTGCGAAACAAAGAAGTGAAGATCAGATTGCTGGATAAAGCAAAAATGAAGATTGAAAAAACGAAATGGCAATTTATAAATGTTGTTGCACCCTTGCTATTGTTAATATTCTTTGCGATTTTTCAACATTATTACCGTAAATACAAGTACGCTAAATAATTTTTATATTTTTGAAGAAGACTAAATGATATCATGAGATTTATTGTATCCACATCAACTTTATTAAAACACCTACAAACTGTTAATGGTGCATCAAGCAGCAGTACAGTTTTGCCTATATTAGAAAATTTTCTGTTCGAGATTAAAGAAGGTAATTTAACCATCTCAGCTACTGATTTGCAAACCAGTATGACTACTGCCCTGGCTGTAGAATCAAAAGAAGAAGGTAAAGTAGCTGTTCCATCTAAAATTTTATTAGATACACTTAAAACTTTACCAGATCAGCCAATCTCTTTTAATATTGATGATACTTCATTTGCAATTGAGATCAGTGCAGGTGATGGTAAATATAAACTTAGCGGTGAAAATGGAGATGATTTTCCAAAAATTCCTGTGGTTGAAAATGCATCGTCGGTAAATTTACCCGCATCTGTTTTAACGGAAGCCATTACCAAAACCATTTTTGCGGTGAGTAACGATGAATTGCGCCCGGCTATGACAGGTGTATTCTGCCAGTTATCTCCTCAGCATATCACATTTGTAGCAACTGATGCACATAAATTGGTGCGTTATCGCCGTATGGATAGCAAGGCCGATAAAGCAACATCATTTATCTTACCTAAAAAAGCTCTAACACTGTTAAAGGCTGCTTTACCATCAACAGATATTAATGTTTCAGTTGATTATAATGCAACAAGTGCTTTCTTCAAGTTCGAAAATATTAACTTGGTGTGTCGTTTAATAGATGAACGTTATCCCGATTATGAAGCGGTAATTCCTACAAATAATCCAAATAAATTGATCATTGATAGAGGTTTGTTCTTAAATACATTACGTCGCGTAGTTATTTTCGCCAATAAAACCACGCATCAGGTAAGATTAAAAATCAGCGGTAGTGAATTGAATATTTCTTCTGAGGATTTAGATTTTGCTAACGAAGCTCATGAGCGTTTAAGCTGTCAATATGATGGCGAAGATTTGGAAATTGGCTTTAATGCCCGTTTTTTAATTGAAATGCTTAGTAATTTAAGCGGTGATGAAATTACTTTAGAACTTTCTACTCCAAATAGGGCGGGGCTTTTGATTCCTCAAACCAATGATGAGAACGAAGATGTTTTAATGCTGGTTATGCCGGTAATGCTAAACAATAGTTATTAATATATTATAATTTTAGTTTTTAAAGGGAAATGGCTTGGTTTTTGAATCAAGCCATTTTTGTTTAATACTGTGTTCAGACGTAAAGCCTGGAAGTTCATATGATATCCGATAATTAATTTAAAAATTTAATATGCTTTCTTCTATCTTTACGTTTTTATAGCATTAGCCATATCTGTATGAAAAATGTATCGTTTTTAATTCCTAAAATAAGTTTATGCTTAATTGCTGTGTTTCTGCTTGGATCCTGCATTAAGAAGGATAACTTTATTCAGGGGGATGCGAAAATTAGATTTTTCAATACTATTTTGGCAGACACCAGCGATTTTAGTTTGAATGATATCATAAATACAAGAGCGGTAAGTTATGGTACCAATTCATCTTATGCCATTGTAGCCATAAATAGTTTGGATTTGGGGGAGATGTATAAAATCACAGCTACAAAAACAAGAAGTACAACACCAGGTATTTCTATTGATCAGAAGCTTGAAATAGGTAAAAACTATTCCGTTTTTTACACAAAAAATATAGCGGGAGACTCCTCGATTCTTTTCTATGAAGATAATTTGACTCCTGTTCCTACAAAGGCCAAGTTATTGTTTATTAACCTGGGTTATACTTTAGGTTCGAAAGTAATTGTTCGGGATAGCCTGAGTTCTTTTCCGGAGACCAGCTATGGATATGGAGAAAAATCGGATTACATTGAAGTTGACCCAACCAAAACCAGAATATATTTTAAGCTTACAGATTCCGTAAGACAAGATAGTACTTTAGGTAAGGAACTTGTGGCAGGTAAAGTTTACACCATATTAATTGATGGATCTGTAACAGGTAAACTTCAGAAACGTTTAGTTCCGAACTGACAAATTGGTATAATTTTTTCAGATTTGTCTTTTAATCAGTTTGATATTCATATTTTTGCCCAAAATTATATAACTTGGAATTACTACAACAACTCATAGATTTCATCCTTCATATTGACGTTCATTTAGCTCAAATCGTTAACGATTATCAAACCTGGACCTATCTTATTTTATTTCTGATCATTTTCGCTGAAACTGGTTTTGTGGTTACGCCATTTTTGCCCGGTGATTCATTGCTTTTTGCAATGGGAGCATTAATTGCCGGTGAACATGAAACAGGATTAAACATTTGGGTCATGATGATTGTTTTAATTGCTGCGGCTATTTTAGGGAATACTTTAAATTATAAACTTGGCAGCGTTTTAGGAGCGGGTGTATTTAAGGAAAATAATAAAATTTTAAAATTGAAATACTATCACCAGTCACATGAGTTTTTTGAGAAACATGGTGGTAAGGCAATTATGTTAAGTAGATTTTTGCCGATTTTTAGAACTATAGCTCCTTTTGTTGCGGGTATTGCCAAAATGCCATTCGGACGTTTTACCTATTTTAATGTTGTTGGTGGTGTATGTTGGATTTTTTCACTGTTAATAGGTGGTTATCTATTGGGACAAATACCTGTTATCAAAAATAACTTCGAAATTGTAATCATCTTTATTGCTGTGGTAACTTTTGTTCCGGCAATTTGGGCAGCAATAAGAAGCCGCTTTCAGCCAAAAAAAGTTGAAGAAATAGCGGAAGTTGAAGAATAAAGGGCAAATAAATTTGCCTGTTCAAATGCCTGGGTTCTTACGAACCCGGGCATTTTTTTGTTTGTGAAGATGCGAAAATGAAGCGATGATTAATTATATCAATTAGAGGCCTGTTCCCCAGGATAATAGGGAATCTTGCTATGCTGACGAAGGAAGCATCCCTGTAGACTGAACCTGATTTATAGGGTTCTTCATTGCATTCAAAATGACAAAAAACGCTTAAATCTCCCTGCCAATAATCACTCCTTTTTCATACTTCTTTTCTGTATCTGTATCTTCTTTTTTCTCATCAGGAATAAGCTCAGTTTTTATTAAATTTTTAAGCTCTGGCTGGCCTGCATCAACCCAGGCAGAATACCAAAAAGAACCAATTTCTAATATTGCAGAACGCATTTGCCGTTCAACCATACTATTCATTTTGTCGTGGTAGGTTTTAGAATATGCTACAGAATATTGTTTTAAAATGGTATTGTTCCGCTCAGAAAAACTATATTTTTTATCGGAAGGAAAGGAGGCGTTTAATTCTGCCTCGAAAGTTAAAACGGTATCCACTAAACTGTGTGTATGTTTAAGGATTTTCCAAGTCTCTTTTAAAGGGTTTTCTATATAATTTGCTTTGCCAACAAGGTAGTTGTAGTTGATGGAAAAGAGTTCGGGTAAACGGCTTTCCCAAAAGGCATGGATGCCAACTTGGTTGGTCAATTGTCCGTTGTGGTTAGCTGTTGTGTGTAAAGGAACATGTGCATCGCCAATATAATGACCTAAATCTGCAGAGTATTTTAAAATTTTAATCGAATCTCGTGTTTTAAATGCTTTAACCAGGCTGTAGTAGCTGCGTTGAATTTGCCAGGGTAGGATGCCATTTTCATTCAGCTTCTTTTGCCCATATTTATTTAGGGCATCATTCCATTTTTCTGGGATGCTATCTATATCTTTTTCATAATTTTCTACATCCAGATAATGCCGAGGTGCTTCCAATGTATCGATATAACGGCGTTTATCAGGGTCAACAGCATGTTCGGTAATATACTTGATGTTCTTTTTGTAGAAAGCAACCATGCCATTGGGCAGGGTAAAAACAGCAAGGTTGTTTATCCGCTGGTGCGCAAAAAAGCCCCATGAGGTACAGAGAAGAATCGGGATGATTAACGTGACTAGAATCGTTAATCTTTTCATGATTAAATATAACGAAAAAGGATTAGATATGTTTAGCCTGGTTCGATTAAGAATAAAGCTTTAGCCATCCGATGAATATTTGCCAATTGCCCATATTCATCGGATGGCTGTATAAATTGAAAAAACTACTTGTAGGGAGACAGAAATAGAATTGATTTAACCTGTACTTCGAATTAAAATTAAACCCCAAATTGGCTCAAATGGTGTTCCAGATGTTTATAGAACATATTATTCCATTCCTGACCGCTTAGTTTACCAAAGGAAAGAGATTCTTTGCCATCAAAAGCTTGCTCACCTAATATTTGGGTTTTCTTGATGTAATCAATTAAGCGTGTTTTTTCCTTTTCGAAATCCTTTTCATCCTTAATAATAAATGCGGGGGCGGTAGGACCATTTTTTTGATACATTTTTTCGCTCACTACTTTGTTTTTAACAAATAGTTTCAGCATCAGCTTAACGAAAAAGTTGGGAGCTTTATGGATGTTATCGTAAACCATTTCGTAAGTTACATTGCAATGTGCCAGCATTTGAGAAACACTCATTTTGCCCCACAATGCTTGAGTGTTTGGACTTAGTTTTTCTATACGTCCAATAATTTCATTTGCTGTTTCTGCCTGAAAGATGTTTTTCATTTTTGTTTAGTTTATAATATTGCAAGGCAAATTTAACTCTTCAACATCTTAAAAGAAAACCAGCCCAATAATACAATGATGACCACCATTAAAACCCACAGCCATGCTTTATTTTCGAACAATGGTTTTTCTGTTTTGATGATGGTAGAGTAAGCCGGATTTTTTTGTTCTTCGCCAATGTTTATACTTGTTAAATCAGCAGGGATTTTGCTCTCAAATTTTTCAATCTCATAACTTGGTGCCGATGCTTTATCGTTTCCATAATATAGCGCATAGGCATATTCAGGGTTATCAAAACGAGCAATAAGCTCGTAAATATTTCCTTTTAGTTCCAAACCATTTAAGCGTAAAGGTTTGTTATCGTTATTCTGAATCGTGATTTTTAACCTCGATGCAATTGTATTATCGAAATTAAATTCGGGCTTTTCCAGGGAGCTGATTGTACCCTCGTAAAGGTTTGCATAATTGTATTGCATGCCTTTATCGGTTTTGAAACTATCGGTAGCGTACTCAATTTTAAAGGTTCGATAGAAATCGAAATCGCTTTGCGCATTAAGCTTTAGGTAGGACAGAGGTACAGGATTGGCAAGCGTTACATCGATAACGGTTTCTTTGGTATTGGCCTCATTTTTAAGGTTGTACGATTGGTATTTAATCGCTTTATAAGTGCCCTTTAAAGTATCTGTTTTTGAAATTTTAGCTTCTGTTAATTCTGGCTGAACCGGACTTTTTATCGCAATCCTGAAGTATTGATATTTCGAATCGGGGAAAGTAAGTTTGGTAAATTGGTAATCGGTATCGTTGTTGTTGATGGATAAAATGCGATAATCGTTTAGGATAGAAAACCATTCTTGATTATCGTTACTGCCCTCTAAGCTTACTTTCCAATCGAAATTGCTTTGGCCAAAGCTTAAGTTAATCTGGTTGATGGTATTGACTTCGGGCGACTGAAAAGTAAAATAATAACCGTTTGGATTGGCACTTTGGTTTATCTTTTTGAATGCAATTTCCTTGGTCGTAACCTGATCTGCACGTTGTTTCAAAAGATAGGGAACCTCAACAGTATCTTTTCCGTTTATCCCGAAAATCCTTAAATCTTCAAAACCAGATTGGGCATTTTTGTACAATTGGTCGGGCAGTTGCAAGCTGTGCCATACCGTATTTACTCCGGTTATTGCTCTCTTAAATTGATAGGGATTGGTTTGTGCATGTAAACTTACCACACAAAGCAATAACAAGGAAAGCAGCTTAATTTTCAATTTTAGCATCATCTATAATTAAATGTTTATACTTATTGTAAAGGAAAGAAATGATGAGCAATAACACACCCAGCGATACAAAAACAATGGTTTTGGAAATGGTGCTGAGGTAAGCGATATCATAAACGAAAAGCTTAATCAATGTAATCCCGAATAAGACCATAGCACCAATGCGCAAATGTTTCTTGTTTTTTGCCAGACCTACAATGATTAAGAATAGGGAATAAATGCCCCAAAGAATGCTCAACGCCAGTTTATAACTTCCCTCTGAATGTGAGAGTTCTAAAATATTAATCAGCTCGCTGCTGATCATCCATAGAAGAGAGATGTACAACAAATAATCGAATGCCGTTCTCAAATTTTTCTTCAGCAATTCTGTACGACTTAATTGATAGCACATCACAATCAGCAAAACAAAAAATGCCAAAGCAATATACCTGATGCCAATATTAAATGAGCCATTAACGAAATATTGATTTTCGGGATATAGATACGCATCCCTAAGTTCACTTAAATTATAAAGTCCCTGGGTTAAAAAAGCAACAATTACCAAAAGATTGATAACCCAATTGGTGATTGCAAGTTCGCTATTTCTTAATTTCTTAATGTTGAAATAGGTTAATGCAGATGCAAAAAACAAGGTGTAAATATAAATCCAAGCTGTTTTTAGGCTTTCGTAATTATAGTTGAACTCGTAAGAGGTGTACTCGGATTTAACCTTTGGATTGGTATTAATCTTGGTTGTTTCGTACAGGTTATTGAAGAATTTAGAAATCTCCATCCTGAACGTAATATAAGTTACGAGAAGCAAAATAGAGGGAATCGCATAGTTCAGGATTTGTCTCATCCAAACCCATTCTGCAGGCTTTTCGGTTTCTTTTTTACTAATACTGAACATCCAGATAAAGGAAGCAATAAAAATACAAGCGGTTAAAAAGCCTACATTTAAAATTGGTGTAGCAATGGTATAAGCGCCACTATAAGTGTCGTAATAAGCTATCCAGTCTTGAATTAAACTGAAAAATGCAAGGAATATAAGTGGGAAAGAGAGTTTCTCGTAAATGACGATGTTCTTAACACGACCCAAATAAAACAGCACAGCAGCCTCTACCGTCCAGAAAATGGTTACCCAGCCACCATTTAATTGTACAGGTACAGCCATGGTTATAAACGTAATCACCATCGCCAAAATCAGGTAGAACAGGTTCTTATCGGCAAGTTTTCTTTTGTAAAGAACTACGCTTACCACAAAGTGGATAACCGCATTTATGAGCGTAAACAAACCCAATAATTCAGAACTGTTTTTGTTTTGGGCCAGAATAAAATAACCAATTCCGTAATAAATAAAAGAGTTTAAAAGCAGGATTACGACATCACTGAAACCGAAAACTTCTTTCTTGCTTACCTTATAAGCCAGATTGGTGATGTAGAAAGTGATAAAGAACAGGGCAGAAAATAATAGCGACATTCCGAAGTAATTTTCCGGATTGCCCAAATTCAGTCGCCAGCCTATAAAAATTAACCAGGTTAAACCGAATGATACATAAAAAAGCGGTTTCCAATATTTCTTGAAGCTCAAAATCAGGATACCGATATTGATGATTGCCATATATGTAAACAGCACAGCCACTTCCCCCGAGCCATCGCTCAACAAAAATGGAACGGCATAAGCACCAACCAAACCAATATGGGCAATTACCTGTTTGTTGTATTTTATGGCTGCTACAACCGTGAAAGATGTAAAAATAACCATCAGGGCAAAAGCCAAAGCCTGTGGAATCAATGCGTAAAAATCGTAAGCGGCATAGGTAATAAAGTACATGATGGCAATGGCGCCACTCACCAGAACTGCCGAAAAATTCTCGTATTTTGCCTTTAATTTAATCGCAAAAGCCATTAAGGCTGCACCAACGGCATAACCCAAAACAATCCGTGTAAGCGGACTCACCATATCGTGGTCTATTGCATATTTTGCACCAATAGCAACACCAATAATCAAAATCAGGATACCGATTTTGCTAATCAGGTTTTCGCCAATAAACTTTTCGAAATCAGATTTGCCAATATTTTCTCGCTTAAATTTATCTGCAAAGCTAGCTTGAGGCTGATTTGCGGATTGTGGAAAAGGACTTGGTACGGGTTGCGGAGCAGGTGTATTCTGGTTTGAAAAACTTGGAGGTGTATTTCTCTGAGGAAAAACAACTGTCGGTTGCGCTGGTATGGGCACAGAAACAGGTGGATCGGGAGCGGAACCCGGCGATTGCAATTGCCTAACCTCTTGTTTTAAAGCCTCAATTTCTGCCTCAAAACCTTGCTGTCTCAGTAATAAGTTTTCCAGCTTAATTAAAAGCAGGTTCAATTGTTTGGAATTATCCATTCGTTAATTTAGTTTGAATCATCAGAATGAATATTGGCATGTTGCAGACATTCAGCCGATGACTATTATTCGATAAATATAGGAATGAATTTTTGCAAGGTTAAGAAAATTATTTCAGCACTTTTTAAAAATGATTAGAAAAGCAAAAACAGCAGCATTTCGGAAAATCCTTCCGCCTTTCCGCTATATCTTTTTTGTAGTTTCTACTAACCCATCTGGTGGATAAAATAATCTGCATACATTCATCGGGATGAGCAAAAGCACAGGACAAAAAAGTATGCTGCTGCAATGCGGTTTAGGGGGGCTTGGAAACTGCAACTATTTATAGTTCCGCCTTGCCCAGCGTATACAGGGTTCCATCCATTCTTTCATAGGTTTAAAAAGGAAACCATGTTTTAAACCCGTGTTCAGTTCAATTTCCTTAAAATGGGAAACCTTGAATTTCGAACTTTCTTTTCGCTTAATTGCCGAAACACCAAACACATCCGATTTTTCGTAAATGGTCAGAATGTTTCCACAGAAATTAATCATCGGGAAATTTTTTAAATCAGTATCCCGATAACAACCAATGAAAACAAAGTTTACATCTGGATTTTTTAAATAAGTAGAAACCAATTGGGCAATATAACCGCCTTTCGAAGTGCCGATAACCGTAATGTGGTTTGGTTTTGTGCCTTTTTTCAACAGGCTATCGATTTGCTTAACCACTTTTTCGGCATATTCGCCAATATTGGTGTTTGCTGGTCGTTTTTCGCTGATAACCTTAAAGCCTTTCTGTTTAAACGCATCTAAAACCTCAAGGTATTGTGTTTTCCCATATTCGGGATGTGCTTCGCTAAGTGGATGTTCTTCTGCAAACTTGTTGTGCAGAAAGAAAATATAATCTTGCCCGAAAGTAAACAGGGAGCAAAAGGATAGGAGGAGAAGTAAGATGGGCTTTTTGAAATTCAAGGGTAATATCTTAGAAACTGTTTAAAAATGAATAAATAGTTTTACAATTTATGAGGTACATGGGGACACGTACCTCGGCTTTGTGTCTTGCCTTGGGTCGTGTCTCCACGACCCAAATATAATTAAACAAAAAAATAAACAGTTTCTTAATCGATTTATTTAATTGAAAATGATACTTTTCTGCCTAATCCAATTTCTAATAGAATATTTTTTTAAACCAATTCCTTGTAATAAGCCACGAATTCCCGAATTAAGGAATACACATCCCGCCATTCAAAATACTTCGGACTAACACTGCTTACATTATCAAATCCATTTTTTCTAAACAACATTTTGGTTCGGGTTAAATGATAATATTGGGAAACCACAATTATACTGTTGAAATGGAACTTTTCTTTTAAAGCCAAAGCATTCTGAACGGTTTTTAGTGTGTTGTCGCCCTTATTGTCGACTATAATCGCTGAGTCGGGGACACCGTTTTTAATTAGAAAATCTTTCATTTTATCGCCCTCATAAAAACCCTCTTTCCCGAAACCACCACTTAAAATTATCGTTTTAACTCTGTGTGTTTGATATAAATCCAAACCGCATTCTAAACGTTTGGTTAATCTTTCAGATAAAGTTCCGTCTGTATTTACCTTGTTGCCTAAAATAACGGCAACATCGGCTGTTTCTTTTTTATCGCTTAAGCCATCTATAATACTGAAAGTTAAGTGAATAACCAGCCAAGAGATTAAAAGGAGGAAGAGGAACTTTAGAAAGCGTTTTAGTTTCATTGATGTTTTTATATTATTCGTCACTGCAAGGAACGAAGCAATCCTACAACTATGGGTTGAAGATTTATCTAAAGTTCATAACTTAAATATTTGAAACGAATATAAAATTTTATTCTCCATTTAAAATCTACTTCATGCCGGGAATCAGGGTTTCTTAGGTTTGCCCAGGTTTCCTAAACCCGATTGTCGTGGAAAGACTTTTTGTTTAACGAGTTTCAGTCATCCGATGAATATATACATTTGCATATATTCATCGGATGACTGAAGTTTATGTTCACAAAAAGCTTGGAACAAAAAGCGGGGCTGATGCAACCGAAGGGCCTCAGGATTTGCTTTTCTGATTGGTATTTAAGGGGTTATAGGTTTTTCATTGGTGCTAATAATAGGGGATTGTCCCAAAGGGATTCACTTGGAACTTCGGCTCGCTCATGTCTAGCCTCGCAATGACGCGCTTATTCAGTATAACATTCCAACTTTTAAACTTTAAACATTTTAACTTCACTACTCACTACTCTATCTTTTTGCCTTTCATAGCCGTAGAGATTGCGGCATCCATTACACGTTCGGCGAAAGGACGGGTAAACTCGTTCAATTCGTCGGCTTTTTTAAGTATGGTATCTTTTTCGGCAGTGCTTAGCGCTTGTTTCAATGCTTTGATATGAACTTGGGTTTCTTCGATTTCTGGGGCTGTTAAATGCTCTGCATGTTTCTCGATGAAACGCTCGGCAGTGTAAAGCAATTGCTCGCCCTCGCTACGTGCCTCGATTAACATACGCTGTTCTACATCACTTTTGGCATGGGCAATACTATCCAACAACATTTTCTCAACAGTATCATCACTTAAACCATAGCTTGGGGTAATTTCGATTTCCTGTTTCACGCCAGAACGTAATTCAATCGCCTGAACGGTTAGAATACCATCGGCATTAAGGAGGAAGTTGATGTCTACTTTTGGCAAACCGGCAGGCATGGCAGGAATACCTTTTAAATCGAATTCGGCAAGTTTACGGTTCTCTTTTACCAAATCGCGTTCGCCTTGATAAACGGAGATTTTCATGTTTACCTGTCCGTCTATAGAGGTGGTGTATTGTCGCCCGGCTTTGGTCGGAACCTTGCTGTTTCGGGCAATAATCACATCCATTAAACCGCCCATGGTTTCGATACCCAAAGAAAGCGGAGTAACATCGAGTAATAAAATATCAGAACGATTTCCAGCCAAAACATCAGCCTGAATGGCGGCACCAAGGGCTACAACTTCATCAGGATTGATGTTATCGTGTGGTTTTTTGTTAAAGAAATGTTCCACTTGCTGTTTCACGAAAGGTGTACGGGTAGAGCCGCCAACCAAAATTACTTCATCAATATCAGAAGTGTTTAAACCTGCATCGCTTAAAGCGTTTTTGCAAGCGGTTATGGTTTCTTCTACTTTGGCAGAAATCAATTGCTCAAAAGTTTGCTTATCGAGTGTACACCAGATTTCGCCAACTTGTTCGTTGTATAAATTTTGTGTGGATAATGCTTTTTTAGCAGCCTCAGCCTGTAAACGTAAGATTTGTATTAAGGCATTATCTTTTGCTACTGCTGTTATATTGAGCTTGTTTTTCTCTATCCAGTATTTTAAAATGGCTCTGTCGAAATCATCGCCACCCAGATAGGTGTTTCCATTGGTAGCCAGTACTTCGAATATACCATTCTGGATTTGGAGGATGGAAACATCGAATGTACCACCACCTAAATCGTAAACGGCAATGGTTTTTTGTTGGCTTGGGTCTAAACCGATGCCATAAGCCAAGCTTGCAGCAGTTGGTTCATTCACGATACGCATCACATCAAGTCCTGCAAGTTTTCCGGCATCGCGGGTAGCTTGGCGCTGGCTATCGTTAAAATAGGCAGGAACGGTAATCACGGCTCTGTTAACCGGCGTTTTCAGGGCGTGTTCGGCTCTTGCTTTTAGCTCTTTTAAAATTTCTGCTGATAATTCGATAGGGGTGTAGAAACGGTTTCCTGCCTGAATTTTTACCAAGGCATCGCTATCGTCATCTATAATTTTGTAGGAGAAAATATCCTTATGTTCGGCAACATCTTTGTACGAACGCCCCAACAATCGTTTTACAGAGAAAATGGTATTTGATGGGTCGGTAGTTAAGAATTCTTTTGCCTCATTACCTACCAAAGCTTCATTTTGGCTATTGAAATGCACAACGGAGGGTACCAATAAGCCCTTGCCGGCATCGTTTATAACTTGGGGATTTTTATCTGGATTGATGAAAGCCACCAAACTGTTGGTTGTGCCCAAATCTATACCGACTATAATTTCTTCTTGCTGTAATGAACCTGTGGCTAGGTTGATTGATATTTTTGCCATAGCCACAAATTTACAATATTGTTATAAGGTTTTAGGATTTGAATGTTTTTTAAAAGTCAGAAAGACGAGGAGCGGAGATCGGAAGTCAGGCGTTAAGATGCTTAAACTTCTGACTTCGGTCTGCTGACTTCCAACTCCTGACTTCCAACTCCAAACTCATTTCTTGTTTTTTTCTTCAATCCATAGCGACATATATTTCGTACTCTGGGCAGTGTGGTATTGCAATAGCTGTCCGAAGAAGTTTTGTTGACGGTGGATAATTAAATTTTGGTTTAGATTTTCGATTTTTTCTATGAAAACATCTGCAAATTGTTTCTTTATATAACGTTTGTTAATAATTTGACTTCCATTGTGTTGGGCTTGTTGCCATAGATTTTTATCCTGATATAGTTTTACCGCTTGGTCGATAAAAGGTTCTAAATCATCTTCAATAATTCCATTCCAATCTAAATCACCTTTCATTGCTTCTGCACCAATGGAGGTGGTAACTGATGGCGTTCCAACTTGCATGGCATCTATGAATTTTCCTTTTACTCCGGCTCCAAACTGAATGGGTGCAAGTAAAACCCGGTGTTTTGATAGAGCCTCCTGAGCATCTTTTACCCTGCCATGAATGTGAAATCTCTCACTTTTATTATCCAATTGCAAAACTTTTTGCGATGCATAAGAACCATAAATATTCAAACTTACATGAGGAATTTTTTTCCTCAACGACGACCATATTCTCGTTTTTAAAAGCTGAACGGTGTTCCAGTTGGGCTCGTGTAAGAAGTTGCCGATAAAAACAAAGCCCTCACGTTCTTCAAAAGTTCTCCAGTTTCGGATTTTATCTTCTGTAATTTCTTCTTCCAGAAAGGGGAGATAATAAATCAAAGAAGAATCAATTCGGAATTGCTCTTGCAGTATTTTCATCTCAACTTCAGAAATCATTAAAGATAAATCGCAACGTAAGATTGAAGCTATTTCTCTTTTTGCAGTATCAGAAAATAAATCAGCAGAGGAGAAAGCATTTCCTTTTTTGGTCCTTTGCTGTCGGGCATGGCGCAAGCAATGCAAATCTTCCGTGTCCAAAATCCGCATTGCATCAGGGCATTCCTGTTGAACCCGCCAACCATATTGCTCTTCAATCATAAAGCGGTCGAACAGCACAATGTCTGGATTGAGCTCTTTTAAAAAAGCATTGAAACTTTCATCATTGAGCTTAATTTCCCTTTCTGTAACACCGATACTTTGCAAATCAAAACTGAATTCGCTTTTTGATGCAGCTGATGCAAAAGTGATTTCAAATCCTTTAGCAAAAAATAAATCAATCAATTGAACCATTCTTGTGCCAGCTGCTGATGAAGTAGGTTCTGGCCAAACCAATCCAATGACCAATAATTTCTTTGTGCTCATGTTTAAAATTTATGCAAAATAAACTGTTTTTACCCCACAATTTTAAAAGCGTGATGATTATTTCTAATTTTGGGCTTTTGGAGTATCAAATACAAACATGTTAGGATTAAAATTATTGACAGACCCACGTTGGGCAAACATTGCTGAATCGAATTTGGAAGAGATTTTATCCGACCATGCCTGGTGTGAACAAAAGGCAGCAACCAATGCCATTACGCTGATTACCAATAATTCCGAACATCAGGATTTGGTTGATGAATTAACGGCAATTGCTATTGAGGAAATGCAACATTTTCAGATGGTTATCGATATTATCAAAAAACGTGGTTATACTTTGGGGCGTGAACGTAAAGATGATTATGTTGGACGTTTGGTGAAATTCAGCAAAAAAGACGGTAGCCGAAATATGGCTTTTATTGATAGACTTTTATTCGCTGCAATGATTGAGGCGAGGAGTTGTGAACGTTTTCGGGTACTCTCTCTAAATATTAAGGATGAAGAATTGGCTAAATTTTATCATGAGTTAATGATTTCAGAGGCTGGACATTATACCACTTTTTTAAACTTCGCCCGAAAATACAGTACGGATGTAGATGTAGATAAACGCTGGAAAGAGTGGTTGGATTTTGAGGGAGAACTGATTCAGAGTTTTGGAAATAAAGAGGCGATACACGGGTAAGTCCGAAGTCCGAAAGACGGAGGTTGGATGATATGACACAAAAAAAATCGGACTTTCGGACTTCTGACTTTCAGACTCATTGAAATTTTAAATCTTCTGACTTTCTGACCCCTGACTTTCCGACTTATAAATATTCCATAGCCAAATCACAATATCCTGATAACTGTCGATACCCTTTTTCTGGTTGTTGAGTTTTAAGAAACTGTCGAAAGCAGCGTCCATATAACCAAACATCTGACCATTGTATTTGCGCCAAAATTCTTTTTCTATTTTGAAATCTGTTAAAACTTGGGGCAAAAGTTTATCGTGTAAGGTTTTATAATCATCTGGCGATTTTATCCTGATTTCGAATAAAATATACCTCAACATTTCGTAATTGGCAGAATATTGATAATAGATATTTGGACTATTACTTGCTGTTAAATAGCCCAAAAGATTAGCCTCATCTTCATAAGCGACACCCAATTGATGGGCAATTTCATGACAACTTACGTAAGGTTTTACAAAATCTGGCAAATTCATATTGATGTTCGCTTCGCCAGAAAGTGGGGCATAATAACCCTCGATGCCAATTTTACTAATCAACCATGAATTTAAAACAGATTTTACACATGGGTTTGAATAATGAAATAATGGATTTTGCTTTTCTTTTAGCTGATATGCTGTCGCTGAAAAGGATTCTAGTTCATGAATTGTATAAGCGGGAACCTTACCTTGTTTAAGGGCTTGTGTTTTTAAATCATTTGTTTTTTTAACGAAGTAATCGCCCAATAAAACCAATTCTTTAACGGTATATTTTTTATCACCAATCCCTAATTCTTCAGTAATACTTGGACGACTGTAATTCAAGCCCCAAACCATTTTGAAAATGATGTATAGGATTAAAAAGAAGTTTAGAATTTGTAAGGGAACGGTAATTCTATACGATTTGCTTAACTGCTTTTTTTTGATTTTCTGGTAAAACCTGAAGATTTTGTAAAGTACAAAGCCGATTAAAAGTACATAAATAATATCACCAATGGCAAAAGGAAAAATAGATGATATAGAACGTAATGCGGAAGAAATATAAGAATAAAAGCCTATCGAGTAATGTTTTTGAACGAGGCTGGGAGATAAGCTGAATAGAAAAATCAGTAAAGTAAGTCCAATTAAAATGGTTGATTTTAAATAAAGTGATTTAATTGATTGCATTGATATCAAGGTGGTTCAATATCATTCATTTGTTATTGATTAATAGCTTTAAACTTTCGATGTTTTCAAAATGCCTTTGATTTAAGGTGTCGAAAGTTAAATTATGGGCAATTGCAGTTGCTGCAATAAATAAATCAGCCTTATCTATGGTTTTTCGAATCTTTTTAAGTTTTTCTTGAATATCAACAGCTACAAGAGCGGCATCACTATCAAAAGGAAAAACAACAAATTTCTTTAGCATGATTTTCCAAAAATCTTGCTGCAAATGATTTGCTCCTGTATAAATTTCGAATTCAGTTACACTTGAAATGCAAATGCTTTCAAATTCTTGAGATAAACTGAAAAGTTTGGTTTTTGATTTGTCCTTTTTACGAAAATAATCTATCAATATCGATGTATCGACCATTATGGTTTGGTTCGCCATTCATTTATTGATTTTCTTGTTTCTGAAATCTCTTTAATCTGCTCCTCAGAAAAAACAGGTCCATTGAGTAAAAGATCAGAAAACTTAGAATTGTATTTTACCGTTGGCTCTTCTAAAATGTTTGTAGATTTTGGCGTTTGGTTTATCCTATCTTTTTTTGATTTATGTTTCAAAAAATCAACAAAGTCAGAAACCTCCTGCTTCAAATCTGAGGGGAGTGAGCTTATTTCTGAATATAATTGTAAATCTGTCATAGCTACATAATTAAGCTTACACAAATATATAAATTATCTCGAAAATGCCAATCTTTTTCCAATTTTTTCAGTAGTAAATTTGCCATTTTGGTAAGCCAAATTTCCAGAAACAAAAGTATGTGTAATGCTTGCCTGGAAAGTTTCCCCGTCAAATGGCGACCAACCACATTTATAAAACACATTCAGTTTGGTTACTTTAAAAGGGTCGTTTAGATTAATCAAGACTAAATCTGCCCAGTAACCCTCCCGAATGAAACCACGTTTTTCAATATCAAAGCAAATAGCCAGATTGTGAGCAGTTTTCTCCACAATTTTCTCTAAAGATATTTTTCCCTGTAAATGCATTTCCAATAGGGCAGGTAAAGCATGTTGAACCAATGGTCCGCCAGATGGCGCTTGCGAATAAGGTTGTTGTTTTTCTTCTAAAGTATGTGGTGCATGGTCGGTTGCAATAACATCGATATTATCATCTAAAACGCCTTTTAAAATGCCTTGTTGGTCGGTTTCGGTTTTTACGGCAGGATTCCACTTAATGAAATTGCCTTTAGTCGCATAGTCCTTATCGTTAAACCAAAGGTGATGAACACAAGCTTCAGCGGTGATTTTTTTGTCTTTTAATGGAATGGTATTATCAAATAAAGCGACTTCTTTCGCGGTAGAAATATGTAGAATATGCAAACGTGTTTGGTAACGTTTTGCCAACTCAACGGCTAAAGACGAAGATTTATAACATGCTTCTGCACTACGGATTAATGGGTGCATCTCAATAGTTAAATCATCTCCATATTGAGTTTTAAACTTGGCTAAGTTTTCTCTAATGGTTTGTTCATCTTCACAATGAGTGGCAACCAACATCGGTGCTTTGCTGAAAATATTTTCTAAAGTCTGCTCATTATCAACCAACATATTTCCTGTGGAAGAGCCCATGAAAACCTTGATTCCGCAAACATTCTTTGGGTTGGTTTTTAATACTTCTTCCAGATTATCATTACTGGCGCCCATATAAAAGGAGTAATTGGCTAATGAAGTTTGTGAGGCAATATCGTATTTATCTCTAAGTAAATCTTGTGTTAGAGTATTGGGAACTGTATTGGGCATTTCCATAAAAGAAGTAATGCCACCAGCAACAGCCGCCATGCTTTCGGTAAAAATATCTGCTTTATGGGTTAATCCCGGCTCACGGAAATGTACCTGGTCGTCAATCATTCCTGGTAAAAGATATTGTCCCTCGGCGTTAATTTCCTGGGCATCGGGAGCAGATAAATTTTGCCCGATTTTGGCAATAAGTCCATCTTTAATTAAAACATCAGCAACAAATTTCCGGTTTTCATTTACAATTGTAGCCGCTTTTATCAGGTAAGAGTTCATGGTTTCAAAGGTAATGAAATTGGGTTAATTGTTTAAATTGCTTAACTGGTTAATTGCATGTATTGTCGATTAACCGATTTGAACAGTTAACCAATTAACCATCCCTACAAAATGCTATCTTTGTCCGCTATGGCAAAATCGTTTGAAGAATTTAAGTTAAACAGGCAAATATTAAATGCAGTTGCCGATGCAGGTTATACCGTTGCCACCCCGATACAGGAAAAAGCAATTGCACCAGTTTTATCCGGGCAGGATATTTTTGGTATTGCTGAAACTGGAACAGGAAAAACCGCTGCTTTCGTTTTGCCGATTTTAATGCAATTGAAGTATGCACAAGGCAACAATCCGAGAGCTTTAATTTTATCGCCAACAAGGGAGTTGGCGATGCAGATTGCCGAGCAGGTTAAACTTTTTTCTACCTATACCGATTTACGTTCTTTGGTAATTTTTGGGGGAATTGGTCCGAAAACACAAAAAGAAGAGGTTTCTAAAGGGATTGACATTCTGATTGCTACTCCGGGAAGATTTTTGGATTTATATCTGGCTGGCGATATTAATACCCAAAGCCTTAAGTTCTTGGTTTTGGATGAAGCAGATAAAATGATGGACATGGGCTTTATCGGTTCCATCCACAGGATTTTGGAAATTGTTCCCCGCAAACGCCAAAATTTACTTTTCTCAGCTACGATGAGCGATTTGGTTCAGAAAATTGCAGGCGATTTCTTGAAAAATCCTGTTGTTATTGAAGCATCAGAACAAGCTACTCCAGCTCAAAACGTTACCCAAGCCTTATATTATGTTCCGAATTTTAAGACTAAGATAAATTTGCTTCAACATTTATTAAAGAATGATGAAGCTTTTAATCGCCTGATTATCTTTTGTAAAACTAAAACAGTTGCCGATAATATTTACAATTTTATTGAACGTCGTTATGGGGCTGATAATGTTCGAGTAATTCATGCCAACAAGGGGCAAAATACTCGAATCAACTCCATCAATAGCTTTAAGGAGGGCAATATCAGGGTTTTGGTTGCAACAGATGTGGCAAGTAGAGGAATTGATGTAAGCGATGTAAGTCATGTAATAAACTTCGATGTACCCATTATTATTGAAGATTATGTGCACCGGATTGGTCGCACAGGTAGGGCATTTGCTAAAGGGGATGCCATTACTTTTGCTACTGATGCGGAGAAATATTACATCCGCAAAATTGAAAAGCTGATTCGTCAGTATATTCCTGTTGTTGAAATTCCTGAGGGTGTTTTTATTGATGAAACACCTTATGAGGAACGCCAACATATCGCTAAGGAAATAGATTTACAAAAACGGAAGGAAGACCCTGATTTTAAAGGTGCTTTCCACGAAAAGAAGTACGCCAAAGCGATTGAACAAAAAGCAAGAGATAAGGCGAAAGCAAAAGCAGGAAAAACAATAAAATCTTTTAAAAAAGGTAAACGTTTCGATAAGAAGAAATAATGAAGTTTAGAGTTACGCCATTAAATATTGTTGGGGCAATAGGACTGGGGCTAGCGGTTTTTAATATTTTTAGTGAGAAAAATAATGCTCCGCATCATATTGATATGAGTGGTTTTTATTTCTTGATTTTAGCCTGCCTGATTATTGTGACCTTTATTACCGATTTGATTTTTCGCTTCAGTTTAAAAGACTTAAAAAGAATCTGGATTGTAGAATTGGTATTTATTCTCATCGCTGCAATCCTGATGTTAATATTACAAAAAGTGTTTTAGCGCTGATATAAAAACGTTTTTAAAATAAGCATATTTGCAACCGTAAAATTTTAAAATTAAAGCAGGTTAATCGGTGTAATCCCATAAATCGGTGAAATCAATATAAAAATGAGGAAAGCAGAAATAAAAATAACTGTTGAGTTAGATGACAACAACATGCCAGAGAATATTCTTTGGGAAAGTACAGATGCACAAACAACGGATAAAGTTCCAGTAAAATCAATGATTTTAGCCCTTTGGGACCATAATTATAAAAACTCAATGCGCATAGACCTTTGGACAAAAGATATGCCTGTTGATGAAATGAAACGCTTCTTCTATGAAACCCTGCAAACTATGGGTGATAGCTTTTTAAAGGCTACGGGAGAAAACTTAATTGTGGAAGATTTACGCGACTATTGCGCCCACTTTGCCGATAAGATGGGTATTGAGATGGGTAAATAATCAAGTTTGGAGTTTGGGGTTGAGCGTTTGGAGTTCTAAGCGTTCAGTTACCGATTTAAACAATTAACCGATTAACCAATCAGTGTAATCAAATTAATCTGTGGAATTACCAAAATTATGTTAGTATTAAATAAATTCAGAGCTTGGTTGGGCATATTGCTCTGTGTTATTGCAGGTTTTTGCCCAATGTTAAAAGTCCCGATTAAAGGCAACTGGAATCTATATCAATCTGATGCCCGTTTGTTCTTCATTACCTATGCGATAATTGCTATTGCTACCTTATTACTGTTTATCCGTAAGGTTTCCGCATTCAGATTTATGTCTTTTGTTATGGCGATTTGGTATGTTTTAAGTGTTATAGCCGTTTATTTTACTGCACATAATTATACAAAGTATGGCTTTGCCAACAAACTGATTGGTAAAGTGGTTCATTTTCAATGGGGCTGGATTGTGCTTTTGGTCGGCGTTCTATTTATGCTGTTCAGCGTTAAGCGTGGAGAGAAAATCATGGCTTAATTTGGTTACTATAAGCTATCTAAAGACATGCATTCGTCACCCTGTTCCGATATATCGGGATCAGGGTCTTTATAGTAGGAAAGATGCTGAAATAAGTTCAACATAACTTTCCTGAAGACCTTATAAAATCATCCTAATAGAACGTGAGTTATGGTTTTAATCAATTGATTATCAACACATATTGATAAAAAAGGTTATAAAATAACCATGACATTGACAAACTTTAGTTGCACACTAATCTCAATGCCATGATTATTAATGAA
>Ga0160465_100400_pt1 | contig 23144 bp, 19 predicted proteins | sample HID1971K_E11MG_FD_108209 | JGI IMG/M metagenome (GOLD analysis project Ga0160465, IMG submission 108209) | Enriched millipede-associated microbial communities from UW Madison campus, WI, USA - HID1971K_E11 MG | ecosystem: Host-associated > Arthropoda: Insects > Digestive system > Unclassified ...
CAGGCGTGCATTGATGATGTTCATGGGGTTACTCCTTGCCTTGGGCTTCGGTCATGCGCCATATCAGCATAGCGACCGCAGCATTCATACGAAAAAGCGGGTCGTCGAGGGACTGCCCGCTCAGTTGTTCGATACGTTGCATCCGTTGGTTGATGGTGTTGCGGTGCACGCCCAGGCGCTGCCCTGCCTTGAGGCCATTGCCGTTTTCCATGAGCAGAGCGTCGAGGGTGTGCAGCAAGGTATTGGGCTGTTTGCGCCCGGTGCTGCGCAGTGGGCCGAGAGTCCGGGTGACGAAGTCGTCGAGCAGCGAACGGTCGACGATCCCCTGCAGCAAGCGCAGCACGCCCAGTTCGCTGAAGTCGCAAAGGCCGGTGGCCGGGCGCAGGTTCTGCGCCACCTCCAGGGCCTGGCGGGCTTCGTTGAGGGCCTGGCGATAATGGGCGCAGTCTTCGGCGGGGCTGGAAAGCCCCATGAACAGGCCCATTTCCCCGGCCAGCGCGGCGAGTTGCCGGTGCAGGTCGGCCAACGCTGCACGCAGGTGCGGCGAATCAGGCAGCAGCAACACGAACAGGTCACCCGCCAATTGCGCCGTGACCGCTTCGGGCCGGCCGCGACACCAGGCTTCCAGCAGGTCTTCCAGCGCTTGCCGGGTGCCTTGCCACAAGCGTTCGCCCTGGGCCAGCCCGTGCCGTTCGAACAGCTCGTCGACCGCCGACAGGCGCAGCGCCACCAGCCGGCGCGGCCCGTCCAGGACCAGTTGCAGGTGCGCCGCACGCTGCCGGGCGATGGCCAGGCTTGGATAATCACCGGTCAGCAGCTGGCCGAGAATGTCGTTGCGCGAACGCCGCTCCTGGGTCATCTGCACCAGCGCAGTCCCGATCAGGTGGGTGACCACCACCATTTTCAGCGCATAAGGCTGCTCGATCAGTGGCAGGCCCAGTTGCTCGGCACGGGCAATCACGGTGGGTGGTATGTGCTGGATGAACGAGCCACCGGTGAGGATCACCAGGCCGGCGATACCCACAGCCTCGCCATCCTCGACCAGGCTCAGCAGGTTGCTCTCGCCGCGCGGGTGATTGATGCCGGTGACGAACACCAGCTCGCCGCCCATCACCCACTCGGCGATGCCTTCATTTTCCGCCACGTAGGGCCAGCGCACACGCCGCTGCAGGTTACGTGCGCCGGCCCGCACGCGCATGTCTTGCAAACCCGGCAGGCACAGGAGTTCTTCCAGTGCCAGGCTCACGGTTCGACCTCGGCCTGGCCCAGTCCCTGGCGCCGGCCACGCAGTTCGAGCAGCAGGATGTAGCACAGCGCCGAAGCGCTGATGCCTACAAGCGGGGCCACCCAGGGCGAGGCGTAGGCCAGTACCGCACCGACGGCATAGGCGAACAGCCCGGCAAGGTTGTAGCGAGGCAGGCTGACCGAACCCAACGCGGGGTAATTGCCACGGTGGCGATACCAGAAGTCAGCCATGATCACCCCGCCCACTGGCGGGATGATCGACCCCAGCAGCACCAGGAACGGGATCAGCAATTCGTACATGCCACCGATCGCCAGCAGGATGCCGACACCCGCCGCCGCCAGCGTCATCGTGCGCCGACGCTCACTGCGCAGCAGGTGGCAGGCCGCCGCCGAGACGTTGTAGATGGTCGGCCCCTGGATGGTCCACAGGTTCAGGCAGAGCATCACCACCGCCGCGAACGACAGGCCCTGGAGCATCATCACTTCGACGATGTCGGCCTGCTGGTAGACCATCGCGCACCAGGCCCCGGCCACCACCATCAGGCCATTGCCGAGCAGGAACGCGACGATACTGGCCGTGACTGCCACCCGCCCGCTGCGCGACAGCCGCGTCCAGTTGGTGGCCTGGGTGGCGCCGCTGGCGAAGGTGCCGAAGACCATGGTCACCGCGGCGGAAAAGTTCAGGGTTTCATGCGGTACCAGCGCCGCGAGTTGCTGCAGGCCGCCGACATCGCGGGTGGCGATCACCATGGAGATGATCAGCAGCGCGAACATCAACGGCACCGACACCCGCGACAGCAGGTCCAGGCCCTTGAAGCCAACGATGGCGGTGATGCTGAAGCCCAGCCCGAACAGCACCATCAGCGGCACGGTGAAACCGGGGGCCAGCCCCAGCAGCTTGACCAGCACGATGGCCACGGTCGCCGTGCCCCAGGCATACCAGCCAAGTTCCGCGAAGCCCAGCAGAAAATCCGAAAGCCGGCTGCCCGCCTCGCCGAAGCAGAAGCGGCCCATGAGCACTGTATTGAGCCCGCTGCGCGAAGCGATGAACGCCAGCGCCGCGGCGTACAGCGCCAGCAGGCTGTTGCCGATGGCGGCGATCCACAGCATGTCGACGAAGCTGAAGGCCATGCCCAGCTTGCCGCCGGCGAACATGGTGCCGGTGAAGAAGGTGAAGCTGAACAGCACCATGGCGATGGGTAGCAAACCCTTGCGCGCATGCTGGGGCGCTTCGCAGAGGGGAAATTCGGAGGGTGAGCTCATGGTCGGGGTGCTCCGGGTTGAAAGTGCAGCGGCAAGAGCAAGATGCGGGCCGCTTTTACCTACGTGGGAAAAGCCGAAAAAGCAGGCGACAGGCATACGAAAGCCTGTGCAAATCGCACATAAACGCACTACCAAGGCCAAATGAATGTGTGCCGCGTGACTTATTTGGAGGCGAATATGCACCAATGCGGACCAGGCCTGGGTACTTTTCACCCAGCCCCTTGACCCAGATCATGGCCTGGCGGACGATCGGTGCTTCCCCGAACAAGGATGAAGGCATGTTACGGATACTGGGCAGAGCGTCTTCCATCAACGTGCGCAAAGTCCTGTGGGCCTGCGCCGAATTCGATATCCCGTTCGAGCGCGAAGACTGGGGCACGGGCTTCCAGCCCACCGACAGCCCCGAATTCCTGGCGCTCAACCCCAATGCCATGATCCCGGTCATCCAGGATGGTGATTTCACCCTGTGGGAATCCAACACCATCATCCGCTACCTCGCCACCCGCTATGGCGATGCCGACTGCTACCCGACCGAGGCGATCGCCAGGGCCCGGGTGGACCAATGGATCGACTGGCAAGCCTCGGACCTGAACCGCTCATGGACCTACGCCTTCCTGTCGCTGGTCCGGCATTCTCCCGCCCACCAGGATCCGCAGGCACTGGCCGAAGGTTGCGCAAAGTGGACGCACAACATGCAGATCCTCGAGCGTCAACTGGTCACGACCGGCGCTTATGTGGCGGGTGCGCGGTTCACCCTCGCCGATATCCCTATCGGGCTTTCGGTAAACCGCTGGTTCGAGACGCCCTTCGAGCACCCGCCGCTGCCGGCGGTTCGCGCGTACTTCGAGCGTTTGACGGAACGCCCCGGCTTCGTCGCACATGGGCGCAACGGCACGCCCTGAAGGCCGTGTGCAGCCCTGGCGCATTTGCCAGGGCGACCTCGCTATAATCGGCGTTCCGAAATGCGCGCCCAAGGCCAACCCACATGCCCCGCTTGCCGACGTTGCTGTTGCCCCTGCTGTTCATCGCCGCCCTCGGCGCCTGCGACCAGAAACCCAGCCGCGAAGAACAGATTCTGGCCAACCTGCCTTTGCAGGAAGCCTACGAACACAACATCGAGCGCATGGCCACCCTGCTCACCCGCACGCACCCGCAACTGGCCGAACAGACCATCCGCGAAGTGCTGCGCAAGCACCTCACGGTCGAGGACCAGCGCCAGGACCTGTTCAAGCTCTACAGCGAGAAGAATTTCAGCGATGCCGAGTTCGCCAGCATCGTCGCGGCCACCCGTGACCCGGCCAAGGCTCGTGCCCTCGAAGAGACCGAGGAAGGCCAGCGCCTGAGCGAAAAGCTCACCCGGTTGATGCGCGAGACGGCGCGCGATGCCAAGGTGCAGGCGTTGGCCGAACAGCGCATGCAACAAGTGGAAGATGAACTGGGCGCGCTGGAAAAAAACGCTCTGCTACGCTAGATGTAACAAGGTCTGTCACAAAACTGTCGTCTTTCGGTCATAGGATTGACCCCAACCTGACATTTCCCTTCTTCATGGATGAGCGTCTCATGCGTCGTGTGGTTTTCAATCAGAAAGGTGGCGTGGGCAAGTCGAGCATCGCCTGCAACCTGGCCGCCGCCAGTGCCGCCGAGGGTTATCGCACCTTGCTGGTCGACCTCGACCCCCAGGCCAACGCCACTTACTACCTGACGGGGCTGACCCACGACGCCATCCCGGCCGGCATCGCCGACTTCTTCCGCCAGACCCTGTCGCCAGCCACCGCTGCCGGCAAGAAGCACCGCGTGGCGATCACCGACACCCGCTATCCGAACCTGCACCTGGTGACTGCCAGCCCCGACCTCAGCGACCTGCAGAGCAAGCTGGAGCACAAGTTCAAGATCAACAAGCTGCGCAAGCTGCTGGTCGAACTGAGCGAGGACTACGAGCGGATCTACATCGACACCCCGCCTGCGCTGAACTTCTACACCTTCAGCGCCCTGGTGGCGGCCGAGCGCCTGCTCATTCCGTTCGACTGCGACAGTTTCTCGCGCCAGGCGCTGCACAGCGTCATGGCCGAGGTCGAGGAATTGCGCCAGGACCACAACCCGGTGCTGCAGGTCGAGGGGGTGGTGGTCAACCAGTTCGCCGGGCGCACGGCCTTGCACCAGACCCTGGTCGATCAGCTGCGCAGCGAAGGCTTGCCGGTATTGCCGGTGTACCTGAGCGCCTCGATCAAGATGCGCGAGTCGCACCAGGCCTCGGTGCCGCTGGTGCACCTGGCGCCGCAGCACAAGCTGTCGCTGGAGTTCGTCGACCTGCTCGACGCACTGGAGCGTGCGGCCTGATCAGGTAAAAACTCCCACGCCCAGGGGCTACCCGACCGCTCGTCCGGGTGATAGATTCGCCGCCATGAAAACCACCCGGCAGACCCGCACGCTGACCGCCTGGACGCTCTATGCCAGCGTCCTGTTCAGCCTATTGTTGTGCGGCCTGCACCATGGCCAGATGGGCGGCTTGCGCCTGGCCGGCCTGGAAGGCGGGTTCTGCTCGGTGAACAGCGAGCATGGCGTGGCAATCGACCTGGAAGGGGCCGCTGGCGACCAGCACATGGCCCAGCTCGATTGCCCGGTGTGCTCCTCGTTCGGCATGGCGGTGCCATTGACCAGCGCAGGCTGGACCTTCGCCGCCGTCCACAGCGCCGCCACCTCGCCCATGGTGGTGCGCAGCTGGGCGCAACCGCCGCCGCGCTACCAACGCCCTGCCCTCAACCCCCGCGCCTCCCCCGTCGTCTTCCTCGCAGTCCTTCAATTCGCCTGACACCAACCGGGCGCGCCTGCGTGCGCGGTGGTGTCAGCCATGACCCTTGCGTGGAAGACAAGACAATATGCTTCGCAATACCTCCCTGGTGCTCCTCATGGGCACCTGCACCGTTGCCTGGGCGGACGATACCGCCGTGGAACTTGGCGCCACCACCATCGACGGCGAGCGCGACGCCCCCTCCGGCGTGCAGCTGGATGAACCGATCCGCACCGGCTCGCGATTGGGCCTGAGCGCCCGCGAAACCCCCGCCTCGGTGAGCGTGTCCGACCGTCGTCTGATCGAAGCGCGCGACGCCAAGGACAGCCAGGACGTGATCAACGCCATGACCGGCGTGAACGCCTCGGCCAACCCCGGCTTCGGTGGCTTCGTCAGCTATCGCGGTTTCACCCAGAACCAGGTCACCCAACTGTTCAACGGTATCAACCTTGGCTACAGCAGCGCCATGCGACCCGTCGATGCCTGGGTGCTGGACCGCGTCGAACTGCTCGGCGGGCCTTCGTCGTTCCTGCATGGCGCAGGCTCGGTGGGCGGCTCGATCAACTACATCACCAAGCTCGCCAGCCGCGACCAGCAGATCGTCGACGGGCGCGTGCGCTATGGCAGCTACGACGACTTGGAAGTGGCCTTCGGCATCAACCAGGCCCTGGCCAGCAACCCCGCCGATGCCCGCCACTTCATGCGCCTGGACTACAGCCACAGCGACGGCAACGGCTACATCGACCGCAACGAGCGGCAGACGGACAGCGTGGCGTTTTCGCTGCTCAGCGACCTGGCCCCCGACCTCACCCACACCCTGGCCCTGGAGTACCAGGAAGACCGCGAGGACAGCCCGTACTGGGGCGCGCCGATCTTGCCCGGGCGCAGCACCATGAAGATCGACAACAGCCGCCGCTTCGAGAACTACAACGTCGCCGACGGCCGCTACGAACAGCGCGTGCGCTGGTTGCGCTCGATCCTCGACTACCAGCTCAGCGACAGTACCAGCGTGCAGAACACGCTGTACCACTACAACGCCCAGCGCGACTACCGCAACCTGGAGCGTTACAGCTATACCAGCGACGGCAATGTGCTGCGGGCCAACCCCTACCTGCAACGCCATGACCAGAACGTGCTGGGTGACCGCATCGAACTGCGCCATGACCACCGGCTGTTGGGCCTGGCCAGCCAATGGTCGCTGGGCCTGGACTACTCGCGCATGTGCCAGACCCTGTACCCGACCTCCGGCAGCTATACCGACGTGGTCAACCCTGACCACTTCGACCCCGGCAGTTTCCACGACATCCCCGGGGTAAATGCCGGCCTGACCAAGCAGCGGCGCCACGAGGTCAGCAATCGTGCCGTGTTCGCCGAAAACCGCCTGCAACTGACCGAGCGCCTGGCCCTGCTGAGCGCCTTGCGCTACGACTACCTGGACATGCAGGTGACCAACTACGGTGCTGTCACCCCCACCTCGCCGGCCTTCTTCGAACGGCGCTGGGAACCGCTGTCGGGGCGCATCGGCCTGACCTTCGCGCTGACCCCTGTGGCCAGCGTGTATGTGCAATACAGCACCGCCGCCGACCTGCCGGCCGGTTCGCTGGCTGCGGCGACCTACTCCAACGTCGGCCTGTTCGACCTGTCCAAGGGCGAGCAGTGGGAAGTGGGCAGCAAGTTCGATTTCCTCGAAGGACGAGGGGCCGCCACCGTGGCGCTGTACCAGATCGTGCGCAAGGACTTCGCCGTGCGCGACTCGGTCGACCCCAACCAGACGGTCCAGGCCGGGCAGCAGACCTCTCGCGGCATCGAACTGTCCGGGCGTCTGCAGGTCACGGCAAAGCTGCTGGCGGAGGCCAACTATGCCTATGTCGATGCCGAGTACGACGAATTCAACGAGGCCGTCAATGGGGTGTCGGTGTCGCGCGCAGGCAACACCCCGGTCAATGTGCCGGCCAACGTGGCCAACCTGTGGCTGACCTACAGCTTCGACCCGACGTGGTCGGTGGGGGTGGATGGGCGCTATGTGGGTTCGGTGTATGCCGACAACGCCAACAGCCTCAAGGCCCCGGCCTATAACCTGTTCGGGGCCTTCGCCCGCTACCGGCTGGACGAACACACCACGGTCACCGGGCGGGTGCGCAACCTGACCGATGAGGTCTATGCCAAGCAGGCCTACGGGCTGCAGTACTACATGGGCCCGCCAAGGACCTTCGAGGTGGCGGTGGACATGCGCTTCTGATACCTGGACGTGTGCCGGCCTGGTCGCCTGTCTGGCGGCGAGGCTGGCACGCACGAAGTGACATTTCCTACCTTCAATAAACCGAATTCCCAAGCAGCCTTCAGGGATAATCTGCCCCTGGCCGGCACATGAAGCTCCGGCAATCACCCGTGCAAGGAAGTCCACGTGTTCAAGATGCTGTCCCCGCTCCTGCTGACCACCACGCTGATCTGGCAGACCGGTTGCAAGACCCACTCCGCGCCCGCAGTGGACGATCAAGCCTACAAGACCTTTACCCACGGTATGCAGCAAGCCTTGTTCCGCAGCATCGTCACGGCCTACACGGGCGAACAGGTCGGTGCCGTGATGCTCAAGGTAACCCTCGACCGGCAGTCCGCCCCCATCCATTGCGAGGCCGGCAGAGCGCCGCTGACCTATGAACTGAAATTGCCCGCCGGGGTCATGCCGACCAATCTGCAGGCCTTGAACCGGCTGGTCGAGGCGCAATGCTGGAAGTCCATCTACCCGGTCGTGCCCGCGGAAATGTTCGGCGAGAGCGACGAGATCAAGCTGCATGCCCCCTTGATCCTGGTGCTGCCCGCAGCGCTACAGGCGCCAGGTACCGAACGGCACCGGCTGATGGTGCAACAGCAGTTCTTCTGGGAGCACCTGCTGCGTGACCAACCGGTTACCAGCATCGGCCGGGCCGCGGTGTCCTACCAGGCCAATGCCCAGGGGCATGTCGAAGGCTGCCTGGTCCAGTTGCTGCCTCACCCACTGCGTCCCGACGCGTTCCGCCTTGATGGCAATCTACAAACAGCACTGAACAGCCGCTGCATGGCACTCGACCTGAGCAAGATGCCGCGCTTCGCCACCGATGAGCAGGGCGTGGCAAGCGGCTACAGCGAAGTGGACTACGCGCCGTGGCGGGTTGGCCGGCCGTAAGGCTGTTCGGGCCCTATCGCCGGCAAGGCCAGAACAGATACCCCGAGGTCGCCTACAAAGAAGCGCGCCCCCGCGCAGCCCGGTCTACTGCCTGTAATACAACGATGACGCGGCCGCGACCGCGTCACATCCATTCAGGCTGCCTATGGAACCGGAGCACCTGCGCATGTCCGTATCTCATGACGTATCCCCCGCCACGCTACGCCGCGTCATTGCCGCCTCGGCCATCGGCAACTTCGTCGAATGGTTCGATTTCGCGGTCTATGGCTTTCTCGCCACGCTCATCGCCAGCCAGTTCTTCGCCAGCGGCGATGCCAGCGTGGCACTGCTCAAGACCTTCGCTGTGTTCGCCGTGGCGTTTGCCCTGCGGCCACTGGGCGGCATCGTGTTCGGTGCGTTGGGCGACCGGCTCGGGCGCAAGCGCATCCTGTCCCTGACCATCCTGCTGATGGCTGGCTCGACCACGCTGATCGGCCTGCTGCCAACCTACGCCAGCATCGGCATCGCCGCGCCGGTGCTGCTGACCCTGGCGCGCTGCCTGCAGGGCTTTTCTGCCGGTGGCGAGTATGCCGGTGCGTGCGCCTACCTGATGGAGCACGCCCCACGCAATCGCCGTGCGTTCTATGGCAGTTTCGTACCCGTCTCGACCTTCTCGGCATTCGCCTGCGCGGCGGTGATCGCCTATGGCCTGGAGGCCAGCCTGACGACCGAAGCGATGAACGCCTGGGGTTGGCGCATCCCGTTCCTGGTGGCCGCGCCGCTGGGGCTGGTGGGTCTGTACCTGCGTTGGCGCATGGAAGAAACCCCGGCCTTCCGCCAGGCCCTTGCCGAAGGAAAGACCCATGAGCATTCGCCCCTCAAGGAAACCCTGCGCAGCCATGGCCGGGCCATCCGCAATCTGGGAGCGTTCATTTCGCTGACTGCGTTGTCGTTCTACATGTTCACCACCTACTTCGCCACCTACCTGCAACTGGTCGGCAACCTGACCCGTGCCCAGTCGCTGCTGGTGACCACCGTGGCCCTGCTGTTCGCTGCAGTCGGTTGCCCGCTGGCCGGGGCGTTCTCGGATCGCGTCGGACGGCGCAAGACCATCGGTTTCACGTGCCTGTGGGTAATGATCTGTGTGTTCCCGGCCTACTGGCTCGCCAGTTCCGGCTCGATGTCGGGCGCACTGCTGGGGGTGATCCTGCTGGCGGTGGGGGCGTTGTGCAGCGGTGTGGTCACCGCCGCCTTGCTCTCGGAGAGCTTCCCGACACGCACCCGCTACACCGCATCGGCCATCACCTACAACGTGGCCTACACCTTGTTCGGCGGCACCGCCCCGCTGGTGGCGACCTGGCTGATCGGCCAGACCGGCAGCAGCCTGGCGCCGGCGTTCTACCTGGTGGTGATTGCGCTGGTGGCATTGGTGGGCGGCTTGGCGCTACCAGAAACATCGCGCATTTCGTTGCACGACGAGCAGCTGCCGGGCGACCTTCCGCGAGAAGCCGGTCGCGCCATCTGAGTTGCAGCGCACTGCGCCACGTTGTCGAAGTCCGATAATCGCCCACTTCCAAGGTGGGCTCAATTGACGAAACTAACCAGGTGGTACACAAATAAGGAGACCAAAAACAACAAGGCGATGCCCGTCATGAAGCCCCTTATCCTCGTGCTGAACGGCCCCAACCTCAACCTGCTGGGCAGCCGCGAACCGACCCAGTACGGTCACCAAACCCTCTCCGACCTTGCCCAGGGCTGCGCTGACGCGGCCCAGGCGCAGGGCCTGCAGATCGAATTCCGCCAGACCAACCATGAAGGCGAACTGATCGACTGGATCCACGCCGCGCGCGGTCGCTGCGCGGGCATTCTGATCAACCCCGGTGCCTGGACCCACACCTCGGTGGCTATCCGCGATGCGCTGGTGGCCAGCGAACTGCCCGTGATCGAAGTGCACCTGTCCAACGTGCACAAGCGCGAGCCCTTCCGTCATCTGTCGTTCGTCTCCTCGATCGCCGTGGGCGTGATCTGTGGCCTCGGCAGCCAGGGCTACCGCATGGCCCTGAGCCACTTCGCCGAACTGTTGCAGGAGCACCCCGCATGACCCGGCCCGCCATCCTTGCCGGTCTGATCGGCCGTGGCATCCAGCTGTCGCGTACCCCTGCCCTGCATGAACACGAGGGCGATGCCCAGGCCCTGCGTTATGTGTACCGCCTGATCGATGCCGACCAGCTCGGCCTCGACGACAGTGCACTGCCCCAGTTGCTCGAAGCCGCCCAGCGCACCGGGTTCACCGGCTTGAACATCACCTACCCGTTCAAGCAGTCCATCCTGCCCCTGCTCGACGCGCTCTCCGAGGAAGCACGCGGCATCGGTGCAGTGAATACGGTAGTGCTCAAGGACGGCAAGCGGGTCGGCCACAACACCGATTGCCTGGGCTTTGCCGAGGGCTTGCGCCGTGGCCTGCCGCACGTGCCGCGGCGCCAGGTGGTACAGCTGGGCGCGGGCGGCGCCGGCTCAGCGGTGGCCCATGCGCTGCTCAGTGAAGGTGTCGAACGGCTGGTGCTGTTCGAAGTCGACACAGCGCGTGCCGAAGCGCTGGTGGACAACCTGAACCGGCATTTCGGGGCGGGCCGGGCGGTACTCGGCAGTGACCTGGCGGCAACGCTGGCCGCCGCGGACGGGCTGGTCAACACCACCCCGGTGGGCATGGCCAAGCTGCCAGGCACGCCGCTGCCGGTGGAGTGGCTGCATGCGCGCCTGTGGGTGGCCGAGATCATCTATTTCCCGCTGCAGACCGAATTGCTGCGGGCGGCGCGGGCGCTGGGGTGCCGCACGCTGGATGGCAGCTACATGGCGGTGTTCCAAGCGGTGAAGGCGTTTGAGCTGTTCAGCGGACGTGCCGCAGATGCAGGGCGGATGCAGGCGCATTTTGCCAGTTTCAGTTGACACCGTAGCGGCCTTGATCGCCGGCAAGCCGGCTCCCACAGGGATTCCCGCAGCGCTCAGAACCGGCGCTGTTCCTGTGGGAGCTGGCTTGCCAGCGATAGGGCCGGTGCAGGCGGATCACCCTTTCTCATCCAGCAAAGCCTGTATCACCTTCTCCTGCCCGTCATAATCCCCCTCGCCAAAGTGCACATGCCGCACCTGCCCCTGGCGATCGACGAAGTAATGGGCCGGCCAGAACTGGTTGCCCCAGGCATTCCACACCTGATGATCGTTGTCCACCGCCACCGGATAGCCGATGCCGAGGCTGGCGACCTTGCTTTTCAATTGCCCGACATCGTGCTCGTAGTCGTATTCCGGGGTATGCACCCCCACCACCACCAGCCCCTGGTCGGCATAGCGCCGGGCCCAGTCATTGACATGGGGCAGGCTGCGCTGGCAGTTGATGCAGTCCCAGGTCCAGAAATCCACCAGCACCACCTTGCCCTTGAGCGCGGGGGCGTCCAGCGGCGACGAGTTCAGCCACTGGCTGGCACCGGCCAGCGACGGCATGGTGCCATAGCTGTCGCGTGCCAGCAGCTGGCCGGCCAGGCCAAGGCCCACCAGCGCCAAGGCCACGCCCCCGGCCTTCAACAGCCGGCGATCAATTGTCATGGCAACCGCCGGTGGCGTAGGAGCGGTATTCCACACTTTCGTGCTGGCCTTTGGAGTCGAGGTAGTTCAGGCGGGTATTGACCACGCCACAGGCGTTGCTCTGGTCATCCTTCACCGACAGCACTTTCTTGATATCCAGGTGATCACCGTAGTGGTACTGCATGGCCCCGTCATCGTTCATCGGCGCGGTGGCCGCCTGGGCGGCGATAGCCGCGAAGCCGAACACGGCGAACAGGCTGGCACGGGCGAAGGTCTTCACGTTCATGGTCATTCTCCTGGCATCTTTCAGAGGTGGGGAGTGGTGCTCCCCGGTCGAGAGCCATTTCACCGCTGCCAGGTATCCGGTATGTGTCGCTCACGCCTGTGATGTGCTTCCTCCTGTATCTTGGCCAAGGCCAGATACACTGCAATACAAACCCCGGCAGGCAAGCGCGAATGCGCTCGTTACACTGCGCCCCACTGCCCTTGCACAGGACCTGTCCATGGAACATGTCGATCACATCCTGATCGTCGACGACGACCGCGAAATCCGCGAACTGGTCGGCAACTACCTGAAGAAGAACGGCCTGCGCACCAGCATCGTTGCCGATGGCCGGCAGATGCGCGCGTTCCTCGAGGCCAACAGCGTCGACCTGGTGGTACTCGACATCATGATGCCGGGCGACGATGGCCTGCTGCTGTGCCGCGAACTGCGTGCCGGCAAGCATCGCAACACACCGGTGCTGATGCTGACCGCACGCAACGACGAGACCGATCGCATCATCGGCCTGGAAATGGGCGCCGACGACTACCTGACCAAACCCTTCTCCGCCCGCGAGCTGCTGGCCCGTATCAATGCCGTGCTGCGCCGAACGCGGATGCTGCCGCCCAACCTGACCATCAGCGAGAGCAGCCGGCTGCTCGGCTTCGGCCAGTGGCGCCTGGACACCACCGCGCGCCACCTGCTCGACAACGAAGGCACGCTGGTGGCCTTGAGCGGGGCCGAATATCGCCTGCTGCGGGTATTTCTCGACCACCCCCAGCGGGTACTCAGCCGCGAGCAACTGCTCAACCTGACCCAGGGCCGCGAGGCGGATATCTTCGACCGCTCCATCGACCTGTTGGTCAGCCGCCTGCGCCAGCGCCTGGGCGATGATGCCCGTGAGCCCAGCTGCATCAAGACCGTGCGCAGCGAGGGCTATGTGTTTTCACTGCCCGTGCAATTGCTCGAGTCGCCCTCATGAAATGGCCCCGCACGCTGGCGTCGCGCCTGGCACTGATCTTCTTCACCGGCCTGGTGCTGGCCTATGGGCTGTCGTTCAGCTTGCAGGCCTACGAACGCTACATCAGCAGCCGTTCGATGATGCTCAGCAACCTGGAACAGGATGTTGCCACCTCCGTGGCCATTCTCGATCGTCTGCCGGCGGCTGAACGGGCCGCCTGGCTGCCGCGCCTGGAGCGGCGCACCTACCGCTACCGGCTTGACCAGGGGTTGCCGGGGCAGGCGATGCCCAGCAGCAACCCACCGATGGCCGCCGACTCGATCGTCAAGGCCATTGGCGACCGCTACCCGCTCACCTTCCAGGTCATTGCAGGTCCGAACGCGCACTTCCAGGCGCACTTGCGCCTCGCCGACGGGGCGCCGCTGACCATCGACGTCACCCCCTCGCCCGTGCCGGTGGCCCGCTGGCTGCCGCTGGTGCTGCTGATCCAGTTGGCCGTGCTGCTGTTCTGTACCTGGTTGGCGGTGCGCCTGGCCATCGGCCCGCTGACGCGTCTGGTGCAGGCACTGGATACCCTCGACCCGGACAAACCCGGGGTCCGCCTGGACGAAAGCGGGCCACGCGAAGTGAAATATGCGGCCGTCGCCTTCAACGCCCTGCAGGCGCGTATCGCCGCCTACCTCAAGGAGCGCATGCAGTTGCTGGCGGCGATTTCCCACGACCTGCAAACCCCGATCACGCGGATGAAACTGCGCGTCGAGGTCATGGACGAAGGGGTCGAGAAAGACAAGCTCTGGCATGATCTGGATGCCATGGAGCACCTGGTGCGCGAAGGCGTGGCCTACGCCCGCAGCATGGACATCAACACCGAGCCGCCGTGCCGGATCAACCTCGATGCCTTCCTCGACAGCCTGGTGTTCGACTATCAGGACAGCGGCGCCCAGGTGGAACGCAGCGGCAGCACCGGCAGCCTGCTGGAAACCCGACCACATGCCCTGCGCCGGGTGCTGGTCAACCTGGTGGACAATGCCTTGAAGTTCGCTGGCAAGGCTCGGCTGGAGGTCAGCGGCGCGCAGGGCCACACCGTGATCCGGGTGCTGGACGACGGCCCGGGGATTCCCGACGACGAACTGGGCGAAGTGCTCAAACCCTTCTACCGGGTGGAAAGTTCGCGTAATCGCAGTACCGGAGGCACGGGCCTGGGGCTGGCGATTGCCCAGCAACTGACCCACGCCATGGGCGGGCGGCTGACCTTGAGCAACCGCCAGGGCGGTGGGCTTTGTGCGCAGATCGAATTGTGATGAAAGGCTGATGACGCTATCGCCGCGGTTCGTCGCCACGGCAAGCCGGCTCCCACAGGAATATCACTGCCCTTGAGGCTTGTGCTGTACCCGTGGGAGCCGGCTTGCCGGCGATAGGGCCAGTCGGTACACCCGATCTTTACAGTCGGATACACAACCCCATCCCCCTCGACACACTGCAGATACCGCTACCCCGCACACTCCCGGCCACACACCCTCACCCCGGGAGACACACCATGACCACCCTGCCCCGCACCTTCACCGCCTTCGACCGCGTCGGCAGCTGGAGCGCCGACCTGCCGCTACGACTGTTCCTGGCCTGGGAGTTCTTCGAATCGGGCCTTGAGAAATTCAAAGGCAGCAACTGGTTCGGCGACCTGCAGTCGAGCTTCCCGTTCCCCTTCAGCGCACTGCCGCCTGAGCTGAACTGGCAGCTGTCGATGTGGGCCGAGCTGGTATTGCCGCTGCTCCTGCTATTGGGCCTGGGCACGCGCCTTGCGGCGGCAGGGCTGATGGTGGTCAGCGTGGTGGCCATCGCCGCGGTGCACTGGCCCGCGCACTGGTCCAGCCTCGCGCAACTGGCGCAAGGCTACGCCATCACCGACCGGGGGTTCGGCAACTTCAAGCTACCGCTGATCTACCTGGTGGCACTGCTGCCGCTGCTGCTCAAGGGATCGGGGCGACTGAGCCTGGACCACGTGATCAGGTCACGTGTGCTGGCCCGCTGACCGCCCCATGGGTCAATCTTCCAAGGGTTTGGGAGGTGCCGCCGGTTTGGCGGGCTTGGCGGGTTTTGCATCCTTGGCCTTGGGCTCCGGGGCAACTGCCACCGGCTCAGGCGCAGCCACTGCTTTCTCGGTGGCCGGCAGCTCATCGACCGCCTTGAGGATCGCCTGCGGGTCGATCTTCTCGCCCGTATCGTCATCCTTGAGCACGTGCCGCTCGCCATCCTTGCCCACCAGGATCACCTTGGTGCCCTTGCTGGCACCGAGCTTGAGCTCGCGGATCAAGGCCATGGTGGTCTGCTGCTCGAGGTTCTTGTCCTCACGCTTGCCCATCATGTTGGCGACGCTGTACACCACCAGCGAACGTTCCTTGAAGGCGGCCTGGGTGGCCGGGTCCTTGAGGGCCTCATTCAGGCCGCGCAACGTGGGGTCGGCAGTGCTCGGTGCAATGACGACCAACGGCCTGGCCTTGCCCAGTTCCTTGGCCAGTGGCGCATCGCTGTCGGCGGCGTACAAGGGACCGGCGACGACAAACAAGGTGGCGAGGGTCAGTGACCGGACGAGCATGCGTATCTCCTTATTCTCTCGATAAACCAAAGACTACAGATCATGGAGAAAGATCCGATGCAGGAGCCTAAACCAGTTGCCTGAGGGTTTGCGCGGCTCAAAAGTAACTTTCGATTACCATGACCGGGCTACGACATCTCCGGAAACATTGCAGCCCAGTTAGAGCATAGTTCAAAGCTGCCAGGGGTCAGCTATCGCCAAGCGTGATAGTGCGTGCCCGGCCCATGGCCTCGCGAGTCAACTGCACCATCACCTCATGTTCCCGCTGCTGATTGTGAATGTGAAGAAGTTCGATTTCATGCTCCAGGTTGCCCAGTTCGATAAGCCGCTCCAGCTCGTCATGGATATCCTGCGGCACTCGAAGACGCGTGGCGAAGTTGGCTCTCAGGTAATCCTGCCAGAACGGTTGCCGCGCCAGGAATTGCGCCAGCGCTTCCACCGATTGCGCCGCAACGACCGCTCGATGGGCGCGGCGAATATCACGCGTGCTGAGGTTGGGGATGCCGCCGTAGAGCATGTCATCCTGCGCGATGGGCAGGTCAAGCTTGACGCGCAAGGCGATGCGATAGGCCAAGGCGAACTCGATCGACTCATTGCTCGCCCCTGCCCTCAAGGCATGCTCTGCGGCAAGTTGGTCCAGCACATTCATGCGCCACAGCTGCCCGCCAAGATGCAGGAGCGCACGCTCGGGATGGCGCGCCAACTCACCGTGCAGTGCGCGCCACACCTTTACCCGCAATTCCAGGTCGGAGAAACGAATGGTCGCGTTGTCCTGGCAATCGGTCACGGCAGCATGCTCGAACAGTTCCCGCTTGAGCGCTTCGTCCCTGGTCATGGTCTCGAACATGTCCAGCAGGCGAATGGCGAAGTTCCTGGCAAGCGGGAAGGACTTGAAGTTACCCGATGTAGTCAGTGCCGCAAGGGTAGCGAAAAGATCATCTGCACCTTGTTGCGCCTCCAGTTGCGTCCACAGCGAGGCCATCTTGTCGCGGCTATAGGTCGGCAGCACATCCAGCCAACGCAAACGATAAGGAACCCGGCTTTCGCCTAGCCAGTGCCAGACGTTCATCTGCTCGGAAGGCGTGGCGAACAGGTTGCCGAACAGGCTCACCCTGCCCACGCGCCATAGTTCCGATTGATGGAAGCCCTCGGGCAATTCGTAGAGCGAGTTGTTCCTGAGGTCGAGGGTATGCAGCTCAGGACTTTCCATGACGCCATAGGGGAAGGTGTCCAGCCGTGTGCCGCGCAGGTACAGGGCATTGAGCATGGGCATGCCGAAGATCGAGAAACTCCTGGCCAGCGGATTGCCGGAGAGATTGAGGTACACCAGTGAACTGCAGCTGGCCAGGACCAATGCCTGCCCTTCGTCCAGTGCGATCTGATTGCCCGACAGGTCGAGCACGTCCAATTGCTGGCAGAGCGGTTGCGGCAACGGCAATTTCCTGAGCTGGCAATTGGTGATCTCCAGGCTGCGCAGGTTGGGGAATGCGCGCAGGAATTGGTCCGGGACCGTTTCCAGGCGCATGGCACGCAAGACAAGAATCGACACATGGGGAAAGCTCACAGCCTGCGGAAGGCTCGGCAGCTGACGAATACGCCTGCGGACATGGCTGAACATATAGCGCCGGCTATCCAGTGGGTCGCCCTGAAGCTCCGGAACCCGCTTGCGCCAGCAATCGATCAAGCCTTTGCGCAGCTCGCGACGGGCAAACAGCTCCAGCGTCGGAAATGCCCCTCGCACCCACTGATTCAGATGGCTGGTCAGCACGCTGTACTCCTGCTCCAGCGCTTCCAGCCGTGCCATCGCATCTGCTCCTTCGAGCCATTGACCGATCTGTTCGTCGCTGAAGGCCGGGTAGAGGTCACGCAACCTGGCCTGCAGGGCCCTGGGGCTACGACCACCCAAGATGGCCCAGAACCGGCCGCCGCTCAAGGGGTAGCCGATTCTGCCGTCATCGAATCGTTGAGGAGCAAGGAACGTGTGGTTCGGTCGAGGCAGGCCAAGCCAGCCCATGACCCTCTCGCGCTGTTCGCTGGCATCCGTCGCCAGGCGCTCGCGAAGGGCCACAGCAAAGGGCTCGCCAATGCCCAGGGAGGCACGCTGCGCGGGACTGTACGCCTGGGCCAGCACCTCGAACAGCTCACCCGGTTCGGTCAACGGCTCCTGATCGGCAATGCGTAGGCTGAACAGCCCTGATCGGTGGACCAGTTGCACAGGCGCACCGCTACCCTCTGTCGTCAGCAATGGCTCGCTGGCGTCGCCATCGAACAATCGCCAGCCAGGTTGCGCCGCAGCGCCAGGCAGCCGCGCAATCAGCCGTAGGACGACCCGCCCGAGGTCGAGGCTTTGCGGCGAGTCGAATGCCAGTGATTCATACACGCGTGCAACGCGGATCCCCGCGACCTGCGCCCTGGCCGCCTGGGCAACGAACAGTGGAACCCTCAATGTCTGCAGCAGGGTTTCTCGGTCATCTGCACTGGCAGTTCGCAGCAGTTCATCAACCGCCGGCCGGTGCAGGCTGGCGAAGTCCCTACGCAAGATCACGCTTTCCTCGGTGTCGGGAAACTGTTGATCGTAGGCCTGTTGCAGCACTGCGCGGCGCTGTAGCCAGATGGCATCTGCCAGGTCACTGCCGTTTGCCGATGTTGCGAGCACATCCTTGGCACTTTCCAATAACCCCGTATCGGTGACTGCCAAGCCGTCGCGCAGTTCGCTGACCAGGCGCTGAATGCGACTTGCCAGCAGCAGGCGGCTGACCGTATCGGCAAGCCCGGCTTCTGCTGGGCGACCGTAGACATGCAAGGCACGCAGGTGTTCGTCGCTCAGGCCATGAATGGCCAGTGCCTGGTCGATCTGCTGGTCATCCAGCTCGCTGTAGGGCCTGCCCAGGCGTCGGAACATCACTGCCCTGTCGTTCCACTCGGCCGGTTGCTCATGCCAGACCCGCCATGCACCGGCTTCGTTATGACGTAGCTGCGGGCCATGCCCCTGGTAGGGCATCAATCCCCATTGTTCATCGATACTGCGCTGGGACACCTGATACCAGTTGCCTTGCATCTCGACCCAGTGGTTGTCGCCAGCGCTGTAGATGCCTTGCTCGTCCATCACCGCGTCGGCGGGAGGGCCTTCGCCACGGTAGGGCCGCAAGTCGCCATTCCACAGCTTTTCGCTGCCATCCTCCAGCCTTGCCGAAATCCACGTATCCACCTGGTTCCAGGCGCGGCGGGCGACGCCGACGGTAGCGGCAGTCGCGCCGACCAACGCCACGCCTTTGCCAACGTGCAGCAGGTGCTCCAGTGCGGCGTCACGCTCATCGTCACGCCAGTCGGATACCGCCTGGAATGCCTCTTCCAGCAGCTCGTAGACCATCACCAGCGCCAGCAGGGCGCCAATCGCCGGCACGTACAGCCCGGCAATGGCCAGCAGGTTCCAGCCTTCGGCGCGCAGGCGTTTGTCATGCTGCTCCTGCACTTGGCGGTCAAGCTGTGCCACGGGGGGGGCGATCATCGCGGCATCGTCCTTGATCTGGGCGATCCAGGCAGCGGCCAGGTGATCGAACAACGGCAGCGGATAGCCAGTGATCTGCTCATCGAGGTCGCGCGTGGCCCAGTCGGCGACGTCATCAAGGCGGTCGCTGACTGCTGCAAACAGCTGCTGGGCGTCGCGGCGGCGCACGAAACGGCTGAAAAAGCGCCGATAGCCTTGATCACGCAGGCGCATGCCGAGCACTCGGCGGACATAATCATCCAGGTCGTCACAGGCACTCCACGCACCTTGCGGGTCCCCGGGGACATACACCAATACGCGCTTGATGCTGTTGTAGATCACGCCCGTATCGATCACTTCCAGCACCACGATGCGCTGCAACGAGCAACCGAACAGCTTGAGTCGCCGGGCTTGTACCGGTGCGCCTTCGAGCCAGCCCGGACGGTTGTCGCGGCACAGGCCAATCACCAGTTGCAGCTCGGCCTCGCGCAGCCCCCCCTGCGCCTTGGCCCGCAAAGCATCGGCCAGCATGCTGTTGCGCTGAAAGTCGGCCAATAGCGCCTTGACGCTCTGCTGACCGGTTTGCCGAAGCAAGATGGCGTCCAGGTGATCCTGATACTGCTGACCCAGGTCCAGGTCGCGGCAGAGTCCGGCAAAGGCCAGCGCGGACAGTCCCGCCTGGCCGCTCCCGTGAATGTCCACTACTGCATTGCGCAGGGGCTGCACACTGCGCTCATCCTCGGTGAAGTTGTAAAGTGCGGCTTCCAGCAAGGGCAGGTCGTAATAGTCGCTGTCCTGAACGGGCACACGGCCTGCCAGGTAGCTGACGGTGTTGGAGGTGAAGGTGTACCAGCGGCGCATGTACAGTTGATCGATCCTGAAGCTCCCCAGGCGGTCGAGCGCCTGTTGCAACAAAGGCTTGGTGAACTCATCGATGCCGCGCACCTGCGCGAATTCGAGCGTCAGCCTTTGCCGGCAGGCCAGAAGATTGCGCAATGCATCACCCAGTACGTCATGCTCAGACTCGCTGAGCAAGCCCATCCAACCGGGCAGACGCCTTGCGATCACGTTGTCCTGATACGCTTGCGCTACGGCAAGGGCATCGATTTCAGCCGACGGCTGCGGGGCGTTGTCTTGCATGGCTACCTCCAGAGTGCGTGTCGGCACGAGGCTAGGCAATGCAGGGCAACGACGGTACTAGCTATCTAGCACCCACTCAGAACAGCAGCAGCTGGCGGTCGGTAAGCCGGGCGAAGTCATCGTTGACGAAGGGCAGGATCGCATCCGCTACCGGCTGCAGTTGACGGCCCAGGTAGTGCTGGTAATCGATTTGCGCATTGAGGTTTTCCAGCGGCTGCGGGCCGGCTGTGGTGATGACGTAGCTGATCCAACCGCCACGCTGGTACTGCAGCGGGCGTCCCAGGCGCTGGTTGAAATCGTCGGCCAGGCGCGCGGCGCGTACATGGGGCGGTACGTTGCGCTGATAATCGGCCAACGGCCTGCGCAGGCGCTTGCGATACACCAGCAGCTCGTCCTGCTCGCCTGCCAGGGTGCTCTGCACATACGCACGTACATAGTCGCGGTAGGGCTCGCCCCGAAAGATCCGGCCATAGAGCTCCTGCTGGAATTGGCGGGCCAGTGGCGACCAGTCGGTACGCACCGACTCAAGGCCTTTGTAGACCATGTCCTGGCTGCCATCGGCACGCTGCACCAGGCCTGCGTAGCGCTTCTTGCTGCCTTCGTCGGTGCCACGGATGGTCGGCATCAAAAAGCGCCGGTAGTGCACTTCGTACTGCAACTCCAGCGCGCTTTGCAGCCCCATGGTGTCGCGCAGGTGCTGGCGCCACCACTGATTGACCTCGGCCACCAGCGCACGCCCGATAGTGGCAGCAGCTTCTTCATCATGGGCACCCTTGAGCCAGACGAAGGTGGAGTCGGTATCGCCGTAGATCACATCGAAGCCGCGCGCCTCGATCAAGGCGCGGGTCTGGCGCATGATCTGGTGGCCGCGCATGGTGATGGATGATGCCAGACGTGGGTCGAAGAAGCGGCAGCCGCTGGAACCCAGTACGCCATAGAAGGCGTTCATGATGATCTTCAGCGCCTGCGACAAGGCGGCGTTACCCTCGCGCTTGGCCGCTTCCCTGCCCTGCCATACGCGCTCGACGATCGCCGGCAGGCAATGCTTGCTGCGCGAGAAGCGCGCGCCGCGAAAGCCTTCGACCGAATGGGCATCATCGGGTTGGCGCAGGCCCTCGACCAGGCCCACCGGGTCGATCAGGAAGGTGCGGATGATCGATGGGTAGAGGCTCTTGTAGTCCAGCACCAGCACCGAGTCGTACAGCCCCGGGCGCGAATCCATCACGAAGCCGCCGGGGCTGGCCTCGTCGGGGCGGCTGCCCAGGTTCGGCGCGACGAAGCCCAGGCGGTGCATGTGCGGGATGTACAAATGACAGAACGCAGCCACCGAGCCGCCACTGCGGTCCATCGCCAGCCCGGTGACGGATGAGCGTTCGAGCAGGAACTGCAGCAGCCGGGTATGGGCGAAGATGCGCGTGACCAGTTCGCAGTCCTTGAGGTTGTAGCGTGCCAGCGCCGGCTTGTCCTGGGCGAACATGCGGTTGATCTCGTCCATGCGCTGGTAGGGTGTGTCGATGGCCTTGCCTTCGCCCAGCAAGGTCTGGGCGACGTTCTCCAGGCTGAACGAAGGGAAGCTCCAGGTCGCCGAGCGCAGCGCTTCGATGCCATCGATCAGCAATCGCCCGGGGGCATCGGCGAACACGTGGCCGCCGTTGGCGTGGCTGCGCAGGGTCATGGGAGCACCGTTGCGCCCTAGCGCAAGCGGGACCTGCAGTTGCTTGGCGTGCTCGTGCAGCAGGCGCAGGTCGAACTGCACCAGGTTCCAGCCGATGATGGCGTCCGGGTCGTGCAGGGCCAGCCACTGGTTCAGGCAGGCGAGCAGCGAGGCGCGGTCAGCGCAGTAGTGCAGGTCGAAATCGAGGTCGTCGGCGGTGCTGTTGGCCGGGCCCAGCATGTACACCTGGCGTTGGCCGCAGCCTTGCAGGGCGATGCTGTACAACTCGCCGCGTTCGCTGGTTTCGATGTCGAGCGACACCAGGCGCAGGGGTGGGCGGTAATCGCTGGCGGGCTTGAGTTGGGCGTCGCAGATCACGCCGTGGCTGTCGGGTTGGCCGGTGAACTGGACGCCGGCGGTGATGAAGCGTTCCATCAGGTAGCGTTCGGGGGGGCGGATGTCGGCTTCGAAGACGTCGATGCCGGCGCTGCGCAGGCGTTGTTCGAGTTGCATCAGCTGGCGGTGCTGGTGGGTGTAGAGGCCTGCCATGGGGCGTTGGTCGAAGTCGCGCAGGCGCAGGGGTTTGAGCTGTGCGCCGGTTTCGTTGGTCAGCAGCAGGCGTGCGTGTTCGGCCTGCGCCTGGGGCAGGAAGGCCACGGACTCCTGGGGGGCCAGGCGCACGCGCTGGGGGCCCTGGTCGGTGGCCAGCCAGAATTCCACGCATGTGCCTTCTGGCGTGTCATGCCAATGCCGGGTCAGGACAAAGCCCTGCTGCAATTCCACGGTTACCTCGAACTTTCACGTTGCAATAGCGAGGATTCTACAGCCCAGGCCTGCTTTTAGCTTTTGCTCTGGTTCTGGCTTTTGCTTTTGCTTTTGCCTCTAAGCGCGCGACAGTCCAGGCGCCGCCAATTGCGACTTCAGGAGGCCGAGTGGAGGTCTTGCGGAGGGAGGTGACGGGCATGGATGCCCGTCAAGCGCTGGGCCCCAGGATGGGGCCTGCAGCGCGGTCCTCCCGGGAGCAAGACCGGAG
>Ga0160465_100408_pt1 | contig 22740 bp, 21 predicted proteins | sample HID1971K_E11MG_FD_108209 | JGI IMG/M metagenome (GOLD analysis project Ga0160465, IMG submission 108209) | Enriched millipede-associated microbial communities from UW Madison campus, WI, USA - HID1971K_E11 MG | ecosystem: Host-associated > Arthropoda: Insects > Digestive system > Unclassified ...
CCTGAAGCGTCTCCACAGCTACAACGGTTATGAAACCCCGGTAGCCATGGAGAAAAAGCTCAAGGAAGCAGCATGAAACCTAAACCGGTGTCCAAAATTAGTTGACCAGTTCAAGCCGGCTCCCACATGGGTTTCGCACCAGTTTTCAAGATCATGGGCAAGACAGTTGCTCCCACAATGCTCAGCTCGATTGCGCGACATGCCCGTCCGAGAGTTCATCGATGGCCTCTTCTTCACCTGGCAGCGCAGTAATCACGCTGAAATCGCTGATCTCCACTTCACCGCCGCCATACCCCAGCAAGTGGAAGGAAAATGCCTTGCGCACGGTGGGGTTGTCGAAGCCGAATTCCATCTCCAGCGGTTCATCGGCCGTTACCCGGATCTCTTCGGGCAAGCCCAGCGGCACATCCTGCTCCAGCTCCTTGGCCTTGAGCTGGATGTAGGCAACGTGCTGCCGATCGAGTGCGCGCACCTTGACCCGCACCCGGGTATGCGAGCCTTCGGGCATTTCCAGGTACTGCGCACCAATCAGGTTGTCAGCCCAGTCATCGCGAATGCGCGCCTGCAACGGGATGGCCGAGGGGCCACCGAACTGGTAGCGCAGGTTCAGGTGCGTGTGCAACAGCGACTGGTCGAGCGCCACGGCCAGGGCGGTCAGCTGTGGGCCGGTGCGATCGTCGGCCGGGCCGAGGTAACGGGCCTGGTCAGCAATGAAACCTTGGCTTGCATAACGGCGGCAGCGTTGCTGGAAGTCGCATTCCGTCAATACGCCTTGGCCATCGTGGTAACGCAACATGCCATTGGTGTAGGAAATCATCTCGCGCCCGCTGTCATAGTCGCGCAGCAGCGAGCGCCCGCCCAGCGCGGCTGGAATCGGCAAGGCGAAGTAGTCGAGCAAGGAAGTGGCAAGGTCGATGTGGCCGTAGGTGCCCTGCTTGAGGTGCGGCAGTTGTGTCTGCTCCGGCGCCAGCATCAGGTTGAAGCCCCACGAGGAGGCCAGGCGCACCCCATCGATACCGTGGGACTCGTCCGAGGTGACGATTACCAGTGTGTCCTTTAGCACGCCCTGGCGTTCGAGGTTGTCGAGAAATGCCCCCAGCGCGTCGTCGAGGTAGGCCACGGCGGCTTGCTTGGCGGTGTCATATCGTGCCAGGTAGTCGGCCGGTGCCGAATACGGCTGGTGGGTGCCCACGGTCAGCAGGGTGAGCATCCACGGGCGATCCTGCTGGCGCAGTTGCCCGACGTAGTCCAGGGCACCTTCGAAGAATGCCCGGTCATCCTTGCCCCAAGGGAACTCCAGGTAGTTTTCGTTGCGGAACCATTCCTGGCCGTGCACCGAGTCGAAGCCGATGTGGGGCATGATCCGGTCCTTGGCCATGAAGCGCAGGCCGGCACCTTGCAGGTAGTGTGTACTGAAGCCTGCCTGGCGCAGCTGGGCCGGCAGGCAGGCCAGGTTGCGCTGCTGCTGGGTGAGCAGTTCCATGCCCTTTGGGGTGCCGTTCGCCAGCTTGTCGTAGTCGCCGCAAAGCATGGCGTACAGGCCGCGAATGGTCTGGTGGGTGTGCAGCACGTAGTCGGGCGTGTTCATGCCGCGCTCGGCCCATCGGCTCAGATTGGGCATCAACTCCTCGTCGAACCGGCTGTTCAGGGCCTGGCGGTTTGGCCGAACGTATGCGCCAGGAATGCCTTCGACGGTGATCACCAGCAGGTTGCGTGCGCTGCCGGGGGCGGTCAGCAGCTTGTGGCCATTGAGGTCGGCAAGGGTCAGGCCGATCGTGGGCATGGGTGTGATCGGTTGTTCGTGCCCGGTCCAGACAAGGGCGCGGCGCTGCAGGTCGCCCACGCCGGCGCTGAGCAACTGGTGGGAGAGGTTGTACTGGCGCCACTGGTCGGCGTCGGAGGGTGCCAGTTGCTGGCTGCCCCAATGCAGCCCGAACAGCAGTGCGGGGATGGCAAGGGCCCAGCGCGGCAAGGGCTGGGCCTGCTTGCCTCGACTGCGCCAGGCGGTCGTTACCCAGCCAAGCAGGGCAACGGCCAGCAGCCAGGGCAACCACGGGTGGGCAAGGCCACCGCCCGTAGAGTTTTCCATGAATTGAGGGTCAACCAGGTAAACCAGGTCGGCACTGGTCGGCAGTCGCCCGACGGCGCTCACCAGCTCTGCCGAAGCTACCCAGAGCAAGGCCCAAACCAGCAGGACTGGCAATGTCAGCCACCACGCGCGGCGGTGCAGCACCAGCGCCAGCAGACTGCCGATGGCCAGGTCCGACAGATAACCGAGAGGATTGGACCAGCCCAGGAGGGCGCGCGCAGCCAGCGGAAGCACCAGCACCAGGATTGCCAGGGCGACGAGCCGGGTACGCGGGTGGCCGAACAGGTTCTTCACGAAAACTTTCCTTAATTGCCATCAAAACGTCACATAGCGATGCGAGATGATAACAGCCCGGTGTCAGGAAAGCGGTTTGGCACAAGGTTGGTAACTAAATCCAGGCCTGCAGGGCAGGCCCGGTACTGCCAGGCATTGATCAGAAATAGTACGGGAATTTCAGGCTGAAGGAGAAGTCCGGCGAATCGTCGGTCAGGCCAATGGCGAGGTTGGGGACGATGGTCAGGTTGTTGCTGGCGGCGAAAGTCATGCCGATGTTGAAGTTCGCGGCGTTGTAGTCGCTGTTGCTGATCGACTGCCAGTCACTGCCATCAGGTTTGATCTTGCTCTTGCGGGCGAACTGATCGGTGACCGAGAACGACATGCTCATCTTCTCGTTCAGGGCGAAGGCGATACCGCCGCCGATCTGCCACGAATCGCCCAGTTTCACGTCGCCAGGCACCTTGGTGTTGACCGTGGGGCTGATGTCGCTGAACGAGTCTTCCATGTTGTAGGTATACGACAGGCTGCCGAACAGCACGGCCGGGTCGAAGGTCTTGACCAGCGAGATGCCTGGGGTGATGGCCCACACGCCGTTGCCGGTCGGCAGGTCTTCGGGGATCGCCAGGTTGTCGTTGGCGGTGTCCTGGATCAGCTTGATGCCGTAGGGGTCCTTGCCGGTAGGTGCCTTGACCCGCAGTGTGGCGACCGCGTCCGGCCAGTCTTCGGATTCGTCGAGGAACTTGTAGGCGATACCCATGTTGACGTCGCCGATCATCGGGTCGCGGGTCACCGTGCCATCGGAACTTACCCCGGCCGCGCCCCCGGCGCCTCCGGAGGAATAGGTCGATTCGCGATAGACGATCGGCACGTTGATATCGAACTGCCAACGCTGATCGACGTTGTAGCGGGCCGTGAGGTCCAGCGTCCAGTTGTCGGCCTTGATCCGGTCGATGTTGATGTTGCCCAGGAAAATCGAGTCGAGTGCCAAGAAACCGTTGAGCGTCAACGCCCGGGTGTCGTAGTGGGTATAGGTCAGGCCGGTTTCGACACTGAACTTGCCGCCGCCGAAGAAACCACTGGCTTCGTCATACAGGTTGGACACGCTCTGCGCCGGTTCCGAATCTTCCTTGAGCGACTGGCCGTAGGAGCTGCCGCTGGTGCCCGGAGCCCCTGAAGCCACGGTCTGCGCGCCCTTGACGCCTTCTGCAGGCGATTTGGTCAAGCGCTTGGGCGCAGCGGCCGGCGGTGCTTCCTCTACCTGGCGAAGGCGTTGTTCCAGCACCATCAACGCGTTCTGTTGGGCTTCATAGCGTTGTTTCAACGCGATCAGTTCTTGTTTCAATGCTTCGACCTGAGGGTCGGTTGCCGCCTGTAGCAGAGTGGCCGGAGCCAAGGTACTCAAACAAACGATAGCTCTCAACGTCGACAAACGATGCATGGGTTAGCCGTCCCTTCTGACTACTTTGTGCGATGAGACTGAGCGTAGATCAGTATCCGCCGTTACGAAGGCCTTTGAGCTGATCGAGATTGGCGTTCATCGGGCCTGCCGTGGCAGGGCTGTCGCGCAGCACGACATTGAGCTGCGTCAGGTTGCGCACCTGGTTGCCAGCACCGAGCAGGGTGGTGTTCTGCATCAGCCCGCCCTGGCCCAGTCGCTGCAAGGTGCTGCCCTGGTTGTTGCTGGCGACGATGCCGAGCTGCACCCCATTACCGCTGGCGGAAACACTGAGCGAGCCGGCGGCGTTGGCGCCCACCAGCGTGGTGCCTGCCGCCAGGGCCTGGCCCTGGACCTGGTTGGTGGGCGCCTGGTTGCCCTTGGTGACGGTGATGCCGACGTCGTTGTAGGCCGAGTTGTAATCGCCGGCGGCACGCACCACCTGGGTCACGCCTTCGGTGGTGTTGAGCCCGCTGCCACCGGTTACCGTACCGGTTCCGGGGGGTTGCGATTGCGAGCTGCCGGTACCTTTTTCATTGATCATCGAGACATAGAACTGCGGTTGCACCGTCGTATGCTGGATCTGCATCGTCGATGTGGCACCGATCACCTCGCCATTGGCGTTCTGCCAGGTGCTGGTCATGACCACGCCAAAGCTGACGATACGCCCCGGCAGCACATAACGGCCGCGCAGGTTGGCCAGCTCCTGGTCCTTCAGTTCGATGGGTTTGAACGTCTGTGCCTGGGTCGGCAGGCTGGCGGCCAGGCAAACGAGTGCAAGCCAGCATGAAGTCTTCATGGGGTGCTCCCGGGGCCTCTTGCCCCCAGTCATTAGAAGAAGTCGCTTTGGATGAAGCCGAAGTCCATCAGCTCTGCGTCCTTCACCGGTGCGAAGTGGTTGACGCGGTTCTTGGCGCTGAGCGGCAGCGGCGGGTCCAGCAGTACGTTGGACTTGTCGTACCCTTGGCCGATGACGGCGAAGATGATGCCGTTCCAGCCCTTGATGAAGTCATCGAGCTTGAAACGCTTGTGGCCCAGGACCGGGTCGCCGATGTAGACCCAGCCGCGGTCGACCTTCTGCATCACCACGAAGTGCTTGTAGCCGCGGATGTCCATCAGCACCACCACCGGGATGCGGATGCTGTGCAGGGTGTCGGGCGCTACCCGGTAGCCGCGGGCACGCATGCCCAGGCTTTCCACGTAGCGCTTCATGTCGAGCATCGAGAAGCCCTGGGTACGCACCATGTCATGGTCGGCGTTGGCCAGCATGCCCTCGATCACCTGTTGTTCGTCCACGTCCAGCCAATAGGCCTGACGCAGGATGGTTGCCAGCGATGCCGCGCCGCAACTGAAGTCGGTTTTCTGTTGCACGAGGTCTGCGAACTTGCGCTCGCGGATGCTCTGGATGGGTTTGTAGATCACAGCGCCACCTGGCAGGACGGACAGTGGCATCTGGGCTGCTTCACTGACACTGGCCATGCACAGCAGGAATGCCAAGGCGATAATGCGCATGTTCCATGCCCCCCTGTTGTTTTTATTCTGGAAAAGAGGCCCCCCGAAGGGGGCCTCGAGGTCGCAGTTACATCGAGGTGTTGGAGATGGCCAGCGAGTTGCTCTGCTGGTTGCCCACACCGGCTGCCACGTTGACGCCCAGGTTGCCGCTGCCGCCATTCACCGAGCCACTGAGGGTTGCGGTGTTGGTCACAGGGTTGGCCCAGCCGGTCGGGGTCAGCACTTGGAACGACACGGTGTTGCTCATGGCGTACTCGCTAGCCTCGCTGAAGCTCTTCGAGATGCTGTCGGAAGATTCCGAAGCTTTCTCGCCGGACTTCTCGAAGGCCGAAGCCTGGGCTTTTTCCCATGCCGATGCGTTTGCCTTCTCGTAGGCGGTATCGCGAGACTTGTCGTAGGACGAGTCACGGGTACGGTCATACGAAGAGTCGCGAGTACGGTCAAACGAGGACTCGCGGCTGCGGTCAAACGAGGAGTCACGAGCTCTGTCGAAGGACGAATTCACGGCGTTGTCGAACGACGAGTTGCTGGCCGACTCGTGCGAGGTATCGACCGATGCGTCAAGCGAAGCACTGAGCGTGGCATCGAAGTCGGCACTGCGCGAGCGCGTGAAGTTGCCGAAGGTTTGCGACGAATTCGCACTGCCGTTGGCATTGGCATCGAGCGAAGCGTTCACCGAAGCGCTAGACGAAGCACTGTGGTCGCTGCTTGCCGAGCCATTGGCTGCCCAGTTGTTGGAACCGCTGGCACTGCTGCTGTTGCTGCCGCTGGCGCTGCTGCTGTTGCTGCCACTGGCGCTGCTGCTGTTGGTGCCGCTGGCACTGCTGCTGTGGGAGCCGCTTGCGGTCATGCTGGTCGAGCCGCTGGCACTGCTGCTCTTCGAACCGCTGGCGCTGCTGCTTTGGTTGCCAGCCACGCTGAAGCTCGAGCTGGAGCTCTTGTCGACGCTTGCATCGAACGAGCCGCTACGCGAGGACGAACCGCTCTTGGAGGTGGTGAAGGTCAGCGTGTCGATGGTGTAGGTGCGGTCGGCACGGTTGTCGACGGTCAGGCCAGGGCCGTTCTGGTTGGCCGAGGCGGTGGCAGTGGAGTTACCGATTGGCGCACTGTTGTTGGCAATGGCCATGGTATTTTTCTGCTGGTTCAGGTCGCCGCCAGCAATGTTGATACCCACGTTGCCGCTGCTGCCGTCAGCCGATCCGCTCATGACAGCAGAACTTTGGGTCGACCAGTTCCTGACCGAGTTGCCATTGCTGAACTGACGCACGCTTGCAGTGGCTTCGGAGTTGCCGAAGACGAAGCTGTTGTCGATCGCGGCGTTGTCGGACGAAGTATTGGCAATGGCGGCGGCGTTGTCTTGCTGGTTGCCGTTACCGGCTGCCACGTTGACCCCGACGTTACCACTGGCACCGGTGCCCGAGCTGCTCATTTCGGCTTCGTTGATGGTGCCTTCGTTGCTGATGGTGTTGCCAGTGCTGCGTTGCACATCATTGGCGTGGGCAGTGGCGCTGGTATCCACCTGTTTTGCCGGTGGTGTGTGGTTGTTGTTGTGGCCGTGGCCACGCCGGTCGTCCGCGTTTGCAGCAACAGCCATGACCGCAGCAATTGCGAAAACCAGAGGCTTGATTGCCATCGAGGGTTTCATGGTGTTTCTCCGTCTTTTTTAGGTTAAGTGTTGTTCTTACCTGTTTCGGGTCAGTTCGCGACCCGTACGCTCAGGGTGTTTGCCGTCTGGTTGCCCACCCCGGCGCTCTGATTCAGCTGAATGACCCCGCGGCTACCGGTGAATGCCTGGTCACCGGTGGTGACCTGGCGATAGCCTGGGGAGGAATCAGTCGGATCGGAGCTGTTGATCAGCGCCACGTTCTGCTGCAACAGGACGCTGTCGTCGAGACTTTGCGGTTGTGTACTGATGCTGATGCGCAGGGCATTGGCCTGCTGGGTGCTGGCACCTGCGCTCTGGTTCACGCCCAGGGCGCCGCTGCCACGGCTGAAGGCGTCGCCCTGAATGCTGGCACGGGCATCCATGTTGGGGTCGATGATGGACATCTGGCGCTGTCGGATCTGCGTGTTGGCAGTGGCCGTGGTTCCCGTGGCGAAGGCCCGGGCGTTGGCTTGTTGCTGCAAGTCGCCTGCCGCCTGGTTGACGCTGAAGTTGCCCTGGTACTGCGCGCCGGAACTGTCGATGTCGGCGCTGTTGATCACCGGGACCGGGGATTGGGCGAAGGCCGTTGCGCTGCAGAAGGTGGCGAGGACGAACAGCGTTTGCCTCATCTCATTTGCCTCCGGTCAGGATCTGCAAGGGAGCCAGGCCACGCTGGACACTTGAGTTGACCATGTTGGAGATGCCGTTGCCGGAGCCTGTGCCGCGACCCGCCGCGAGGTTGGGCAACTGCGTCTGGTTGCCGATGTTGCCGCCCACGTTGTTGGTCTGCTGGGTGATCAGCGAGGAGATCCCGGTTCCACTGGTGACGTTGGCGAAGTCGCCATCGCTCAACTCGTTGGTCTGCTTGAGCACATAGGCGGAGGGGTTGGCATTGGCCGTGGTCGGGTAGGGGTCGGGCGCCAGTGGAGCGCGGGTTGCGATGCGCGGCTGGACATCACGGGTGATGACGATGATGCCGTTGTCGGCCTGCACCGGCACGCTGAAGCTTGCGCCCAATGCACAGCCGACCAGCAGCAGGCGGCAGATGCCATTGTCCAGTTTTCCCATGACTGCAATTCCTTCTTCAGCGATGGCCTGATTCGGCGTTGCGAGGAGGAGAGCAGAAGGCGTGCCGCTTTTGGTTATTTCTGTTTAATCAATGGCTTGCAGTGACTTGTTGGCGTGGTCGGGAGGATGTTGTATCAGTGCTGAGACAGATTTTGTGCAATCAGGTCTGTTTTCCGGTATGGATGTTGCTCTATCGGCATTTTTGCGCAATGTTTCACCAGCTTGACACTCCAGTCCCCAAAAGCGGGGAACTCCGCAAATACGGGGGTCTAGGCCCACTGGAGTGTGTCGCCGGGTTAACACCGGGCGGGGTAAAGTTCTTTTTTTTCGTCCAGCAGGCCCTGTACGGCGCGCAATGCCGCTGCACTGCGCTGGGGCCAGTCGCCTTCGATCACTTGCACCCTTTGCCGGTGTGCCTGCAGCCACTGGAGGCTGTCGGTGAAGAAGCGGTCGCGGTCGGCCAGGTCTGGCTGGCTGCGTTGCCCATCGGCTACCCAACCCACGTCATGGGGACTGAGCAGCAGGTGCAGGTCATAGCGGCGAACAAGCAAGGCCTGTTCCAACCATGCGGGGCAATCCTGGAACAGGGCGCGGCTCCAGAGCATGTTGCTCAACAGGTGAGTATCGAGGATCAACAGGTCCGGGGCCTGCTGCCGGGCCTGGTCTTCCCAGGCCAGCTGGCCTTCGGCGATGGGCGTGATATCGGCGTAGCAGGTATCGCGGCGTTCCCGCTCAATGAAATGGCGCACATACTCGCCCACCACCACGCCACCGAAATGCGCCTGGATTTCGCCGCTGAGCCAGCTCTTGCCGCTGGACTCGGGGCCACACAATACCAGGACCTTCATCCCTGCAGCGCCGGGTCACGGCGCCACTCCAGCCAACCGCGCACGGCGATCAGGGTCAGGACGGCGAAGAAGCCGGCAGTGAAGTACAACTGCTGGTGCAGGTACTGTCCGACGTAGACCACGTCCACCACGATCCACAGCGGCCAGCACTGCACGCGCTTCTGTGCCATCCAGAGTTGGGCGACCAGGCTGAAACCGGTCAACGTGGCGTCCAGCCAGGGCAGGGCGGCATCGGTCCAGAACGCCATGACGGCGCCAAGGGCCAGACTCAGCAACAGGCCGCCCGCGAGGCTGGCGGCCAGGGCCGTGGCTTGCAGGCGCGAAACCTTCCGGCCCGCTTCGGCTCGGCCCGGGCGCTTCCACTGCCAGCAGCCATACAGTTGCAGCGCGGCATAGGCCAGTTGCAGCAGCATGCCTGAGTACAGCTTCACCTCGTAGAACAGCCAGCCATATATAAGCACCATTACCAGCCCGATCGGCCAGCACCAGGCATTCTGCTTGACGGTAAGCCAGACGGCGGTGACGCCGAGCACGGCGGCGATGAGTTCGAGGCCGGACATCGGCGATCCTTTGAGCGTTTTGGAGGCGCGATTGTATCGTGAAGCACACAAGACGCCAGCGCTAAGTGCAAAGTCTGGAGGAGTATTCAATCTTAAAACTAGCATTTTTGTCAGTTGTTGATGTTTTCCCACAACTTTAGTCTGCCAGTGAAGTTGTATTAACCCTCACAAAAAAGGCAAATGTCATGAATATCTTGGCAGGTAAAGTTGCGCCCGTAATATGTGTATCGTTAATGGCTTGCACAGCGTCAGTTAGCGCTGATAGTTGCGAAGATGTCGTCAAGAATGTTACCCGCTGGTACAACAGTACGCCATCAGGTTGCGGTTCTGACCCTGCGGTGGACTGCTCCGGCGTGATGATCCGTGGCACCCACCGTTGGGACGAGAGCGGCAACAAGCAGCCACAACGCTACGATGTGTGGAATCCCAGCCCTGCGTCGCAGAAGTCGGGTGGTGTTTCGGTCTCATGGATGCGCAGTGATGGCATTGGCTATGAAGACCCTGGCATGAACACCAACAACGGCATCATCTTCACGCCGCGACAATATGTGCAAAGCCCACTCGCCAGGCTCAATGTATTTTGTGCTTACCCTATCGATGCCTGGACAGACTATCGTACAGAACGCGGTTGTGGCGATTACGCTGCAACTCCTCAGGTCGAACAAAGTTGCCAGGCACTTGGTATCCGCGACGTGAGGGGGTGGGCCCAGCAATATGCAGCGTTGGGGGGCAGCGCCAACCGTCAGGAGCGTCATAAGCGCCAGTGCTCTTTCAGCATGAACGGCAACCTGTCCCGCAGCGAACGCCAGGATGCATTCAAACAGTTCATCGATGCCCGCAAATCCATTGCCAACACGACCGAAGGCAGGCAGGTGCAGACGGAATTGCGAGTAGTGACCTGGAAGGAAAACGAAGCGCCCGTTGCCGCCTTCTTCTATAGCAACGCCCAAGGCAAGAAGGATGCGGTCAAGAACCAGTTCGACTATTACCAGAAAACCGGTAGGTGGGTGCCGGTGGTGAAGATGGACTTCCCGAGAAATGCTGCTGCCAAGACCCGCTTTTCGTGCGAGGCGGGCGCTCAGCACAGGGACCTGCCGCGACCGGTGCAGGCATCGGCTCAGGCGTGCAGATCCTACATCGACAAGGCTGAGTGGGTTCAGAGAGATGACCCCTTTCTCGGCAGAGGCGTATGGACGTTAGCCGTCACCCCAACCGAATGTGGGCGCAAGATCCGGGACGATGAGACAGACGCCATGTATGCCGAGCTGGTGCGCAAATACGCTGATGACCCGCGTTGGAGTGGGGACAGTTACGGCGGTGGCATGCGCCGCCAGTTGGTGTGCCACCTTTCGCTGTTGGACAAAGGTCGGCCAGTGCGTGAGAAGGACACATTCAACCTTGAGCCTGATCGGCCGGATGTTTCCCATCAGGCGTCGTTGAAGCAAGGCTGCAACCCGTATCCAGCCACCCGCTATCCATGAGAATTGCCGGGTACATCCTGGCGCGGTGTGCCCGGCGCAGGTTTTTCATTTCGGGTTGCAACCCTGGGCCTTGGCTTGTGCTGCGCTCGCTGCAGGACGGTGCGGCTCCAGGTTCCACTCTGCCTTGTTGCGGTAATTGTCATGCAAACACGCCAGTTGAACGCGCATCGTACCGACTCCGCCTTCCTGCCATTGCGGATCCTGGCCATTAAGGCGCACCACCTCTTGGTACAGCGCGTCATTGGAGGCTGATCGGCCAGCTGCCGTCGGTATTAGCTGGAGTCCCCAGCGTTGCTGCTTGGCCCCTGTATCGGTGAACTGCGTCCATTGGGAAGACGCGATGAGCCTGGAGGGGGCCGGGTCCTGATCTGGCGCTGGTTGCTTGCCCAGGGCGATGACCTGATCCTCTGCGGCATAGGTGAATCGCTCGGCGGACGGCTTGGTGAAATCCAGGCGCAGGATGGGTACTGCGTAGCCCTGCGCGTACAGCTTGCGCTGGAAACTGCGCGCAGGCTCCAGCCCTTTGGTGGGCCTGGCCTTTTTGCTGTCGCCGCGGGTGCTGGCGACAAACGTGCTGTTGACGTCCCAGACCACGGCATCGATGTAAGGCAACCTGGCGCTGCCATCATCTGGAGACTTCCGTTGAGTGGCGTCGACGTTGCTCAGCAGAAACTCGTTGATCAGTTCCTTTCGGGCAAACCCGTCCTTGCCGACGGTCCTGGGATTCTCGTGCACATCGATCATGGCGTTCCAGTCCGCAGGTTGCTCGGCGTTCCAGGAACACTGTGTAACCTGGATACGGTTCATGTCGGTGCGTGCATAGCGGTAGTTCCTGCGCCAGTCGTCTGCAGTTTCGATGTTGCTGCTGTCGCAGGTTCCGTAGGCGAACTTTTCGTTACGATTTGACGGAGACGTCTTGGAATTTTTCATGAAGTCAGCCCTCAGCGGTTTGCCGTAGGGGCCGCATCCGTACCACTTGCGTTCAGGTCCGGTGTAACCGTCGAAACTGAAGATGCAGGTGAACCCGGTCTCCATCACTGGCAGGTCCAGCGCGCGTGAATCCATCGGGGTGCGCAGAATGAAACCGGCTGGGCGAATCATCCGATTGGTGCTCAGGTCTGAGCGAATCCAGCTGAACGAGGTGGCACCCGTCTTGATGGCGTAAGGGCTGTAGTCCCAGGGGTTGAACGGGCCGTCATCGACCATCCTCAGGGTTACGCCACTGCAGTAGTAATGGCCGCGGGGGGCTTGGGTGTCCGGCTCCCGGCAGCCATCGGTGACATTGTTGTAGTTGCGGTTGATCCGCTGCAGCGTTTGTATCGGATCGAGCGCGACAGGGACTTGAGCGACCGCGAGTACCGGAGAAAGAGCCGCCACGAGTGTGGTGAGAAGATAACGGGCTTCCATGATGCACCTCCCATGTGTGATGGAGGTGTCACGGTGCGTACCGTCCTCGAGGGGCGTCTACTGGCAAAAATATCAGGCTCGGCAGAAAACCCCTCTAGCACAAGGGCTGTAGAGGGGATCGATGTCAGCGGACGCGGAACTGGCCAAGCAGCTGTTCAAGTTCTGCACTCAGTTGCGCCATGGCCAATCCTGCGTCACTTGACTGGCGCGCAGCTTCGGCGGTCTGTTGCGACAGCCCGGCGGTATCCAGTACGTTACGGTTGATTTCCTCGACCACATGCGATTGCTGCAAGGTCGCGCTGGCGATCGTGGCGTTGAGCGCGGTCAGGCTGTCGAGTGCCTGATTGATGGCGGCCAGGCTGGTGCCAGCCTCGCGGGCCTGTTCGACGGTCTGGCGCGAGGCTTCGCTGCTGGTATCGATCGCCTTGACGGCGGCGTCCGACTGTTTCTGCAGGTGCTCGATCATGGTGTGGATCTCGGCCGTCGATTGTGCCGTGCGCTGGGCCAACAGGCGTACTTCGTCGGCCACCACGGCAAAGCCGCGGCCCTGTTCGCCCGCCCGTGCGGCTTCGATTGCGGCGTTGAGGGCGAGCAGGTTGGTCTGTTCGGCAATCGCGCGAATCACATCCAGCACACCGCCGATCTTGGTGCTGTGTCCTGCGAGGTCGCGGATGACCTGCACGGCCTGGTCGATGGTCAGTGACAGGCGGTCGATCTGCATCAAGCTGCCAGTGATGGCCTGCTGGCCATGCTCGACCTGCTGCTGCGCAGCCTGCATTTCACCGGCCGCCTGTTCGGCAGTCTTGGCCACGTCCTGTACCGCGTAGGTGACTTCATTGACGGCGGTCGCCACCTGGTCCATCTGCAGCGACTGCTGGGCGCTGTGCTGTTGCGCAGCGCCGGCATTGTCGCCGACATGTCCGGCACCCTGGGCCAACGCATGGGCAGCGTCCTGCAGCTGGACGACCACGCCCTGGAGCTTGCCATTGAACTGGTTGAAATGCTCGCCGAGCTGGGTGATTTCGTCACGGCCGTGGGTGTCGAGGCGACGGCTCAGGTCGCTCTCGCCGCTGGCAATGTCTGCCATGGCCTGTACCGCTTCCTGCAACGGCCGGGCGATGCTGCGAGCAATGAGCAGGACCACCAGGGTCATCAGTATGGCAATGCCTATGCCTGCCATTGACGCATCCCGCAGCTGGCGTGCGAATTCGGCCTGGACATCATCGACGTACACGCCCGAACCGATGATCCAGCCCCAGGGCTGGAACAGCTGGATATAGGACGTCTTGGCCACCGGTTCGCTGGCACCGGGCTTGGGCCAGCGGTAGTCGACCGCACCTGCGCCTTGGCTACGGGCCAGGGCGACCATTTCGTTGAACACGGCAAAGCCGTCGGGATCACGGATGGCGGAAAGGTCCTGGCCGTCGAGTTTGGGGTTGGCCGGATGCATGATCATCTTCGGACCCAGGTCATTGATCCAGAAGTAGTCGCCCTGGTCATAGCGCAGCGCGCGCACCACCTGCAAGGCTTGCTGCTGGGCGGCCTCGCGGCTGAGCGTGCCAGCCGTTTCCAGGCCTTGGTAGTAGGCCAGCACGCCGGCTGCGGTCTGCACTACGTGGCGGGTCTTTTCCGCCTTGGCCTGGTACAGGTCGCCGTGGATCTGGCGCAGCATAAGCAGGCCAAGCACCATCAGCATGCCTACCGTAACCAGCAAGATCAGCCACAGCCTGCGACTGATCGACATCGACCTCAACGTCTTCATAACGGCACTCCCGCATTGTTCTTGTTATTCAGGTGCATCCAAGCATGCTTTGGCGGCGGCCCACACTCGACCAATGGCTAAGTGCCATTTCATGGCCTTCCTGCAGCATTTCGCGCAAGCCACAGCCAAGCCGCTCTGCTAGGATCTCGGCCGCGCAAGATGAAACCTTTAGGCTGGGTGAACTTTTCCACTGGCATTTCACCCAACAGTCGCTGTAAAAGAGCCGCGCCGCGAGCGGCAATCACACGCAAATCAAGAGCAAGGGGCCTGCACGCTGCAGCGCCTGAATGGGGGAATGATGGATTTTTGGACTGCCTTCCAGGCAATCATCTTAGGCGTGGTCGAAGGACTGACGGAGTTTCTGCCGATTTCCAGTACCGGCCACCAGATCATCGTCGCCGACCTGATCGGTTTTGGCGGCGAACGGGCCATGGCGTTCAACATCATCATCCAGCTGGCGGCGATCCTGGCGGTAGTGTGGGAATTCCGACGCAAGATCCTCGATGTGGTGTTCGGCCTGACCAGCCAGCCGACGGCGCGCCGCTTCACCGCCAACCTGCTGCTGGCATTCATGCCGGCCGTGGTGCTGGGCGTGCTGTTCGCCGACCTGATTCACCACTACCTGTTCAACCCGATCACGGTGGCGACTGCCCTGGTCATCGGCGGCGTCATCATGCTCTGGGCGGAGCGCCGTTCGCACCGCGTCGAAGTCGATCATGTCGATGACATGCGCTGGACGCATGCGCTGAAAATCGGCTTCGTGCAGTGCCTGGCGATGATTCCGGGCACATCGCGCTCTGGCTCGACCATCATCGGCGGCCTGTTGTTCGGTCTCTCGCGCAAGGCAGCCACCGAGTTCTCGTTCTTCCTGGCGATGCCGACCATGGTCGGCGCCGCGGTGTATTCCGGCTACAAGTACCGCGACCTGTTCCAGCCCAGCGATTTGCCGGTGTTCGCCGTAGGTTTCGTGACCTCGTTCATCTTCGCCATGATCGCAGTGCGTGCACTGCTCAAGTTCATCGCCAATCACAGCTATGCGGCATTTGCCTGGTACCGCATCGTGTTCGGCTTGCTGATCCTGGCGACCTGGCAGTTTGGCTGGGTCGACTGGTCGACGGCGCAAGGCTGAATGCGCTTCAAGCTGCTGGCGCTGGCAGCGCTGTGCCTGTTGCCGCTGGTCGGAGCGACGCAGATGGCCTGGAGCGGGCAATCGTGGTTGCCCTTGGGGTTGTATCCGGCGGCGAGCCTGGTGGCTGTCCTACTGTACTGGCAGGACAAGCAACAGGCTCGCAGCGGGGTCTGGCGGACCCCGGAAAAAGTGCTGCACGCCAGTGAACTGCTCGGTGGGTGGCCCGGGGCATTGCTGGCGCAACAGCTGTTTCGGCACAAGACGCGCAAGGTTTCCTATCAGGTGGCGTTCTGGGCCATCGTGCTGCTGCACCAGGTGTTCTGGACCGACTGGTTGTTTCTCGGCAGCCACTTGCTGTCGTAGCGCGTCGTTCACAGCAGCAGGCCCACCTGCAAACGCTTCGGCAGCCGCCGCACCACCAGTTGGTGCGAGCGCTGCAACAGGTCGCACAGCTCTTCGCGGCCCATGGGGTAGGGGGGCTGCATGATGATCCAGCGTGCGCGCGCCAGATAGGGCGCCGGGCGCACCCCAGGGCGGTCGCAGTAGCCCAGGAACAGTTCATCGGCCACCTTGAACGACAAGCCTGCCCCGGTCAGCCCGATGACGGCGAACATCTTGTTGCCTGCCACCGAGAACACGCGGATCCCGCCCCATTTATAGTCATCCCGCGCCCCCGGCAGATTCAGGCAGAACGCTGCCACCTCTGCCTCGGTCATCTTCTGTCTAGACATAGCGCTCTCCACAGGCTTCGAACGAGGCTGCCAGGTGGTCGATCCATACCCGCACGGCCGGCAGCAGCCCGCGTCGGTGCGGGTAAACCGCCTGCAAGTAACCGCCCGGCAGTGACCACTCAGGCAGCAGGCGCACCAGCTCGCCGCGTGCCAGCTCCTCTTCGCAGAACATGCTTGGCAGCGCCGTGAACCCCAGCCCGGCGCGTACGGCGGCATTGCGCACCACGAAGTCATCGATGGCCAGGCGCGGCTCCAAGGCAACTTCCTGCTGCTGGCCGTTGGGCCCGAGCAGGCGCAAATGCACCAGCCGGTCGGCTTCGGCAGCGCCCAGCACCGGCAAGGAAGCCAGTTCGGCAGGCGCTCGCACGTGGTCGGCAAAACCCGGAGCGGCCACCAGTTGCATCTGCGCCTGACGCAGCCGGCGGGTGACCAGCGCAGGGTCTTCGTCGCCCAGGTCGCGCACCCGCAGGGCCACGTCGATGCCTTCGGAAATCAGGTCGACCCGACGATTGAGCAGCACCATGTCCAGTTGCACCTGGGGGTATTGCTGCAGAAAGCGGCTGATCACATCCGGCAGAAAGGCGTGGGCCAATGCCACCGGGCACGACACCCGCAAGCGTCCGCGCGGCTCGCTGCTCATGCTGGCCACTACCTCGTCGGCGGCCTCCGCCTCCAGCAGCATCGCCTGGCAATGGTGTAGGTAACGCTCGCCCACCGTAGTCAGCTTCAGCTGGCGCGTGGTGCGCTGCAGCAGGCGTGTGCCGAGGCGTTCCTCCAGCTCGGCAATGCGCCGTGAAAGGCGCGACTTGGGAATGCCCAGCTGGCGCCCGGCGGCAGCGAAACCGCCGGCTTCGACCACCTGGGCGAAATAGAAGAGGTCATTCAAGTCTTGCATGGGGATGTCTCACTGTTCTACCTGTGGGACAAACTAACGCATTTTTGCCGGCTTATCAGCCATTCGACGCCTAGGTAGGATTCTCCCCATCGTGATCGCCCACCGCCGCGGTCTTCATTCACAGGAGAGTCCCATGAAACTGTTGCATATCGATTCGAGCATCCTGGGCGACAATTCCGCCTCCCGCCAGCTGAGCCGCGAAGTGGTCGAGGCCTGGAAAGCCACGGACCCAGACATCGAAGTGGTGTATCGCGACCTGGCTGCCGACGCCATCGCGCATTTCTCGGCCGCCACCCTGGTGGCTGCAGGCACCCCTGAAGATGTACGCGATGCCGCCCAAGCCTTCGAAGCCAAGCTCAGCGACGAGACCCTGGAAGAGTTCCTCGCCGCCGACGCCGTGGTGATCGGCGCGCCGATGTACAACTTCACCGTGCCGACCCAGCTCAAGGCCTGGATCGACCGCATCGCTGTTGCCGGCAAGACTTTCCGCTACACCGAAGCCGGCCCGGAAGGCCTTTGCGGTGACAAGAAAGTGGTGCTGGTTTCCACTGCCGGTGGCCTGCATGCCGGCCAGCCGAGCGGTGCCGGCCACGAGGACTTCCTCAAGGTGTTCCTCGGCTTCATCGGTATCACCGACCTGGAGATCGTGCGCGCCCATGGCCTGGCCTACGGCCCGGAACACCGCAGCAAGGCAATCGATGCTGCACAGGCGCAGATCGCCACCGAGCTGTTCGCGGCCGCCTGACCGGCTGATCCGCTGCCTGCACCGGTCTCTTCACGGACCGGTGCAGGCGCATCTTTCATTCAGCTTTCATCTGTCACCTGCGCGACGGGTTCTATCCTGAGCCTATCCCTCGTTCCGCTCGGATAGCCGGCTGATGAACATCCTCCGTTGCTTGCTGGCAGCTTGCCTGTGCCTGGGCCTTTTCACGCATGCCCAGGCCGCCCCCTGGAGTGCCGGCCTGCACCACATGACCCTGGCCGACCCGGTCGATGCCCAGCCGATGCAAGCCTTGGCTTTCTACCCCGCCCAGGGTACGCCCCGCCGCCTGCGTATCGATGGCTACCCCGTCGAGGTTGCCGAAGAAGCCCCGGTTGCAATGGGGCGATACCCGTTGCTGGTGCTGTCTCACGGCAACACCGGCAGCCCCCTCGCACTGCACTATCTGGCGACGTCCCTGGCGCGCCAGGGCTTCGTCGTGGTGGCGGTGGTTCACCCCGGTGACAACGCTCGCGACCATAGCCGCCTCGGTACCTTGAGCAACCTGTATGGCCGACCGTTGCAGATCAGTGCGGCCATCAGCGCCGCACGTGACGATGCGCTGCTGGGGCCTTACCTGAACGATGGCAAGGTCGGCGTGATCGGCTATTCGGCCGGTGGCGAGACTGCGCTGATCCTGTCGGGTGCACGGCCTGACCTGGACCGCCTGCGCCGGTACTGCCTCGAACGCCCCAACGACGCCGACGCCTGCAAGACCCACGGCATACTGATTGCCGACCGTAACGAGCTGGCGCCGGAGGCTGACGCTCGGGTAGGTGCGCTGATGCTGATGGCGCCGCTGAGCCTGATGTTTGGACGGCATGCGCTGGCCAACGTCAAGGTCCCGGCATTGATCTACAGTGGCGACAACGACCAGTTGCTGGCCGTGGACCGCAATGCCGAGGCGCTGGCGCGCAAGTTGCCCGTCACGCCGGACTATCGTTTGCTGGCCGGGGCCGGGCACTTCGTGTTCATGGCGCGCTGCGACGAGGAGCAGCATGCGCGCATGCCTGTACTGTGCAAGGATGCCGAAGGCGTCGATCGGCGCCACATCCATCATTCCCTGCAGCGTGACACGGCGGCCTTTTTCAGTCAGGCCCTGAGCGACGCCCCGGTGCATGCAGAGCGTTCAACTACCACGGCCGCGCCGCGCCAGCAGCAGCGTTAGGCCGACCCCAGCGAGGGCGAGCAGGGCCGCCACGCAGAAGATCGAGGCATAACCCAGGTGCATCGCCACCGCGCCCATCACCGGTCCGGCAATGGCCAACGCCATGTCGAAGAACACCGCATAGGCGCCAAGCCCGGCGCCGCGACTGCTGCTCGGCACCTGGCGGATCGCTTCGACGCCCAGCGCCGGGTACACCAGCGACAGCCCGAACCCGGTAAGCCCGGCGCCGATCAGCGCCCAGGCAGGCGAGGGCGCGAGCCACAACAGAGTCAAGCCGAGCACCTCGGTGGCCATGCAGGCAACCGCCACGTTGTAGCCGCCAAAGCGGTTGACCGCGTTGACGAAGAGCAACCGCGAAATGATGAAACAAATGCCAAAGGCACTCAGGCACCAGGCCGCGCCAACCCAGCCACGCTCCAGGTAATACAACGTGACGAAGGTGGTCAGCGTGCCATAGCCGATCGACGCCAGGGTCAGTCCCAAGCCGCAGGGGGCCACCCGGCTGAATGCCGACCAGAAGGGCAGGCGCTCACCGCGCACCACGATTACCTCTTCCCGCTTGCGCAGCACCAGCAACGCCAGCACGGCCAGCACCAGTAGGGCCGGCCCGAGCACGCTGAAATCGAAGCCATCGACAGCCAGCACGCCCACCGGCGCGCCAATCGCGATGGCGCCGTAGGAGGCGATGCCATTCCAGGAAATCACCCGGGCCGTGTGCTCCGGCCCCACTTGGCTGATGCCCCAGCTCAGGGTCGCGACGCCGATCAGCCCTTGGGCCAGTCCGAGCAGCAAACGGCCGCCCAGGAGCAGAACCAGGCTCAGTAGCGGAATGCTCAGGGTCCAGGCCGACAGCAGCGTCAATATCCCGCAACCGGCGATGCCAAGCAGACCATAGCGAATGGCCTTCTTGCCGCCCAGGGTATCGGCCACACGACCGGCGAAAGGGCGGCTGAGCAGGGTGGCGAGGTATTGCAGGCCGATGGTCACCCCGGCGATCACCGCGCCGAAGCCCAGCTGATCGTGCACATAGCCGGGCAGCACGGCAATCGGCAGGCCGATGCAGAGAAAGGCGATGAAGGTGTAGAAGACGATCGACAGGATCTGTAGCGTGATGCTGAAGGTATTGCTGGCGGGGGCGGGTTGTTGCGCGGTCATGGGCTCGTTCGCGGGCGGGCGGTTGGGCATGCACCCATCATGGCCGTTGCGCGACGGAAATGAAAGCAGGCTAACGATTGATTTGTCGGAATGTGCCTGTCCTCATCGCCGGCAAGCCGGCTCCCACAGGGTCATGGTCGACCCCTGGACTTGCCCCCCAAGGGTGGGGCAGTCCGTTCCTGTGGGAGCCGGCGATCAGGCCATTAACGCCTCAGCCGTTTCAGACCAAGACACCCTGGCTACGCAGGTAGTCGTCGTAGGTGCCGCTGAAGTCCACCACGCCATCGGCGCTCAGCTCGATGATGCGGGTCGCCAGGGACGATACGAACTCACGGTCATGGCTGACGAACAGCAGGGTGCCCGGATAGTTCTCCAGCGCCAGGTTCAGTGCCTCGATCGATTCCATGTCCAGGTGGTTGGTCGGTTCGTCCATGACCAGCACGTTCGGCTTCTGCAGGATCAGCTTGCCGAACAGCATGCGGCCCTGTTCACCACCGGAAATCACCTTCACCGACTTGAGGATCTCGTCGTTGGAGAACAGCATGCGCCCGAGGGTGCCGCGGATGACCTGTTCACCGCTGGTCCACTGACCCATCCAGTCGAACAGGCTCAAGTCGTCTTCGAAGTCGTGAGCGTGGTCCTGGGCGTAGTAGCCCACTTCAGCGCTGTCGGTCCATTTCACCGAGCCCGCATCGGGCGTCATCTCGCCTACGAGGGTGCGCAGCAGGGTGGTCTTGCCGATACCGTTGGGGCCGATGATCGCAACGCGCTCGCCGGCTTCCACGGTGATGTCGAAGTTCTTGAACAGGACCTTTTCGTCGAAGGCCTTGGCCATTTTCTCGACGACCACCGCCTGGCGGTGCAGCTTCTTGGTCTGCTCGAAGCGGATGAACGGGCTGACCCGGCTCGATGGCTTGACTTCGGCCAGCTGGATCTTGTCGATCTGCTTGGCCCGCGAAGTAGCCTGCTTGGCCTTTGAGGCGTTGGCCGAGAAGCGGCTGACGAAGGTCTGCAGCTCGGCGATCTGGGCTTTCTTCTTGGCGTTGTCCGACAGCAGCTGCTCGCGCGACTGGGTCGCTGCGGTCATGTACTCGTCGTAATTGCCCGGGAACAGGCGCAGCTCACCGTAGTCCAGGTCGGCCATGTGCGTGCACACGCTGTTCAGGAAGTGACGGTCGTGGGAAATGATGATCATGGTGCTGTTACGCGCCGTCAGGATCGTTTCCAGCCAACGGATGGTGTTGATGTCCAGGTGGTTGGTCGGCTCGTCGAGCAGCAGCACGTCCGGGTCGGAGAACAGCGCCTGGGCCAGCAGCACGCGCAGCTTCCAGCCTGGTGCCACTTCGCTCATCGGGCCGAAGTGCTGTTCCAGCGGGATACCCAGGCCCAGCAGCAGCTCACCGGCACGGGATTCGGCGGTGTAGCCATCCATTTCGGCGAATTCGGTTTCCAGCTCGGCGACAGCCATGCCGTCCTCTTCGGTCATTTCCGGCAGCGAGTAGATGCGGTCGCGCTCGGCCTTGACCTTCCACAGCTGGCCGTGGCCCATGATCACCGTGTCGATCACGGTGAAGTCCTCGTAGGCGAACTGGTCCTGGCGCAGCTTGCCCAGGCGGGTGTTCGGCTCGAGCATGACCTGGCCGCCGGACGGTTCCAGGTCGCCACCGAGGATCTTCATGAAGGTCGACTTGCCGCAACCGTTGGCGCCGATCAGGCCATAGCGGTTGCCGTTGTTGAATTTGACAGAGACGTTTTCGAACAGCGGCTTGGAGCCGAACTGCATGGTGATGTTGGCGGTAGAGATCAAGTGCTTGTCCTGCGGAGGTTCCAGAGGTGTATTTAGGCCCTCTCGTCCGTTTTGGGCCATTTTTGGGCCAATTCGACTCGGGGCGGCAGCTTCTCCAGCTCCCTCCAGTCCGAGGAGGAGCTGATCCATTTCGCGTAGGTAGAAGGCAACATCTCGACGCTGTGGCCAAGCTGGTTCGCGATGAACGCAGGGCTCATCCCAGGCATGAGTCACAGGGTGGCGTAGGTGTGGCGGGTGTCGTACTGACGGCGGTCACGGATGTTCAGCGCCTTGAGCGCCGATTTGAAGTGGCGGATTGTAACACTTGGCTCGTTGATCCACAGCCCACCTTTGCTTGGTTGGAACACAAAAGGGCTTGCCGAGTGCTCTGATGTGGAGGCTTGGCTACGCTTGACGTATGGCAGAGAGGTGCGCGTCATGAGCGAGCGTGACAATAAAGAGACGCTAATGTCGGGCTGTGCGGGCTGTGGGGAGGCAATGGACTTCGACCCTGATGACCCAAGGCCTGAGTTTGAGTTCCAGTGTGAGCACTGCCAAAAGGTCAATATCGTGATCTGGGGGGTAGGTGAGCCGCCCCACTGGTATACGGAAATCAAACCAGATTCACAGGATGCCGATGCTTCGGCGCAATAGGGGTGAGTGGTCAAGCCTCCTTCAGCAGCGCTTCAACTACCCTCTGGCCGGCCAGCGGCGGTCCAGCGTTCCCAGCCATGTGCAGGGTCATCGGGTAGTTATCTGGGCGCAGGGTGTCAGCCGGGAATGACATGGCGGCCAGGGCCCCGCTGGCGCTGAGCTTCAGAACCAGCCACTATCATCCTCCAGCTCCCCCCGACACTGCTTGAGCTGTGCGCCGTAGACCTTCGACTGCTGCTCGACCTTGCGTGCCACTTGCATCAGCCAGGGTTTGCTGCGGAAGGTGCCCCGGCTGAAACCACCGCGGCCTTCGTGATAGGCAAGATACTGGTTGTAGGTGTCCCACTTGGAGATGCCCAGCTGCTTTTGGGTACCGGCG